>Ga0080005_120992_pt1 | contig 12585 bp, 12 predicted proteins | sample JossMetagenome_2_FD_69208 | JGI IMG/M metagenome (GOLD analysis project Ga0080005, IMG submission 69208) | Hot spring sediment microbial communities from Joseph's Coat, Yellowstone National Park, USA - JC3_ASED (SPADES assembly) (version 2) | ecosystem: Environmental > Aquatic > Thermal springs >... | reverse complement strand
TTCTTATAATAATAGGAATTAATACACAGGGGTTGGGGTTGGGGGTTATGGGTCATGACACGCATTCCAACAAGCCTCACTACACTCACTAACACACTTGCCATAATCATCACCAGCGAGGTCTCCACAATCATCGTCACAGTCTGCCGTGCAGTCCCTGTAACACGCGTGTTTTGCATACGCCTTTCTCAACCCGTCAGTAACGCTCTCAATGGGTTCTTTCAATTCCTCAAGGACAAACGGGCCCTCATTATCATAGGCAAGGGCATTCCTGTAAACATAACCCACACCATCGTGGTTCATGATTAACGCCTCCCCCTCACCAACACTGTATATCCCATACCCCCCAATGAGGAAGCCAATTGGCTCCGGGGCGCCCTTGACAGTACCAATTCCCAAATCAACCAGGGCCGTTACGACGGCATTGGTTATTAGGAGCGAGCCGTTCGGCAACTCCACAGCGTAGGCAACACGTGGCATGAGCATACCGAACTCTGGACAGAAGCCAGGGCCTGGCCCCGTGACCACCAAAGCCACAGCCCCCTCTAATGATTTCCTCAACTCGTCAAGGGTGTAGTACTCAACACCCTTTGTTGTTATGCCCTTCACAGCTGGCCTTACCCACGCGTGCTCGTCAAAGTCCCACCAGAAGCCAAGGCTCTTTAGCACACTCCTCACGCCGTATGTTAGACCGTAAGCCTTGATTACTGGCTCATTCCACCCCCACTTGCTTGTTTGGCAGAGGATTACCACGCCCGTGTACTCCCTCGCGGGCATACGTGCTTGTGGCACAAGCCACCCTAATTAGCACACCACCAGCTGGTGTCATTGTGCCACTACCCACATGCACCAACGACCCAGACTTCATTACAAAGTACCCATTCACCAGGGAGGGCATGGCAAAATACACAGAACTAACAAGCAAGACACCACTAATAGACCTATCAAACACTAGGGAAGGCAGGCAGTTACTGGAGAAGGCCCGGGACATGCTCAGGGAGGTACTCACGAGGGGCTCGGTGCCCACGAGAGTATTGGATAGTGGTGGTGATAATGATAGTGAACTGCTTGTTCACTACCTCGCCATAGTGCTCACGGCTGGTTTGAACAAGACCCTCTGGAGGAGGGTTGCTGATGCCATGTCAAAGAGGTTCTCAGCACTCCTGGAGAGGGAGGATCTTGATTGTATCATGTACATTGCAAGGGGCTTTGGGATTGAGGCTGTCCCAATTGGCGCCTTGGGTTTTGGCGAGGGCATTGGTCTGGAGTTTGACGTGGGTGTTAGGGTTTGGGGCTACCTGAGGTTTATGCCCAGGAACGACCCGAACTGGAAGCTCGTGAATAGGTACCTAACCAAGGGCTGGGTCTTACTAACCAGGCACGAGTTGGTTAGGCTCGTGGAGGAGGCAGTGGAGGACAGGGTCATGAGCCTGGTTGAGGACTACTCCAAAAGGCCGGAGGTCGTGAGGGCACTAACCAATGCCGTTGGTGGGTTGGGTGTGCAGGGGAGCAATGTTGCTGGTAGTACCACCAGTACTACCGCAATAAAGGTGACTGCTAGGAGGGCGCGTGGTAAGACCCCACCGTGTATGGAGACGATTATTAGTGAGGTAAGGAGTGGCGGGAACCCCAGCCACCAGGCTAGGTTCGCCCTCGCCGCGTTCCTCCTCAGGAGGTGCCAAGACAGTGGTAGGGATGTTCACGATTGTGTTGAGGAGGTTGTTAGTCTCTTCAGGACAGTGGCTGATTTTGATGAGAAGGTTACTAGGTACCAGGTTGAGCACATTGCTGGTCTTAGGGGGGGTCGCAAGTCCTACATGCCACCATCTTGTGAGGAGTTGTATAGCCTGGGGCTGTGCCCCACGAACCTTGGTTGTGGCGTGAAAAACCCGCTGGCGTATGGGCTCGGGGGTGGTGGTAGTGGCAAAAAGGGGAGGAGGGGTAGGAAGGGTAGGAGGAGTGGTGGGGGTAGGAGGAAAACACGGGCTAATTAGGGTTGGTTTCCCTATTAGATCGTGCGTGCCTTATTAATAATGCTTGTAGCACTCCTAGCACTCACCCTAGCCCCACTCGCACCAATGCTACTACCAACGGGTGGTGTCAAGCTTCGTGCCACCCCATTCTACACTGCCAACGAGGCGGCTGGCTTCATGGCGCTTGTGAACTCGACCGCCGTGGCTGGTTACTACTGTGTAAGGGGCTTCCCAAGCACTGGCTGGAGTGTCATGCTAAACGCCTACCTAGCCAACTCCAGTGGTAATATTACCGACATTATCCAGGACGTTATCACATCAATCACGCCGGTCCCGACTTTATTCACAAGCGTTTACTCCTCAAACGTTTGGTCCATAAACGGGGACCTGGTCCACGTTAGCCTCAACATACCAGACGCCCCAGCCTGTGGCTGGCTTATTGTTAGTATTAGGAATGGGACTGCCCTCATTGGTTTCAGTCTTGATGGCGAGCATGTCATATGGTTTGATGAATACCACGTGGGGGATGTGGTTATCCTCGTGGCATCAATGCGTGTTGGCGGGCCGGGCAATGGCTCGCAGGCAGTACTAGATGGGCCGTTTGAGGTTGTGTTAGCAATATACTACTGGGGCGGTAATGAGTGGCGCCCAATTACATTACCATTTCTCGCCACACCAAATGTGCTTGAGAGTGTAAACCACGCGTGGGTCTCGCTGGCTAGGTATTGCGGTGGTGTTGTCTCATGGCCCAGCCCGGTCAATGAGGCGGTCTGCCCAAGCCCGCCGGGTTTTAACCCCTGACTTGGAGTGGGCATGTCGCCACCCCGTGTTTGCAATCACGGGCGACCATCACGAGGGCTGTGGTGGGTACGGCATCCCCGAGGACTCCCCAGATGATTGGTGCTATCGCCCCGTTCCCCTCACTTGGCTTTGGGAAACCTCGTCACCGATAGGCTCCCTACACCGTCGGGCCCTTGGCCCCACCCTCGGGGTGTCATCTACTCACTGCCCACGGGGCTGGGTCTTCACCACCCACCTTCACTGGGTTCCCCTCTGGTGGGTGGTCACTGTTAAAACCAGCCTGGGTATTTAAGCCCCTTGGAGTATTGGGCTTATATTCCTAACAAATGACTCGGACTCGTGAAGAAACATCCCTACTGAGAATGCGGTGATGAATGGGGCTGTCCTCATGCATTTTGCGAATTTCCTGGTGATGCACTTGAGGTAGTGGGTTGGCATGGGTTTTGGGTAGTGTGTTTTTGATTAGGCGCTTGTCTTATTTAGTCCCTGGTTCTAAATAATCAAGTGGTGTTCTCTCCACGCTTTGGTGATATTTACTCGCGTGGTAATGTTACCTCGCCCTGGTGTAAACCGCACGCGATGGCTTGAAAGAAACGCACTGGCGTTAAGGACTCGCGTTCCATACTTATTAAGCCCCCCGTGGGGGAGGGGTTTTTGGCGTAAATAATACGCATTGGCGCTTTTCACTCGCGTGGTTAAGAAAATACGCACTGGCGGGATAAAATCACGCCCTAATTAACCCCAGTCTAGAGGCACCACTGGTCTTTACGGCTCGCTTTGGTGGCCGTAGTACGCGTGGTAGCTATGCTTCGCACTGGCGGGGTTTTTACGCGTGGCTGGGGCGTCTCGCCTTGGTGATTCTCAAACGCGCTTATTAACCCCCGCCCCAATAGGCAAATGGTTGAGGTTCTTCGCCCTGGTGAATGTTAAACGCGTGGCGAAAATAAAACCCACTGGCGTTTGCTTTTCGCGTTTTAACCCTTCACAGGCTCTAGCTTTATGAAAACCCGCCTCGGCCTTGGTGGGTATATGAGAATACCAGGCGTGTACTCGCCACCAAACACCCTTGGACTATTGCCCTGGGCGAGCCAGTCAATACTCGACCTCTCCAGACTAAACGCCCTACCAACACTCTCCGCGTGGGGTGCCAAGCCCTGGAGTAGGATTGTGAAGCCGAAGTTCTGGAGCGTGGCTGGCTTAACATCACCAAGGGTTTGGGTCATGACCCAAACGCCAAAACCAAGCTTCCTAACACCCCTCACAATAAGCTCCAAAATCGGGCTCTCAATAATGAGGTAGGCCTCGTCAAAGGCCACTATGGTACTGAGCCTCTCGACAAAGGGTCTCTGGAGGTACTCATAGTACAACCTATAGAGGAGTAACTGCATTACAAGCTTTGCGTACTCCGTGTAATTCATGACCCTCCTCAGGACCAGGACGTTCACCCCACTGGTTAGTTCGTAAATGCTCAAGAGCCTCTTTGGCATTAATTCCCTAGCCACGAGCCAAACCCTCTTTGCACTCCCATTCCTAACGAGCCACTCAAGGGCTTCGTAAAGCCCTGGGTATTTCTGGAATGCCTCGTAGAGCCTTGTCAAGTCCTCGAAGGCTTGGTTTGCCAACTCCTTGGAGCCGTAGGCGAATTCTATTATTGAGGCTATCTTGTCAGCGTGGGTTGTGGGGCTTGTGACTGGTTCGAGCCAGTCGATGAAGGCGTCTAGGACGTCGTAGGCGTTGTATTGAACCCCGGCTTTTTCGAAGTACCCTGGGTACTCGCCCTGTGGGTCCACAATGAGTAGGCTCGTCCCGAGCCTGTACGTCCTGAGCATTAGGCTGACGCCCGCCCACGACTTACCACTACCCGTTGGACCCACGAGCAGGGCGTGGGGGCTCGGTGCACTATTCAATCCAATCACGACCGGCGACCCATACTCATCACGCCCAATGGGTACCACCAACTCATCACCCTGGGCGATAACATTCTCCCCATAGAACACGGGCACACTGCACACGTCCATCGACAGGCCATCCAGGCCCGGCCCAAAGAGCCAGTGCCTAAGGGGCCTCCCAACCGTCATGCCCGGGAGGTTTAGGTCACCATAGATTGAGAATGTGATGAAGACTTCACCACTCTGGGCCCTCCTGTGGGCTATGTCCAGTGCCTGTATTTTCGGCACGTACTCGCCCCTCTGCCTAACGACCCACCTGTTTATTGCCTGGGCGTACTGGCTCGCTATTGACTCCCTACCAACCCTACTCCTACCAATGACTAGGACGAAGTCCCTGCCGGCGTTCTGCTCGGCGGTGGCTAGTATGGTGTCTAGGTTCACCTCCCTAAACATTGCATCACTGTGGGTGACGCCGAGGGCGTAGGAGTGCTGGGGCGGGGTGACCCCAACGCCCCTGGAGGCTCGTGCCAACGCAATGGTTAGGAGTACAGCCACGGCAGCGCCCCAGGGCCAGTTTACCCTCAGGGGCGAGCCGAATAGGAGGAGCCCGCCAATAATACTGGCGAGGAATAGGACTGCAAAAGTGGAGTCACTCGTTATGGGCTTTACCCCACCGCCAATGAGCCTCCTGACCTCACCAGCTGGTGCTGGTTCAAGGAGGAAGTACCTGTTTAGAATGGTTATAATATTCTCAACCCCAACGCCAGGCGGTACACCAACACCAACATAATTACTGGTACCAAGCCTCGCGAAGGCGATTTCAACACCAGCATCGAGGGGTAGTACCTGGATTAAACCGTTCAGTGCCTTGACAGCCTCCTGCCTGTGCACGTCAATACTCAACCTCGGGTATGCCCTGTAGAAACGCCAGGCGAGCCCCCTCGCGTTGAACGAGCCCGCCACACCAGCGACGCCAGTCAATCCCGTGACCACTGGGGCGAGCCTTGGTCCATAGACCCTCTCCAGGATCCTCCTGCCAACCCCTGGTGTTATTAGTATTAACAACGCCCCGAGGACAGCCACAAACCTCAGGGCTGGCTCCAGCCCAATTACTAGTAATAACAAGCCCGCTGTTAGGAAAACATCAATCCTATCCATACCAATCACCCGAGCTTGCCCATGGTGAATAATGCCCCGGCGCCCTCCTCGACCAGTTCGGCGACCCACCTTATCACTAGTATTGATATTGCAATGCCGATGTCTAGCAATATATCATAAACAATCATCCAGAAGGCGTAGTAGTTAATACTGAAGAACTCCTTGATGGCTTGTAGGAGGTAGCCCTGCGTGATGAAGCTAAAAATACCACATATGAGGTTGTAAATGATTGGGTTCTTCACCAGGGAGAGCCAGTGGAAAAACTGTTGTAGGGGTTGGAGGAGCCCTTGATTGCACATTTTCTCCAACTCATTAAGCCACATTACAAAGAGGCCGGCGTAGTTTGCATAGACCATGTTGAAGACGGCAACCATCACGGGCCACGCGATGGATAGGACTAGGTACGTGGCCACAAAACTCGCGGCGAAGTTCCTAGTCCTGTTTGGGATGAGCAACGCCGTCATCAGGGGTGCAATGCCCAGCTTGATTGAGTACTCCAGGAACAAGCCGATTGCGTAGAGGGCTATACCATTAAGTATCGTGTACTTTAGGGCATCCATGAAGAATTGGAAGTAATTATTCAACACAGCCGCGAGGGTGTGGGCGTAGGGGAGCTCGGAGAGCACGGCGAGTATTGCGTAGATTAGCGTGTACTCCCAAACGAGACCGAACGACCCCAACTCCTCATTATATACTTGCCTCAACCCAGCCTCTACACTGGGTGGCACGTAATTACCAAGCCCGAAGAGGTTGGCTATTTGCACGGCGATTATTGAGGCCTCGTTCATGTAGTACCACATGACCACTGTGAAGACAGCTCCGTAAACCATGTTAATAAGCTCCTGAAAACCCTCACGCCTGGCTTCCGGCGTTGGCGCCGTGGTGTACTTGACAATACCATAGAGTAACTCCGCACCTGCAATGCCGAGGGCTATCCACAAGTCACTGTGGCTCAGGACAAAACTCATCAATGCCACCTCAGGAGCTTGCCGAAAACCCTCGCGAGCCCGCCCTCGCCAGCCTGCTCAATCGTGTACGGCCCGAACTCCGCCCCAGCCTGCTCGTGCCTGTACCCACCATCCAACAATGGGTTAATATCAATAGTGAAGACGCCATTCTTGATGGCCATGCCACTCGGCTCATTAACACGCCTCAGGGAGATGGCGCCAGTCGGCTCCCTAACACCAACGTAGCCCAGGGAGTGGGCTAGGTAGGCTAGGACGAGCTCCATAACCCCAACCTCTATACTCGGCCTTGCCTCATTGGCAATGCTTAGTACATAGTTGGGGCTGAATGTCCTCAGGACCACGAAGGCTAGCCTGAGGCACCACTCCCTGTTTTGGGGCAGGCACTCCCTGGCGAGCCTCCTTGCCCCAGCCTCTATGGAGGGGAGGGGCTTGAGCTTGATGTTGGGTATGCTAGGCTTTGTTGTGCAATTAATCTCAAGTACAGTGCTCCCCAGGTTCCTTGTGTCGAGTTCTACGCATGGTTTCTGGTCGAACTCACTCATCAAGCGGGTCCTATGGTTCCCCCATTAATTAGGTAATAAGGATTGAAAACAACCACAAGAGTGGATGCGGGATGATGCTGGCGAGCCACTCTAGTGGTTTTAGGAAGTACCAAACCGTCAAGCCCCAGGGAGATAGTGGCCAGCCGAGCCTCCAGTCCACCCCGAGGAACACTAGGTAGAGCCAGATTGTGGTTATTATAATGACAAATCCAACAAACCTCGCGTCGCCTTTTTTCAGAATAATGATTGGTATTGATGCCAGGCTCGCGAGTGTCATGGCGAGCCTAAAAATGGTGAATGCCGTGGCGGCTGGGCTTGGTGCCCAGCCCCAGGGTTGGTTGGGGCTTGTGCCGAGTATGGCAATCACACCAATCAGGGCTAGGAAGACTGTGTAGGCTATCAACCCCTTCCAAATTGGCTCGACCTGTTTCCTTGGTTTTATCATTCGGGGGTTCTTGTTGGTGTATTACTAATTAGTGGTTTTTTGGCTTGTTGTTCCCGATGTCCCAGGAGGTGGTTCTCAAGGTCCCAATAGATGTTGCACGTTTGTTATATGATATAACATTGATAGAGCCGGCGTTCATTGTTGGTGGTTTCATCAGGGACTTATTGCTTGGTATTAAAAATGATGATATTGATGTTGCAGTAAAGGACTTGGACAAGGTTGTCCAGTATTTGAGGAGTAAGGGTTATTCACTGTCTGAGGAGGCGGCTAGCTTCAGGGTGGTTAAGGTTGTATTGCCTGGGGCTCGCCATGTTGATGTGGCGGGCTTCAGGAGTGAAACATATGACTTGCGGAGTAGGAAGCCCATTGTTGCCCCCGCTAGTAATATTATTGAGGATAGTAGTAGGCGTGATTTTACTATTAACTCGATGTCAATTGCCGTAAGGAGTGTTGATACTAGTACTGGCACCATCGTGGGGGTCCTCATTGACCCATTTGGTGGCTTAAAAGACCTGAGGGCGGGCATCATTAGGGCTGTGGGAATCCCCACAGCCCGTTTCCTGGAGGACCCACTTAGAATGCTCAGGGCAATTCGCTTCGCCATTAAGTTGAATTTTAGAATTGAAAGTGAGACGTGGAATGCAATTAGGGAAAATGTTAATGAGCTTAATAGGGTAAGCAAGGAGAGGATTAGTGACGAGCTTAACAAGATGCTTATGATAAATGCGCCGAAAGCCGTTCAGCTGTTGTTTGAATCTAACCTATGGCAAGTCACTATGCCATTCCTTGGACCAATGGCTTCAACATACCACGACCACCGTGGTCACCACCACGGTGAGAGTGTCCTAGTCCACACAATTGAGGCGTTACAAAACCACTTAACGCTTCATGCCAATAACGTATCATTATCTTCAATACTCGCTGTTTTATTGCATGATGCTGGGAAGCCCTCGGTCATGAGGGCCGAGGGCGGTAAGGTAATGTTCATTGGGCACGCTGAGGCTTCGGCCGTTCTCGCTGAGGAGTGGCTTAGGGCAATGAGGTATCCCAATTCAATCATAAGGCTTGTTGTACCTGCTGTTTCACTACACATGAGGGTTCACCAAGCACTGTCCAGAAGTGCCTTTGCCAAGTTGTGGGTTAGTGCTAACGAGGACTTTAATGTTATAATGCTCGCTATTATGATTGCGGAGGCGGACGTGGGGAGGAGGTATGAGGAGTTGAGGAATTGGGCTAGTGAGTTTGCAAGAACGCCCCGCCTCGTGACGGGGCGTGATGTCCTAGACGTCCCAGCAGAATTGAGGAGTAAAGTGCTTAGGGAGGTTAGGCTGTTTCAATTGTCCAGCGGTGTGAATGAGAGAAACAAATTATTGAGGTTTTTGGAGGGTATAAAGAAGAGGCTTGTTGCCCCAACCACCCAGTCTTAACCTCCCCAACCCCCAACCCCGAGCCCCGTGGTAAAACCACGGGGCTCCCCCACGCACTATTACCTAACTACCCAGCTGGTGTGTATGACATGTCACACGGTGGTTGTTCTTATAAACCCCTGGGCATATTATATGTCGTATGAATAATCACACGATTACGAGCACAAAAACCAAACCCAAGCCAGGGGACAGGAAAGGAAACAAAACCAGTGGGCAGTCCCAACTATTCGGCATAGTCAAGATTAGGGACGTGTGGCTTAACGACATGGGTGACGGGCCAAGCCTCATATGGGACAGCAGAGCAAAGAAATGGCACAGGCTTGATGAGTGGCTTCAGGATTTAATCAACACGTGGGAGTGGCCCCCAGGAACTGAGGCAAAGGCTGTTGGTGTTGAGACTTGGAATATTGACTCAAGCCCCTGGGTCATTGACCACTACATCGCCGTCAAGTGGGGCTTGATTGAGGAGTACAATCTAGAGTGGGCAGTGGTTGATACGTTGGAGGCGTCTAGTATTGAGGACTTGCCATTCCTATTTGAGGTTCACCGCCCAGGACTGCCGAGTGATGTGTGAATCAGGATTATGATTAATTACCCCCACCCCCCACCCAGAACTGCCGGGTGGGGTGGTGTGGGGTGGGGGTTTTGAGTGGCCCCTGACTCGGGTGTCCCATTCCCCCGCCCCGGGCGAATTTCGGGGTCAAGGGGACACCCAAGCCAGGGATTAAGCCCGGGGTGCAATTAAACATTAGAAATGTCAGATAGTTCTGCCATTCTCGCGAGCATTATAGCAAAGCGAAGGACAAGTCTGTCGTGCATTGGTAATCTCAATATGTTTTTGCCTTGATGATATTTTGCCAATATGTCCCTTAATGTTCTAAGGAATTTTTCAGCACTATTTCCGCTGTAGCGTATCGATAATGGCGATTCACTCGGTGGCAGAAATTCATCAAATAATACTGGTTCTATTATAGTCTCCTTCGCAGTATATATTCTCGACAGCGTGATATATTTACCCAATTCAGAGTTCCATTCTGCATATTGCATCTTTATTTCCCTTGGTAAAACAAAAACCTCCTTTCCTTTTACTTCATAACTTGTTCCACCACTATACAATATCAAACTGTTTGATGTTATCCTTATTTTTATCGTTATATATTTAGAACTTGTATTTCTTGTGGTGCTCATCGGGTTTTATTGTGTGGGTTGGGGTTAATTAGAACCACCAGCTGGTGGTTTGGGGTAATCCAAGACACGCTATATGGGCTCTTGAAAGGAGTTTTTGAAAAAGAGGAATAGGAGGTTGGGGGTTGGGTTAGGTGGGGAGGGGGACTCCCAGGATTCTCGCCAACTCCCTAGCCCTGTGCCTAATGGTTAAGGGCGAGATGCCCAGGACATTGGCAATACCCTCCTGAGTACACCTACCAGCCACCCCGTCACCACTCCCAAGACACGCGAGCCATATCAAAGCCCCAGCAACCCCAGCACTCGACTTCCCACCCAACCAGGTTTTTGGTATTCTCCTGTACAATTGAACAGCCCTGCTTGCAATCCCGAAGGGTAGCCCGAGCCTCCCAACCGCCTGGGCTATCAAGCCCTCAATCGGTGCCCTACCCCTTATGTTAAGCCTAACTGCTAGCTCATTATACAACTCATCAACGAGCCCTAGCCTGGACACCAAGCCCAACGCCCTTAACGCATTCTTGGGGCGTAGGGGCGCACCACGCCTCCTGGCCACAATCATTAGTAGGACTATTGCCTGAACACTTATTGGCCTGCCCTCAAGCACTGCCCTGTTTTCCCTGTATATGGCGAGTGCCTCGTCCACGTAATCAAGCGGTAGGTCTAGAATGGTTGCCTGCCTCATTAGTTCACGCCTCAACTCGTTTTCGATATCGGTGTTAATTCGAGCATGCATGACAGCAAGCCTCCTAAGCCTCTCCCTAAACCTCTCACTGAGACTCAATTGTATTGTACTCCCAAGACCATTCGGGTTAGCCTGTGGGGGACCCGCCCTAGCCCTCTCCTCAGCCTCGAACCCCCTCCACTCAGGCCCCATGTCTATAACACGATCCTGCAACACAGTCCCACAGGACCTACACACCAACTCCCCATCCACATAGGCAATGTCATCCGAGCCACAATGCGGGCACCTCATGTGGGTCATACGAGCACGTGGGCACACCACAGGCTAATTAGTATTCCCACCCACCACATGTGCCAATGGTGGTTGGGGAGGAGCCACAAGACGCTATTGTACTAGTCACGAGGATATTATGGTGGATCGCCAGGAAGAGCAGGGGTAGTGTTTACTACCTAACCTGGAGGAAGGCGAGGCTCATCCTGGGCGAGGAACTGGGCAGGGGGGATTTCATAAAGACCCAGGCGCTCCTTGGGAAGCTCGGTTTCGAGAGGACTGTGGTGAGTGGTAATACTGCCTTTGTAATAAGCACGAGAACACCCCTAATGCTCAGGCTCAGGCTCGCTAGGGACCTGGACACGGCAGTGTCCTTTGTCAGGAGGTACTTAAATAATGGTGGTGGGTAGGGGGTTGGTTACTGGGGGCTGAACCGTCTCTCCGGAGACGGTGGGAAACCACCGTCTCCTTCCCGACGGCTTTCCCATGAGCCACCCCCAGCTGCGGGAGTGGGTCCCCGCTAGTCGCCTAGGGTTCATTCCTGACTCCCCTCGCCGAAGATGGCTCCTCCAGGGTCACCCTCGCCAAGCTCATCGGGTTCATCCCCTACAAGGAAAGTCGAGGATGGGCTTAATAAACTCATCGTCTCACCACCAACGATAATAAGCATTACGACCAAAACTGCCCCAGTTGGTACACGGGACGAGTATGGGTTGGGGGTTGGGTTTTAATTAGGCGAATTGGGGGTTGGGCCCAGTAGTTACTGGGGGCTTGGTGGCGCGCCCAGCCCTTAGATGACCCCCTCCCTCGCCCCCTAAGGGCGAGGCTTCACCCTGGGGGTCTTGATTGTTACCCCGCCTACAACGGGGTTACTGGATACCCTAGTGAAATTGGGATTTATAAACTTACCTCCGTAGAACTCCACGCAGTGGGAAACCCGCCCTAAAGGGCGAAGCTAGCCCCTGGGTCAAAAGGTACCTCAACAATGCCAGTGAGCAGTGGGGATTTAATAGGGGGTTGGAGCTAGCTCACAAGCCCATTATGCCCATTCCTCAAGCCCTGAATCACAGGACTCCTTGTGTCAATAATCACGGCATACAACGGGCGCCTCCCCACCCTACGCATTGGGACCACCCTAAACCCATACCTCACCTCAAGAATCCTATACATCCTAGCGAGGAGCCTCGGTGACACACCCACCCTCAAAAACCTCTTGATCTTCTTTGGCTTTAGGAGAACCATGGC
>Ga0080005_127913_pt1 | contig 12596 bp, 8 predicted proteins | sample JossMetagenome_2_FD_69208 | JGI IMG/M metagenome (GOLD analysis project Ga0080005, IMG submission 69208) | Hot spring sediment microbial communities from Joseph's Coat, Yellowstone National Park, USA - JC3_ASED (SPADES assembly) (version 2) | ecosystem: Environmental > Aquatic > Thermal springs >... | reverse complement strand
GGCCCCTTGAGGAAGTTAAGTTGTGGGGAATGTATTCATTCTTGCCGCTACATGAAGTTAGAACAGGTTTAAAGTTCCTCATACAAGCCGATTTCATAGTTCACCCAGGGAGAAGATTTATTAATTCTGAGGCAAAATGGAATCACTGGCTAATGGCATCAGCATCAGAATTACTTAAAGAAGCTATAAGATATTTGGTGAAAAACTATAAAAGATCCTATCTTTCGGTCTTCGACTATCAAACCATTGGTGATGAAATCTGGTTCAAATTAATAAAACCATACATAATCGCAACAATAGACGAGTTACTGAAAGATCCTCCGGTGGTGTGTATTAATGGTCACGAAGTCAGGTTAAGTTCCATTGTAAAATTGCAAGATGACCTCCTGAATTTAGTTAAATATGGTTTACTTAGTGAGGATGAGTTAAAGTATATCTATGGAGTCGATAAGCATATTTTAGACCCGTCAGTTAAGCTCCGCGGCAAAGATTCCCCTCCCACATTAAAGCTTGAAGACCTGTTAAATCAGGATATCATTAGGGTGAAATTAAATAAGGATCTCAAAGAAGCAATAAACTACTTGAGTGAAATCTATAAGCTGGCTTACGAAAGGAATATTTTCGTACCTTACGAAAAAAGGTTTGTTATAACACAGTCCAAAGATTTGAAACCCTCGCTCGCTGTCTACATTCCTAACCTTCCGGAGGAAATAGAGGAGCTTCGTAAAAGATTTCCAGAAGTGGAAAACTATTTGAGAAGCCTCGATTTTCTCCACGAGGATTTCGTTAAGACTGTAGGTCTAGAGATATTGAAGTGGCTCGGAGTCAGAGAGGTTAACTTGAGGGAGCTAGCTGAGAAGGTTATACTAAAGCAGATCTCCGGGGATACACCCCCCTCAAACACAGACGACCTGCTGGTCGCCACAACTCTTGTCAAGAAATCCGGTATAACTGTAAATACCCCAATATGGGTTTTAACCAGAAGAGGGGTTGTAGAAAAATCGAACAATACCTGGTATCCTTTAAAAGCTTTTGAGGGCCTAGATGTTAGCGAATTATTAGGTATAGAAGTACTGGATATTGACAGGTATGCTAAGTACGATGCTGACATTGTAGGATGGAAAACTTTCTTCACACCACTCGTGAAGGGTCTCCAGCTTTACGACTATAGGTGCTATTATCAAAGGTGCTATTGTTGGGTACGTGATTATGTCTACGACCTACTCGAGAAAATCAAAAAACTTCTCGAAGTAGTTCCAGCGGATATAAACATAAAGCTTGTGAGACTTATAAAGGCGATATACTATGATTCACTTGGAGAAGAGTGCAGAAATCAAGTCAAACTATTGCTTCTCACCGATGAAGACAAACTGACATACTCTGATCAGCTGTTGCTTCATGACGCCTATGAGCCAGAGGAAAAGTGGCTAAGGTGGAGAGAGGAAGGATTTCAGGTCGGCCCATTTGTAAGCCCTAGGTACATTGAAAACCCTTCAAATAAGACAGAGGTTGGATCCTGGAGACAATTTTTCAAGGAGGTTCTAGGGGTTAAAGAAGGAGTGGGAAGCGAGATTGTTGAAAGGTTCGCTGAGTGGTTTGCCGAGAAAAAGCTGGTTAGCAGAGGTTATAGAGTATTGGGTCGCGGGGAGGGATGTGACTTTAACCTGGATGTAGGCGGTAATGTCGTATGCGTTGAAATTAAGGGTCGTAAGAGCGGGCTAGGGGGATTAGAAGTTGAGCTTACCGAGCGAGAAACAAGGAAAGCGATAGAGCTCCGAGATAATTACTGGCTGATAGTGGTGGAGAGCATTCCTAATAACCCTAGAGCCTGGTTGTTAAAAGATCCTGGAAAATTAATAAGCGTAGTAAAATTCAAGGGGGAGCATATAAAGGGTCAGGGTGAGTTGTTGGATGACCACTGATATTCAAGGGGTTAAGACTATAGAGGAGCTCTTTGAAAAGTATGCACAGGAAGGATCTCTCGAGAAACTTCTTGTTCTTTATAAGATAGTGCAAGATGGCTTAGATGCTGCCCGTATCGATACGATAGCCAGATTAGGGACTGTAAAACCATTCTTCGAGGTGTACGAAGACTTAGTTGCTGGAAAAATCTCTTCGATCCCTATAGATGCCCGGGAGCTATTGAAAACAAAGGAAGAAGAGCTGATACAATTGTTGGTCAAAGATGCTAGATCGAGGATTGAAAAACTCGATCCACTCATGCAGAGACTTGTAGCCCTTCTAGTCTTAATGCTTGAAAATAAACACAGTCTCCTTAGTCCAGTTGAGCATCTTTACGACTTGTATGAGGTTCTTACTGGGGAGCATATTCCCGAGGAGGTGCGTAGGGAGTGCTCCAGAAATCTCCATAAACTCCACTTGGTAGAGATATTGTATTATAACAATTATACGTGGAGTCCCCACGCTCCTTATATATTAAGAGCATTGAAGAACAAAGTCCCAAGAGTTCTAGTTGAATTTAAAATTGAATCCGATGAAAGATAAATACGGCTAGAGAGCAGGTTTACTTGAAGACGATTTATGCGGGTTATTATATTGGGATCATTTAACGATCCTAATTTGCTTCTAATAATACTTCGATTGGAATTCGCTAAATCGTTAACTCTTATTTTGTTATCCTAAGTGAAGTTTATGGACATTCCTCGCGCATTACATGGAGTAAAATAATCGCCCCGGTTATCCATATATGGAAAGATAGCCCGAGAATAATAGAATACGGAGACAAAGACTTCTAAACTTTCTTGGATGACCATATCCTGTTAGGCTTTTTCCAGGGTGGTCGCCTGAACATCGCATCTCTATCATAGTGAACGTTGGCCGAGGCCCGCACTCATGTTGCCTTGAAGGAAGAAGGGTGTTATGGCGTGGTGAGATCACACAACTTGCTACCAAATAATAACGCACCCCAGCGGACGGAGCGTGGTGGAAACCCCTGGATTTAAATGCATTAGCGTTTCAAGAGCATGGTCATCTATTAGATGAGCATATGGATGACCATGCTAACGTAAGCATGATCATCTAATAGATGGGCATTATCCTCATCTATTACATGATCATGCTTTCGGATTGAGGTTGCTAAGCATGATCATCTATTACATGACCATGTAGGTAATCAAATACATGACCATGCTTTGGAACGGGTTAGCATGATCATCTATTTGATTACCCGCATGACCGTCTAATACATGACCATGCTAGCGTGAAGCATGATCATCTAATTGGTTATCTATATGCTCATCTATTACATGACCATGCTTAGCCCATCTATTATGTGTCCTTTTACATGACCATTTAGATGATCATGCAACCTAGTTAGCCGCTGAGACGCTCTCTAGTTTCCACGATGTCGGGAAATCCAGCTGTTAGGAGCTACTAGAAGGTATTTAGTGTTGAAGTTTGGGGAAGCGAGGCGAGGGTTAATCGGGGCTTCGACTTCTACCACACGGGCATAATGGTAACTGATGTGCCCGGTCTAGTCAACTCGCTTGGGTATAAGAGCGTTGTAATTGTCCTCGTCTCACAGTGAGGCAATGGAGAGCCACCTAGCACATCCAGTGGTGGGCATGTACCTGGTTACTACGACCCCTTGGAGAACACAGTATTCTCTAATTGGAGGAGAGTAGCAAGATGGTGTAAGTTTCTCAAAGTGCTTCGCCTACAATCGGTTTTAAGCTTTAAACCATCGTACTCGATCACACCGTCAAATATTTTTTCTGCTTTTCAATTTAATTGACACGCGAAACTTGTGTATTAATTCTCCCAAGCCTTATATGAATAGCCAGGTAATTTAGAAAGCAAACATATACCGTAAACAGCCGCCCTAACTGGTTTGAGCTATGAGTAATAAGTCGGTTTCTAGTGGTTTCTTTAAGCATTCTACAAGCTCTCGCAGGATCCAAGAGCTGGTCTCGATGGTGCTCAATTTCGCTACTAAGCTCTTGGCCTCCTCTATTTCGCGTTTTAGCATATCGAGGCTCTTATCGCCATTGCGAGAGAGGTGTGTGTCGTGGTGTGCTCGGCCCTCAGCTCATTGAATTTTTCGAGGAGCTTGTGCTCTCTCTCGCTTATGATGTTGAGATCTCCAGCTACTCTAAGAGCTCTATCGACCTTGCTCACCTCGAGTCCTCTTCGTTTCAACAGCGATATTAGGGCGTCAGCTAACTTGTCGTGGCAAAGCACGATTCTATCTCTAAGCGAGCTAGCTTCAAGGAAAAGAGCTAAGTGCGAAAACAAGTCTGCATAGGACTGAAATCGATTAAGTAGCCTTGAAAAATCCACATACTTTAAAAGCCCCGACACCTCCTCGTAATGGACGTAACTTCCTAAAAAGCTCTCTATTAGGGTTTCAGCGGAGATCTTCTCGAACAGCCCCTTATTCCACATGCCCTCTAAACCCAGAGCGCGAGCCGTAACCTCTTGCAAATCTATTTGTTTTAGATATGGAATACGGCTGGGGTCAATAAACATTATGCTCACTCCACGGTTCAATATCATAATGATACTTCAAATAAACCAGGCTAACTCTTACTCGTAGCATGCTTATTACCTTGCTTAAACCACTTTGTAAGAGGTTCTGCTTTACCTTGAGAACCTCTCCTCTTTCTCTCGCTTTCTTTCCTCTTAGCTTCTCTTAGAGAACTCGATATCTCTACTCCTTCAGCGCCTGGCGCTACTTTTCTACCGGCACCCTTGATCATTCTCTCCATCATCTCTCAAGCAAGTCTCCACAGCTCATCGACATCAATGGATATCCCTAAGATCTCGGCGATCTTGCTATCTATCTCCCTAAATACTGGTCTCAACTCATCAAACATCCTAAGCTTTTCACCACCCCTCATCTTTCTTCCCTGCCTACTGCCTTCCAAAGCATGACGTCTATAACGCAGCTCTCACGGCCAGCAGGGGGCCTACGCAAGCCAGCGCTGGGCAAGAGCTTAGCAAACAACAATAGCCATCATAAATATAGGTGGGTCATTGAAAGTAATTCGTTGGACATGCTTAAAGCGTTGGTAGAGAAATTATTTATAACTTTGGGTAGATGCCTGTAACCTTCAATATTTTACCTCAGTAATCTATAGTATGCCGGTAAGATCCTCGCGCATTTGATCTTGGCTACAACATAAATATATAAGACTCTCGCATTCTAATTACAAATATACGATGAATATGATAATTTCAAATGTTTATTGGTGAGATCTTGCCAAAAATCCCCGATCTAGTTAGAATGATTGATCAAGGAGAAATAAGCATTCCTGTATTTCAGAGAGAATTTGTATGGTCAGACAATCAAGTGCGGGATCTAGCCGAGTCGATATATAGGGGTTATCCTATCGGATTACTGATATTTTATAAAGTCCCGAAAGAATTAAAGTCTGGGAATGAATCTTACTGGGTTTTAGATGGACAACAAAGACTTTTATCATTTGTTTTAATAATGAAGGGGCAAGTACAGGCTATTGTAGGAGGGCGAGAAAAAACTAAGAGACTTGATATTTGGTTTGACCCCGTTAATGAGAGATTTGAGCTGAGAAGACCCAGTAAAGGGGAGAATTGGGTTAAGCTATCCGAGATTTTACAGATTCGAAGAAGAGCTGAATTAGAGAGTTTGCTTAGAGAAAGAGGTTTTAGCCCTGAGGAGCAAGATAGAATCTCAACGCTTTGGAGGGTTTTTAGAGAGGACTACAACGTGCCTGTGCATGAGTTGCCAGAGGATATTGACCTTGACGACCTGGGAAACATTTTCGTTAGAATAAACTTCGCGGGTACTCCAGTGAGAGGGATAGATGTCTACTCAACCATGATAGCAATAGCACATCCAGAAATAGTGAGAGAGCTAAGAGATTTCCGTGCAGGATTAAGTATTCCCGTTGACTATGGAATATTGGTCAGGACTTTTGTAGCCTTTCTTACAGATGGTAAGGTAAAGTTGGCGAATAGAGTTTTTGACCAAGCGAAAAGGTTGGAGGAGATTTTAAAGAATAAGGAAAAAGAACTAACGAATGTGATAAAAGAGGTTAAAGATAGCACATCTCGAAGTATTGAAATCCTGCGAAAATATGGTGTCAATAAACTACCTGCCGAGAGTGTGATCCCGGTAATGGCTTATTATCTATATAAGCATGGTATCTTGTCTCCCAAGGAAGAAGAGGGCTTGTTTAAGTGGTTTATCTTGGTATCGTTTTTCAAAAGATACTCGGCTAGTGCGGAGACAAGATTGAATGAGGATTTAGATACTATAAGGAATGGCGGTAATTACCGTGATTTAATTGAGAATATTAGGCGTAGAGAAGGCGATCTTAAAGAGAGAATAATAGCGTATATTGATGAGGGAGAGTATGACCCTCTCCTCCTTTACGCTCTCTTAAAACAATCTAATGCCAAAGATTTACTCTCTGGCGAACCCATTATACAGGCTAATTCTACGCTACATCACATATTCCCTAGGAAACACTTAGCTACACAGAGATACGCCGAGCTAATAGATGATATAGGCAATCTCACACTACTCACGCATCGAAGTAATTTAGAGCTATCGGATGAGCTCCCCGAGAACTACCTGCAAAGTGTCCCGCCTGATATACTTAAGGCCCACTATATACCTGGCGAGAGAGAACTATGGAAACTCGAGAAGGCCGGAGAATTCATTAAGAGACGTAAGGAGGAACTTAAAAAAGCTGTAGAACAGTTTCTCCTTAATATCTAATTTTCTTTTTCAGGAAGCATTAAAGCATGGTATGACTAGGCATGATCAAAGTTCCAATAACTCTTTGAGATACTGTTTTTAAAACGCTTGGTCTCCATGATTTCACTTAGCTACATAGCTACCTCCTTCTCTAATACTTTAAACCTGCAATGAACCACGTTGATTACTTTTAACTCTACGCCTTTCTTTTTCAAGGTCTTTGACCTTAATCAGCCCCTCACCGCAACTACCAACTTCTCCTTAGGGAACTCCCCTGGGTCTACCTTATGTAGCCAGTCTCTCACTCTCTGCCTGTATTCAACAGCTACATCTACAACCCTCCTTAACTCACTCATATCGAAGGTCTTATCAGGGAATAGGAGCTTCACCAGACCGCTCGCAATCTTCTTCACGCTCCTCTCATCCCTTATCTTAAAGTTTTCGGAAAACTATAGGTGTTTCGAGATCATGCCGGTGAGAGTCTCCTTCCTCATAGAGTGTAGGGCTTCTGCGAAGTAGTCTGAGACTATCCCATAGCCCTTAGAGAGGTGGTACTTTGATTGAGATATCTTCGGGAGCTCCCACCCAGGTATGAGGCCGTGAATTCTGTCTATGAATGCTGAGTCCCTCATAGGTTCCGGGATCACATAGGTTAGATCCTCCACGGGTACGTAGCCTTCAGGTCTCATCTCAACAGCTATGTTACCCATGAAAACGAGTGAGGCATCCGAGGTAACCTTCTTATCGCCTTTCTCAAATACACCGCTCTCCATGTAGTCCTTAAGCTTGCCCATCATCTCGTCGGGGTTGGGGAACCTCACCTTGCTAATCTCATCAAATACTACCAAGTCCTTAACGGCGAGTTCTCCCGGAGCCCTGGTTCTTAGGTTGTAGAAGAGGGTCGCCGATGATATTGTACCGCCGGATATTATCCTAACGTAGTTACTTACGTTCCTGTAGAGGTATGTCTTACCGGTCTGCCTAGGCCCGAACTCAGCCATATTGACATTACCCTCGACGACTGGCACCAACCTTGAGAGCAGTACCATCCTCTGCCTGGGGTTGTAGACGCTGGGGTCTAACCCTATGGTGTTTATCAAGATCTCAACCCACTCATCTAGAGTGAAGTACTGCCTAGCCTCCTCCAGTCTCTTAGGGTCGATATCGCGTGATTGAAACGGGTAGAAATCAGCGACAACAGCCCCTATGGGCCTACCGAAGACCTCCTTAACCTCACTCGACCTCCTAAGCGTTATGAGGCCCCACATACCTGTTATTAACGTAGCCCTATTCTCCTTAACAATATCCACGGGAACCTCAGCCCATATGTCAAGTGACTGTATAACACCTACGTGAGTACCGCTCTCTAAATCCACAATAACCCTGAGCTCATCAATAATCTTCACAACACCATCTACAACAAGCCTGTGCTTAACATCCTCCTTCTCCTCAGGCTCGCGGTAATGCTCCCTAACGAACTTCCTAAGCTCATCCTCCCAATTGCTTCCACTACCTATAAACATCGAGATGAGGTACTCGGCTACGTACCTAGGGAGCTTGGCGAGCTCGAGGTCGTAGGCAAGCCTCTTATCAACAGCGTAGTCGCCGAAGATCTTCCTAACCTTATTGTAGAGCTCGCTCATATCCTCAACCGGAACCTGGCAGTAGACCCCTCCGCCTTCTAGGGCCTGAGATCTCTGATACTTCTACAACTACCTCGATAACCTTCTCAACACTCCTCCACCGGTATTTAACAACTCCGCGGTACTTACCTGGCTTTAGCGGTGGGGTCTCAACCCTGTACTTACCCTCGACAACCTTAAACGAACCCCTACCCCATGGGAACTCATAGTAGAACTCGATCTCCTCGCCAGAAGGGTTCACGGCATCTACCTCAATATACGACTGGGTATCAGGAGGTAGGAGAGTGTTGAGGATCGAGACCTTAGGCTCCTCGGGGATCTCAACCTCCTCCTCGGCAGGTAGCTCCTCACCGCTCAGTATAGTCATGAGTCTCTCGAACTCCCTGAGATCATCCCCGGATAGGCCAAAAAGCTGAGCGACAGCTAGATCTATTTCTCTCTCCACGTTCCTCAATTTTCTCTCAGCTTCTACCCCTCTACAGTAATCTGGCTTTCTCTCAGCATAAATACACTTAGCAAGCTCGTGGGCTCTCTTAGACAACTCGGCTATTTTCTTATGTAATTCATTGCTCGGGTCGAATCTCGGTATTTTAATAACATCAACTATGTGAGTTTCTTGTCTCAGCTCATAGGTATAGGAAGCTATAATTGCTCGAGCAATGGTAGAGTTCAATAAACCTGCGATATAATGCGCCTCTTCAGGCGTTTTTGCCTCTACCAATATAGTACTATCATCAGGAACCACGGGCTTACCCTCCACAGGCTCAACAACGGCACAGGCAAAGCTAACTGCCTTACCTGTAATGGCACCAGCGATTCTCTTCCATACAACCTTATATGGTGTAAACGTATATATGCCAATATCATATACCGCATAATACGGGTTGCTCTTACCCCACAACTTATGTATTGATCTGTTTTCTAGTTCATTTCTATATATGTTCAGATACTGATATGTCAATGGGAATTTGATTTTCATCTCAGATTCCGGTATAGGATTAGCTGTCCTAGGTTCATGCGGTATTATCACATATCTATCCTCGAATCCAGAATGCCACCTCTTTATGTCTCTTCCTCTTAGTAGCGGGTATACAAGGTCTGGTTCTACGATGGCTTCCACTTGCTTAACTTTTATTTTCTGCCCAGGCTCTAGCGGGTTAGTTATCACTAATCTACCGTCGGGTGTTTTACCCTTTATCTGCACGTAGTAGACCTGGTTGAGTCCCACATTTATTCCTTCGTGTGCTTCATAGTACTGTGATCCCGTGAGTAGTTTTCTAACAGCGTTTATCGCCTTTGGTGTCATCTGCATCCAAGGTGAACCAGGGTCTCTTGGTTCCAGTGGAACCATAATTACTTCGGATCTCTTTGTTTCCCTGAGGACTTCCTCTAGTGGTTTATCTGTGGGTATTGGTTTATTGGTTGGATTAACCCATATGATATGCTTTACTCCATTCATATTTTCCTCGTAGGCTTTTTCTAGGGCTTTTACGCAAATCTCTTTCATATTATCTGGCGCTCTACTTGGATCCACATCACAGATTTTCTCAACTACTATAGCTGAAGTCCTATTAGTGGCTCCCTCAAATGGGTATAGTGTTACTAAGTCGTGTATTACGTGTATCTTTGTCTTTTTGGCTGATAATCTTCTAAATCCAGCTCCTGCCTGGACTTTAAATGACGTAAAAGGCATTAGAAAACCTAACTTACCTCTCTCTTTTAGATATAAATCAAATGATCTCGCTAAGAATAGCATCGCGAGATCTCGCTTGACTTTTCCAAGCCCAACTTTACCTCTGATTTCCGCTAAGCCATAATATCCCCAGAGGTTCTTGCTTACCTCTCTATATTCATCGGGCAGATTCTCCCAGTTAACCCATGGCGGATTACCTACCACGTAGTCGAATTTTCCTTTAAGTATTGGTGCAAATGCGTTTCTAATTATCGATATCCATACGCTGTTTTTGCCCTCTCTTTCGAGCTTGAGTAGTTTTTCGTAGAACCTGGATAAGATAGAGATTTCCTTTTGATCTAGTTTATATGCGTACTCCATTCTCCTCTTAAAGTCTTCAACACTATATCTGCTTTCAAGGTACCCTGCGATTTCAGCTAAGATGCTCTGTAGTAACCTTTTCTCAACTATAGTGACGGGTATCTCGAATTCTCCGACAACCGTTCTTAAAACATACGTGTTCCCATATAGTCCCGCCCTCTTCTCTATCATTATAGAGTCTGCTAGATAGACTGGGATTTCTATTGATCCCCTAGCATATGCCAGGAGATCCGCTATTGCAAGCAGATAGTTAGTCCTAGCTGTTAGCACAGCTAGCGGGTTTAAGTCGTAGCCTACAACGTTGTCCAACACACGGTTTAGTAGAGCGTCTAGTAAGAAGTGTTCCTCGGCATACCTCCTCAACCTGCTTATGTATAGAATTAAAAAGGTTCCCGAGCCACAAGCCGGGTCTAGGATCCTTACTTCTAGCGGTTTCAATGGATCTTCTTCACCCATCTTCCTCAGGTTGTCTAGGCTAAGCCCTACCTCATCCAATACCAGGTTTGCCAACCAATCCGGCGTGTAGTATTCTCCCAATCTATGCCTTAAGTCGCTTGGAACAAGGTTCTGGTAGAGTCTCTTCAAGAGGTCTCTAGCGAATTCAGGCTCTAGTTGTGGGGTAGCTATCTCATAGTCTGAGAGAACTCTAATAAGCTCTGCAATGGCGTCGCCTAAACCCTTGTCGAGTTCGTCTAGATACCATGAGAAATAGTCTCCTTCTAGGAAGTTCTCTATGCGAAGCAGTTTTCTGAAAATACCGCCGGTTTCCAGCTCTCGTAGCGTTTCCCTAAGTCCATCTAAACCACTCTTGGAGTACGCGTCATCTAGCTCCGCAATGTACGACTTGTAGAATCTACCTGCCCCATAGAGATACGCTATCTCCGCTGCTATTAGCTTCAACAAGAGCGCGTAGTACGTGTGTATAGAGAATATGAGGGCATCATAGTTAACTTTACCTGCTAAACCATACTCACCTGCCAACTTGGGGAGTTCTTCTAATTCCTCGGGTTTATATCCAGTAGCTTGCTTGAAGAGCCTCATCCAGTCTTCAAACAGGATCATAGTTCTAGGGCTCTTTGGATCTTGGAGCTTCTTGTACAATATTGTAACTAGTTTCCTCGTTACTGGTGATGCAGGGCCAAAGTCTCTTAATAAGTGGCCTACGTCTAGCGGTTTTCTCCTGAGGCCTCTTATAGCCTCTATAAGTTTTACTACTACTTCTCCTCTAATATCATATGGCCCCCTTAGAATCCATGTGTCTGTTCTCGGATCGTATCGCACGAATGCTATTCTATCACTTATTATTACCCCTAGGTATCTCGCCCAATCCTGTTTACTACCAGCCTCTTGTGTAATGTACTTTATAACTTGCTCTTTAGCCCTCTGAATATCGCTTTCCTTAGACAGCCTGCCAGGAGCTTTAAACTCTACTACTACGTGGCCGTAGAGGGCATCTACTCTAGCACCAGACACGAGCATGTACTCGTATTTGCCAACTTGCTTTATATCGAGGGGTTTTAGTATGAGATTTTCAATACATTGTGAAGACTTTATTCTAAGCTCCTCCTCATTACTAGCCATCTTAGCGGCACTTCTAAGACACGTGACAACGCCATCTACATCAATTTGAGGAACAGCAACTCGAGAACTCACTTCACTCTCCCTCTAATCTTCGGCTTAATCCTAATCACAAACTCCGACTTCCTGCCTCTCGGGCTGACCCCCTGGTAGTGGTTAAATACTCCATGGCAATTAGGGCACTCCAGGCGTTTGACCTCGTAGAACCTGAACCTCCATGTCTTGAGGACTTTGAACTCGCCCTCAAAACCACAGTAGGGGCATTTAGGCAAGTAACAGCACCTAATTTTGTTGTTTATTATTCGCCTGTCATTAAATAATTTTCACCTTTTATAAAAGATTTTCTTCGAGTTCATTCTATTATTCACTTGACTGGCTGAGAGGTCTCATTTTATGTTCTCCATGAAGTTCCAGTTTTGAAGGGTTCTAGTGGTTTCCAAGCGACTATGTTAGTACTTTTTTAAGTGGGAGAGAAAAAGCTTGTGGTCTAGGTGTCTCAGCCTGTTGTCTTGTAGATCGTGTAGTAGGGCATGAGCATCGGCGGGCCTATCTCTATCCCGTGGACGCTCTTCGAGTGTACTACCATTAGGTTGCCTTGCAACAGGGGTATGAAGGGGGC
>Ga0080005_144235_pt1 | contig 12621 bp, 14 predicted proteins | sample JossMetagenome_2_FD_69208 | JGI IMG/M metagenome (GOLD analysis project Ga0080005, IMG submission 69208) | Hot spring sediment microbial communities from Joseph's Coat, Yellowstone National Park, USA - JC3_ASED (SPADES assembly) (version 2) | ecosystem: Environmental > Aquatic > Thermal springs >... | reverse complement strand
TGCTTGGGAAAGCCTCGTGTAGTTACCTCGCTAAACCAGAACGTCTTATAATCCCTCAAGCCACCCTCCTCATCAACAATCGCCAGGTTAATCCTATCGGTGTTAACGTCAACACCACCAAATAGTTTACCACCATTGCGTTTATGCCTAGACATGTGCTCGTAGTACATATCTAGCGGTACTGTTATGTGAATTTCACCGTGAAGCCACAATTGGTTATTTCTAGTGCCAACACCGTCAATCACGACTCTACCCATGTACTCAACACGCCCGGTGAGGATTGTATCGAGCAACTCACTGTAGATCCTCGGTATTGTGGGCTTTATAACAACCCTACTAGTTGTTCCATTATATTTAATCGTCGTCACATGAAACTCATGGTTGGGCTTCAAGGTAATGTTCCTATTTGGATACTCCAACTCGCTCTGTTGAAACATGAGCCAATCACCCAACTCAACACCCCTGAAATTAACATCTAACGCCCTACATGATTCGTAAACACCCATCACCAGAGTCACAACGCCGTCGGCATACCTACGATTCGGAACAATTCCATAGGCAATGCTCCTAAACATACCCTTCCAACCAACCTTAGTACCAGGTAAGATTTGTTGCTGTTTAACTACTGCCAGCACCCTATGCGTAGCGATCCTAAACAACCACGCCGTTGACAACAACTCCTTAGCCACATCCCTATTGGCGTTGAACGGGAGCTTAATGGTTACATAATTCATAAGGGGATATCCCCAGTTAAATTTATAAACTTAACCCCAACACCCTTAATTGTGCCCCTGGGTTTCCAAGACCCGTAGGGTAATGAACCCTAGGCGACTAGCGGCGAGCCGCTGCGGTGAGGGGGCCCAGGGAGACCGTCGAGAAGGAGACGGTGGGTCAACCGCCGCCTCCGGAGAGACGGTTGGAGCACTTATGTGGAGACTCGGGATTGGGCAATACTTTACGATGCAGACACCAAACCTGAGATCCTTGAAAACAACACCAAGGTACTAGGAATCGATTTAGGAAGAATCGATGCAGCTTTCCTTAGTCATTACCACGTCGATCACTATGGCGGTTTTGAGTACGTGGGTAAAGTTAGGAGCGGTTTGAGGGTTTATGTTCCTGAGAACGATAGAGTATTAAGTAGATGGGGACTAAGGCCAGTAATTACGGTGCAACCAACGGAGATACTTAGAGATGCAATTACGACAGGTGTTATGAGTGGTGTGGGCATTAATGAGCATGCATTAACCATAAGGCTTGATAACCAGGGACCAGTAGTTATTGTCGGCTGCTCACACCCGGGAATTGACGGTATCGTTAGGAGGACTTATGACTTGTTTGGTGAGCTGTATCTAGTCATTGGCGGCTTTCACGGACCTTCACGGTACCAGCTTGATGATGTCGCTAAACACTCAAGGTATGTTTGCCCAGCCCATTGCTCGGGAAGGGATGCTAGGCGGTATGTCGCTTCTAAGTACCCCGATAAATATTGCGATGTTAGAACAGGGACTACGTTAGAATTACCATTTAGTTAAGTAGCTGAGAAGGTTTCTTAAAACAGGTGATTATGACTGATTGGGATGGTTAGTAGGGATGTAATACTTGATTATGTCAACAGGGTCAATGGGGAGTGGGTAATCAGGGGCAGGGTTAGGAGTAGGTCCAGGCCAGGTACTTGGCATAGCGTTGAGGTTAGGATTAGGAGGTCGAGGGATGGTTACATCTCGATAATTGGTAAGTGCGATTGTGAGGCATTCACGAGGGGGCGCATGGTTTGTTGGCACATTCTCCATCTAACCAATGTATTCATTAGAAATAGACGTAAGGTCTCAAACGAATTTGGTGTTTTTATAAATTAGTAACAGTAGATTAGTAATAGAAAGGTTTTTTAACAGAGGCTGCAAAAATCGACGGTGTGGTGAGTCCACTAGCAATAATAGTCTTCATATACCTAATGAAGAATGCCTCACTAGTCATCATAAACGCGTCAATCGCACAGACAACACCACTAATAAACATAACACTACCAGTAACGCCCCTAGGGCCAGTAACCGTGCTAAATAGTTCGGGGTACGCAATACCATACTACATAAGTAATAATGAGGTGATAATACCAATGCCAGATCCCGGAAAGAATATAACCATAGAGTACACACCATACATCGGGGTACTAAGCAATGGAACCCTCCAATTGGTTGTATCGTCGAACTACGAAGTAAACCTACAGATGGCGAATGATGTGTTACCAACATCAATACCAAACAACATAGAGGGCTTCCAGAAAACAAACTCGGGTGTCACACTAACGCTGGCTCCTGGCAATTACGTAATTAACTTCATAATCACGGCCCAAACAACCCAACAGGCAATTAATCAAAGGAGCGCCACGATGATTAGGAAACCAACCTCTTCATACGTACTGCTATATTACACGGTATTGATTATCGTGATCATGGTTTTGATAATCATAGCATTAATGATCATTAGAGGACGTAGGTAACTACTTAAAAGGGATCCCCGCTTGATAAATACCTTGATGAGCATAAAACCACCACCATACACATACGACGAATTCCAGGTAGGCATGAGATTAAGATCGCAGGGATTAACTATAACGGAAGCACACGTTGTGCAATTCGCTGGATTAACCGGAGACTACAACCCACTTCATGTAGATGAGGTCTTTGCCAAAAACACCATTTTCGAAGGCAGGGTAGCCCACGGACTACTAACACTATCCCTAGCCACGGGATTATTCGCACCATTAGTTGCCGGCACAACAATAGCACTACTCGAAGTAAACGTAAAATTCCTAAAACCCGTAAAGATAGGGGATACGATATACGTGGATACCGAGGTGGTCGACAAGAAACCTAGCAATAAATACAACGGCGGTGTTATAACATTTAGACTCGAAGTAAAGAACCAGAGGGATGAGGTCGTAGCAGTTATAGACCAGAAATTACTAATAGCGAGAGGATTAGCCGTAAAGAATAACGTACTAAGACAGTGACGATGCGTAGCACTTTTAAACTGGGGTTGTTAATTGGGTTTAGCCGGGTCGTCTAGCGGCCAAGGATGGCGGGCTCTGGACCCGTTGACCCCGGTTCGAATCCGGGCCCGGCTACCACTTTTACCTTCAGTTCCTCCGTGGGTTCGTTCACGTATCATTTACGACCCTCGCATCACCCGTTTGCGGAAGGTTTTTAAGGTGGTTTTTTCCATAAGTGGGTGATATGGAGGGCGTGGTAGAAGTCCAATCCGTTGACCTGGATAGGGATGGGTTGTACTTCCTGGCTAGGGAACCCAACACCAACTATTGGGTCTATGTTGATGCCGAGGACAGGTTTGTCAAGGTGTTCAACAGCCTCGTGGATGCCCTAGCCTACGGCTTGCACGTAAGCCCTGGGGAAATAACAGAGGTGGTCGCCGACGGGGATAAGCTCAGGGTTTGCCTGGGTAGTGGGTGCCTTGAGTTCAAGGCGTGGGTTGATTGAGGTGTTGTGATGGTAGACTGCAACTTACTAGACCTCTCCCAAATAAGTGAGGAGCGGAGGAGGTCCATTATTGAGTTCGTTAGGGAGAGGAAGGGTGTCAAGCCTAAGGATCTTGGTGTTACCGATGCCTACCTTAGGATGGTCAGGTCAGGCAAGGCCAGGGCTGGCGATGGGTTGCTGTGCCAAGCATTGAAATACATCACTGAGGATGAGTTGAGGTTATTGCTGAAGGGCATTGTGCCTGAGGCCAAGGCTTCGTTGAATGATGCGGTTAGGGTTGTGGCAACAGCCCGCGTAGACCCTGAGTTCAGGGAGTTCTTGCTCGGGCTAATCAAGGAGTACCTGGGCGACTACATAACAACGCTACAGCAGACCTGGCACGTGACTGAGGAGGACATTGAGGAGTTCGTGAAGGCCAAGAAGCTCAAGGGTCTCAGTGACAAGACCATTAGGGACGAGGTTAGGTACATCAGGGAGACGCTTGCCGAGTTGGGTTGGAACCTGACACCCGAGGGTGTCCGTGAATACCTGGCAGAGCTCGCCGAGGAGGGCGAGACCTACGTCCTCAAGCACACCACCTACAGCCTAAAGAGCTTCCTGAAGACGGTGCTCAAGCCCAGGGACCCGGCCCTGTTCAGGGCCTTGTACGACGCCTTCACCGTGTATAAGCCAAAGAGTAATAACAAGGCCAGGCTACCAACGCTTGAGCAACTACGCCAAATTTGGCAGCAGTTGCCGACTATTGAGTCAAAGTTCTACTTCGCCTTACTGGCAGAGACAGGGTTGAGACCTGGCGAGCCGTTTTTGGTTAGTATCGATGACCTTGACCTGGAGCGTGGGATGATACGCATAGCGAAGGTCACTGAGACGAAGAGGGCCTTTGTCGCATTTATACGCCCAGAGTTTTTAAAATGGATTAAGGATAATTACCTGCCCAGGAGGGATTCCTTTGTTAAGTCGTTCATAGAGAGGATGAGCAAGGACTACTTGGGCGTTGGTGTCAACGCCGAGACCTGGGCGAAGAGACTTATCCCGTTTGATCAGGGTAGGCTACGAAAAGAGATTAAGGATGTGGCAAAGCAGGTGCTTGGCAGGGAGTTCGAGCTTTACGAGCTTCGTAAGTTCTTCGCGACCTGGATGGTGAGCCAGGGCGTTCCCGAGTCCATAGTCAATACCCTGCAGGGCAGGGCGCCGCCCAGTGAGTTTAGGGTGTTGGTTGAGCATTATTGGTCGCCTAGGCATGAGGAGTTACGCCAGTGGTACATCAAGTTCGCCCCTAGGGTTTGTTGTTGAATTTGGGTGGTTGGGTTTGGAACCACATGAAGGAACAAATCACTTTGCCTTCATGCCACTAGATCAACAAAAGAATGATGATTATTATCAATTTGGTGTGTTTTGGTTGTGTAATTGGTTCCAGGCGGATAATAATATGAATATATTTTTCTTAATGAATGGAAATATATTCAATTATTCACTTGCTTTAGAGAACAATATAAATGGAATGGGGGAGGTGCATATGCAATACCACCAAACCCACCAGCATCCACAAATACAATAACAAGAGAACCAATATTCACACAATCATACATAAATGCATATAATACTGCATTTAATCAACCACGTAATCGTCAAAGGGCTTTGTATAATTATCAATATTTTAATCCTAGCGATATAAATGTCAACTTTGTACCTGGAACTTTTGGTTATAAGGAAATATATAATAGTCTTTCACAACCTTTTTATATAAATTACTTGCAAGATGATGCAAATGTATATGTTGGAATTCCTTATTTATTTGTTTCAGCAGGTTCGGGTGGTGGATCGGGCTTTATGTATTTAGATTGGGTTATAGTGACATATGGAGCGTCTTATGTAATAAATGTATCTTAAAAAGGATTATTAAAAAATTAGCTAGAAGGATTATATGATTGTTGTGTAAAGAGATAATTGTCAAGAGATGCACCCGCAATGTTTCCAGTCGTTCCATATGGAATTATATTTCCATTAGATAATACTAATACATCTCCTCCACCAAAAGGTCCATAGCGTCCATATACCATTGTCTGATATGCTGCTGTTCCCGTTGCGTTTGTCCATGTGAATACTGGTGAGTTTCCTGGTAGTACTGCTGGTGTTGTTCCTGGTGTGTTTATTGCTGCTATAAAGTTGGGTACCCATGCTTGGTATGTGTAGAATCCTGCGATGTTTGCTGGGTTTATTTTATCTGCTAGTATTACATAATATGTTTGTCCATTTATTGCTACCTGTTCAATTGGTACCTGACCCTTGATTACGTAGAAATCCTGTAAAGGCACATACGGTTGATTATTCACTGGATCAGTCTGCCCAACAAATTGACTATTCAATTGAACTATTGCATTATGATTTTGAATTATTGTACCTGCATACTTCCCATCCCATACTACATTTTGTATCGTATTCCCATTACTCAATATTAAGGTGCCTGTGGGGTCCGTATGCCCGTTATAACTTATTGTTTGACCATCTGGTACAAATGCCTCATAACCACTTGGGGAGCCAACATACTGCACAGGCACGCGGTGCAGTGTTGGTAGTAGGGTTAGGGCGGCTGCAACAACGACAACAACAACCACAACACCAACTATTACATACCTAACCGCACTCACAATACCACCAAGGAAAACCCACAACAACTTACCTTTAAGCATTACGGCTCAACCACACATTGGTTAGCCCAGCCACTAAGGCGTGGGGAACTAAGGCACATGCTTAGGTTTTGTTGTCTTGCATTGTCCAGTGCGGTTACTGCTTGATCCGTGAGTTATGTTTTTAAACATCCTGGGGAATAACGATGGCGTGAGTAGTTACTGGGATGATGTCGTTAGGGCGATCGATAGTACTCACACCGCAGATAATCCCTCAAGTCCTTGCCACGTTAATTGCCGGGTTAATACTGGTGGCGGTAATAGCCGTTATATTAATCGTGGCAGTCCTCATCAAAAAGTACAATATGAAGGACGAGGTGAGGTGGTGAACAACCTACCAATGAGGCAGCCCCCACGTAAAGCCACGGTCCCGAAGACTTTAAATATCCAGGGATGTCGTGGAGGTGACGGGCAATGGGTACGGGCATCCATTAAACAATAAGAACCAGACCGAGGCAGCAAAACAACAAGCGAGTAAGAGGCACAGAATCGCGCGTTTTTACGGCCCTCCTCTAGGGGGCGGGTCTTGCGTTGCATGGAGTATTTAATGCAGCAGCACCGCTGTGTGCCAGGGATTCGTTATTTCCCCTCGTGGTGTTTTGACAAATGTCTATACTTGTCGTTCCGTATTACTTGATCTTTGTCGCTATAGCCCTTGTTGTTTGTAAAATCCGCTCAACCCTAGCCTTAATTACGTCCTCACTCCTCCCCCTCCTTAGTGAAGTAGCTACATATTTTGCTATTTGCTCGGCTTTCCTCAGTGTGAGGGCGTCAATGTACTTCTCGATTAGTTCCCTGACCCAACTGGGTATTTCTGTGTTGGCTACCTTACTCATGAATGCCACTATTTCGTCAACGCTCGGCTGAGGAACCTCAATGGGTACAAACCTGTCCATGAGGGGCATCCACCAGTTGCTAGCCCTAAGCCTAGGATTAAATGGGTTGGCGGCTGCAACAGCCCTAACCCAGGGTGTCTCAATAACCGTGGTCTTACCACTCTTAGTAATCCTCAGTTTGCCACCGTGGTCCAAAAGCTGGAGGAGTGGACTTAACGCCACGTTCTTAGCCTTATCGACCTCGTCGAGGAGTATTACATCGAAACAACCAGCCTCGATTACTAAATCCTCAATGCCAGCAGCAGAGGCGTCTGCCATGTTTATGTAGAGCGGGTTGCTGGAAGCCTCATAAATGGCGTCCAAGATGAGCGTCTTGCCGCTGCCTGGTCCGCCGAGGAGCATCACGTGATTACCAGCCTCAAGATTAACAGCCACCTCATCAACAACATCCTTTAGGCTAGGTATCAAGCCAGAAACCCTATTTACGACGGAGTTGGCGATATCCTGTGTATCGGCCGGATTGCACTCGGCGCTTCTAGCCCTTCCTTCTTCCTCTTCACTCATTACTTCCTCTACCACCCTGGCGACCTCGCTCACCGCCTCGCTACAAGGCTTCCTCGCCACAACCCAAGTGTAGCTCCTGGACCTCTCAACCCTGTAACCAAGCCCAACCAACCTCTCAAGCAACCTACCATAATTACCAACACCAACCCTAAACCTAAGCACCCTAACCTCAACCCACGCCTCACCATTATCCTCCATGCACTGTAGCTCCTCACCCATTACCCCTCACCCTCGCCAATGTATTTGCCATACTTAACTTATTAATCTCACCAAACCCACGATAGAAAAGCTTAAAAACAAGAGACCCAGTCAAAATCTGAACAATTGAATTGATAATTGCAGAGAGCTCGGCTGCAGCAACATGAATTGTGAATGAGTAGTGGCGGTAAAAGGCATGAATTGAAAGGAACGAGACTTAAGTAGCAGGACACATGAATTGATGAGGGCGCGTTCAGCTTCCCCTCCCGCATGAATTGAGGGATAGGCGTTCAACTTCCCTATCCACATGAATTGAGGAGGACACGTTCAATTTGTTAGGAGAGCATGAATTGTTTTTGGTGCGCGCCCTGAGTTATGTGCATGAATTGTTGGATTTTGTTCATGAATTGTGCGAGGCACGTAGAACTTTGCTTAGCGCATGAATTGATCACCAAGCACAATTTATGAGGAGGGCATGAATTGTGGACATGGCACTAACTATCGAGCACGCATGAATTCTCCACTATCTTTACAACTCATTCCTAAGCTGAATCTAATCATTCATTATATCTTTACTCTAATTTTTTCTCTAACTGGCTTAGGAATTCATCGTTCCAATTAAGGAGGATTTCCCAATTATTTCTTAAAGGCTCTAATTTGGATAGGGCTTTAGATTTTCCCCACTTCTCAACAAACCTCGTTGGAATTAAGTAAAGGTTGAGGGTATTTCTATCAACGGCGATGATGAGGTCATTATGCTGTGTGGTGTATTTATACTCCTTGGGACTAGGGTGTTTATACTCACGGTCAATGCCACCCCTAGTACCTGCAATAAAGCGGACTGATTTATTGGGTTCCGAAGTCTTTACTTGACATCGTAAGGGAATTTGCTTCCCTCCTGGCCTCTCATAAGCGAAGACTACTAGATCAAATGGCTCTCCTTTTATTAATGATAGGGAGACGTGGAAGCCGAGTCTCATTAATATACCGGCAACTATGAGTTGATGAGCATCACCAAGCCTAGCCGCAAATTTTCCTTCCTCTATTCCAACTATATTCATTTCAGTTATTTTCCTCTCCATTGGCACTTAATTACTAATGGCTCGTATAATTAAATTTTGATTATTTAATACTTGCACTACACGTTTACATTCCTTGCGGCAGGCTTAAATACCTTAATGCGGCTTAATAATTAATGACTTTAAATATTCCTGAGAGGGTTTGGATTGTTACCGTGACTGAGGATAATTATGGCGTTTGCGTTAAGAATGGGATTATTGGTATGAAGTATATGGGGCTCGCCTCTAAGGTTAATGTTGGTGATGGAATAATCTTCTACATAAAGGGTAAGATGGAGTTGAGGGACTTATGGAGGATTAAGGGCGGGTGGGTTGAGCAGGATAAACCGTTATGGCCGGATGAGGTGAAGGAAAAATCAATCATTTATAGGTATAGGGCTGAGATAGAACCCCTAATACGTGGTGTCGTCAAGGTTGAGGAGCTAATTAATGAATTAAGCTTCATAAAAAATAAGGACAAGTGGTCCGCATACTTTGTAGGAGGGCTCGCAAACCTCAGGAGACCAATACCGAGAGATGATGTTGAGAAGATAATATCGAGAATGAGGGTGAAGTAGGTGAGTAATAATTACAGGGCTGTATTATTTAGGGAACTTGTTAATGAGGTCCCTTCAACCACCTACGCAACGCATGCATTGTATATGTACCCCGCGAAGTTCATACCTCATGTTGTTAGATATGTAATCAATAAATATACAAAACCTGGCGATTGGTTGTTCGACCCGTTCGCCGGTTATGGTACCGTAGCCATTGAGGCATCCCTAACGGGTAGGAATGCCGTGCTTTGGGATTTAAATCCAATCACGGGGCTCCTTGTAAATGCATCCACATACCAGGGAAACCTGAGGCTAGGGGATTTCGAAGTGAATTTTAACTATGATAAGCCGTATAAACCAACGTGGGAGAACATTCATTATTGGTACCCCAGGGACTTCCTAGAGGCGTTAAGTAGGGCCTGGGGTTATTGGCACCATGAGGTATTACGCAGGGATCGACAATTAGCATCCGTGATTGCAATACCGCTACTTCGCCTATCCAGGTACTTCAGTTATGCAGACCTTGAGATTGCAAAAACGTACAAGTCAAAGGAGGGTGAGGAGAGGGTGAGGGAATTGCTCAGTACTGACTGGAGGCAAAAAATGATTGGGTTGTACTGGGACTTCGCAAGGGATACGTACAGGAAAATACTGGATTACCAATCGAGGGGGCCGAAGAAGGTGGAGCTCATTGTTAGGGCGGGGATTGATTCCCTAAATACTGTGTTGGATAGGGATGTTGATGTACTAATTACATCGCCACCTTACCTACAGTCCCAGGAGTACATAAGAAGCTTTAAGATAGAGCTCTCGTGGTTAGGCTATGGAGATAAATTAACATGGCTCAGTAAGCACGAGATACCATACAACACACCGCCTAATGTTAAGGTCCTGAGTAAGACGTACGAGGAATATAGGAAGGAGGTGGTTAAACTCGACCACAGCAAGCTCGTCAATTTATACGACACGTACTTCAAATCCCTTGCGCACTTCCTAAATAAGAACCACGAAATGGTTAAGAAGGTAATTGCAATATTTGTGGGTCCAGCTAAAATCAGGGGTATGAGGATACCGATAGATGAAATATTGAAGGAGCACCTTGAAGCGCTAGGTTGGAAGCATGAGGTAACGCTTATCGATACCATAGTATCGAGAAGGCTATTCAGAGTCGAAAGAAACCCAGCAACGGGTCTACCCGAGGAAAGAACACCAACAGAGCACCTATTAATAATGACTAAATAGCGATATTTATGAAACGCAACTACAATAATTATTTAATATTGTATTTAATTCCTCATGGATTATTTAAGGATAAAGATATCCTTAACCTCCAATGGAGTAGCATTGAGTCATTGATACCTTGCTTGGTGAAGAGCCTTTATGATGGAAGCATCCAGGTTAGGCTTCATGACTTCGAGAAGGCACTAACGGGTTTAATAAATGCTGAGAATACGGCTAATATGAATATTTTAGGAAAAACAGCAACGCTTTGGTACTACCTCACAGAGGTCTTCCATCAATCATTTGGGGCAAGAAAGGGTAACTTTGCGGAGGAGCTGATTGCGAAATGGTTTGAGTATTATAACAGGGATGGTTGTAAAAGGCTCAAGGTGATTAAGGTTGGTAATAGGAGTCATAGCCTTACTCTAGGCAAGGTTCTTAAGCAATATGGGATTAGCTCTAGGAGCGGGAAGCAGATTGATTTTGTGCTTGAAAGTAGGGCCTTGAAGAGGGTAGACTTCATAGAGTTGAGAATGAGTGAACATACTGGGGGACGAACAGCGCAAGAGTCATTGTTGGATAAGCACGAGGAGCTTTTGGAAATGCTAAGTAAGGGCCTAAGGGAGGCTTTATTAAGGATGGGATTTCGTGAGATGAATTTAGTAATAGCCATACTCTTCAACGAAAGGCATGAATTGATAAATCCAGCAGATAAAAATAGCTATAATTTGGGTAGGCTGAATTCGTTAATAAATTACATAATGCAGGATAACCATATATGGGGCAAGGTGAATAATTTAACTAGGCAGGGTTATGTGTACTGTGATGGTAAGAAAATCGATAGAGATAGCTTTGAAGAAAAACTTAGGGAATCTCTCGACCATAGTGTTTGCATAGCATCTAACAATGGTGAATTTAAGGTTTGGTTTAAGATATTGCTTGGCGACCAATTCTTTAACGAGTACATGTGCGTAAAATTTAATGAAATCAAGAATCAGTGGTTTAGTATGATTGCTGATGATGTTTGGCTCTTCTATACATTATCAATTAATGAGACAAAGCTTGCTAGGGAGTTTGGGCAAACAAGCGCTAGGAAAATCTATGAATTATTGAATGAGGAGAAAACGTCAATATTGAATGAGTTCGAAAAATTATATGAAGATGGAAGGAGAGGGAATTTATCATTAATGAATTATGTAAATCGGCTTAATGGGTTAGCGGATCAGTGTGTGAATGAAGTAATTAATTACGCCAAAAAGAGGGGCATTGAGTTAAGGGTTCTTGAGACAAATGATGTAACGGCAATTCATGAGTATTTAAGGCAGTTATGTCTTGCGGTTTTTGCAATACACCTAGCTATGGATAAAATCGATAAGGATAAAGCTTTCGATAAATGTAAATGGAGTGAGGAAGAGGAAACCTAAAAATAAGAACGCTTTAGTCATTAACTAGATATGGCATGGTTCATTTATAGGGATGACTTATTTATTCCCATGGAGGTCAGGGCGTTGACGATTGATGAGGCGGTCAGGGCCGGCTTGCGCATTGCCAGGGATGTGCTTGGTAGTGTCGATAGGTACTGCCTATATGAGGGCGGTGGCGAAATAATTATTGAGTATTGGCACGGTAATGAATTGTCTGTGAAGCTCATTCATGCCGATGACCCAGCGAGGGCGTTGATGCGTTATTATGATGCGGAAAGGTTGGGCGCGGTAACGTGTAGGGAGCTCGGTGATTAATGATTGCATTTTTCTTTTTATTAATTGAATAAGCATTGTACGTGGAGTTCACCGAAAAAATGGTTGCAAAACTGTATGAATCAGCGGGCTTTGAAGTTTTCTATTTCAATTGCCCATGCTGTGACCTCATTGCCAGAAAACGAGGGCGTTTAGTCCTTGCGGAGGTGAAGGGAGCTGGACATCCATACATCACCGTTCGTCAAGCGTGTTCATTTTTCCGCGTCGCTGAGCTCATCGGCAACGCCGAGGCTGTTATTGCCGTTG
>Ga0080005_137879_pt1 | contig 12624 bp, 7 predicted proteins | sample JossMetagenome_2_FD_69208 | JGI IMG/M metagenome (GOLD analysis project Ga0080005, IMG submission 69208) | Hot spring sediment microbial communities from Joseph's Coat, Yellowstone National Park, USA - JC3_ASED (SPADES assembly) (version 2) | ecosystem: Environmental > Aquatic > Thermal springs >... | reverse complement strand
TGCTGAGGGAACACTTAAGTACGTGAAGCTCGTTAGGGTTAGGGCAATAGCGACTGGCTCAGTGAAGCCTGAGGAGATAGCCAACGAGTTGGAGATACTCAGGGGAAGGAAGAAGCTCTGGGTCTCACTGTATTACTACGCAATGAAACCAATACCACAAAAGGACGCACAAACAATAATAAACAAACTAAAAAGCCAGGGCTAGAGCACGTAATGAAGTTCTAAAATATCCTTAATAATATACGCGACCTTGGGATAGAGCTTGGGTGATATGGCGACATCCGAATCATCACGCTTACTTAGCTTAAGTAAGTCATCAAATAACGCACTAAGCGTGCTTGGGGAATAAAGAAGAAACTCCCTAAATAATTCTTTACTTGGCGGTACGGCATACGTCGATATTAACCACATGGATATTGGCTTATAATCCCACGTCGCGAAAAACACTGCCTCATATCGCCTATCGCCATCATTAATAACCATAGCCTTACCGAACTCCTTAAGAACCTTAAATGCATCATCAACCCACCTATTACAAACCCTAACCAATGGAGGCAACTTAGGTGGCCATTCATTAAGGAGCATGTAACTCTCCAAGCACCTGTTTCGCCTAATCACTGCAGTATCCTCGTACTTATCCATCATTATTCCATCATTCTTAAATAATATTTAAATTACTTTCATAATTTAGCTGAATTAGCTGAAATAGCATGGACAATGATGAGTTAGAACTTCAAATTAGGGAAATCATCATGCATGCGTTAAAAAGAAGAGTTGGTTATGATGGGTTCGTGAAGGCTATTGTAAAGGCTCTATATCCCAATCTAAGTATTTACGTAGAACCTGAACTGGTAAGGAAACTAAGGATACTTATAGAACTTATAGATAATACCGAAAAACCAAAAACGCCCTATGATGTGCCAATTGAGGAGGCTAAACAAATAATTACAAATTGGAAAGGCTCAAGATACTTGGTCGATAATCTAGGTCTCCCTGAGATCTACGAAATACTACGCTATTCAATGCAATTAGGTAGAAATATTAACCTAGCAAGAATTATTGTTTTCATAAACCCATGGGGTAATACAGCCGCATTTAAGCTAGCATTCGATGAAGGTTCAATGAGGGAAATAGCCAGGAACTACGTAACCGACTTTATAAGAGGACAGGACGAACTTGTCCATGAGGTATTCGGCAAATTCATGAGTATCGAGGACTTAATATCAAGAATGAATAATAAATTGAAAACAAACATTATCCACTTAATAAAACATGACTTAGAGATTAAGGATAATGATTTATTGATAATGGCAGATCATGGGTATGACATTGAGTGTGGGGATATAATGTGTAGGCTATGCCATGGAAATAGTTGTGCAAAACCCATTTTTTCTCTAATAACACCACTAGTGATAGTAAGGTGACTAAGTTGACTCCGGCTTCCTATAACTAATCTTTCTACCATCTCTCAGCTCAGCGTATGCGCTTTCTACCAAGTTTCTGAGCATATTTAATATCGTCATTGCTTGCGATGCATCGCTCCTACTATTAACCTCAACCCTGAGTGTAAGCGTAATTGAAGTAATATTATCGGGGCTCTTGATTGCATTTATGAAATCATTAATATTATCAAAATTTTGCACAGGCGATTGCTGTGCCGAACCTTCCATAGTAGGTACTCCCACCTCAACAGACCTCTCGCTCCTCCTCTTGGCCTTGAGCCTGATTGTACCTTGATCCTCTATTACCTCGGCCTCACCACCATACCTCTCCTGAACCTCCCTCTTCAGCTCGCTCAAGAACTTATCATACACGGGCCTATAAAATATGAACTGTTGATTACCAGCAAATGCGATCGGCTTATCCTTAGGCACTTGATACTCGTTATTCTCACTCACATGCTTCGCTATCTCATCTACATATGCCCTAACGAGCGCATCGTTATACTTAAACTCGTATCCAACTATCTTGGCGATTGATTCCGCATAGCTCATAAACAAGTTATCTGAACCCGACATAACCGATTGATCCAACTCCTCCTTAGCCCGCTCATAACTCCTCACCACCGCCTTGACCTCCGTTGCCCTAACAACGTTTAAGAGCTGGTTGGTTATGTTGTGCGTTTTTACAGCACCTTCCACGTAATCATAGTAGTAAATATTACCTAACATCTTCGCAACACCACTCATGAGCTGGCCCAGGGCTGTTTTCATCTCATCATTAGCCACATTTACGTAATCCTTCTTTATCTCCTCAATAAGCCTCTGCTCCAACTCCCTGTCGTATTGCACCCCAGCCCTCTGTACCAAGTCCCTCCCAACCTCCCTCAGGTATTTCTCATCAAGCAAAGCCTTAAGATCAAGTAAAGCCTTATACCTAGATATATAATCAACAAAGAGGTTATACGCATCATTACTCATGTCGAATTTTACAACAACAGGCATAGTTACCTTGTTAGCCAGGCACTTAATGCCCTCCTCAATTTCACGTTCATCATCGTTAAATGTTAATATTATGAATAACTTATTTTGCGGATTACCTAACTTGCCTTCTCTGCACAATTCAGATAATTTATCAGTTATTCGAAACTCCACCCACTCAAGGGCGTTGCCAATCCTCGATATAATGCTGGAAAGCTCACTCTTAACTATGCCTATTTTCTCAACGTCTTTCTTACTAAGATATTCCTTCCTGTTCTCTCCAATTAAGTCATAGAGGAGGGTCTTAGGATTGATATATGGCGACACCACGTAGACGACCTCATTACCTACCGAAACCTCCCTAATATAAGGCAGGCTAGTAAGCTTGGGCATGATAGCGTTCAATATATTACTTGGGTATTTCTTTTCCTCAAGTATAGGCTCAATAGACCTTCTAACCCAACTCTCTGTGGACAATACAACCTCCTTACTACCCCTAAGTGCAAAAATCAATTTCTGCACGTTACCAACCATGGAACCGGCGAAAATGGCATTAACCATGTACCTGAGAATCAATTCCTCCACCTCATTCGAAGCAAGCCTTTTGACGTAATCCATGATAAAATCATAGTTAGACCTATACATTGTGGCTAGGGCTGTACTCATTACCAACGCATCAATGACGTGCCCATCGAAGTGTGCAGGTGTGATCCTGGGGTCATCGAGGCTGCACGCATTTAGTGCAAAGGCTGCCGAGGCCTTGATTAAACCCCTTAGGTGCTGTGCGTCGGGGAAGTCCGTGTCCGCCTTAATTACTCTACCCACGAAATCACTGAAGTTCTCATGAAAGACCTCATTGCATTCATGCGTATTTAAACCAAGCCTGGTGCATATCACGCTCATGGCATCATCAATATTTAGCCACTTGGTCTCTGCCTGGGACACAATACGGCTGACCTGCTTCTCGAAGAACTCGACCTTATCTACTAAGGACTTATCAACACGGCTCCTGTTTTCTTGCCACCACCCATAATCGCTCCTAGCGCCAGCTATTAAAGTAATAATGGCTGAACCATACTTAGCCACAACCGCCCTCCTACGATCAATAAACGATCGAACAAATTCCAACAGCTTAGTTATGAGCTCCGCATTAACTGAACCTTGAGCTGCCTCCCTAACGCCATAGTAAAACTCGTCTATGAGCCAAATAACGCTTGCCCTATTATTAATCTCGTCAGCAAAATCTAACGCATTCGGTAAGCATTTATATATCGTACTATCCGTACAACCCTTATCTAAGTGACTCCTAAGTCCCTTTGCTGTACTGGTATCGCCTATGTACTCAAGCGATGCTATCCACGCATTCACCTGCTCACGGAAGTTCTTAGTTCTAAAGTCAAGCGGAAATACAACTACGAGATTACGTCTACTGCCTATAAAGTCATAATTGGGATCGAAATCGTGCAAGCGAGCGGAGATTTCGCGTACAGCAGGATCATTGGAGGGATAAAGGCGTGGTAAAGTGTAGAAGAGATGGTAAAGTAGCGTTAAAAGATGCGTCTTACCACTGCCCATATCGAGATTTAGCAGGAGGGCGTAAGTCTTTCCAGAAGTAATCGCGTTGGTTACATCCCTTATTATGCTCCTAAATGTCTCTGTTGGGTACGTGACCTTTATGTACCAAATAGGATCAGCAAATTCGCTTAATCTGTTACCAGTAATTGCCGAAATCACGGAACCAAGACTTGGCGCCAACTCATCAGCACTTCTACGGGCCAAATCCTCAAGAAACGCTCTCCTGTTACATAACGAACTCATAACGCACCACCAATAACCCTCATAATAGATTCCAAGTCACTTTTAAGCATTGGTCTAAGTTTCTCACCGGCAAATGCAAGCATGTAATAGGCATAGGCAAGCGCATCCCTACTAAACTCCTTAATAATGAGCTCCGCGGATTTCGGGCCTGACTTACTCAATGTATTGTTGATCTTAAAAATAGCGCTCAACGCGTCAATAACTAACCCCTTACTTACCGTCTTCACAATATCGCCAGGGCTCTTTAACGTGACTGTGCCACGCTGCGACTTAACAACTAAAGCCTTAAGATCAGCCCTCATTATCTGCGATAACCTATTCGCTATATCGTATGGTATCCTATGCACGCCCTTCTCATCAATCACGGAGAGTAAAAACAGGAATAAGTACAACCTACTGTTCGCATCCATCGACGATATCGGGACATACTTAATATCCCTAACCTCAGCGAGGGATTCCAAGAACGCGCTTACTGAAAACAAAAGCGCCTTGTTAGTCATAGATACATACGACGCCTTGATACTCTGTGGATCTGTGGCGCCCATCATGTTGAACCTCGTTATCGCAGCCAAACCATTGGCTATAGACATCACTGCGGTCTCCCTAAGCACATCAAAACCATACTGCTCCAATAATGCCTTGGCGCTTGAACCACTGGCATTATAGATTTCCCCAATAAGCTTGGGGTCATCGGGATCCTTAATTAACACCCTCCTTCCAGCACCTGGTCTCGCCACTATTAATATGCTTGTGAAGAACGCTGATGTCTCAAGCGCAACTCTTCTTTGAGACGATTGGCTCCATACCTGCCAAGCCCTAGTTATTAGGTAACCGGAATTGTAGAACCTAAAGAACAGCTCCTCCCAACCCTCTAACTTACCATATGTGTACCACATAACGAGCAAACCATCATCCCTGAGGACCCTAGACGCCTCACGCAAAAACGCCTCAATCCTATCCCCAAACCTTGAGTACTCACCAACCCTACTGGGTGGCGGTCCCCTGATCTCGTGCTTCCTAGGTAGTTCTGAGTTGTATGGTGACCAATCAAGCTTAATCCTTTCAGGCGGGAATAATTGGCCGAGCACGGGCTCCAGCGCCTTCTGTAGGATTTGCCAGAAGAACTCCATTATCCCTGAGTAATCATGCTGATCGTAATACGGAGGATCAACATGTATCGCATCCACACTCTTAGCAGGCAGGTGCTTACTTATCTCAGTCGCATCCCACAAGTAAATAGCATCAACACCATCCCTCCACAACCCCTCCAAGCCCTCAGCAAGGAGTCTAAGGACAGGGAGCACACCACCAGCCGTTAAGTAGTACTTACCCGATTTCGCAATATCGACCTCGAAAGCCCATGGGATGTTCACACTTGGCGGAATAGCTTCTACGAAGTCGTAACCAAGAGAGGCTTTCTTGCTAAGTGCGTACTGCGAACCGACTAAATCGCGGATAACTTCCTTGCTAGAATGCCATTGTGCCAAGATATTGTTGTAATTGAATGTCTTACTTATCGCGAGTGCCAAGTAAAGAGCAACGGCTGCGCCTAATTCGCCATGTTTTTTCACGAGATCTTCCGCTCTCTCCCTAATATACTTAATCAATTTGTAAAGTACGAGTAACTGCCTTGGGTTGAAGAGATAGTGCCAGTGAGTTAAGCCGTAATCTCGAACCTCCCTAAAGACCTCGTTATCCTTAGGTATTTCTGAGGTAGGTAGTATGTACAATATATCGCCGTTCATGGCTAACTTAGCCAGGTCTTGGGCCGCCTTAACGAGTAAATCTACGTCACTTTGAGTGACCTCGCGATAACCGCCACTAACTTGGACCGCGACTGGTATGTATATGTCCCTAACCTCCTCGGCTGCTTTCTCATCACCGCTTAATAACCTATCAATCAATTCTCTATGCCTTCTAACCCAATCCTTTCTCAGCGACTCAATACTTATTGGCGCTTTGCAGTGCGGGCAGGTTGTTATTGGTGGTGGTTGTTTATTAACCAGTCTTGCCCTGACTTTTTTATCAGGGGTTGTATCGAATTTGTAGTAAATTCCCTTATCTCTTGATAATTGGGTATTCTTGACCAGCGGTACTACGCCACCGCAGGTGTGACGTGCGCCTAGGACATAAATGATGCCTCTCGCGTCGTCTGGGTAGTACTTGGAAAGCTCGTTTTTTGCGTATTCGATTAGTTTTTTCGATTCCTCAAGTACTAGTTCGAAGAGTCTTTTCCCATACTTGGCTGGGAACTCTATGGTTGCCCTGAGCAATAGATACGATACTGGGTTGCTGTCCCCAGTAATTACTCTGAATCCTAACCTTAGTGCTTCGAGTGGTATTGAGCCTCCGCCAGCCATGGGGTCTAGTATTGTTATGGACTTTGGGTCCGTATTGATTAGTTTCCTCACGAGTTCTCGGTCTGGGTTTACCATGTATAGTGGTGCTAATTCGTTTCTCAATTTCACATGCTCCTTAAGCTTCTCGAAGCCTACTGCTTTCTTGAAGGTTTCCAAGTCTACATCAGTACTTAATACTGCAGCGAGCGTAACAGCTCTGGCACCTGATGTTGGTATTCTAGCTGGGTAATAATGAATATTATGTACCTTGGGTAAATTGTGTCCTTTCCCCTCTACACCGAGTAAATGAATTAGTTCGTTTTTAATGCCCTTAGGAATCATTTTTAGGTTTGCCATCTCATACATAGATATGGTATTTACTTCTTTCACAGGGAGTGAAACCTCTAGCAATCTTTGTTGCGTATTATGGCTGAGATCCATCTAATCTGTTTAGGTCCTGGTTTTATTAAGTTTTTCTTTCTATTCTTAATGATTGTGCTTAACTACGTATCTTAGTTCTCTCACGAGTTCGAGTGCCTTGTCCCGTATTGCTTCGAATGTTTCCTGGTTCTTTATTATCCTGTATGTGTACTCGTCGATTACTGCCGTGGCTAGCCTTAGCTTCTTGTCCGTATAACTCGTTGTTAGTAGGTACTCCGTTATTTTGCTGTAGTCTAATGATTGTAGTACGCCTGCTGGTTCTCTCTCCCATATCTTGGCTGTGTCTGTTGTTGCAAAGCCCATTAGGTGTTGTGTGTTTATTCCGTGGGTTATTCTTATGGTTGCGAAGAGGATCGTGACCGCTGCCTGGTTTATCACGGCCTTATCGCTGCTTATTGGTACTTCATACCCATATGTGTAGTATCTATATGAACCAACCGGTGGTGCGTCGTATATCATTATTTTGATTGGTTCCTCATACTCGTTTACTGAGAATTGGTGTTCTATAATCCACATAACGCCCTCGGGCCATTCCCTGAGCATTCCGAAGCCGTTTGGTACATAGGCGTTTAGGAGTACCCTACCCTCTAGCCTACCTTTCTCCAGGTCCTCCTCTATGTTTGGTTTTTCGCCAATTGAGTACTTTATCTTTATGTACCTGTTCAATGCGTTGCTTAGCCACGGGATTTCTTTTGCGATTTCCCTGACCCTGTCTATACTTACTTCCCTGACCTTATTACCCACTATGTTTATTACGATGCTTGAGTTTACGAGGTCTATATTGCCCGGTTGGTAGTACTCCACAACATCCCTCTTCGATACCGAGATGTCGATTGGTACCCCATTTACGTAAAGCACGTACTGCGATAAACCATAATTGTAGAATTGAATGTTCCTCCAAACGCTCCTTGCCTGCTTCCTATCCAGGTTAAAGGCCGTCAATCCATGGTCATTCCCGTGCCTAAATGTCTCGTAAAGTGTGCGGAAAAGTTCGAGGTACTTATTACTGCCGACCCTCATGTAGCTTGATGGGCCTATACTTACCCACTCGCTTAATCCCTCGTTTATTATTTCCTTGTCCATGTCCTTCACAGGGATTATTACGGTCTCGGTAAACGGTATCTCCAACCTCCTACCCTTCCTACCCTCCCTCTGTATGTAGGTCATGGGCTCCCTAGGCAATCCATAGTGAATAACCCGCGCCACCATCCCAATATCGATGCCCTGCTCAAGCGTTCTTGGTGATACCACAACCTTTATACTACCGTTCCTAAGTCCCTCCTCAACCTTAATCCTCCTGTCCCTAGTAAGTCTTGAGTGGTGTGTGGCTATTGGGCAGTCGTTACACCTTGCCTTGACCTTTCTTCGTATCTTCTCCGCCGTATTTATTGTTTCGGTAAATATTATTGTTACAGCATCTTCATTCCTCACTAGTAGTTTTGTTACGTAATCTATGAAGTCCCCTCCATCGGCTACGTAGGTAATGTTTCTACGCCTGAACGGTGCGCCCTCGATGACCTCTACATCCCTATTATTTATTGATTCTAGTTCGTTCTTTAATTCATTTATTCCTCCCAATGTTGCGGTTAGTATCGCGATTCTGGGGTGTGAGTATTCCCTAGAGATTATCCTAAGCATTTCGAGTAGGAACTGTTGTTGGGTGAGTGTGTAGAACGCGAACTCATCAATTACCACGAGGTCTAATGCTCCAAGGTATCTCGCCAGCTTCCCTCTCCTGGACTTTATAACAGTCATTAGGTATGCGGGGTTTGTAATCACAATACTATCCTCCATGTCTAATTCATCAGTATCCGCATGGATTTCCCCAACACTTCTTGGTATACCTGCATCGGTTAATTGCTTTGCATAGGCTCTCAACCTCCTTACCTGGTCATTCGCAAGCGCCTTATTCGGGTAAATCACGAGGGTCTTGAAGCCGGCTATCAATGCAGATATTGCCCACGCCTCAGTCTTGCCCGAGCCCGTCCCCGCCGTGAGTAATACATTTCTGCCGAACAATAAAGCCTCAGCCGTAGCGCATTGATGAGAGTACATCTCCACGTCAGCAATAGGTAAGGCATTAACAAAATCCCCGAAGAAGTCCCTAAATCGCTTTCCGCACAATAACGGCACAACTCCCTCACTAAATTCCTCATGTAAAATCCTAAAACCAGAATTGATCAATAAATCCCTACTTAAATCAACATGTAAACTCTTCACTGCGCAACTTATCAGTAGCATCGCTTAAATTCTTTATGAACCTCAACACTCGTATGAGGTTGGTGGTGAGGTCGTTATTGAGTATTGAAGGAATAGAGGGTGGCTGTGAAACTCATCCATGTCGATAACCCAGCGAGGGTATTGATGAATTACTGCAACGCCGAGAGGTCTGGCTTGGTTAGGTGCTTTCATGTTGTTTAGTGGTTATTTCATGGTTGTATGTACGTAATCCTTATTGAATCAACAAAAATTAACGAGTAGAGTCAAGCGCTTTAAGTTCGTTAGCCACCTCGTTAATTCTCCCGCATATATCATTGTTTCCTACAACATTTCTATCAATTCACATTCCATGGGTTTATTAAGTAAATGATGCCTTCTCACACCTCTGATAACTATCCTATCTAGCGTACTCGAAACCTTCAATTTAAGTAACGACTTAACACCTTCATCATTAACCGAACCTTCACCATCAAATGTTACCTAGGTAAGTATTGCCGATCTCTTAAGGCTAAGCTTCCCAATATTCCTTGAACTAACTCATTTACCTCATTAATCAATCCATAATTTACTGCGTAGACAATAGACGACATCACGAGGTAACTCTTTTGCACATGATATTCTTAAAAGCTTCCCCAATAATCCTCTGGAAGCTGTAAATTTGTTGTCTATGCTATATGCCATATCGATTATATCATCTTTGGATAATGTGCCACCTTCATCTTTAAGCCTTATCTCGTGATCCCAAAGCCTAATGAATAAACCATAGTCGCCTATGCATCGAATCCATGCCGAATACGCCTTAAAGAAACCAGAAAGATGCCCTGCAAAACTCATAGGTTGCGATTGAGTAATGGTTATCTGCGGCTTCTCCATCCCAGTAAGCCCATGCTCTTCACTAAACTGGAGCGAGCGGGTTATGGGTGCGTAATTTTCGGCATTAAGTTGTGCTGTTAATCTGGAAGTGCCTATCGTAATTTGAAGCTGCCTAATTAAGGGTTCAACTAGGTCATACGTGGATCCATCAGGAAGCTTTACTGACCAAGTTACGATCATTCCATTCATAACCATCGTCTTAGCTAACGGCATAAATAAGCCCTTTCCCATACATCTCCAAATTTTATCCTCATCGTCCAACAATATATCTCGGGAAGCTAGTACTGGCCTTTTTGAAAGCCAGCTTCCTGAACCTGGAAATCGAATAACATCATATATTTCAGATGTTGGTTGAGGTATGTTATTAAATACCTGAACCACGCCGAGAACGCCAAAGAAGCTAATGTGGGGCCATATCCATAGTTCAAGCTTTGATTTCGGATCTGTAGGATCCGTCAAATACCAGAATGGTACATCACCGAGCCAAACAATGGTACCACCTCTATGAAGGAACTTAACAAGTAAAGTATCAGCATATGCAGTCTCAGAAGCTAAAACCTCCGGCTTTGGGTTAACAAACCTTCTCTGCGGAAATTGTGGCAGAGTGATGTATGGGTCCTTCTCATTAACGACATCAAATACCTCATGAGGAATCACATCCCTCGCAAAGATTACTACATATCCTTTCTCCCAATGGTTTTTCACAGCATTTTCCAACTCCTGCCTCAACTCATCAGCATTAACAATCACCGCATGTCTCCCTTCTGGTCCTGACAACTCTTTAGCAAGAATTTCCCCAGCAGCGTCGCCAACCCATGAAGTAGCCCTATCCTTATCGAAATATACGAGACACTTACAATCTGCAGTCATCGTATTAAATTTTTAATGAGTTTTTTAAATTTAACTTTTTTACTTATATAATACTAACTTATTTATATAATACTAAGTTAAGGTCGGAAATAGTTGTTAGATCTATATAAGAATTCAGGGCGTTGACGACTGATGAAGTTGTCGGGACCGGCTTGGTTAGGTGTTTCTCGGTCTCCTAATTACTTGGTCCATTAATGCCGCCGTTGTTAACGCTTAAAGTTGGGCGTGGAGTGGGTTGTGTAATGAGTGGTGTGTTGAGGGCATTAACACGCATCGCCGTACTCACTATAGTATTCGCACTAGCCACATACACAGCCCTAAACACCCAAACCCACATTGGTGACTCACCAACCTTCAACCAAACCCTAGGCTTAGACTCACCATTAATCATTGGTGGCTATGGACTCTACATAAACCTAGTTGCAATAATTACCAATGCAGTGTTAATCACAATATTTTACTTAGTACTCGCCAGGGACAAGCCGAGGACTGGCTTGGTCAGGTATTTGCTGGGCATAATTGCCGTTTACGCCATATTGTCGGTAGTCTTATTCCTAGTAATTACCACGGAGCCAGCCCAAGCCTGCACCTCAATGCCTACCAACCTTGATAGCATAGCCACATTCACAGCCTCGATAATTATCGGCTCAGTAACGCCGTTGGTCTACGCCCGTGAGAAAAGATGGAGGATAGGCAGTGATTGGAAGCCACTCCTATTCACACTCTACGCATCAATCATTACTGGAAGCCTAATCATTGATGCAGCCACGGCACTAGCCCTCCACACAATACCCCGGCTAGCGCCAGCATGCATGGGCTCAGTAACTATTGGAGCCTACGGACCAATAGATGGATTGGTAACAGCACCACTGCTGGGGCTATTGGCTGGATATATCGTGTTAGATCCAATAAGGACTGATGGCTTCGCCTGTGCGTAAATTGGTGGAGTGGTTTTGAGACTGTGATTAACGACCTTATTTTCAAGGATTTAATGCATCCTCCTAATTATCTCGCTCATCGTTCACATCACTAAGCACTCCAACTTACACGGTGGCCCCTCCCTCCTACTCCAGTTAATGATCAACCTACCACGAGCCCCATCAGCACCAAGCCTAACCGCCTCCCTAACAGCCTCAAGAGTCCTAGGTCTCTCATCGACCGTAAAAGCAAGGAAGTGTTTAATGGAAGATTAGTGGTGTGTATTTTTTCTCGTATGGATATTTACTCAGTATTTCCTCCCTTATGCCGAGGCCCACGCCTTTCCTCTTCACAAGGTTTGCTATGTCTATTTCCCCATTCCTCACGGTAACCTCCTCATCATATATTTCATTAACCCATGCTAATGGCCATTCCACAAGGGTTATGCCATCAATTACGGAGGCAACATGTAGTGTGTATATGTGGGCTAGTATTGATTTATGGGGCCTATGGTGTGGTGCCACGGATTTCCCCAACCCATTGACTGCTTTAACAACCTCAATAAGCCTCAATAACCCACCAACCTTGGATATGTCAGGTTGAACATAGGCAAGGCCCAACCTAGCCAACTCCCTAAACCCACCAATGTAATACTCATTCTCCCCAGCGGCTATAGGTACTGGCGATTTACTAACGACAATACCAAGTAGTTCATAGTCATTTGG
>Ga0080005_140231_pt1 | contig 12641 bp, 11 predicted proteins | sample JossMetagenome_2_FD_69208 | JGI IMG/M metagenome (GOLD analysis project Ga0080005, IMG submission 69208) | Hot spring sediment microbial communities from Joseph's Coat, Yellowstone National Park, USA - JC3_ASED (SPADES assembly) (version 2) | ecosystem: Environmental > Aquatic > Thermal springs >... | reverse complement strand
GAGCAGCCCCCCCTGTCGTCCAGGGCCTCCCCCGCCACGTCCTCGCCCCAATCGCTGAAGCTCGGCGCAAAGGCGACGGGCGAGCCTACACTGATGCCGGCCCGCGCAACCTCCTCGGCTGAAGAGGCGCCCACGTCCACGTAGAGGTCCTCCACCGCCAGCTCCCTCGGCTGCGCCTCCCTCAGGTGGGGAGGCGTCGCCCCCACGATCCCGGGCACGTCCCCCTTCTCTCCCATCACGACCACCTCGTGGCCCTGCGCGGTTGCAGCGTTGACGCCTCCTAAGGCCACGACGCGTAGGAAGCCGCTGTCCTCCACGTGCCTAACCAGGAAGCCGACTTCGTCCATGTGGGCTGCGAGAACTAGCAGGGGGCGGCCGCCGCCGAGCGTGACGTATAGGTTGCCGACTGCATCGGTTTTCGCATCGTATCCCATTTTGGCGAGCTCATCGGCGATCACCATTCTGACTCGCTCCTCGAAGCCCGAAGGGCTTAGGGCTCGAGCGAGCTTAGATAGCGTGCTCGCGTTCACGGGAACCCCATTCAACACCCTTTTTAAAGGCTCGATCGGAGCCCAACAGGGAAAAATTTATAAAGGGGTGTAAAAAGGTTGCTCCGCTTTCCCTTCCCCTTCGAGCACACGTCTCCCTCGAGGTGATCCCTATGTTCAAGCGTATCGCGCTGAGCCTCGCGCTAGTGAGCGCTGCCGACGCCGTTTACGTAGCCCTAACCAGGCCGCTCGTTGGCGTCGACTCGCTCGGGGTGGGCGCTCTCGTGCTGCTCGCAACGGTGGAGAGCCTAGCTTTCGTTCCAGCTTTCGCCGTCGCGAGCTTGAGCGAGATTCTCGGTAGGAGGCGGGTCGCGGCGATAGCGGCAGCGGCTGCAGCGGGTCTCTTGCTGCTGCTACCGCCCCGCGACCTGCCAACAGTGCTTGTGGGCGGGGCTCTCTATTCCTTCTCGACAGCTACTCTCTACAACCTGGCAGTGGCGGGAACCCTGGAGGATCGAGAGGAGGCGTTGAGAAGGTACGCGCTAGCGGGATTCAGCATGAGCCTCGGCTGGGGGATCGGTTCGTCGGCCGCTTGGCCCCTTTACTACACGGTAGGCCCGTTGGGCGCAGCCGCGTCGGTGCTGGCGCTCGTAGCTTCCGCCGCAGCCCTGGGGGCTTGGGGCGGGGGGCGCGACGACCTGGACGCAATCGAAGCGATGAAGCACCCGTTTAGGACCTTGGGTTTCCTACTCCCGGTGGCGGCGGCCGGCTCGGCGCTGCACACTGTCGGTATGAGCGCCTACGGGGTTGACCTGGACAGGGCCCTGAGCTTCCTCTTGGCGAGCGAAACGCAGGGGCGCATGCTCTACGGCTTGTTCCGCGGCGGCTTACCGGTGCTGCTCGAGGCTGCGCTCAGGCTCCGAGGTTCGAAGCTGGTCGAGAGGTTCGGCGGAGCCCGCTTGCTGCTGGCGAGCATCTGGCTGAGCGCGCTGCTTTACAGCCTGCTACCCCTGATGCCCGCTCACGCGATGGTGGCGGCGTGGTTCGCGGTCGTCGCCGCTTTCACGCTTTACGACGTAGCCCTCTACGCTCTTGTCGCAGAGCGTTTAGACGGTCTCGAAGGAGCAGCGGTGGGAGCGCTCAGCCTCGCGTCGAGTGCAGGCAACCTAGCGGTCGCGGCGTTTGAGGGCTGGCTCGCCGTCAAAGCGGTCTACGCGCTCGTGGCGGTCGGCCTAGCGGCAGCGGCGACCGCGCCGGTGTTTGCAGAGACGAGGAGGGTCGCGGGCGAGCGCCTCTTCGCAGCCACCTTGCTCGCGGAGCGGGAGGTGGAAGCGGTGGAGCCCGCTGCCGGCGCGAGCGCCATCCATGGTTGACGCGGCGTAAGGCGTATTAATTGGCTAGCGTCGCGAACGAGCCTCCGACGGACTGGGAGGAGGAGGCGGAGTTCGTGAAGCAGCTGGCGGAGTACGTCAGAAGCCTAGATCCGACGAGGCCGGTGACGTTCGCTTCGCACAGGCACTCGAGGGACAGGGCCCTAGGGTTCGTGGGCGTCGTATCGCTGAACATGTACTTCGGCTGGTACAGCGAGTAGGGTTCGATCGAGGAGGGCGTCCGGAGGATGCTGGATGAGCTGAAGCGTGTTCACGAGATGCACCCCGATAAGCCTGTGCTGCTGGCGGAGTTCGGGGCAGACGCGGTCGCGGGCGTCCACTGGGACCCGCCGGTCATGTGGAGCGAGGAGTACCAGGCTGAGCTCCTCAAATCCTACATCGAAGGGGTCCGCGGGCTCGAGTGGGTCGTGGGGGTGCACGTGTGGAACTTCGCCGACTTCAGAACCCCGCAGAGCCCGGGAAGGGCTGTCTTGAACAGGAAGGGTGTTTTCACCAGGGACCGGCAGCCGAAGCTCGCGGCTCACCTCATCAGGGACGTGTTCTCCAGATTGCCCAGCTGGGCTCAATCCCCAGGGCGGGGGTAAAAGCTTATACGCATGCGCGGAAGCTCTGGCGTGCAGTGTTTGCCCCGGAGAAGCTCGCGAGGTTCAGGGTGGCTGCGCCGTCCGATTACGAGTCTAAGCTTCTCGCCGCTTTAGCCGAAGTGGGGAAGGTTCACCTGAAGCGCAGCCTCGAGGGGTTCGAGCCCCTCCCGCCTCTCCTCGCGGCGGCTGCCGAGGGGAGGCTGGAGCCGGAGAGCTTAGACGTCGAGGAGGCGTTGAGAGTAGTTCGAAGCTCTCTAAGACCCGGTAGCGAGCTGCTGCTCAAGTTCGAAGAGCTATACGCCGAGTACGCTGGACTTGAGAAGCTTAAAGCGCTAGCCGACGCGCTGAACCGCTTGAAGGTCCCCTTCGAGAGCTTGGGTAAACCGCGCTTCTTCACGGTGGTCGACCTCCTGGTCGTGAAGGAGGAGGACGTGGGGGATGCGGCAGCGGAGCTAGCGGCGCTCGGCGCCACCGTGAGCAGGCAGCGCCTACCCGGAGGCGAGTACGCGGTGGTTGCGGTCTACAGCGCCGAGAGGGCCGGCGAGGTTGAAGCGCTGAAAAGGAAGTACGGGGTCAAGCTGGCAATCCCGCCGTGGTTCTACGAGGGTTACGAGGCCGCCGTGAAGAGGGTGGCGCTCGAGCAGCTGAGCCTCAGGAAGAGGATGGTGGAGGTGCTGGCGGAGATCGCCGCCTACCTCAGGGGTTTGCTCGACGTCAGGAGGGCTGAGTGGCTTGAGGCTGTGGCAGAGGCCTACAGGGGGGTGCAGAGGCTCGACGAGTACGCCGAAGAGCTGCGCCGCCTGCTGCGCGAAGCCGCGGCGGTCGCTCTCGCCTCGAGGGTTGCTGGAGGGGAGCGCCCTCCCTGGCTGCCGGAGGAGATCTCGAAGGTTCTCCGCGCGCTCGATTCGGGCGAAGCCGTGGACCCCGCTTCAGCTCGAGAGGTTTTAGCCGGATTGTGCCAGCAGAGTGGGCTCGAAAAGCTCGCGAGCCTCCTCGATCGGTACGCGAGGCTTACGGCAGCTGAAAGGCTCGCGAGCGAGCTCGGCACCAGCTCGGGTGAGGAGCGCAGCTTGCTCGTGGCTTGCGCCAAGCGCGAGGCGCTGCTAAACCCGCAGGCCGCGAAGGGTTTGCTTAAAGCGCTAACAGGCTATGGAGGCTCTCTTGTCGTTAAAGAGGAGGCCGCTGGCGCCCTCGCTCTAGCCGTCGAAGCGCCAGCCGAGGTCTCCGAAGCGTTGGCTGGAGAGCTTGCAGCGCTGCTGGGAGCCGAGGTTCTCGGTCCTTACCGGAGCGCGGCTGAGCTCGAGCGGGTCGTCGAACGGCGTAAGTTCCTGGTCAAGCGCTCCATAGCAGCCTGCTTGGTTCTGGAAGCTTTCTCGAAAGCTGTCCCCGCCGACGCGGCCTCGTGGGCGGGAGGGAGTATCCTGCAGGCTTTCGAGCGGTTGGAGAAGCTGGAGGATGTCGAGCCTACGCAGCCTCCCGAGGGCGATTGGGGTCCCTACATCAAGGAGATCGCTCAGAGCGCTAAGCGTGTGGGCGAGGGGCTGGAGCAGCTGAAGGACGAGCTCGAGAAGCTGAAGGCCCTCGTGGCGGAGGGGGAGGAGCCAGATATATCCAAGGTGTCCGCTGCCGCGCTGGAGCTGGCTGGAGAGCTGGAGCGGTTGAGGGCGCACAGCTGGCTCGTCGAGATCCTCTACCGGGCTTCACCGTTCGTGGAGGAGCTGCGCTTCTTCCGGAGGAAAGGGGTTGTCGTCGTGGAAGGTTACGTCCCGGTGAGGTACTTGGGCGAGCTTAAGGGTGCTCTGGAGAGAGCTTTGCCCCGCCTGCTGTACTTCGAGGCCGAAGAAGTGCCGCGCAGGGCGGAAGCTCCGACCTACATCGAGCACCGCGGCCTCCTGAAGTACCTCTACGCTGTAACCGCGATGCGCGGAACACCGGCTTACTGGGAGGTCGACCCGACCTTGATTTTCACGATACTGTTCGCCGCGATGTTCGGCATGATGTTCGGCGACGTGGGCCAAGGCGCGCTCGTGGCGCTCTTCGGCGCTTGGCTGCTCAAGACGAGGCGCAGGCTGCTCGGGATCAGCGAGGAAGGGGCTGCCAGCGTGGGCGCGCTCGCGCTGCTCGCGGGAGCCTCCAGCGCGGTTTTCGGCGCGCTGTACGGCTTCTCGGTCTTCCTCAGGCCGCTGACCGAACCCGTAATCTCCCCCATCCGCGACATGTTCTCGATCATCGCCGTAGCCCTCTGGTTCGGGTTCGCGCAGCTCTGCGTGGCTATGCTGCTCAACGTGGTCAACCTGCTGAGGCGCGGCGAGCGCCTCGAAGCGCTGCTCGGCGGCACCGGGGTGGCTGGGCTCACCTTCTACGCCTCCGGAGCGGTTATCGCTTACAGGCTGGCGGGCTCAGGCATGAACTTCGCGGTTCTCGAAAGCCCGGAGCTGGCGCCGTGGGTTTCGCTTCTCGCCTCGTCCGCTCTCCTGGTGCTCGCCTTCGGCTTCTACGAGGCCCGGAAGGGTGGTCTCCAGCTGGGTGCTCGCGCGCTGGGCGAGCTCATAGAGATGCTCATCGCTTTCCCCGCCAACTCGCTTTCGTACATTAGGCTGGCGGCCTTCGCCATCGCGCACGAGGTTTTCGGGGTGATGGCCGAGGCGATGGCCCCCTTCGTGGGCGCTCTAGCGAGCCTAGCCGTAGCGAACTTCCTGGCTCTGGTCATCGAGGGGTTGGCCGTGGGGATACAGGCTATGAGGCTCGTCTACTACGAGTTCTCCACGAAGTTCTTCAGGGGGGAGGGGGTGGAGTTCCAGCCGCTAGCCGCTCCAGGAAAGCTTTTAGGGAGGACGCGGAGCCCCCTCCCCCATGCGCAAAGGGGTTAGGGTTCTGCTGCTCGCGTACCTAGCCATGGCCGCGCTTTCCGCCTCAGTTCTAGCCGCCGCGGTTGCTAGAACTTTCTCGAAGCCCCACGCCGCCGACCCAGCGATCGACTTCAACGCGGCTCTCGCGCTGTTCGCGGCGAGCTTGTCGGTGGTGGGCTCGACTATCGCGGCCGGATGGGCTTTAAGGAGCGTCGCCTCGGCGGGCTTCGCGGCGGCAGCTGAGAAGCCGGAGGTCGCCACCTGGATGCTCATCATGGGCGGTCTGGCGGAGGGTATAGCGATCTACGGGCTTCTCGTCGCGATACTGATCATCACTAGGCTGTGAGCGCTAGAGTGCGATCGCGCAGAACTTCAGTGCATCATCGCGGCTCAAGCCCAGGTGCAGGCCGGTGAGGATCTTCTCCAGGTTCCTCGCCTCCAGCCTCGCGTAGATCTCGAAAGCGTAGAGGAACGGCGCCTCCAGGGGGTACTCCTCCTCCAGGGGTTTCGCGACCTCGGATGCTAGGAGCCTGTCGGCCTCCGCAGCGCTCCAGCTCTTCGCCGCTACCCCCCGCAGCAGCTCGCAAACCCCGCTCAAGCCGGCCCCGCTCACTGCCTCAAGCACCGCGTCGGCGCCGAGGGCTCGGGACCAGCGCGAGAGCGCGATCGAGCACTCGGTTAGGGCTGCCCGCTCCAGCGCCCGCTTGCTCCTCCTCGAAACCTTGGACCCCTCGACTCCGCGCAGCAAGTGCCTGCAGTAGGCGAGGTCGAGCGCGAGCTCCCAGCCGGCCAGGGACCTCTCCTCCGGCGCTGGGGTTTCCACCAAGCCGGCCTTGGAGAGCGCCCCCCACACCTCCTCCCAGCTGCGCAAAGCCGAGAGCCTCGAAGGCCCGATGTGGCGCCCGTAGGGGTAGAAGAGCGCGTGAGCCCCGCCGCCAACCAGCCTCCTCAGCTGGATCTTCGAGTTCTCGAACTCGAGCCTATCCAAGAGCGCGTTGAGGAGGGGTGAGAGCTCGGGGGTTAAGCTAGCTAGCAGGGAAACCCTCCTCACGTACACCCTGTAGACCTTCTCCACCTTCTCCTCAAGCGCATCCCTATCGGACACCGCGCTGTAGTCGGGGTACTCGTACAGCCCTTTCTCTCCGCTTGCGATCGCCTCGTAGTCATTCCGCCTCAGCAGCCGGGACTTGAGCCCGTGCGCCCGCACGACGGCGTAGAGCTCCACACTAACCCCCTCTCAACCTCCTAGCCCGGACGAAGTCCTCCAGCTCCCTGTTCGCGACCCACTCCTCCACCCTCTTCACAGCGTCCTCCAAGCTGGGTATGACGCTCCTCTCTAGGCTGTTCGCCACCTGGTTGATGCTCACCAGCTGCTTCCCGACCTCAGCCGCCGCCTCCTCCACGTTCGCTACCTCGATCATGCCCGCCAGCGCCCTCCACAGCTCCTCCGCCACCTCCCTGAACTCGGGATCGTGCACAGCAGATAGGTCGGGCTCCCCCGCGACCCTCGCCTGCCTCACCGGCACGCCCTGGTAGCTCACAGCTACGAGCTCGATGCGCGGCGGCTTCGCGAGCGAAGCCATCGAGCGGAACTCGATCTCCCCCCGCGAGGCCCTCAGCTCGGCCGCGCGCTGCAGCGCCCTCGCGAACGCCTCCTCGGCCTCCCGCCTCCTCCTCAGCTCCGAGAGCAGCAGCACGAGCTCCTTCGCCAGCATCTCGCGCCTCATCTGCAAGATCGTTAAGCCGCGCTTCGCCAGCTCGAGCCTCCTGCGCAGCATCTGCAGAGTCCCCCGGGAGGGGGGTAGGAAGGCGAGCCACGAGGTCAAGCTCTCACCGGTACTTGGGGTGGTACTTCTCGATGATGCGCTGCGGGATCCTCACCAGCTCCTCCTCCGGCAGGATGGAGAGAACCTTCCAAGCCCTGTCGAGCGTCTCCTCCACGCTCCTGTTCTCGTAGAAGCCTTGGCTGAGGAACTCGCTCTCGAAAGCGTCGGCGAACTTCAGGTACAGCCTCATCCTCTCGCTCAGGTTCATCTCGCCGACGATCCTCGCCAGGTCCCTCGCTCTGACGCCCCTCGAGTACGCGTCGTAGAGCTGGTCGGCGACGTACGGGTGGTCCTCGCGCGTCCTACCGGGGCCGATGCCCGACTTCATCAGCCTGCTGAGGCTGGGCAGCACGTTGACTGGGGGGTATATGCCGCGCGCGTGCAGCTCCTGGGAGAGGATCACCTGCCCTTCCGTGATGTAGCCGGTGAGGTCGGGGATCGGGTGCCTCAAGTCGCCGCCCGGCATCGTGAGGATCGGGAGCAGCGTCAGGCTGCCCCTCCTGCCCTCGATCATCCCCGCCCTCTCGTATATCGTCGCCAGGTCGCTGTACATGTAGCCTGGGTAGCCGAGCCGGCCGGGGACCTCGCCGCGCGCGGCGCTGATCTCGCGGAGCGCCTCGCAGTAGTTGGTCATGTCGGTCATTATCGTGAGGACGTGCATGCCGAGGTCGAACGCCAGGTACTCGGCTATCGTTAGCGCGATGCGGGGGGCCATCAGCCGCTCGACGACCGGGTCCTCGGCTAGGTTGAGGACGACGACCATCCTGTCCAGAGCCCCCAGCTCCCTGAACTGCTCGATGAAGAACTCCGCCTCCTCCCTCCTCAGCCCTATGCCAGCGAAGACGACCGCGAAGCTCTCCCCCTCACCCCTAACCGTCGCCTGCCTCGCGATCTGGGCTGCGAGCCGGTTGTGCGGGAGGCCCGACACGCTGAAGATGGGGAGCTTCTGCCCCCTCACGAGGCTGAGCATTCCGTCGATCGCCGACACGCCCGTCTGCACGAAGTCGCGGGGGTACTCCCTCGCCACTGGGTTGATCGGGGCGCCCTCGATGCCGCGCAGCTCGCTCCGCACGATCGGCGGCATTCCGTCGACCGGCTCGAACCTCCCGTTGAACATCCTGCCGAGCACGTCCTCCGAGACCCTCACCTTGAAGGTCGAACCCGTGAACTTGATCGCAACGTCCGTGCTCAACCCCTCGACCTCGCCGAGAACCTCGACGAGCGCGTAGCCGATCCCCGTCTCGAGAACCCTCCCCACGCGCTCGCGGCCATCCTCGTCGAGGATCCTCACGACCTCGCCGTACGCAGCGCTGAAGGGCCCCCCTACGACGAGGAGGCTGCCCCGCAGCTCCCTAGCCCCCCTGTAGACCTTCCCCGAGTAGAGCTCCGCGACCTTCTCCAGGAGCCGGTCGCTCACGCTCTCCCACCGGCGCGCAGCCCGTACTTGCCGGCGAGCTCCTCAAGCCTCCCCATAACCCTGCCGTAGAGCTCCTTGACCGCCTCGAGGCCGCGCTCGTCCTCCTTCACCCTCTGCATCTCGTAGACCTCGGGGATGCGCGCGATCTCCTCGACCGGAACCCTCCCTTTCACCAGCTCGTAAGCCCTCTCGAAGAAGTCGATCATCAGCTTCAGCAGCCAGTACTGCTTCTCCGGCTTGCAGAAGACGTCCTCCCCCCTCATCGCCGTCTGCCGGAGGAAGCCCTCCTTCAGGATCTCGGAGGCGAGCAGCACGAGCCGCTGCTCGTCGGGGAGCGCGCTCTCGCCCACGACCGAAGCTATGCTCTCCACCTCGCTGGCCAGCGCGAGCAGGCGGAGCGCCCTCCTCCTGTACTGGGGGAAGTCGGGTGAAACGTTCTTCGACCACCAGCCTTCCAGCGTATCCGCGTACTGGCTGAAGCTTCTGATCCAGTTTATAGCGGGGAAGTGCCTCCTGTAGGCGAGCTCCGTGTCCAAAGCCCACATGCCCCCGACGAACCTCAGCGTGTACACAGTGACCGGCTCGCTGAAGTCGCCGCCCGGCGGCGACACCGCGCCCAGTATCGTCACCGAACCCACGCGCTCGGGGGATCCGAGGGCCCTGGCCCTCCCGGCCCTCTCGTAGAAGCGGGCGATGCTGTCGGCCAGGTAGGCCGGGTAGCCCTCCTCGACGGGGATCTCGCCCAGCCTGCTCGCCGCCTCCCGTATGGCCTCCGCCCACCTGCTCGTGGAGTCCGCTATCAGCGTCACGTCGTAGCCCTGGTCCCTGTAGTACTCGGCGATCGTGATCCCCATGTAGATCGAGGCCTCCCTGGCGGAAACGGGCATGTTGGAGGTGTTCGCGATGATCACGCTCCGCTCGAGGATGGGCCTCCCCGTCGCCGGGTCCGTCAGCTTGCTGAACTCCTCGAGCATCTCGGCGATCTCGTTCCCCCGCTCGCCGCACCCCACGTAGACGACGATCCTCGAGTCGCTGTACATGGCGATCTTGTGGAGGGTGACCGTCTTGCCCGTGCCGAAGCCACCGGGGATCGCCACCGCTCCCCCCTTGGCAACGGGGAAGAATGCGTCGATGACCCTCTGCCCGGTGATGAGCGGCTCGGTGAGCGGCAGGGCTCCCGCGTGGGGGCGCGGCTGCCTCACCGGCCACTCCTGCTTAAGCGTGAGCTCGACCAGCCGCTCCCCGCTCTCCAGGGTCAGCACGGGGTCCTCCGCCGTGTAGTCCCCCTCGGGCGCGACCTCCCTCACGCGGCCGCTAACGTCGAAGGGGACCATCAGCCGGTGCTCGACGAGCGGGGTTTCCTGGACGACCCCGAAGACGTCCCCCGGCGACAGCTTCGCCCCCTTGCGCGCGAGCGGTTTAAAGTGCCACCTCGCGTTGCGGGGCAGCGCGTTGACGCGCACTCCCCGCCTCACGAATGGGCCGCTAACCTTTGCCACCTCGCTCAGCGGGCGCTGGATGCCGTCGAACACCGCGGCGAGCAGCCCGGGCCCCAGCTCGGCGGTGAGCAGCCTACCAGTCGCCTCCACGGGCTCTCCGGGGCGCAGCCCCTCAGTGTCCTCGTAAACCTGGACCGTGAAGCTTTCAGCCGATACTCGCACGACTTCTCCCAGCAGCCTCTCCTCCCCGACGTAGACGACCTCTCCAAGCTCGACGACCTCCACGCCTTTCGCCACAACGATCGGCCCCGAAACCTTGGCTACAACCCCCCTCCGCCCCTCACCCACTTACTCCACCCCAAATCAGCTTGAAAACCTCGGTGAGCAGCCTCTGCTCGAGCTCCCTCCTCCTGGCTTCGAGCGCTGCGTTGAAGGTCTCCCGCCCATCCTCGGAGACCAGCAGGAAGCCGTGGCGGCAGCCCGGCAGCGGGCTCCCGACCGTCAGCCGCAAGCCCGGCTTGAGCTTCCTCAACCTCTCCCAGTTCTCCGAGACCAGCCTCTCGACGAGCCACCGATCCTCGCTGCAGGGGTGCACGACGAGGCTCGGCGAAGCCATGGACGCCACGCCCCTCTCCAGCCCCCGCTGCAGGTACATGAGGCGGTACTCCAGGTTGCTCTTGAGGAGCGCGCAAGCCTCCTCCAGCGCGGCCTCGAGCGCTCTCTCGGCGAGCGAGTAAAGCTCGTTCCAGAACCTTCTCCGCAGCTCGAGGCGCTTGAGCGCAGCTTCCCTCGCCGCCCTCCGCCTAAGCTCCTCCTCCCTCCGCCTCCTCCTCTCCTCCTTCAAAGCTTCGGCTTTGGCTCTAGCCTCCTCCACGATGCGCTTGGCCTCCTCCTCCGCCTCCGCGATCACCCGCTTAGCCTCCTCCTCGGCAGCCGCCCTCAACTCCCCGACCAGCGCCTCCAGGAACCCCCTCTCCCCGCCCACCTTCACCACCACTCGAGGAGGGCGATCAGCGCCATCTCCCTGAGCTCGTCTGCGCGCTCTTCGAGCGCGCGCTTCACGCGCTCGAGCCTAGCAGCCACCTCCCTCTCGAGCTCCGCGAGCTCCGCCCCCGCGTCCGCGCTGCCCGGCTCCTCCCCAGCGTCCTCCTCGCCCTCCCTCAGAATCCTCTCCGCCTCCTCCCTAGCCCTCTTCAGGATCTCCTCAGCCTTCTTCCTAGCTTCCGCCACCCTCTCCTCGGCTTTGCGCAGCTCCTCAAATACCACGTCGAGCTCGACGGGTGCAGCCCCCTCCTCCATCACCGGCTCGACGCTCACCCGCCGGTCACCCCCAGCGCCGCGTAAACCCTCCGCGCGACCTCCTCAAACCTCCCCGTCTCCTCGCCAACCCTCGATGGGGCTACCACCAGCAGGGGCGGCTCCGCCAGCCTCCCCAGCACCCCCTCAAGCTCTCCCCGCAGCCTCCTGTACACCGAGCTCTCCACCACAAGCACCTTGCTCCCTGAAACCAGCTCGAGCAGCTTCCCGGGCTCCTCTGGGGGCTTCACGACGTTCACCCCGATCAACCTCAGCGCCTCGTAGAGGGGGGATTCGGCGACAGCTACCACGCTCAAGCGACCACCCAGCGGACGCCGCCTCGGGTAAGCCCTTTATACTTTTCGCTCAGGTTGGGAACTGCGAAGCATGCGGTGTAAGCTGCCGTCACGAGTTGATATCATTATAAAGAAATTATGGAAAAGGAAAAAAGATTTGATTACGTTAAAATCTATTACGGCTTACCCTTTCCTCTGTTTTCTCTCGCTTGTTGAACTCTCTTCGCTATCTCTTTTTCAATATTCTCCCTCAATTCTCTAACTTTTTTGATCACTTCATCAGCGATCTTCGAAACTTGTTTCTCATTCCTTAACTTTTCTGTTAACTTTTCAATATTTTCAATCCTTTTCTTTATGTTTTTCAATGCTTTCTCATCTGCCTTCTCCGTTTCCGATATTTTTCTCAAAGTTTCGTTGACCTTTTCGGCGAGTTTTTCTGGAAGCTTGCCCCTCTTCAAAGCTTCCTTCACTTCGGTCTCGTTGACTTCCACGCCGGCTTTGCCGATCTCTTTCACAAACCTCATTCCCCCGAGCTTGGCGATCGCCGCGTCCACAGCCCCGATGTACTTCTTCGCTTCAGCCAGCTTGCGCGCAGCCTCGCTGATGCTGCAGTTTTGAGCCAGCCGGCGGCCCTCGCTCACGAGCCTCTCAGCCTCGTCGAGCATCATCGCGAGTCCCGTCACGTTGTAGCCGCGCTCCCCCAGCTTCGCTAGGAGCGCCCTCAACTCCCCTATCCTACGCTCAGTCACGTCGAAGGCTGTCATCAGGGGGTAGAACTCGGGGGTCCACTTGCAGGTGGCGTTCCGAGCCGGGGCTGGTACCCCCCTCTTCGGCGGCGCGATCACAGCCCTGCAGGCGGCGAAGGAGACGCCCAGCTGCTCCTTTATGTCCTCCTGCAGCTCGAGAGCCCTCCCGTAGCTCTGGATCGCGAGCTGAGCGTACCGCATCGCGGCGGTGTAGTTGCCGGCGGCGAGCGAGGAGTTCGCGAGAGCGAGGTACCTGTCGCCGGCCGCTGTCAGCTCCAGCACGGCTTGGAACGTCGCGTTCAGCTCGCT
>Ga0080005_127663_pt1 | contig 12655 bp, 12 predicted proteins | sample JossMetagenome_2_FD_69208 | JGI IMG/M metagenome (GOLD analysis project Ga0080005, IMG submission 69208) | Hot spring sediment microbial communities from Joseph's Coat, Yellowstone National Park, USA - JC3_ASED (SPADES assembly) (version 2) | ecosystem: Environmental > Aquatic > Thermal springs >... | reverse complement strand
TGAGGGGGGCATGCGTGGATCTTGGGAGGGAATTTGGTGATGAGTTCTTAGGGTTAATGCTCTTTGGTAGTTGGGCTCGTGGTGAGGCTAGGGAGGATAGTGATGTTGATGTTCTAGTTCTCTTTAGTAACTTAACCAGTAACTTCGACGTTAGGGCTAGGGTTTATGGGGTAATTAAGAGGCACATTAATCGCGACATCACGTTGGTGATAATGAGGAAGGCGGATATCCACGGTAGGTGGACCTCATTAGCGATAAACATTGCTTGGGATGGCATGGTAATTTGCGATAAACTGGGTGAGCTGGCTTGGTTTAAGGCTACGGTTGCCGATTTTATCAGGAGGGAGAGGCTCGTTAGGTATAGGACTAGGGATGGGAAGTACGGTTGGGAGAAGGCTGATGGTAAACCCCTCGTACACACCGTGAATAGCTATGTTCGACCCAATGGATGAAGTTAGGTACAGGTATAGGCTAGCAATGATCCCCTTCCCGTCTCGGGGGTGGGTTTTCATTGTGGGGGTCTTGGGTGTTATTCCCTCTTTGGGGGTTAGTGGTTTTGTTCTTGGGGTGGTGGTGAGGGTGGGGTATCGCCCCACCGGCTCATCTGATGGAGGGAAGCAAACCCCCTTCCCGGGGGCACCACCCCAAGCACCAAACACCCCAGTAAAGCAGGGGTTAATAAACCTATCGTCCCCACGTAGTGGCGCAAACCTGCCATGAATGGCGAGGCTTGACCATTTTGTCACACGACCCCTCAGGCGAATTGGAGGAGCTGATTTATAGGATACCTAGGGAACTCACTAGCTTAATACTTGAACTGGCGAATATAGCCAAGGCGCTGGCTCCCGAATATGCTAGGAGTACTTATGGCGAGCCTAACACTGGGTTAACACCGTGGGATATATACGGTAGGGATGATGCCGAGAGGGCGCTGGCGATGGCGCGTAGGGCTGTGGATATAACGAACACGATACTCAAGTCATTAGGCATTAATGTGACTGGCCCCTAACGACGATTCCACGCAACGCTAGGGTTGATGCAAGGGCAGGGAAGGGGTCACCTGGACCACCTCATGCCTAGAGAGGTTATGGCGAATGCGTAGATGAGCAGTAACACGGTTATTATTGCTGGGACAGCCTATGGTGGAACATAAAGAAACTAAGGGAAACATGGACTGGAGAAAACACTAGGATGAGTCAAATCTACTTATTCCATACGGAATCGCTACTTTCCTATGGTTCTTCCTAAGAAAAACTAAGAGCCAGCCTAGAGCAAAGCCCTGCAATGCTGATCTGTGACAAACCCATGAACATCATCAGACAAGCGAATAGGAATAAGGAGGGGCACCACTCAACTCCCAAGAGCAGAAGGAAGGACAGAGCATGTCCAGCTATACGCTACTGGAGTCGCCAACTCAGACCCGGAAGGATTATTGGCAGCCAAACACCTAGACCATTAACAATCTTAACACTGAGTAACTGAACATACCCAGTATCTCTCTAAATACCCAATTTAATACAGCTATACTACAGTGGTTAAGGGTAAACTGTTACTTACTGCTCCATGAGAAGAGACTAATCAGTGGAGGGTGCTTAATGTAACGCAGTTTAACAGCTCCAACTAACGTGAGTTACCGGTGCAGTTAATTAAGTGATATAGTTAATTTTATATTTCTGGGGCAGAATAATTGTTCTGGGGCAGAAATGCTGTTTGATGAAAGACCTAAAGCCAGGAGGAAGGACTTGTTTGATAGGGTTAAGGAGGTTTCCGAGGTCATAGATGCCATAGACAAGGGTAGGCCAATTATTGTGCTGTCCGGCATAAGGAGGATTGGTAAGACGTCCGTACTACTTGTAGCCCTCAACGAGGTTAACGTTGACTCCGTACTCATTGACTGTAGGGTGCTTAAGGAGAATTACGGTAGGAGGGAGCTATACGCACTCTTCTCAACGGCCTTCTCATCAAAGCTCGATAAGTTGAGGGATGTGCTTAAGGGTATTAGGGGTGTTAGCATAATGGGTAATTACGTTGAGCTTAAGTGGAGTGGCAGAGACTACCTTAGCTTAACGGAGCTGTTTGATAAGCTTAATAGGAGGAGACTCGTAATAGCCCTTGACGAGGCGCAGAGGCTTAGGGGCCCGTTGGCTAATGAGGTTAAGGATGCCATAGCCCACGCCTACGACTATGATAGAAACCTAACCTTCATACTCACCGGCTCAGAGGTAGGTCTACTTCACGAATTACTTAACGTAGATAACGAAGAATCACCCCTCTACGGCCGATACTACCATGAGGTTACCCTAGGGAGGTTCAGTGTTAATGAAAGTGAAGAATTCTTAAGAAGGGGGTTTAGTGAACTTTCCATAAGCGTGGGTGATGATGTGATAACGAGAATTGCCGAGTATTTTGACGGCATACCAGGCTGGTTAACCTTAGCAGGCAATGTCTATGCTAGGACCAGAGACCTTAGTCAAGTTAGGGAAACGGCCATTAAAATCGCCATGTCTGAGATTGAGAATTTGATAAGGGTTAAGGAGAGGACTTCACCTATAGTGGCTAGGAGGTATGAGACTGTGCTTAGGTGCATAGCTAACGGCTCCAACAGCTGGGGTAGGGTGCTTAGGTGCCTTGAGGATGAGGAGGGCTCCACAATATCCTCAAGCGTCCTACACAACATAATTACCAACCTGGAGAAGCTGAGTATAATTAAGGACTACGAATTCCTGGACCCAATCTACAGGGAAGCGTCAAAAAGGCTCAAGCGCCACCCTCAGTGATGGTAGCCGGGCCCGGATTCGAACCGGGGTCAGTGGGTCCAAAGCCCACCATCCTTGGCCGCTAGACGACCCGGCTCAAAACATTAGGCAAACCAGAATTTAAAAACACTACCCAATGTGGGTATGGCTTAGTGGCACTCCCCCTTAAGGCCCTTTGGCGGCGTCACCCCCCTTTGACCTAGGTACCTTCCCTGGTACTTGGCCTCGCCTATTGTTTTGGCTAGGACCACGTGTAGGAACCTCATCCCAGGCCTTAGGACTAGGTAGTTGCCACTATTGTTAATGACCTCTATGGTTACGTTTCCCTCGAAGCCTGCGTCTATTATTGTCGGTGGTACGCTTAACCCATACCTGGCTAGGGTTGATCTTAGGTTGCATAGGCCTATTACATCATTTGGGAGCCTAACGTACTCCATTGTTGTGAGCAGGGCGAAGCTCCTGGGCGGGATAATTATCCTACCATCCTTAGCCTCAACAATGCTGAACAGGTGCCTAGCGGACTCAAGCTCACAGGGGTCGATGACCTGCCCCTCGAAGGCGTATATGGCGTATTCGTTACCAACCCTTAGGTCAAGCCCATTCTCCCTGACCACATCCTCGCTAAAGGGCTCTACACCCAGGGTACCACCCTTAATTAACCTCAGTATCTCATCCCTGGCAAGTATCATTAACGTTAACGGCGTGTTAAACCATATTTAATAGTTACCCTATTGAAACCAGTGGTAATACGGGCAGCGTCTAATCAGCGCCACGGTACCGGGCCTATAAAGCCATGGGTGAGGGATTGGTAAACTAAAAGAGACCTATCACTTGCCTTCCCTAGCTCTCGTGAGGTCCTTTATCTTAATGCCTGTGGGTGATATTGCCGTTAAGCCCCCATCAACGAAAACCGTGGTGCCGGTCATGTAACTGGCCGCCTTTGAGGCTAGGAACATTACCACTGAGGCAACCTCCTCAGGCTTACCAAACCTACCCATTGGTATAGCCTCGGAGATTACACCGTACGCATGCTCCCAACTACCACCTGGATCCAAGCCACTTGACTTAACCCTGTTGAGGGGTGTGTCTATGGCCCCTGGGGCCACTGCAATAACCCTGATCCCGTACTTAGCCAGGTCGAGGGCCATTACCCTGGTTAACCCTATCTCAGCCGCCTTAGTAACACTGTAGGCTCCAGTGGTTGGTTCGCACTCAACCCCCTGGACGGATGAAATGTTTACTATAACCTTACCCTCACCCTTAAGCATCAGTGGTAGTAGCTCCCTTGCAAGCAGGTAGTAGGCGTCCAGGTTAACCTCAATCAGCCTCCTCCAGGTTTCGTAATCGTAATCCTCAAAGGGCTTGTCAACCTCAATGGAGGCGTTGTTAACCAGGACATCTAGCCTACCGCACTCAGCCTCAATCAAACCCCTCAACTTAGCTACATTATCCCTATTCGATACGTCGCCAAGGAATAGTGTTGGTTCAATCCCCTCACCCCTAAGGCGCCTAACAGCCTCCTCTGCAATCTCCCTCCTGACACCATTAACGATTACCTTAGCCCCAGCCCTACCAAAACCCTCAGCAATGGCTAAGCCAATCCCCTCCGTCGAGCCTGATATGAAGACGCACCAACCCTTAAAGTTAAAGTCCACCTCCCCAGTCATGAAAACCCAAGCGTAACGAAGCTTTAAAGCATTAATTAGAATGATGAGCAATCCCTAAATCCTTTTTAACTTACCCGTCAACTTACCCACCCTTACCTTAATTATGCCTAAACTTTAAGGACTATGATTCAATTCAACTCAAGCAACACGGTAAGTTTCCCTTCATCGATAATTCCCATGCTGTAGTCTGGATCTTTTACTAGGGTGTTGATTGAGCCTAGGTATGAATTTTAGCTCAATGGATTGAGCTTTAAGGGAGGGGAAGTAATTTTAACTCACCTAGGTTAAAATTTGCGTGGAGCTTCCTGAGGAGGTTATTAATGAGGCTAGGAGGAGGGGCATTGACGTAGTGGACTTGGTGATAAACGCAATCAGTAGGTATGATCCCATGGCGGGCATTAAGGTGAGGGTTGAGTTAGCTAAAAGGTACCTGGAGGAGAGTAAGGAGTACCTAAAAAGGAATGATGCCGCTCAAGCCTCAGAGAAGGCCTATAAGGCCGTTGAGGAGTGCATTAAGGCGCTTGCCGAGAAGTACAATACGCCTGAGTACAATGAGGCTGCTAGGGAAGGTAGGTGGTACACGCACCTGCTGCAAAGGGCCAGCAACACCTTAGCCTCAACACTGGGTGATTGGGTTGCTGTAGGTTGGGCATCGGCCTATGCGCTGCACGTTTGGGGTTTTCACGAGGTTAAGTTATCCGTAAGCGACATGACGGTGTACATGAAGGTTATCGAGGATACTGTTAATAAGGCCATTGAGATCTTAACGCACAATGCCTAATACTCCTCAACTACCTTGGCAAGTAGCCCAGGATGACCCCCTCCTCGCCCTTTTGGGGCGGGGTTTTCACTCTGGGGGTCTCGACAGTTACCCCCTCCATGGGGGTTACCGGGCAATCCAGTAGTGCTGGTGTTCATAAACCATTGCCATGGAACCCCACGTAATGGGGTGACCCACCCTCAAGGGCGAGACTTGACCATTATTGCCGCATTACACCATGAACCTTTACCATAAACCATTTAAGCACCATGGATAGCAGTATACACTTAATGTAGGGTTTTTAAAGAAGTTACCGTAGAGGTTCATGTGGCTAAGGGGACTTTCAAGGATGAGGGTAAGGTGCGTATGAGGTTGAGGTACGGTAAGTATAGGATAATTAGGTGGTATGCTAGGAGTGGTGTTGAAAATGGTGGTGAGGGTAAGGGTGAGGTTAATAAATGAGGGTACTGGGCATAACGTCGAGGTAATAATGCTTGTTAACGGTGGCGCCGAGAGTGAAATTCCCGTAGTTGTCGTGACACCGGACATTGCCACGGACCTCGGGCTCGATTTAAGTAACATGGACCTAATAGACGTTGAACTAGCATCAGGGGTAACGCGTAATTACATATCAAGGAACACCATTCTTGTTCAACTGCTGGATGACGAAGGTAAGGTGCTATCTCAAACACGCGTTTACGTAGCGGTTGATGAGAATTTAACCGAACCCCTAATGACCGATGCCACAATTGATGAATTAGGGATACAGGTCATAAGCTTTAGGAGGGGCCTCTGGAGGCACACAAATGACCCACCTAACACGGTACGTAAGAGTGCAAAATAAGTTCATAATGAATCCACCTAACAATGCAACTACTTAAGGGGAAGGATCGCCGAGAATTATGCATATTATTGATGAGCCGCGCATTTACGCGATAAAGTTGAGTGTGGTTTGATAAGCTAATGATGATTCCATACGGGTCATACGCCAAGGCAGCTTTAACCCGTGAAGCGACTTTAATGTTACCAGTGGTTTCAGGGTGCTTTAAGGAAAAGACCCATGACCAGGTGCATAGAGCTTAGCGATGCACTGCTAAAGCCTTAATAGTCTCCTTGGGCATCCAATATATTGACCTAGGTTTTAGCCAAGTCTAGTAGCATGAGACCTTAGGAACCGCAGCATCGCAATTGATGATTATGAGGCGGCAGGCTACTAAGCCTAGCCATTAGTTGCATTTAACAATCTTTTGCGCATATACGGAAGTTAATTCCTGCATCATGCATGCTTAAGGTTAAGGCAGTAGGTTGGATTTACGTGAACCCTCCAGTTCTTTTAAGGCTAGCTTACGGATTATGATCCTCAACTCCTGGCTCAAGGTAGCCTTATTAACGCCGAGTATATTGGCTAATTCACCTAGGTTAACCCTCCTAGGCCAATCAAAGTAGCCAAGCTCATAAGCCCTATTAAGCACCTCCAACTCCCAACCAGTTAAGGCACCCCTGGCATACCTAGAGGAGGTATCCTTAACACTAAGCCACGTGTAGGACTTAACCTCAGCCCTCTCACGCAGCACACTGAGGAAGTCCTGGGGTCTCATCCACGTTAAAATAGTCCAATTCTCAAAGCCACCATGCATAACCTCACTGTACTTGTATGAATCATGGTACGTAACTAGCTCAGTTATGCTGCCCTTAAAGTTAGTGAAAATGTTAACCAAGGCTATAGACCTACCCCTACGTGAGTATGAATCAATAACCTCAAACCTATAGATATTGTGAAAACGTTTAACCTCATCCAAAAACTCTTTAAGCACCTTTACGTTATCTGAGTAAACTTCAATAATGGCGATAATCTTATCCTTACCGGGTATAGGGGTTGAAGAAATTACATGCACATTAACATTGTTAAATTTACCAGTTAAGGTAGACCAGTCATCATGAGCAAGGCGTACCCTCAAAACACCCCACCTTAATGGCATCATTATAAGATTACCAACGCATATTTAAAGATTATTCCAATTAAGGGAACCAAACTTATTTGGAATTAGTTTTAAATAAAACTTAAGCATGATTAAATCCTATATGAACGGTAAAACATACACCCTCCTAGCAGCCGCAATAGCAATAGCAGTAATGGCAGTGTATGGCGTTAATGTGGTGCGTGCTTCAAGCACCCCTACTGTGACCATAATCGAGGCTATACCAAGTACTGTAATAGTATCTCCTGGTGTCCCTATTTGGAATCCTTATGCTCCAGGTAACTTAATAGGGACCGTTGGTACTTATATGCCACTTGCACTCTATAATCCAGTAACAGCCCAATTCTACCCAGTATTAGCTAAGTCTTGGGCTATGTTTCCTCAGAATAAGACCCTTGTAATTTATCTTAGGCATGACTTGTATTGGTTTAATGGTTCTGCTGTTATGCCCTTCACTGCTTGGGATGTTTATGCTCAGTTCTACATTGGTGTTAAGGCATTTGGTTGGTATGTACCATTCTTAAACCAGTCCCTTGTTGATGAAGAGATTAGGGTATTGAATAATTACACAATTGAGTTTATATTTTACGAGTGGAGCCCACAGCAGCCATACTACATCCTCACCTCATGGATTGAAACTCCGTGGCCTGTTTGGAAGTGGGCTGTTGATGCATTGAAGACGATGAATGTTACCCAAGCCATGGTTTTTGGCTCAAATAATATAACTAAGTTCGTTGCATCATACTGGGCGTTAAGTCCATACTACGTGACTTATGTAAGCCCAACTTACCAGACTCTGGAGCTTGAACCTATGTACTACAATGGTGTACCGTTATTGGCTAGTTGGATTAAGATATTCCCCTTCGAGGACTGGTACATATACCCGAAGTACACTAAGTGGTGGATTGGGGGCAATACACAAGCAATGACGGCCTTCTTGGCTAGGAAGGCTAACCTAGGCTTCATAGGCCTATCACTCCAACAGGAGGCTACACTTAATGCAAGTGGATTTGGTGAGTATAATGGACCCCACTATGCCACTAATGGCTATACTTTGAACCCTAACATATACCCATTTAACATACCACAGGTTAGGCAAGCCTTCTGTTACATCATAAACAGAACCGCTGCCTCATTAGCCTGGGGTGGGTTATATACGCCGGATCCTTACCCTGTCCCAGTGGCTAATTTCCCACCCTCAATAGAGTCTTACCCATCAAGCGTATGGAGCATCGTTACGCCTTGCAGCACGAATTGGACCAAGGCTGCTCAACTGCTAGAGTCTGCTGGATTATATAAGAAGAATGGCCAATGGTATTTACCGAATGGGACACCATTAACGGTAACATTGATAGCTCCATCAGGTTTCACAGACTGGATGACCTTCACATCGGTTGTTGCAACCACACTTAGTCAATTCGGCATAAAAACCACCCTCTTAGGTATGGATACGGCTACCTATTGGAGTACAATATTCCCTAATGGTGAGTATGAGATGGCAATAACATGGTTGACTTGGTCTAGGGGTTACGGGGACTTTGGCTTCTTATCATGGCCATTCTGGACCTTCCCAGCGTTTAATCTCTCGAAGGCTTGGCCATTCCAGTGGCCTAATGGCACATGCACACCAGTCACCATTAGTAGCCTACCAGGCTTTATACCACCAAACGGCACGATTGTTTGGTGCGTAAACTCAACATTCGGCTACATAAATCTAACAAACTGGAATATAGTATTTGCGGCTACAGCACCAGGAATGCCGCAGTACAATGAATTACTTAAGGTGTTATTTGCATGGTATGAGTACTACATGCCGGTCATACCTAATTTAACTCAAAACCAGCAGTTCAACTATGATCCGAGCGACTTCGACATAACATGGTGGGTTAAGTGCCTAACGCTATTCTCATGGGTACCTTTCGTTCAGGGTCCATGGGGTGAGTCACTGCCCATAATGCTTTGGAATGCTGCATTTGGTGCCATAGCACCGCCTGGGGTTGTCCCACCGCTAGTTGAGGCTGCAGCTAATGGGTCGCTGTGGAAGATTGACCCACAGTTAGCAAGCTTCCTAGGCTGGGTGCCTGATAAGAACGTTAACCTTGCATGTCTATCCTCATACTTCCACATACCGTATACGCCAGTAACCACAACCACCACTACGACCACTACTACAACAACCACTACCACAACGACGACTACTCCTGTTACTACCACATCAACTACTACAACAACCACTACAACCACGACTACCACTACGGCGGTATCAACAGTAACAACCACGGCAACAGTAACAAGCACAGCAACCACCACTGCAGTATCAACAACAACAGCAGTAACAACAGTAACCGTAACAAAACCAGTAATAAGCACAGCATTAATCGCTGGAATAGTAATCATTGTAATAGTAGTAGCAGCAGTAGCCGCAATAATCGCAATGAGAAGAAGATAAACATAAAACCACAACCAACATTAAAAACCAAATTTTTCCCCTTCTTCTTTCCCTTCCCCCTTCACTTCTCCTTTTCTTCCCTTAATATTACCTTTTTAAGTTACTTCATATGGAAGTTCAGTGTTCCTAACATGTTTGGAGAAATGCTTAATATTAAGGTTTTAGATTCGTGAATTATGATGGCTAAGTTTCAGGTGAGATTCATGAGTTTAGTAATATTGCTAATCCTAGCCGTTACCTTAGTGACCATGGCGTATCAGTTGATTTCGGTTGCTGATAATGCTAACGTTACGCCTATTGTTAAACTTCTTGAACTGCAGTTATCCTCCTACTATAGACCGAGTTTCCACGGCTTCCTATGTTTCCCAAGTCCAAGTGGGGGTACTGATTTTTACGATTACTGGCTTGATGATGATGGTAAGGTCCTTACGGCTTTCTCAGTAACCAGGAATTACACGCTTGCCTATGAGGCTTTCAACTTTCTTTATGGCCTTAGGGCCTACGGCTACATGATGCCTGATAGGGTTGTTCAAACAATGCTCAATAGCTTTAACGGCTACTATGGCAATAATATAATCGCCGCTGGTGGTTGCCCATTATCACTGGGCACTGAACTGTTTGGCTTCAACTACGTCACATCACTAATCTCGATTAATGGTGTCGGTGGTTGTGCATACACGACTAGGCTCACCAACGAGTCCGTGGTCTTAAACTTCAGTGGTAAAGCCGTAGTCATCATCAACGTCAATGATGGGTACTTCATAGTCAAGCCGGTTAATGGGAACCTGCTCACGTTGACCTTAAAACCCCCAGCACCTGTGGCGTACGTCTACTCAAGTAACCTGAGCCTGGTTAGTGAGTTAGTTGCCTCAGGGTTATTTAGGGGTGTTGCCACTGGGGTTGCCTCATTCACCAATACAGCCCCCTTCACAAACAACCCCTCAATCTTCGTTATAGGCAACGTAACAATGGTTAGGCTTAATTCCAGTGGCTTAACCATTACGGCTAACGGTGGTGTTAAGGTTTACGCCGTTGGGGTTGGCCCCAGTGTTGTTGATTACGGTACGCAACCCTACATCATGCTCGGCTTACTGTTGAACAAGTATCCAAGCAATGCTGAGGTTGGGTCGCCGGCCAGCTTCGGCTACATTGCACTTGGCTCAGCGTTGCTCGGCCTGGAGACCCATAATGAAACGGTGCTATCCTTCGCCAGGGGTTTCGTGAACTTCTGGTTACCCATAGTTAAGGAGGAGGTTAAAAGCGGCGTCTTTTACCCTAGGAGTGTCTCAACATTCCTCGTGGCCGCCTTACTACTTGAACCTGGTAATGAAACCATTAGGCAATTGGCATTGGGCTACGTTGAGTCACCGGTAACGTTGAGTGCCGTTGAGGGTGGGGCCACTGGTTATGGGTTGACTGCCTGGTTGATAAGCCTCCTGGACTCCATGGGCTACAGCCTAGGTAACCTACTTGGCGAGTATTATAGGGCTCAGGTGCATGCCCTAGGGGTGTTTAAATCAACCCCGTCACCACCATTACCAATAGACTACGCGATACCTTATAAGGCTGGTGAGGACTTGTTTGGTTGGCTTGAGGCTGGCTTACCTTACAACGACACTGGGGTGGTTCTACCGCTCATAAACATAATCTTCAACGACGTACTGACGCCGGGAAGTAACCCACCACCCTTCTACGCATTCTTCAACTACGCCAATACTGAGGGTGTACCAGCTATCCTTGAGGCTGTGGCTGTTTGGCAGGCTAGGATGCTTAACGAGACTGGGTTAACCATCAACCGCTGGAGGTACCTAAACGTGACGAAGTTAAGCGTGGCTGAAAACGCCTCCGAAGTCATCGTTGATGTTGAGGGTTACCTAATGCCCCCGAGTGGTATCATAACGCACCTTGAGTTGTACATACCCTTCAACCCACTGAACGTAACTGTAATGGTTAACAACAGTGTTGTTAAGCCTTACCTGAACCAGTCAATGTACGTGCCAACCTGGTACTACCTCACCTTCACACCCCAGGTACCCACTGGGTGGTTTTTCAATAAGACAACCCACATGCTCTACATACAGTACATACCCGAACCAACGGCTGTGTTCAACCGCTCGGCGGTTAACATCAAGGTTATTCTTAAACCAAGCAGGGTAAGCACAGTAATCATAGCCACCAGCCAAGCCGCTAAGCCGCCTTTGGCCATTAACTGGGTGGCCGTGGTAGCCTTAGTAACCGTGTTAATAATCATCGTTGTGATTGCCATTACTAGGTTTAGGAGGGGCATTTAATACTTTAAAGCCTACTGAAGTGGCTCACCTATGCCTTCTAGAAGGTCCTTCAATGAGCTTGAGCTTAGGTTGGCTTACGTGGCCGCTAGGTCGTTTAGGAATATTAGGCCCCTCAAGTGGGATTCAGTAGGTGGCAATAGGTTTAGGGTTAGTGTTGATGCCGTGAGTGACCAGGATCAGCTTGTTGTGGTTGATTATAGGGGTAGTGCCTTAGTTAGGGTTGATGGTAAGCCAACCTACGCCCTGGACAGTTACCACAGGTTCATACCACTAACCAGGGGTAGTCATGTTGTTGAGGCTGAGTTCACGCCCTACGCAGCCTTCGGTGAAATAGTTGACGTAAACCCCGGTGAACCATACCTAGTCACTAGGAGTTACTCCGCCTGGAGACTTTGGGCCTATGGTAGGGTTATACTCGACTTAGCTAGGGCCACCGGTGACGATGCCCTTAGGGACACTTTACTGAACGCCCTAACTGAGGCCCTTAGGAGGGTTCCATTCACCACTGTTAGTAGGCTTCAGTTAATGCTAACCGCTAAGCTTTACGGGTTACCGTGGGGTGTTAGGATTGGCCAGATAGTCACGGAGGACTTGGGTAACGTTTTTGCTGAGGATTCGACTAGCGACTCCGCCTTTGATGATGCTTTGGGTGTTTTGCGTGGTTTGGTTGGTGGTTTTGGTAAGGTTGGTGTTGTTTTTGGTGTTGGTCATGCTCACATTGATGCTGCTTGGCTTTGGCCCTTTGAGGAGAGT
>Ga0080005_129553_pt1 | contig 12660 bp, 13 predicted proteins | sample JossMetagenome_2_FD_69208 | JGI IMG/M metagenome (GOLD analysis project Ga0080005, IMG submission 69208) | Hot spring sediment microbial communities from Joseph's Coat, Yellowstone National Park, USA - JC3_ASED (SPADES assembly) (version 2) | ecosystem: Environmental > Aquatic > Thermal springs >... | reverse complement strand
GGGCCAAAGCGAAGGAAGAGAAGAGGAAGTTCTGGGACTCCCTAGAGGACCCGTTAGGGGGTCTGATAAAGAGGATGACGCATCCCGACCCTTCCAGCAGACCCTCGATGAAGGAGGTTTTGGAGGAAGTGGAGAGGCTCATCGGAAACAAGTGAAATCTTACCGTCAATGATTTACCCGAAACGTAGCCCACTTACCCCTCACCTTTCTTCTCTTTTACGATCTCCTCGAGCTCCTTTTCCAACTCGCTTAAGTCCTTCGGTTTAGGGGCTGTAGCCAACGAGTAGTCGATCTAACCGATTATGCCGAAAAGCACGGCTATTATCGCGAAAGCGGCTACTTTCAGGAAGATTTCGCTATTAGGGGAGAAGAAAAGACCGTAAGCGTAAAGAGCGATCACGAGGAGGGAAAGAGCTAGGAGGGTTATTCCTGAAACCTTCACAGGGGAACCTGTTGTATAAGGGCGTTATAAACATTGGATTCGATGGCGATCCTATTCTGATTGTTTCCATATCAAGATGTAGGTTCTGGGATCCCTCGGAGAGCTAATGTAGGCCCCTGAACCTATAATCAATAATCGTCTCTATGTACAACTAAAGGGATGGAATTAAAGACAAGTTGTTAGACTTTATTTTGTAATTACAATGCCCCTAATTCTTGCTACCAATTGAGTGAAAAGATCCGCTATAACGGGAAAAAAGAAAAAAGTTTCGACTACATTTCTATATCTAAAAGGTGTTTGGAATTCCTATCTGAATCTTTACAGGTAAATACTAATTGTGTCGTTATCTTTATTAAGTGTATATTGACGCGTAATCTGCCAAGAAGAGCTTATCACTGTCTATTTGATCCCGCGTTTCTCAAGTAATTTCTATGCCATCTTTTAGCAGCGTAATCCTTGATTATCTTAGGTGCGAAAGGTGAAAATCCGTACAAAAACGGCATTAACCTTCGCTTGTATTCGAGTTGATATTTGAGATACTTAATGAGCCCTCTTAGCGTAAGCTCGTTCTTAGTATTAGGCAGTCTACTGTAGGTAATAACCCATCTTAGATATGAAGCTTCAAGGTGAGAAATTAGTCTCTTCTTGTATTCATCTGGTATTTCACATTCATCGTAATGGGTAAAGATGTTTAAAAAAGTCAGGTAGTCATTCTTGTATATTTTAACCAAATTAGAGACATAAGCAAGCCAAGACTCATAGTCGATTATTTTGGCTGCACTGGCATTAGTGGTATGGACTCTTCTTAAAGTTAATATTTCATCGTCGAATACAAAGTAACCATTGTTACAATACGCTAAGTAAAATAGTAAATTATCAGCCATAAGGTGAACGTTTTTGATCTTATCTAACGCTTTCTTACTAAAAATCTTTTTTCTGACAGCTATGGAGGAATTGTTGACAGGAGGAGAAAGGCTCCTATTCATATCACGTATTGTTAATTTCAGCAATTTTCCTGAATCTTTGTTTGATTTAACTTTATCTACTAATGAATCTATACTGAGAGACCCGTAAAAATTGTAAAGGTTGTTGTGGTAATATATCACGTTTCCGTCTTGGAACACCTGTTTTACCTTTTCTAATTTTTGTGGTAACCACAAGTCGTCATCCTCAAGAAATGATATTACTTCACCTTCACTCTCTTCAACGCCTCTAGCGATCTTAGCGCCTAAGGGTCCTTCACTAGTTACTATATTCTTCACACCATGCTCTTCAAGGAACTCGTCGATCCTCTTGTCCTCGAAGTTCTTCACAACGATTACTTCATACTCGTCTTTCGGCAGCGTTTGGTTCAGAGCGGAGTTAACGGCATCTAACAGAAACTCCCTCCTGTTATGAGCAGTAATTATAACTGATATAAAAGGCACAAAAGGAACAGCAAAAAAGGGGATAATAAAGTTACCGAATGACTTTTACCATTCTAAAAGTTCTAAACTATTACTAGGTATAAAACCGTTGTCAGCGATAGCCGATTAACTGTAAAGTTTACATTGTTTCTCATAAACTTCCACACAACGCTGAGACCTAAGGAAGTACGTCAACGTCTAAGCGTAGTACGTTACGGCTCAGCTGCGCTCATCAAGGTGAAAACTAATAGCGAAATCTAGCAAAATCTAGTTTGTTTTCCTCAATGCTTTTAGGCTTAGAGCTCTCGGCGCTCCACTTCTCGGAACCGTTGGCAAGCCTGGATACCTAACCAGTTCTTCCTAATAATGGTACACTTTAAGGCTTTAAGAGGCGAAGTCTTAATGTGGAAAAAGGAGAGCAAGCAATAGTTATTCTGTCAGTTTTTTATGCGTTTATAAGTCTACCGTAAAGGGGTAAGACCTTCGATCTTCTGTAAATCACTTCCACGGCTCGTCTTGCTTAAAGAACTTATCGTCTATTAGAGGCCTCCACCACCACTCGTTCTCCAAGTACCACTCGTAAGTCTTCCTCAAGCCCTCCTTCAGAGGAGTCGTTTCGTAAGATAGCCTAGTTTTCATGCAATACCTCCTATCATGCCCCGGCCTATCGGAGACGAACTTGATCCTGACCTCTTTCCCCATAACCTCACTTAATAACTTAACTAACTCAAGATTACTAACCGTCTGCTTTCCGGGAATGTTGTAAACTTCCCCCTTCCACTCTGCCCTCTCCAGTAAGTCGGCGATTATCCTCGCGGTGTCTCCCACGAAAATCCAATCCCTCTCCTGTTTACCGTCACCGTAGATCGGGACGTGCATGCCGAGCAGAGTCCTAATAATAATCTTCGGGATGAACTTCTCGGGGAACTGCCTAGGCCCGTAATTGTTAGAAGGCCTCACAATTACAGCATTAACGTCGTAAGTCCTGACGTAGGCCTTAGTGAAAAGGTCCGCAGAGGCCTTGGAAGCGCTGTAAGGGGAAGAAGGGTTAAGAGGGGAATCCTCGTCACCGCACTCCTCACCGTAAACTTCGTCGGTGGAAATGTGAACGTATTTGAAACCGAAACGTCTAGCAGCTTCCAAAACGTTTATCGTGCCTAAAACGTTGGTAGTGACGAAGTCTTGAGGTTTATAAATCGAGCGATCCACGTGAGTCTCCGCTGCGAAGTTGACCACTAGGTCGGCTTGTTTTAAGATCTCGTGTATGGATTGGTCCCTAACGTCGGCTTTCACGAACTCGTGGTCGGTGTCCTTTAAGTTTTCCAACCTTCCAGCGTAAGTTAAAAGATCTACGACTAGCGGCCTAATCCCCCTCTTGTTCAACTCCCTTACGAAGGCAGAGCCTATGAAACCGGCACCGCCTAAAACCGCGACCCTCAAATCTCGACCCTCGAGTTCTCGCCTATTACTAGCTTAACCCATCTCTTACCCTTCACCACGCTTGAACTGTCACCTACTAGAGAATCCATCATAGACACGTCCTCAACCTTCACGTTATCTAGAACTACACTGTACTCTATCTCGCTGTTCTTCACCTCACAATCGTCCCCTATTGAAGTGAACGGGCCTATGTAGGAGTTTATTATCTTAGTCCCCTTCCCTATATAAGCAGGCCCCCTGATGGTTGAGTTCTCAACAAACGCTCCTTTCTCTATTATTACTCGGCCGTCGACTGACGATTCCCTGACCTCTCCTTCAATCTTCCTTTCCGCATACATATCTAAAAGGAAAGAGTTAGCCTCAAGTATGTCCTTAGGCGTACCAGTGTCCTTCCACCAGCCCTCTATTATCCTGTATTCGACTTCCCTACCTCTGTCGATTAGTCCTTGTATCGCGTCAGTTATTTCTAACTCGCCCCTCCAAGAGGGTTTAAGGTCTTCGATGACGTCGAATATCTCCTTCGTAAACCCGTAAACCCCTACTAGGGCGAGGTCTGAAATCCTCTCCTTAGGCTTCTCAACCAGCTTAACTACTTTCCCCTCTTTTATCACAGCTACGCCGAAACGGTTAGGGTTGTCCACTTTAGCCAAAAGTATTGAGGCCGAGCCCTTGAAGGAAAGGAAAGAGGAGAGGTCGTCGTAAGGAACGATGTTGTCCCCCAAGTAAACCAGAAACCTGTCATCAGTTATCACGTCCTTAACCCTGTAAACGGCGTCGGCCAACCCCCTAGCCTTGCCTTGATACACGTAAGTTATTTTAACCCCGATAGGCGAGCCGTCGCCGTAATACTCTACCACCTTGTTTGGGTTGTTATCTCCCAGGACTATTACAATATCGCGGATCCCCGAATCCCTCAACTGCTCTAAGACCCATTGAGAGACGGGCTTTCCCGCGACTTTTATCAACTGCTTGGGCCCGGTGTGAGTTAAAGGCCTTAACCTAGTTCCCTGACCGCCGTGTAGGATTACTCCCTGCAATCAAACCACCATGTAACGCAAGTTCTCGTCCAAAGAGTAAAAGTCTACCGAAAGCATCTTCTTAGCTTTGGAAACATCCAAAGAGGAGTCGAAGGGCCTCTTCGCGATCCACCCCTTTACGTCATCCGCTTCCTTAACCCCGCCGGGTAGATTGAACTTCTCCTTAATCTTCATCGCTAAATCTACTCTGGAAACCCTCTCTCCCGCGACGTTCAATATCCCCGTTTTCCTGTAGTTGATCAGTTCGGAGATCGCCTCAGCCAACTTCCTAGCGGAAATCGGCGAGTAATAGCCCTTAAACGCGTGAACCTCCCTTCCCTCCTTCAACGTCCTGTATGCGTAAACTGGAAAACCCTTATGCCTGAACACCCCTGAAGTCCTTATAACGAGGCTATCGTCGTAAGATAGCGCATAAGTTTCGCCGAGGAGTTTGGTTAAGCCGTAGTAATTGGCAGGGTTCGGCAGGTCCTCCTCCCTGTAAAGCCCCTTCTCGCCGTCGAATACGTAATCAGTGCTTATGTGAATTAGGTAAGCTTCCACAACGCGGGAAGCCCTAACGATGTGTTTCACTGCCTCAGCGTTTACCTTGAGGGCTAAACCCCTCTCTACCTCGCACTTATCCACGTCAGTTAGTGAGGCTGTGTTTACTATGACGTCCGGCCTCTTTTTGATAATGAAGTCCTCCACTGCCGAGTAATCAGCTAAATCGAGTTTGTGACCGCCTTGCACTTCCTTAGTGTTGTAGACCTTGATGACGTCTCCTTTTAATACGTTAGAGAGCTCAGTCCCTAACTGTCCCGAGGCGCCAGTTATCAATATTCGCATGATATGAACGATTTAAAACAGAAAAAATAAGGATTTTGGCTAAGATAGTGTAGCTGAACTAGACATAAATTCAGTTCAGAGCTTAATGGTGTGAGAGGTAGGAACCACTTCTCATAACTTTAAGTCAATTCATCCCCAATCCTCGAATACCTCAGCTCTCTCTAACGGTGGACACTTCGCATCTTTTTCGCTGACTATCACGTTCTTTATGGGCCAGTCTATCGTCGTGTAATTCACGCACCTCTCGTGAGGCGGTGAATACTCGTTGTGTGTTACGAAATATAATACCGTAGAGTCCTCTAGCGCCTGAAAGCCGTGCGCGAATCCTGGGGGTATCCACAACATGTAATGGTTATCATCACTTAGTTCGGCTTGAACGTATTTACCGAAGCTTTTGGATTTCTTCCTTATGTCTACTGCTACGTCTATTATCCTCCCCTTCATCACCGTAACTATCTTACCCTGCTCTTTTGGCGGTAATTGGTAATGTAGGCCCCTCACGACTCCGGATTTGGAAAACGAAACGTTAGCTTGCTTAGGAGCAGGAATGTTCATTTTCCTGAATTCGGACTCCTTAAATATTTCCTTAAAATATCCTCTATTATCTGGGAATACCCTAGGCTTTATTAAAATCACACCTAAGCCTAGTTCCTCCAATTCAAATGGCATCAGGAGTAAAAGTAGTGAAAAACTTTAAGGTTTTTGAATTTGAGGTTGTTGTCGTAGCTTTGACTTGAACCGTTGAAAAGGTAACAGAAGTAGGGGTTGTGGTATGTACATCACTCCGCCAGGAGCTTGTCGAAGACGTAGCTCAGCAACCCCCCGCTCTTAATGTACTGTACCTCCACGTTGGTTTCGACTCTAGCTACTCCCTTGACCTCAATCGCTCTGTCGTCCGGCTTCTTGAACACGACTGTCACCTCCTTCCTCGGGGCTAGGTCCTTCAGGCCGATGATCGATACCAGCTCCTCCCCCGTGAGGTTCAGCGACTTCACGTCCTGCACCTGGATGGGCACGACGCCCATAGCGACGAGGTTGCTCCTGTGTATCCTCTCGAAGCTCTCGGCTATCACGGCCCTGACCCCCAGGAGTGCCGTCACCTTGGCGGCCCAATCCCTTGAGCTTCCAGAGCCGTACTGCTTGCCCGCGACTATGACCAGAGGGACTTCCCTCCTCTTGTACTCCATAGCGGCCTCGTAGACCGTGACGACCTTTCCTTCGGGTAAGAGCTTCGTGAACCCTCCCTCCCTATCGACCATCAGGTTCCTGAGCTTGGGGTTCGCGAAGCCGCCCCTGAGCATGACCTCGTGGTTCCCCCTCCTGGCGCCGTAGGTGTTAAGGTCCTTCTCGCCCAGCTCCCTCAGGTACTTCCCGGCTGGCGATTCTGGGTTTATATTACCTGCAGGGGATATGTGGTCCGTCGTTATCTTGTCTCCCAGAAGCAGGAGTATCCTGGCGCCAATGACGTCCTCGTCGTTCTTCCTCCTCTCGGAGAACCAGGGCGGCATCCTTATGTAAGTTGACCTCTCGTCCCATTCGTACAGCTCCCCTTCGGGCGCCCTCAGGGACTTCCACCTCTCGTCCCCCTCTAGAATGTTGCCGTACTTCTTCAGGAAGTACTCCGGCCTAAGCGCCTTACGGTAGAGCTCCTTGACCTCGCTAGGTTTGGGCCACAGATCCCTGAGGTAGACAGCCCTCCCGTTGGGGTCGAAGCCTATCGGGTCCTCCAAGAGGTTAACGTCTATCCTGCCGGCCAGGGCGAAGGCCACGACCAGTGGGGGAGAGGCCAAATAGGTCCCCTTCAGGAGGGGGTTTATCCTGCCCTCGAAGTTCCTGTTCCCGCTTATCACCCCGAAGGCCTCTATCCCTTGCTCCCTTATGTCGACCTCTACCTTAGGAGGCAACGGGCCGGCGTTGCCTATGCACGTCATACAGCCGAAGCCGACTATGTGGAAGCCCAGGGCTTGGAAGTACGGGGTCAAGCCCAGAGCGTCCAAGTACTCCTGGACCACTATGGAGCCGGGCGAGAAGCTGGTCTTCACGTAACCGGGGACCCTCAGGCCGAGCTCCACCGCCCTCTTAGCTAAGAGGCCGGCCGTCAGGATGAGGCTGGGGTTGGAGGTGTTAGTACAGCTGGTTATAGAGGCCAGCGCCACGGCCCCGTCAAATATCTCCTTCCCCTGCCTCCTCTGCTTCCTCACGGGAGCAGAATCCCTCAGTAGCCTCAGTGGAACCCTCTCGTCGGGGTTCCTCGGTCCCGCGACGGAGGGCTCCACCTCGCTTAAGTCGACCTCCACCACATCTGAGTATTCCGGCTGCTCGCTCCCGTCGTACCAAAGGGAGTTGACCTCGGCGTAGTCCTTGACGATCTCCCCGTTCCTGGCGGTCCGGTTGAGGAACTCGACCACCTGCTCGTCTATCGGGAAGTACCCTACCGTCGCCCCGTACTCGGGGGCCATGTTGGCGATGGTCGCCCTGTCGGGGACCGTCAAAGAGGAGAGCCCTGGGCCGAAGAACTCGACGAACTTCCCGACCACGTTCTTCTTCCTCAGCAGCTCAGTTATGTGCAGGGCCAAGTCGGTCGCCGTTACCCCCTCGCTGAGCTCGCCGACCATCTTTACCCCAACGACCTCGGGCACCGTCATGTAGTAGGGCTCACCCAGCATCACCGCCTCGGCCTCGAGTCCTCCCACGCCCCAGCTCAGGACTCCTATCCCGTTAGCCATCGTGGTGTGACTGTCGGTGCCGATCACGATCTCGGGGAAAGCGTAGAGCTTCCCCCTCAGCTCCCTTAAGTCCACCACCTTGCTCAAGTACTCCAGGTTCACCTGGTGGATAATGCCCGATCCCGGCGGGAAGACCCTGAGGTTCCTGAAGGCCCTCTGAGCCCACTTGAGGAACCTATACCTCTCCTCGTTCCTCCTGTACTCCAAGTCCCTGTTCAGGAGGAGGGAGTAGGCGGTCCCGTAGTAATCGACGCTGACCGAGTGGTCAATTATTAAATCGCTCTGAATCACCGGGTTCACCCTTGAGGGGTCCTTACCCCTTTTCTTCAGCTCCGTCCTCATGGCGGCCAAATCGACCAAGAGGGGGACTCCCGTGTAGTCCTGCATTATGACCCTGGTCGGCATGAAGGCGAACTCCTGACCCACCTTCCTTCTGGCCAGGACCTCGAAGTCCCGCTCCGTCACCTTGTAGCCGTCGAGGTTCCTCATCACGTTTTCGAGGAGAACCCTTAGGGAGTAGGGGAGCTTGCTTACCTTCACCCCGAGCTCCTCGAGCTGGGAGAGGGGGAAGTAGTAAGCCCTCTTGCCCCCGAAGCTACCCTGTGCGTCCTTGAACATCTGAACCGCGGTGAACTCTTTACATTTGACGTCTTATAACGTATTTGTGAGTCTAGAGGAGCTCAAAGGACTCTGCCAAAAGGGGGCCAAGGCTATCGCGGTCTTCGGAAGCTACGTTAGAGCGAAGGACTACGTCGAGGGGGTATCCGACCTGAACGTCTTCGCCCTGACGAGGGATAAGCAACTACTACTGGAGCTGGCGAGCATGGGGTACTCGCCGGTTATGCTCGACGAGGAGAGCCTCAGACAACTGTGTGAGGCCGGCGACCCCTTGTGCTATTACGTGCTTTACGACTCGAAGGTCCTGTGCGGTTCGCTCCCCCGGGTCTCCTTCAAGCTCACTGACGGAACCTGCAGGAAGCTCAGGGGTCAGGCGATAAACAGCTTCTGTTTCGCGATAGAATCTCATTTCCGCTCCGACGAGCTCAACTCCGTGAGGTACGCCTTCAAGGCGATTAAGCTCTCCGTAGCTTACAGGGTCTGTAGGGATAAGAACAGGGTATTAGTTTCCAACGACGAGGCTGAGAGCAGCTGTAAGGAGCTGAACTTGGCCGGTTGCTCCGAGATGAAGGACTTGCTCATGATGATGAGGCTCAAGCTCAAGCTCACGACTTGGGCCCTCGACAGGATAGCCCAAGCCCTGTCGAATAACTTGGACTTACCTGTGCCGACCGCGAGCGACCTGATGAGGGAATACGGAGACTACGTGACCAAACTCGCTTACGACAACGGGGTTTGGAGGGTGTTACTTAAGGACGGCAAGTGGGACTCGTTCAAGAAATGAAAAGAAATTTAATCTTGCTCATCGAGAACTTAAAGTGATAAGCTATGCCCCAGAGGGAAACCGAACATTATCAGAGGGACGAACAGAGGGATCTGGAGAGGGCCGAGGAGTACGAGCATACCACCATGAGGGCTTCCGCGATCGGCACCAACAAGTTCGAGCTCAGCACCGGGATAATCATTGCGGCCAGGTTCGCGGACAAGCTGAGGAGGGGGGCCCTGGTAGCCTTCGGGAAGATGGTTGATAAGAACGTGGTGCTGAGGGACGTCGCCGAGCTCAATAAGGAGCTTTACGAGGAGATAGTCAACAAAAGGAAGATCGGGAAGCTGGACGTGATTAGGATAATCGTTGACGCGGAGTACGACGAGAAGGAGAACAGGATAAAGTTCTCGAACGTCAGGATCCAACATTTCGTCCCTGAGGACGAGTGTGCCTCGAGTGAGAACCTAGAGAGGCTTCAGAAAGAGAACGAGGAGTTGAGGTCGAAGCTCGAGAAGATCAAGCAGTTGTTGACCGCTCTCTGACGGCTACCGTAAGATTTCTTTAACCTTTTTTCGAGAGTAGCCCGGAGTGCCGGCATAATGGACGTAGAGGGCAGGCTTAAACTCACCATAGCGATAGCGGGGATAATGACAGTTGTCTTTGAGTACCTGATTTTCAGGTTCCTTCTAGGCCTTGTTGGCATTTCCGCCCTCGCCACCTTACCCTTCCTGGGGATCTTCTTCCTCTTCCAGTACTTGATCGGGCCGGTGATATTGAGTAGGAACCTGATTGAGGTAAAGCCAGGAGACCCGCAGTACGGCTGGCTCTATGATATGGTCTCGAGCTTGGCCTACGCGGCCGGTTTCAAGAAGCCCCCTAGGGTTTTCGTCGCCGACGAGCCCTTTCCTAACGCGTTCGCGTTCGGGAGCGTGATATCCGGTAACAGGGTCGCCGTCACTGTGCCCCTGATGAACATAGCGACCCCGGAGGAGCTGAGGGCTGTCATCGGGCACGAGCTTGGCCACCTCAAGCACAGGGACGTGGAGCTGGGCATAGCCATCGGCCTTATCCCTACCGCCATTGGTTACGTCGCTTGGTTCCTCATGAACGCCGGATACGCGGCCCTAGTCTTCGCGACCGCGGAAGAGGAATTAATTTTCGGAGCCGCCATGTTGGCGATCGGCGCCTTCCTTTACGCGATCACGATTTTCCTACAGATTTTCGTGTTGTGGTTCAACAGGCTCAGAGAGAGCTACGCTGATTTACACGCTTTCCAACTCTTAGGGAGGGACTCCGCTCCCCTCGCGACGGCGCTGGCGAAGATAGTGATTTACATGCAGAGAGTCAGGGTGGATCCCTTCACGGGGACTGTGGTGACGGCGAACGCGGTTAAGATACCTACAAACCAACCCCTCGAACTGGTAAGGGAGTGGTTAAGTCAGAAAACCTCCGTCTTCATGGACCTGTTCTCCACGCACCCCCATCCTGCAAAAAGAGTTCAGATGTTGAACAAGCTGTTGAGGAAGTACGGCTTCAGCCTTTAATGAGCCCTATGACGAAACCGATTATAAAGGCGATCGAGTTGTAAGGAATGAACTTCACGATCTCCTGAGCGCCGCCCGTATAACTCTGCAGATTCGCGAGGGAGGAATTGAGGAAGGCCTCTATCTGCTGAGGGCTGACGTAGCCGGCGACCATCAGTAGAACCACTATAGCCAGGAGGATTAACGCGACGACAAGGACTTTACGAATCAGTATGCCTATAAGCAGGCCCAAAAGGAACGAAATTACCAGCTGGACTATTTCGGCCTCAGTTATATTAGAAGGTAAGGCGAGTTCTGCCATACTGTCTTTCTTTCGGTACGCGTCTAGTTTAAAAAAATTTATTACGAGGGCCCCTTCACTTACGCCCATGGCAAAGGTGGTGAAATACGAAGTCGCGGCTAAGATCGTCAAGAAGGATCAGAGCGTGGAGTTAAGGAGGATATTCAGGAAGTTAAAGAACGCGAGGGACTTCGTTTCTGAAACGATCAAAGGACTGGAGTGTACACCCTTCACGGAAAAGGAAGGGGAGTTGGTGAGGGAGTGTAAGGGGCCTAACGTCAGCGCTAACGTTAGGATAATCAAGCACGCGTTGAAGAGGTACGAGGTGACCGTTAAGTCGCCGAACGGGGAGGAGAAGGTAATCGCCGTGACCCTAAGCGAGGCGCTTAAGGTCGTCCAAGAGAAAGCCAAGCAGCAGGGGTTCGAGTGCGGTGAGCCGAAGCTCGAGAACGGTGTTAGGACGATAGAGTGTTCGAAAGGAGACGCCAAAATGACGGCGGAAATAAGGGTCCAGAAGGGATCCCTGCCTAAGGATGAGCTTTTCGCCAGGAAGAAATCGAAGCAGACGAATACCCAAAAGAGCAAATAGCTTTATTTAAAAAATTTCAAAAATTAATGTTCGATTTGAAAGTTTGATTATATAAAAAGAATTAGTTTAGGTCGCCTTAGCTTTCTCTTCTTTAATTCCCGTCGTGTCGCCGAGCTTGAAGTGCACTTTCAGCTGTATCCTTGTGGCCCCCAGGAGCTCCTCCAGGTCGCCGACGACCTTTTCGTATAGCTCGCCGACGTCCACTTTGTACAAGTAGCTGGGCCTACCTTTCCTGCTTTCTTTTTCAACCAGCTTCTCCTTCTTCACGAGACCCATCTCGTACAGGTTCTTAAGGCTCTTGCTTACGGAGGCCTTCGAGACGTTAAGGCTCTTGCTTAACTCCTCGATCGTGGTAGCCTTACCGTACTCCATCAGGTAGTGCAACACCCTTATGTCGCTTTCCGAGAGGCCGTACAGGAACCTCAGTACCTCGTGGACGTCGACCTCTCTCCCAGACAAGGCCCTCATTACCACGGCATATTCACCAAGTTTAACTGAAATTCTTAAGTTAAATTAGTTTATGTGTAAATGATTATAAAAAAACTTACAAATATGAACATCTATATACTTTAGTGTTTGAGTGTATACTTTTGTATACAAAATGTGTGCTAAATTTCACATCTGCTGGGACTGTAGACCCCTTATTAAGGAGACTATCGAAGAGGCGTCGACGCCCTCCAGATCCCCCCTCTCGTTTATCGCGAAGAAGTACCAGCCGCTGTCAACCCTTACCCCTTTAAACCTCTCAATCCTCAGTGACCTTATCACTGTGTTGGGAATGGGTTCAACGTTCAACTGGATCAACCCGTCAAATAGGAACTTCACTAGCTCTAGTGAGACGTCGATTTCCTGGCTGACTGAGTTGTAAGTGAAGAGCGCTAGGGCTCCCTTTCCGTAGATGATCGAAGAGACGCCCTTTATGAACTGCACCAGCTGGTTGACGTCATACCTCAACGTTAGCTCGTTCATGGAGTCGATGATTATGAG
>Ga0080005_113705_pt1 | contig 12661 bp, 10 predicted proteins | sample JossMetagenome_2_FD_69208 | JGI IMG/M metagenome (GOLD analysis project Ga0080005, IMG submission 69208) | Hot spring sediment microbial communities from Joseph's Coat, Yellowstone National Park, USA - JC3_ASED (SPADES assembly) (version 2) | ecosystem: Environmental > Aquatic > Thermal springs >... | reverse complement strand
TGATTTATTAGAAAATTTAAAACCTAAATATTTTAAAATTGTATAAAGATCAAAATTATTTATATGCCGCGGTGCCCGAGTGGTCCAAGGGGTATGGCTTGAGACCATATCCCCGAAAGGGGGCGTGGGTTCAAATCCCACCCGCGGCGTTTATATAAATTTTTTATAAATATAATTAATAGAATTTAATGAATATTAGGAAAAAGCAAAAGAAACCGCAATGTATCTGGATAAGTTGGAGAATTATTAAATAAAATAAAGAAAATTGGTAGGGATAATGTTCAAATAAAAAGGGAAGAAATTATACCTGAACTTTGAGATATTTTATGGTATCTTTCAGAGACCACAAGAAACTTTAATATTTCTTTAGAAGAAGTTGCAGAATATAACTTGAAAAAATTAGAAGTAGAAAAAAGAGGAACTTTATAAGGTAGTGGGGATAATAGATGAAAATAAAGGGATTTTTTGTCTGTTATTCTTTTAAATAATAAAGAGGTCTTTATGATATGAATGATAATGTAGACTTATCAAAGGTTCTTCAAGAATTAAATTCAGATTTGAATTATGGTTTAACAAAGGAAGAAGTTGATAAAAGGTTAAAAGAGTATGGATATAATTTAGTAGAGGAAAAGAAAGAAAGTAATTTGATTAAATTTTTGAAAAAATTTATTTCATTTTCTTCAATAATGTTAGAAATTATTATAATACTATATTTAATATTTGGAAGATATATAGATGCATCTTTAGTCTTATCTTTATTATTTATTAATGTATTAATATCTTTTATACATGAAGAAAAAGCAAATAAAGCATTAGAATTATTAAAAGAAAAATTACAAATACAAGCAAGGGTATTAAGAGAAGGACAATGGAAATTAATTGAATCAAAATATTTAGTTCCTGGAGATATAATAAGATTAAGAGCTGGAGATATATCCCCTGCAGATTGCATAATTGTTAGTGATGATATATTGGATATAGATCAGTCAGTATTAACGGGAGAATCTTTAACAGTTGAAAAGAAAAAAGGACAGATTATATATTCAGGATCAATTATAAGAAGAGGAGAAGCAAATTGTATTGTATATAAAACTGGAAGGAATACATATTTTGGAAGAACAGTAGAATTAGTATCTACAGCAAGACCAAAATTGCATATTGAGGAAATAACAAATAAAGTTATTTTTGTATTATTAATAATTGTATTAATATTTGGAGGATTAACATTACTATTTTCATTTTTATATATTCATAATTTAGAATTTATACTTTCTACAGTATTGCCTTTAATTATATCTTTATTACTTTCTGCAATTCCAGTAGCATTACCTGCAATGATAACAATTACATTGGCAGTTGGTTCTATGGAATTATCAAAAAAGGGAGCATTAATTACAAGATTATCTGCAATAGAAGATGCTGCAACAATGACAACATTATGTTCTGATAAAACAGGTACTTTGACATATAATAAATTATCTATAACCGATATAAAAGAATTAGGTAATTATAAAAAAGAAGATGTAATATTATATGGAACATTAGCATCACAAGAATCAAATAATGATCCAATAGATATGGCATTTATTAATAAAGCAAAAGAAATGAATATAAATAAAGATGATTATAAAATATTGGAATTTAAGCCATTTGATCCTTCTACTAGAAGGACAGAAGCAAAAGTATTATATAAAGATAAAGTATTTTATATATCAAAAGGTGCAGTAAATATTATATTTAATGATTTATGCAAAATAAATATATCAGAAGAAGTATCAAAAATAGTTGATGATTTTGCATCAAAGGGTTATAGAATCCTGGCAGTTGCAATAAATAATAATAATAATAAATGGGAACCTGTTGGTCTTGTTGCATTATATGATGCTCCAAGAAAAGATACTCCAGAATTAATTAAAAAGTTAAAAGATCTTGGAATAAAAGTAAAAATGTTAACTGGAGATTCATTACCAATTGCAAAAGAAATTGGAAAAGAAATTGGATTAGATTATAATAAAGCAGTATCCGGAAATGAATTAAGAGAATTATTAAAATCAGATCCTGAAAAAGCAAGAAAATTAATTAATGAATCTGAAATATTTGCAGAGATATTTCCAGAAGATAAATATTATATTGTAAAAAATTTACAAGAGGAAAAAGAAATTGTTGGAATGACTGGAGATGGTGTAAATGATTCTCCATCATTAAAACAAGCGGAAGTTGGTATAGCAGTATATAATGCAACAGATGTTGCAAAATCTGCAGCTTCTGTTGTATTAACAGTAGAAGGTTTAAGAGATATTGTAGATTTAGTTACAATTGGGAGATCTGTATATCAAAGAGTTGTTACATGGATATTAACAAAAATAAATAAGACAATAGAAATTGCATTATTTGTTTTATCGGTATTTCTATTTACTACGATCCTTTATCATAGTCCATTATATATTTTATCATCTACAGATGTATTATTATTTTTCTTTATTATAGATTTTCAAACAATAGCATTATCTGTAGATAATGAAAGAGGATCTCAATATCCTGAAAAATGGAATATATTAAAATTAGTAAAGTATGCAGGTGCAATGGGTGTATTTACATTTTCTGAAATGGCTTTGTTATTATATATAGCATTAAATATATTTAAGATAAATAATGTTCATCTTTTACATTCTTTCTTCTTTATAGCAATAACATATTTTGGTTTATTAATGCCATATGTATTTAGGGAAAAAGAGAGATTTTATAAATCAAAACCTAGTAAATCTTTCTTAATATCTACAATTGCAGGATTGATAATTGCATCTATTATTTCATTATTCGGATTTGGAATAATTGTTCCAATAAATCTTTACTATTATTTATTTATAGTATTGTACAGTTTATTCTTTATATTTTTAGTAAATGATAATATAAAGATATTATTAAAAAGATTTGGAATTGGAAGGGCCTAATTTTTATAAAAATTTGTATGAACCTTTAAATTTCAAAATTTCAGTTGCACTTTTTAATTGTTCTAATAGTTTTTTATTACATTTACCTTCAAATTCTAAATAAAAATAATATTCCCATGGTATTGTTTTTAAAGGTCTAGAATATATCATTGTTAAATTAATATTTTCTTTATAAAATATTTTCAAAACATTATATAATGCTCCAGGTTTATTTTTTATTGTAAATAATATTATAGATCTATCTCCATAATATGACGGTTTATTTGATATTAGAGCAAATTTTGTATAATTATTTTCTATATTTATTTCTTTAATTATATTTAATCCATAATTTTCTACTGCTAATCTAGAACATATACACATTGAATTGTTTTCTTTTGCCAATTTAGCAGATTCTGATGTGCTAGAAACGAATTCTATTCTATTTATATTTAAATTTTTTATAAATTCTTCAGATTCTTTATATGCATAATGATTTGTATATAAAATATTATTAATTTTTCCATCTTTAGATGCTAAAAATAATTTTATTTCCATATTGTAAACATAATTTATGTATATATTATCATATTTAAATAAATTATCTAAACTCTCATGTATTGGTCCTTCTAGACTATTTTCTAAAGGTATTATTCCGCAAACTTTTTCTTTTTCAACAATATAAAATATTTCAGAAATACTTTTTGCTGGATAAACTTTATTACTAAACTTTAATGAGGCTTCATGAGAAAAACTATATTCTGGTCCTAAATAATATATTTTTTCAGAACCGACATAATTTATCTAAACCGTAGTGTCATATAATATTAAAAAATAGAAATATTAATAAAGTTAACTTTTATTGTCCTTATTTATAGTATATTTTGTTAAAATATTTACTGCCTCACTTTCTGTTTTTTTCTTAACCATTGGAAATGGTATAATTTCTTTTATACTTTTTATTCCTAATAATAACATTATTACTCTATCTATACCTATTCCAATTCCTCCCGTTGGTGGCATTCCATACATTAATGCTTCTATAAAGTCTTGGTCATATAAATGAGCTTCTTCAAATCCCAATTCTCTCATTTTCGCTTGTTCTAATAATAATTTATTTTGCAATATTGGATCATTTAATTCAGAATATATATTTGTAATTTCTACTCCTAAAATATATCCTTCTGCTCTTTCAACTAAGGAAGGATCTTTTCTACTTAATTTACATAAAGGTGTACTTTCTCTTGGATGTTCTATTATATATGTTGGTTCAATTAATTTTTCTTCAACTAATTCTTCAAATAATGCGGTAATTGCTAAACCTCTATTATATTCTCTTAATTCTAATTGAATATTATGCTGTTTCATTATTTCCATTATTTCTTCATCAGATAATTTTGTTACATCTATATTTGCATATTCTTTTAATGCATCATACATTGTTAATCTTCTCCAAGGTGGTTTTAATGATATTTTTTTACCATTATATTCAATATAAGCTTTTCCAATAATATCCTTTGCAATTCCATATATTAAATTTTCTACTAATTCCATCATTTTATCTCTATTAGCATATGCTTCATAAGCTTCTAACATTGTAAATTCTGGATTATGGGTTACATCTATTGATTCATTCCTAAAATCTGGTCCAATTTCAAATACTTTATTAAATCCACCAACAAGGTATCTTTTTAAATATAGTTCTGTAGCAATTCTTAAATACCAATTTTCTTTTAAATCATTTACATATGTAATAAATGGTTTTGCATTTGCTCCTCCATATATTGGTTGTAATACTGGTGTTTGGACCTCTATATATCCTAAATTTTCAAAATATTTTCTAATATAACTTATTGTTTTAAATCTTATTTCAAAATATCTCCTTACTTCGTCATTCATTAATAAATCTAAATATCTTTTTCTATATCTTTCTTCTACATCACTAAATCCATACCATTGATCTGGTAAAGAAATTAATGCTTTTGTTAATATAATCCAATCTTCAGCAAACACAGATAATTCTCCAGCCTTTGTTCTTCCAACTTTTCCATATACACCGATTATATCACCTCTTTGAATAAATTCATATGCGTCATCAAAATTTTTTGTTATATCTCTTTTAATAACAGCTTGTATCCTATATCCTTCTTCTTTTATATCATAAAATGCAATTCCTCCGTGTTTTCTAATTGAATAAACCCTTCCTGCAATTTTTACATATTTATCCATAAATTTATCAGGATCATTTACTATTTCCTTTACATCATTTGTCTTATCAAATTCATATGGATATGGATTATACCCTTTTTCTTTCATCCTTTCTAATACTTTTAGTCTGTCTACAATATCTATCTCTAAACCAGTTTGAGATAAATCTTTATCCTCCATAGCATAATTATTTTTAGAATTTATTTTATAGAATTTATTAAAATAATCGTCTAGTCTTCTGGTCTAGGTTCATATATAAATTAGTTTAAAAAAGTTTTTAAATATTTTAATTTTGAATAAGTAGGAGTATAATTTTTTGTTTCATTTATAATATCTTTATCTTTCATATGTTTAGACTTCTTTAAGTAATTAAAAGCATAATCTTTTATTTCATTTATAATATCTTTATCTTCCATATATCTAAGTTTTTCTATTTCCTTCTTTATGTCTATTGAAAAGTTATTTCTATATAAATCGATATTTGCATAGCATTCTCCAATACTATAATCATCGTATTTCTTGTTATTTATAACATATTCTACACATCTTTTTACATTTTCTCTTACAATTTTTCTAGCTTTTTTATGCTTAAGTAATTTATTTATCTTATAATATAATAAAAATCCTAAAGCAGAAGCTTTCTTCTCACTATCAAAGAATAGATGCGATACTTCATGAGAAAAAATAGCATCTATAACAGCTTTTGATATAATTTCTTCTATATTATTTTTTTTGTTTATATATACTGGATAAAGTACTACGTGATCTCCTGAAATTTCAAGTCCAATAACACCTTTTTCTTTAATTTTTATATTACTAGAATAAAATGTATTTAATAATCCATTTATTATTTCTTCTAAAGACTTCTTTTTATAGTAAATAGATCTAGTAAGTGATGAATAGTACGCTGTTGCCTTTCTAGCTTGCTGTATTTTTAAAAATAATGGCGTGGCGTATATTACGGAAGCTATAGATGTATGAATTATATCCATATAATCATAAATTGCTCCCAAAATTATTGGAATTACTGTAAATAAATATAAATTTATCTCTGGTGGTAATTTAATTCCTCTTGCAATTTTTAATTTAGCTTCTTTTTTTATATTTATTTCTTTTAAATAATTTTCAATTTTTTTATATTCCTCTTCTATTAATATATCATCCAATCTTTCATTATATATAGTCATTACTATATAGTAATAGCTACAAGTTTTATAAATATCGTATCTTTAATTTATGAAACAATTTTTGAATAAAAAAGATAAGTATTTATTTAAAAGATTCATAAAGGTATTTTTAATTTATGATAGAGAATTATATTAATGTATTTATTACAATGTTTATTATATTGGGAACTATTCCAAATATATTTGTATTCGAATCTATTTTTTATTCTTTGGGATTAAATATAAATCAAAAAAGATATGCAATTAATAGAGCATTTTTAATTGCTTATATAATGTGGTTAATAATATTTTTATTTGGTAATTGGTTTTTAATAATTTTGGGAATAAATTTAATAGATTTTAGGATTGCAGGAGGAATATTTTTATTTTATATTGCATTTGAAATATTGGTAAAAGATATTCCTTCTTATGTAAATATAAAAGATAATAATGAATCTTTAGAAAATATTATTGCAACTCCTTTAGCAATACCATTAATTACAGGTCCCGGTGTTATTACAACAACATTAATTTACACATCAGAAAATCTTAATTTAATATATTTATTTTTATCAATGTCTTTAGCATTTTTAATTTCTTATATAATAATCTATAATAGTACCTTAATATTGGAAAAAGCTGGAAAGAAAAATTTAATTATTTTAAATAAATTGGGAGGTTTAATATTATTAGCAATAGCAATAGATATAATTATATCTGCAATAAAAATGTTGTAAAAAATATTATTTGTATTATCTAAATTTTCTATTTCAATTAGATTTTATAACTTTTTATTTCATTTATAACGTCCTCTTCAGATAAGTATTTAGTTTTTTCTATTATATCTTTTATATTTAATTCTTCTAATTTCTTATTTTTATTTTTATCTATAATAATAGCTGCAAGACATCCTCCAAGATCATAAAAATCTAATTTCTTTCCTTTTTCAATATATTCTTTATATTGTTTTATACTTACTTCAATAATTTTATATGCTTCAGGATATTCATATAATTTATTTATATAGAAGTATATTAAATATTCCGAAGTAGAAGCTACTAAGTCACTCTTACTAATGAAAGCATGTGAAAGTTCATGACCTACTGTAAGATAAACTGGAATTTTTGCTACAGAATTTTTTATATCATTCCAATTTATATATGCTGGATATATTGCATTGTTATATTCTGATAGTCTTATACCAGTAATAGAATATCCTTTTGTATTTTTAGAACTTAAATTCTCTCCTATTCTTCTACGTTTATATAAAAAATTCAATAATCTATTAATATTTCTTATTAATGTACTTTTCATAATATAAACTGTTCCCGTGGATTCTCCATATAAACCCCAAATTCTTCTATATTTCCACATCTCCCAGAATGCTAAAGCAATCTTTACTATAGAAGGTATTGGTGCATAAAGAATAGGATATCCTAATATATCATAAATCTCGATTGAATATGAAGATTCTATTATTTTTAATTTTGGTTTCTTATCTGTAGAAATACCATTTTTTTCAAGGAATTCTATAATTTCTTCAAAACTCTTTTCTATAATCCTATCTAGAATGCTATCTAAATCATCTTTATGTTCTTTCATTATCAAATAGTAGTAATAAAAAAATATAAATTTAATTATTCTTAAAATTTCAGTATACAAAGATTAAGTATATAGCATCCTATTTTAAAATTATTAAAAAATACTTAATTCGTGTATTTGTTATTTTTAAATTAGTTTTAAAAAATAATAAGGATCATTTATAAGTTTTCTATATATATCTTTTAAATTTATTTTAGTAGGTTCATTATTAATTAAAAGATAATATGCTGTACATGTTCCAAGAGTAAATGGATCTTCATTTATTAGAGAAGTTGCAGATTCTAAAACATCTGTGCATTCAATAGTGTTATATATAGTAGTAAAAATTCCTTTATTTATTAATCCTGATTGAGTGGAAGATGTTTGATAATATGATAAAATTGATAATGTGTATATTATATATTCCTTTATTTTTTCAGGTAATCTTAAATTTTCTATATCCTGCATAGAAGACCAAATTGCAGGTAATAATAGAAATTTTACATAATTTTTAATTATATCATTATATGGTGATGAATTTAATGGTATCATTATAATATTTTTCTTTTTTGTATAATTACCTGAAAGTAATTGATATGTTTGTGGAACAAAAATAAGTTTAATATGATTGCTATTTTTCTCATTATAAATAGATATTATTTTTGATATGGATTCTCTAACTGCTTGTCTATTTAATAATATTACTTTAGTATTTTTATCATAATAAACAATAGGTCTGTTAGGTAAATAAGAGTTATCGGTCATATATACTTTTATACGAGGTGGAAATTTTAATCTTCTCTTTCTAAAGAGATCTCTAATACGTTTTAGTTGATCATGTGATACTTCTTCTATTATTGTGTCTAAATCTTTTATATTATCTATATTGTTTTGAATACTATTCATAAGTAATTATATTTATAGAAAATTTTATAATAATTTTAAATATATCTTCTTTATATTTTTATGTGATTATGAAATATATGATAATAATTCATAGAAAAACTGGTAAAAAATTTTATATAGAAAATAAGGATAAAGATTTTAATACACATTTTGGGATAATAAAAAAGGAAGATTTAAATAAAGAACCTGGTAGTATAATTAAATCACACTTAAATGAAGAATTTTTAATATTAGAAGATAATTTTAATGATTTAATTAAATATTTAAAGAGGGGACCACAATCTATTCATCAAAAAGATATTGGATTATTGTATTCTTTGGTAAATATTTCTCCAGGAATGAAAATTGTAGAAGGAGGAACAGGTTCTGGGATATTAACAGCATATTTAGCGAATTCTGTAAGACCAAATGGAAAAGTATATTCGTATGAAATCAGAGAAGATTTTTTTAATATTGCAAAGAAAAACTTAGAAAAATTAAAATTATTAGATTATGTTGAATTAAAGTTAAAGAATATTAATGAAGGAATTGATGAAAAAGATGTAGATTTAATAATATTGGATATACCAGATCCATGGAATACATTAGATCATGCATATAATTCATTAAAATTTGGTGGATATTTGATATCTTTCTTACCAAATATAACATCTGTATTAAAATTATTAGATTTGAATGATAAATTTTTATTTATTGGAGTATATGAAAATTTTTATAGAAAATGGATTTATGAAAGGGGAAAAGTTTTTAGACCAAAGAATTTGGGATTAGTTCATACAGAATTTTTAGTACTATTTAGAAAAGTATAAATAATTTAGTTTTAATTTAGTTCTATAACATATGAAATTATTTAATTTAATAAATATATTAAATTATCAAAATATTTAATGATTTTCCATTCATAAGGTTATTATGCTATTTATTATTGCTTTTGATAAACTTATAAAGTATAATAATTTAGATAAAAAGCAAAAAATTTGACCGAAAAATTTAACTTTCAAAATATTATAATAACATTATGGTGAAACATCCAAAGAAATTACATTTTGGTCCAGCAGGTGTTCCTTTATCTTCTAAAAAAAGAGATACATTAAATGGAATTATATATACATATGAAGAATTAAATCTAGATGGATTTGAAATAGAATTCACATATGGAGTAAAATTAAAGGAAGATGTTGCAAATAATATAAATGAATATATAAAGGATAAAGAATTTATATTAACATGTCATGCCCCATATTATATTAATCTAAATTCTACTGAAGAATCAAAAATAAATAAATCAATAAATATGTTATATAATGCTGCAAGATTGCTATATTTATCTGGAGGATATTCTGTTGTTTTTCATCCAGGTTGGTACTTAAATAATTCAAGAGAGGAAACATATAATGTAGTAAAGGAAAATCTAAAGAAATTAGTGGATAAATTAAAAGATGAAAGTATTGATATTTATATAAGACCAGAAACAATGGAATTGCAAAAGAAATTTGGAGATATAGATGAAATAATAAAATTATCTCAAGATATAGAAAATGTTTTACCTGCAGTAGATTTTGCTCATTTAAGATATAGAAGTAATAGAAATGATATTGATTATTTTAAAGAAATATTGGATAAAATAGAAAATGAACTTGGAAGAGATGCTTTAAATAATATGCATATTCATATGTCAGGAATAACTTTAGATAAAAAAGGTACACATTTAAATTTAGAAGAATCAGATATGCCCTGGAAAGATATATTAAAATTATTAAAGGAATATAAAGTTAAAGGTATTTTAATTTCAGAATCTCCAAATATTGAAGAAGATGCAATTAGAATGAGAGATTATTATAAAAAATTAAAGTAGATTTTTTGCCAAATTAATAAATGCTGGCCTTGTTATTATATATCCTATCCAAACTGTAATTATTACCATAACAGCAAATCCTTTATATAATGATAAACCTGCTACAAATGCTGGTAATACTGACAATGTTTCTAATATAATTGCTAATAGTATAACAAACATAGCTTTTTTGATTGCTTTATCCAATCTTTCAACATTATCTGTCTTAACTTCATTATTTCCTTCTTTTTTTGCTCTTAATATTTCTTCAACAGCTACTAATTGATCATCTATACCAGTAGCAGTTCCAAATATAATACCAATAAATGCTGGGATATCATATGTTTGATGAAAAACAATACCTATCGCAAATGAAATTAAAAATTCAGATGCTAATATTAATATACTTAATGCAGGTACTTTTAAATTTCTATATACTGCATATAGTATTGCAAATATTCCAATAAATACTAGTAGCAGTACTAATGCAAATGATTTTAATATATAATATCCAAATATTGGTGGAATTACTGATTCTTGAACAATATTAAATTTAGAAGGTAATTGTCCATTTTCCAATATTATATATAAATCATATGCCTGTTGATATGCATTATGTTGTGCTTGTGCTATAGAATTTCCAGTTGCAGATACTTGAATCTCTACTTGTTGTGTATTTGAACCTTTTAGGTTTGCAGCAATTAATAATGTTGATACATTCTGATTATCCAAATAGAATACTATTGGTTCACTTAAATATGCACCGCCATTTTCTAATACTACAGATAAATTTTGTGTAGCCTGTGCAAAATTATTAGCAGCTTGTTGTGATAATAATAATGTAAAATAATATGTACATACATATTGATTACCTACTGGAGAACATCCTAATGGACCAGAATATTGTCCTCCAAACAATGGTTTTATTTCTGAACCGGTAAATACTGTTATATTACCAATTTTTGCATAAAATTCTCCCTGACTAATTATATAAGGAATTAAATTTCCTTCAGAATATGGTAATTCAACTATTATGTATCCCGCAGATTGTGAATAATATATATTTATTGATTTAACACCAAAAGAGTTTAATCTTTTTTCAATTACTTTTTTTGCAATTGATGCTTCTTGAGGAGTTAGAGGTTTTGAAGAATTTAATATTAGCAAATAACCTCCAGCAATATCTATTCCATAAGATATTAAAGAAGTTTGTGTAATATTTGTTTCATTTATTAATAATTGATATTGATATGGTTCTAAAACAATATTTCCATTACTTGTACTTATTTGTAAAAATGGAGAATTAATATTATTGTATATGCATGTATAATATGAACTAATTGAATTTACTGGACATCCATTTATTGAATATATATATGTACCATTTGGTAGAATAGTACTAGAAACAACCTCTACTTTATTGTTAGTTAATTCATATGCATCAAATACTAAAGCTGCAATAAAAGCTATAATAAATATTAAAACTCTCCAATTTTTTATTAATGATTTAATGTCCATATTGATGTTTTATGTAAAATATTTTTATGGTTTTCCTCTTGAATATCCTTTTGTTATTCCCATTGCAATTAGATGTGCAACCCTAATTGGTTCAGGAATTCTAGAATGTACAGATGTTAATTTAATTATATTTATTACATCATTATATTCCAATCCATAATATTGAAAATATAATGTTCCATATTCTGTTTTATAGCTTTTTGGTTCTGGATATTTTTTTACTATTTCTAATCTTTTTTCATAATCTTTTGTATGTTTAATTGCTTCTATAAATTTATTTATATTTGGTTTTTTCCTTACGAAAGATATTATTGGTATTTTTAATTCATTATATAAATATTCAAAATCTATTAAGTTAAATCCACCAAAAGATATACCATTTGTTGCTATTATTCTTAATTGATCATAATGTTTTGTTCTTTTTATCATTTCAATTATTCTATCATTTACATCAAATCCATCTATTTCAATTTTATTTGACAATACCCCATCTATTTGTGATGGTCCTCTCATTATAA
>Ga0080005_131995_pt1 | contig 12690 bp, 10 predicted proteins | sample JossMetagenome_2_FD_69208 | JGI IMG/M metagenome (GOLD analysis project Ga0080005, IMG submission 69208) | Hot spring sediment microbial communities from Joseph's Coat, Yellowstone National Park, USA - JC3_ASED (SPADES assembly) (version 2) | ecosystem: Environmental > Aquatic > Thermal springs >... | reverse complement strand
CCACTTTTTACCATAGTCCCCAAGCCTGAAATGGAAGAGACTAAGCCTAAGGAGACCAAGAAGGCATTCACCAGGAAAAATGTGCAAAAACTAATACTGGAGATCCTGGCAAACTCAGGTAAACCGCTTACAAGAAAAGAGATCGTTGAACAGGTGCGAGAACACGTAAAGCTAACGGAGAAAGACCTTGAGCCTGCGAAGAGCGGTCTACCTAGGTGGGAAGCCAACGTACGCTGGGTGTTAACTGGCTTGGCAAAAGGAGGACTCGTCGAGAGCCAGGGCAAGAATAAGTGGATAATAACTGAGAAAGGGAGAGCATTTCTCGGAGGAAAACAAGAAAAAAATACAGAACCCTAGGAGTCCCAATGATTCACTAACCCGTGGCAACACGCGGTCTAGCCCGACCCCACATACAAGGGAAAAAGGTGTGGTTCTCAATTCTTTCTTAGTTGCATCAACAAGAACATGTTTTGGAAATGGTTTAACAGCTTAGACCTTCTTCAATTCTTTCTGAGTTGCATCCGAATTTTTCTACTCGTGGGGGCTTATATGTTTAACGTTTATTTTTATCAAGAAGTCGGCAAAACTGTCCTAGCACTCGTATTTACCCTTTGGAAGCTTCTCATAAGATCCTTGAGTTTGTTAGGAACAAGTGCAAGCCTATCTGTGTTCTTAGCTACGTGTACCAACTAATACGTATTGGCAGCATTCGCAAAAAACCTTTTTTGCGAAAAAAGGAGCATCTAACTAATTTCTTAAATCTTATTCCTAGACTAATCTACAAAACATTAAGTTTAAATAAGACATCTGGCAAAAATACTACTGGGGAAAAACATGAAAAAATGCCTAAGGTATAGCTTACCCGAGTGGTTTGAGCGCGTTGATGAAAACACATCCACCGTTATGGATAAAACAAGGACACCAAGGCTCATTCAGTCGCAAGATGATCAAAGAGTCCTAAAAAACAAGACATACTTGTTGATTGATACAACTAGTGGAATCATTGAAAAATGTACAGGTGCAATAGTTGCACCAAATCTAATTTCATGGTTTGTATGCGTAGCCGATGTAATGCGTAGCATAGGAAAATTACTAATATATCTTTGACGAAGCAAAATTATTCATCGTACAACTCTGAATAGTTTAAAAGACTTATTTTGATGAGGTTAATAATGCTAAGAGTTTTTCGATGTATTTAGTTATTATTTCTAGCTCCTCGAATGAAGGGCTATATCCCTCATGGACAACTTTGTTTCTGATATCCCAGAAAATTTTAGGGAGTTGCTTTTCCAGTTCAGAAACATCTATACCCTTACCCTTCAGATTTTTAAGTAAGTCTTCATAGTACTTTTTAAACCCTCTGGTGGGCTTTTGCTCCTGCTCCTTGAGATTATTTTTTACCGCGTCCTTTTCACACTCTCCGGTGGGCATTAGCCCCAGCTCCTTGAGTTTATTTTTTACCGCTATCTCCATCGCAGTGAGGTAACAAACGGCAATACTCCAGTTCTCAGTAAACTGAGGGAAGGCTGAGAGGAACTCAGAGATCTTAATTATCCCACTCTTCAGATCTAATATGTGTTCAAATTTATTTATGCTTACCTCCAAATCTTCTGCTAAGGAAACAATCACATCTTTTATGTTTTCATCTTTAAGTTCAGGTCTTTCTAACAATGATATTGCCTCAGTAATTTCTGAGTCCCAATTAAGAGTTTCTTTCAACAATTCTTCCGGTCTCTTCACACTAAAAAGAATATACTTTGTAGGCTCTAGCTTTCCCAAAGCGAAAGCTCTTGAAATTATATCTATATTATCCCGAAGATACTCTCTAAGAAGCCGAAAAGACTTTCTGATTTCTAGGAGCACATCTTTACAGTTATCCCTATCTAATGGGCTCTGCTTTGAAAGTTCCCATAAACGTTTTAAATTTCCCCTTAGCCTCCCGATTTCTCTCAAAATATCCATAGTATATATCATTGTTTCAGATGAATCAGTTGTCACAGCTATATTTTGCTTATATGAATATATATGTGTAACTCTTCATAAAGCGACGTGTACCCGCACTCCTTAAGCTCCTCTTCTATTTCCTTGACGCTTTCTGAGCCCAGTCTTCTATCTTGATCCGTGGTTTCGCTACCAAGCTGATTCTGGGAAAGTCGTGTGGTTCTCGGGGATAGAGATGCGAGCTGGATAAAAGCTCGAGCTTCACGTTCTCTCCTAGCCTTACGTACTCCACACTCACTGTTAGGGAGCCAGAAGAAAGTTGCTCAACTACTTCGGGAATGCGAGCCACGTTATAAACGTCGAATGCTACGAGGACCTTTTTTATTCTAGTTACCCCGAGATCTTTGAGCTAGCCGTACTCCCGCATCACCTCTGCTCGCAGCTCGTCCTCACTTTTCCTGCTGAGAAAGCCAGTCACCCTAATGTTTAGCCAGCCGTCATCCCCGCGGAACGCCAGAGATTTAATGCATACCGCTCGAAAGCAGATCTTAAGCTCGCCTCAGAGCTCCTCAAAGCCGATGTCCCGCCTCAAAGAGTACATGTTCTTAATGCTACTGGTTGACATAGTATTAAATGTTATGCGAGTACAGAGTTGAAAGTATGTCTGACCAGGCACGTTAAATGAGCGCGCACTTTTGTGACCTCACTCGCTTAGTATTATCCTCTAAGCATAAAACCATGCTCTGCGCTCACGTCCTTGCCTGTCTCTCTGTCCACTAGGCCTTTCGTGACGGCAACTATTTGAGAGTAGCCAGTGTTGTTCAAGTACCTCCAGTAGTTTTCAGCCCTGATTGGTCCAGCCGGCGTAGTGTAGCTTATATCTAGCACGTACCACACGCCATCTATCTTGACCTCTGGCAGGGCATGGTCATAGTCTACGAATACAACTACTCTAGCCTCGCAACCTAGGACATCTCTTAGCAGAGTAGTCAGCTCAATCGCGAAGTCCTCGCACGTGCCAGTATCGGCAACGGCTATAAGCCCGCGGGGCACCCACAGGTACCTGTCGTAGCCCATTACCATTAGCTGTCTGGGCTTTGGAACATTAACCCTATACGTGAACATGAAACTTGCCCGCGTCGCCTTAGCAATGCTCCACGCGTTCTCCAAGGTGCATCGTGTCCCGTAAATTTTCTTCATCTCTTCTACTTTGACTGGATAAAGCCACTGCCCAAGAATCACCACTCCCGTGTAGGAAACCAACAATATGAGTAACAGTAAAACAGCAACGAAGGCAGGTAAATCCCTTATATAGCGTATAGCGAGACCCGCAAAGATGCCAGCAATGGTAGCTGGAGCTAGATAATTTACAGTGAAGATCAGGACTAGCACGCTCCCCTTATCAACAGACACGAAATAGGGACTGTGAAGCACCTCAAACGACACATACACAAAATTCGCGTAGACCTCGTACAAAACAAGCAACATGAAAGCGGAGATAATACCCTAGATATCAATAATAAAAAATCATGTAAAACGCGCACCCCTCGGACTGTTTTGCCAGCCGATTTCATGATTGAACCTGGAATCTTGAATTCTATTTTTTCCTTGATGATTACTCTGATTACTCTACCAGCTATCTCTATGATTAAAATTAGAAGTGCAAGCATGAAACTAAGAACAGCGAGCGGGCCCGCCTCTTTAAGGAAAAGATAAAACTGTATAATTGCCCCAAGAACATAGACACTTAAGCTAACATGTTGCCGCCAGAGACGCTCCATGCTCCTCTTACCGATTTTTGCTATTCTTGTAGAGACACCCTTGCAAAAAGCCTTACCAACCATCACCTTTCAACAGCATTAGTTTAAAGGATGTTCCTAAAAAGATAACCACAGGGATAATAGTTGAAAGTATTACATTTGTGCCATCCCTAGCACATGTTCAAAACGCCTAACACGACTGACTGCATCGCGCGCCAAACACGGAACACACATACCTGACACTCGCCGAAGCTCATCCAGAACAAAACAAAGAAGCAACAATTCTTTCTAAGTTGAACCAGGGTAAACAGGCATGGGGACAGCTATAGGTTCCTCAGGTCACCTTACGCACTTTCAATTCTTTCTGAGTTGCATCTCGAAGACGCCACGAACTTGACTACAACACTGAACTACATTACCTTTCAATTCTTTCTGAGATGCATCGTGTATCAGCACTTGATAGGGCTGGCAACTTCGACGATTTCTTTCAATTCTTTCTGAGTTGCATCAGAAAACATTATACGTGAGGAGCGTGCAAGCCTGAAGCTCCCTTTCAATTCTTTCTGAGTTGCATCGCCTCCCAGCGGGGCGAGCTGGCTCACCGCATATGAAAACTTTCAATTCTTTCTGAGTTGCATCCGAAGGAAGAGCTCGTCTCGACAATTGAGTATGTGTATTCCCTTTCAATTCTTTCTGAGTTGCATCCGAATTTTTCTACTCGTGGGGGTTTATATGTTTAACGTTTATTTTTTATTATTTTTTATCAAGAAGTCTGCAAAACTGTGCTAGCACTCAAAAATTACACATTAGAAGCTTCTGAAACTTCCCAGCAGGGAACTTTCCCGAAACACCCCGTTTTGGGTCGGGAATTTTTCCCGTAATCTCTTTTTAAAATAATCCTCTCGACGAGAAACTTCATAAACAACTTTTAGTCTTCCTAATAGGAAAACATTGACAAAAAGCCATATGTATTTGTGATAAAAGGTGGTCTAGGCGAATAGGTTCCCTTTTTCCATGTTTTATGTATTCGGTAACTTTCTTTTGGGTTTGGCCGCTCGAGCCCGCACACGTGGGCGCGTGACCAGCGGCACTCGCCTAGGCCCCCTGGGCAAAGTGCACCCCTCGGGGCCAAGTGTACACGCCGAGCACAAGGGATGACCCCCGGCTAGAGTATGCTCGGCGTGGGTAGGGGGGACGCCTATTGGCTAGGGGTGGGACCCGCAGAGAGCCGAGTAGCCTAGAGCATGCGTGCCCGTCCGCCAGAAAAACAAGTCTTTTTTTCTGGCCCCTTTCTCCACTTTTTTCTTCCCCCTCTTCCCCGATCCGCCCCCACCCTCGACGGGTGGCGCCCCCACGACAGGGGGCGGCTTCGACGCCCAAGCCGTGTATGGGGGACCCTGCACGGCTCTGGGCGATGAGGGTCGCGCCTCGCCACGGGAGACCCTGGCAGGCGCGGCTAGGGGAAGGGGGAAGGGGCCAGCCAACGACAACCACTGATGACCATGAACCACACGTTCATCATTCGCTTAACAAAGGATCCACGACACATGTGAATCTACGGATTCTACGCTTATATGCTACTATTCACTGCCTCCCACGATGCTCAAAGGATAGCTCGTCCGCCGACCCCTGGGCCTGTGGCTGTGCCCGTGCCTCTGCGCGCCCTAAAGGGGCGCCCCCGGAACCATGGATCCGGGGTGAGAGGCTATGGACATGGGTACGGCTAGCCCCGAGGGCTGGCGGACGGGCCCCACTGACCTACTAGCAGAACTATACACCAGAGCCCAGCTAGCAAACAGGGAACTACACAGCCTAGTACACGGACAGAAAAAGTACATCTACAAGACATCAGAAGCCATAGTTGACGTATTCGACCTCCCAGCAGACAAGACCAATATGTTGCAAGACTTCACAGAGAAATTAATTGAGTATCTTGAATGGGCCTATCCTTTATCAGAGGAAAAACTAAAGAAAATGTTGGTAGCATTAGAAAACAACGACGTCAAAGTCGAACTGTCCCAACGTGGAACCAAAACCTTGCATGTCAGGCCAGTAAATGAAAACTGGTACATCAGTGCACAACTACGAAGAAAAACTTGGCTGTTCAAACTGCCCTTCAGACAATTCGGTTTTGACGCTGAGTTTCCAGACATATTAAACCTTACAGAAAAAGAAATATATTTCTTGAGGGCAGGATGGAGAGCGAGTGACGAAGGTTCCAATCGCCTTTTCCCCAAAATGGCGACGACGCAACCCTGGCAAATTTTTGCTTGGGCCAGTGTGCGTTATGGATTTTTACGAGTATACCTAACTTCACTAAACTTAAACATGAAAAGACCCACGTTCACATGGACCTTAATAAGTCTTGATTGGGAACAAGAATGGCCCACCCGCGAAGGCAAAAAACAGGCACAGCAAGTAGCTAGCCAACACCCGCTCGGCATGCTGGCATGGTATCTCGGCGACGGCAGGAGACACAAATACGACTTAAGGTACAAAATTGGAAATGAAGAAAAATACGAGCAGAAAGACCTAGCACAGCAAATCCTGCAAGCCGCGTACCAGACAGGCTACGGAAAACTGCTAGACCTCCTAGAAAGCGAAAAATGGACAGCAATAAAACGGCTACAGCCAAAACAGCACCCAGTATACGCAACCCTACAAGGCCACATCTTCTGGCTAAACTACTACGACGACAAACAAGTCCTACAGGCACGAGCCCTATTCAAAGACCCAGCCCAGGCACACAGACTAGCAAAAGCCCTAGCAGAAAACGGCATACAGGCACGGATAAACACTTGGAAGACTGGCTACCACATACTACAAATCTCGGGACTAAACATACTGAAACTGGCGGAAAACAGCCCAGAATGGCGCATGGCATTAAAGCAACTGGCAGAAAAACATGGCCTACAGCCAAAAACACCAATGCTACGCAGGCTACTCGAGCTCGCGGAAAAACCACCCCTAGCCAAAAAGCCCAGAAAAAAAGGCGTCTCCGTGCTAGGGGACAGGCATGCCAGCTACCTGGTCTGGCTTGACGGCGACAAGTACAGGTGCACGTGCTTCACACACGCATACGGATACGTAAGGCAGGCAAGGATATGCGCACATAGCAACTGTCATGTTCTACCGCAGACAACGGCGCCTAGGGGAAGAAGAGTAACACAACACGCGAGCTAATTAGTTGCTCCATTTTTTTCTTTCAGCACTTCAACCGCAACGCTTTTACATTAATGACAGAGAATTTAATCGATACAAGGGAGCGCCTAGGGAAGGCGCGCGCTAAAAATGTAGGTGAGCAAATATCACAATTGATGCGATAACCTAATCGAGCAACATAGTACCTTTATACAAACGTATGGTATCAATCATTATGGCAATAGCGCGCTTCTTCTCCAACTTTTGTTTCCTAGACACGATGAAAAACATCCCCTCATCCTCGAAGCCGTTAAACCGCTAGGAACTCTCAACAACCCAATAAACAGTAGCAGGATAAAACCCATACACCCTGAAAGGCTCAATAAACTTTATCCAGAGATTCTCGACACAGTGTTAAACACCAAAACAATACGAGAGACTCATTCGTCACGGCAAAAAGCTTTCCAACAATTCCTGTGTGCGCTAAAACGGCATAAACTTAGACTAACCTTAATTTAAACTAAGCACGCGTTACCTACGAAATAATGTTAGCTAAGATTATGTTTTAAGTTTGACCAAAATCTTTATTATTAAACACTCTTTTTATAAAACAGTAGAGTTATTAAGTTATTAGCAAAGCTTATATATTTATTATAGTAAATTAAAATGGAATATTATGATCCCGTATGGGTCTTCGTCTTCAGCGCAATCCCAATGCCTTGAACCTATTGCTGTTATTAGCTCAAGATCATCAACGACTACATTTAATGCTGATATACTAGAACTTTATATTAGGGAACCATTACTGGGTAGACTGGCATTTTTTATACAAATAGAGGGCAATAATCAAGTCAAGTTAGTTCTAGCCCAAATTACTGAAATGTTAGGAATAAATATATGGCATGAAGATTACACATTGAGGTCTGTAGTTAAGAGAAAAGGTAGGCTAGACTATCTTAGTGGAGAGACGGATATTAAATATATGAGACTTAATCTAATAGGAGTATACGAAGTTAATTTACCCCCTCCTATTTCTCAACAGGCTACTCAATGTGATCCATCCTTGCTTAGAGATACTCAAATTTATAATAACATTTTACAAGGCACTCAGATGAATCCATCATCATTATTTACACCGCCACTCAGCGGTACTTATGTATATCTACTTGACAATAAGTTACAAAACGCTATTATTCAAAGTCTCTACAGAAGATATAACATAGTATACCTAGGTTATTTATATGGAAGCAACACGCCAGCGGCATTTAATCTTGGACCATTTACAATCAATTACCAGAATCAGTATAATAATAGGTGAGGGGAAATGAATGAATATGTTGGGTTAGGAGAAGCTAGAATGATTGGGATTTTTGGAAAGTCGGGGGCTGGAAAATCATGGTTAGCTGCATACATACTTGCCGGTTTTGCGAAAAACAAAAACATGGGTATACTAATTCTAGACCCCCAAGGAGAATTTGCAAACAACTTTCCTACCTCTAATCTGCCCTTTCAACAAATACTTAAATATGCTGCTGGCAGGGAACTTAATATAATTAGTTCAGACGAAATTAGATTAAGTCCAGAAAATAAATATGATGTAGCTTTATTTACAAAGAAATTCTCTGAAGCATACCAGCTTTTCCCAACGACCCCAGAGAAATACAAGGAGTTTCTAAACCATTTGTATGAACAAATTGTAAATACTAAACCAGATCAGACACAGAACTGCATTAACCCCGTTGCATGCTATACCGATGTAATGAAAAAAATTAACGATGGCAAAATTGATGAAGCCGCAAGGTCTTTAGGGCTCACGGCAGAAGAATTAAAGAATAAACTACAGCAACATAGTAATATGGATGATGATATTGCCCGACAGATATGGATTAAATTCATAGATAGTGTTAAAAATATACTACAAGATGTATTTGCAGGTGAAGATATTGTAGAAAAGAAAACCTACTACCTAAATAATAAGTTAAAAAAACGGGAGGATCTATTAAAAGATTTTAAGGCATATCTTAGTTTATTCGACACTTCTCAAGGTAAAACTGTTGATGATATAGTAAACCTTTTACTTACGCAAAAAAGGGTTATTATTTTTGATCTTTCAAATTTAGGTAAAAGATTTTCTAGGATAGACGACATAGAGCTAAAGGCATTTTTTATGAATAGGATTATAGGGAAAATTAGAGAGAAGGCTGAACAGCAATTTAGAGCTTCAGGAAATAATTTAGTTAATGTCCTAATAGCTATGGACGAGGCCCATAATTACGTAGGAACATTTTATTCCCACCTACCCGAAGATTTAAAGCAATTAAAAAAACAAATAACAAAGAACGTTAAAGAGACCAGAAAATATGGAATAGGATGGCTATTCATAACACAAACTACAGTGGATTTTGATAAAGAAATCTACAGACAATTACATGATTATTTCTTCTTATATGGGTTAGGAGTAGGAGCTGACTTACAACACATGAAAGAGGTAGTTCCAAAAGAATTTATAGAGCATTATAGAAGTTTGCCTAATCCAAAACAAACTAATAATTACTGGGCTATGCATACAGGTTCTTTAAATGTGATTAATACTGCTACTGCTGCTACATTCATAAGGCTACCAACTCCCTCTGAATTCCTCGAATTAAACTTCAATATGACATTAGAGGAATTAAAACAAAAGGAGAAGGAGATGGAATCACTAAAAGACAAACCAGTTGATTAAGTATGACGAAAGTAATAAGGAAAGAAGAACTAATAAAACAAGAAATCTTAGACATTATTAATCTTGTTAAAAACGCCAAGAGCAAAGAAGAACTACAGAGAATTTATAAGGTTTTTGTATACAAGAGATACATTAAGGACAGCATAAGCAGGTACAACGAGGACAAGTATTATGAATATCTAGCTAAACCAGAAGAGATCGACCCGAGCAAAATCCAGCCCAAGCTTGTGGTTGTATCTAGTAAAAAAGAGAGGAGTTTGTTCCGCTACCTCACATATTACTGGTCCTTTCCCGTATCCGAGGGCGTGGGCAGGAGACTAAAGATCCTGGTCATGGACGAGCAGAACGGGAAAATTATTGGCCTAATAGGTCTCAAAGATCCAGTCATAGGGCTCAGGATAAGGGACGAGCACATAGGATGGAATGTAAAAACTAAAAATGAATACTTGATACACGTCTTTGATGCGCACATTTTAGGTGCCTTACCTCCATATAATACAATTTTTGGTGGAAAGCTAATTGCAAGTCTACTACAGTCACAAGAACTCCATGATATAGTAAGTAAAAAGTATAAGTTTAGGCACGGCTTTCCAATAGTATTATATACTACAACTACTGTATACGGCAGATCATTAATGCTAACCGATACAAACTGGATTTATTTAGGAGATACAAAGGGGTATTCCACCTTTCATCTAGATTATCAGAAGTTAAGAGAACTCTTAAAAGGTGATGAAGATGCTAAAAAATACAAATTTGGCCAGGGACCAAACTATCCATTAAGATTAGCTAGACTAGTGTCTAAGCGATTGGGGATAGATATTACTAATGTCGGTGCAAAGAGGGGGTTCTACATTTTGCCTTTAACTAGCAATTATAAAGCAGTATTGAACGGCAAAGAGTATCCATTATTTGACTTGATAATGCCTTCACAAACAATCACAGATTATGTTAAAGAAAAAATGATAATTCCAAGAGCAAAAAGAGTGAAAATGAAACAAATACCCAGAGTTTCAGAACTGATGGAAGAGGTGAAAGCGTATATTAACATTAAGAAAATCTCCATCTAATTTACCATTACCCGAAGATTTAGCTAATGAGATACTTTACGGAGGGACACGCAACTTAGAAAACTCAATTAGCTTTATTAAAACTGCGCTTAGTGGGAGAGATGAAGTACGCAAGTATCTGCGTAGTGAGTTAATTAACCAAGGATTAATTAAGCAATTACCTCAAAAAACTTCAACACTAACTATAGTTGAAGGAGTAGATGGAAGTTATAAAGTGCACAGAACTTTAGCATTCCAAATATTAGCCTTTGGCGTAGTTGGATATGCACCATCTAACCCTAATCCCAATCAGAAGTTAAGGCATTTCGTAATTGCGATACCCACTCTCATTTCAGACTTCCCACAAACTATAATTAAAGGTATAACGACGCTTTATGAGTTCGTTATGGCTTTTACATCAAATGCAAACTTAGTAATTATGGACGGTTCTTTCATCACTTTTCTAACATCATTAAATAGCTTTTATGCAAAAGTATCAGGATATCCAAATGATCCCGCCTCTACTGCAGTAAGAGAACTAATAGACCCCAATTCAAATAACCCTAATAATGTCTACAGGGTTGCAGGAGCAAATTCCTTCCTTATAGCCACGCTAGGATCAAACATAGCTCATAATACATCTAAATATATTGTATCTATACCTAAGGGGAGTGGTACAAGTTCTGCATTAGAATATATTTTAAATAATGTAATTACGTTAAGTAATCCACCTAAAATAGGAAGCCAGAACTTCAGAGATTTCTTAATTACCCATTACACTGACAGGATGTTATTTACAGTTATATTAGGACCTGGAGAATACTTTTATTATTATACCAACCAAAGAGCCTTGACTAACAATGTGCATGAAGCTAACTTAGCTAGACGTGCAGGTGATCTTAGACCACCAGACGCTGATGAAGTTGAAGAATTTTACGATAGTAAAGGAAAATATGAAAAAACAGGTGGGTTTACATTTGTCTTCTACAGACCACAAAAATGGGCACCTGCTTATAAAATAGAAATCCCAGGTAGGGTGTCTCAAAACGTTATTGAAGAGATCTTACTTAGACTAAGAGAATCAGTAATCGATCCAAGTATAGCAGAACATTATGAGCAATATATGGCTGATAAGATCGTGAAAATAGTAGCTAAAAGTACTAGAGCTATTGTAGGCGCTTCTATGGCAAATCTGTCACAAACTTTAGGACCTGATATTGTAAGACTATTACTTTCTAGCTATAGGACTGAGCTTTAAGTGTCATGATTTACTTTCGCAATGCTTAATTAAACTCTTTAAGTCATTATAAAACCTACTGGAGACGGAAAGGAATACCAAATAGTCTTCGACTGTAATATATACATAGGATAGGTGTGTAGCAGCGCTACTTGTTTCGGGCCACAGAGAGCAGTTTCTATGAGTTTAATGCCTTTTGGATTTTGTCGGGCTTTATGTTGTGGAGCCACAGGTAGAATGGGAGGCCCTTCTGCTGGAATGGCCAGCTGGAGACGAGCCACTTTGTCACGTCTTCTTTCTTCTTTTTCATAGTGTCGATCGTTTCTCTAGCAATTAGTGGATAGAGAGAAAGTAGATTCTGATACACAGCTATGGTGTCCGTTGCTAGGGTAGCGTGCAACACTTCAAAAGTCATATTATATTAAGCGCGCGCTCTATGATCCTAACCACTTCCACGCGACCCTCATGCATCGCAACATCCAGAGGTGTAAAGCAAAAATCATCCTTAGCATCCACGTCTGCACCATACTTGATGAGAAGCTCAACGACCCTAGCGTACCCCCTTCCCGCGGCAAGGTGAAGAGGTGTAATACCATCATTGTCCCTTGAATCCACATCTGCACCACTCCTTATAAGCAACTCAGCCACATCAGCGTTGCCACCAAGCGCGGCAACATGTAGAGGAGTAACACCATCATAACCCCTAGCATTTACACCTGCACCATTCTTGATAAGAAGCTCGGCGACTTCAACACGACCATAAAAAGCGGCAAAATGCAAAAGCGTATACCCCCTCCTGTTCTTGGCATTCACCTCTACACTACTCTTTAGAAGTTT
>Ga0080005_171277_pt1 | contig 12696 bp, 9 predicted proteins | sample JossMetagenome_2_FD_69208 | JGI IMG/M metagenome (GOLD analysis project Ga0080005, IMG submission 69208) | Hot spring sediment microbial communities from Joseph's Coat, Yellowstone National Park, USA - JC3_ASED (SPADES assembly) (version 2) | ecosystem: Environmental > Aquatic > Thermal springs >... | reverse complement strand
GAGCAGGGAGCCCAGGGTTAGCCTAAGGCCCAGGTAAAGGGAGGGGAGGGAGCACCTGAGCGCTGAGCGTATGGACTCATACGCGTAGGTCGAGACCACGGCGCTCACCACTTCGCTCATAGCGTACCCCTTAACGTCGGGGAAGCCGAGGAGGTCCTCCATCATGGCGTCAAGGGCGTCCAGGAGCCCAGGCCTGAGGGCCATGATCGCCCTCTCGTTGAGCCTGCAGAGCTCGTCAAGGTCGTCGCAGAGCGTCGGCGTGCCCTCAGCCCCCTCGCCCTCGTCACTCCACCTCAACTCGGGGCCCGCGAGGGGCCCCCTTGCGGCGTTAAAATGCTGACACCGGACGCGTGTTAGATAAGGAGCTAACGAAGTTGCGCGGCCCTCAAGGCACCCCCTTAAGCACTGAGGGCCGAGGCTCAAGAAGGGAGGGCTTGGCGGGTCCTAGGGAGTCCAGGGAGGCCCAGGACGGGGCTATAGGGGAAGGGCGCGGAGGCGAAGACCATAGCCAGGCCCTCTCCCTGGCCTTCCTCCTCGCGTTCTCCCTCGCGCTCGTGGCCTTCATGCCGGTCATATGGCCGTCGCCCATTCAGCGCCTCCTCGGCCACCCCCTCGCGCAGTACGTGATCTGGCTGAGGTGCTGGGGCCTCAAAGTTGGCCTTGACGTCTTCGGCTCGCTGATCCCTATGGCAGCCGCGGCCCTGCTGGCCGTCGTCCTGAGGGCGAGGGGCCTTAGGGCCCTCCTGCCCTTCGCCGCGGGGGGCGTAAGCGTCGCCAGGCTCCTGGCCTACGCTGCCGCCTCCCTCCTGGCCACAGGCGCCCTGCTCCCGCTGGCCTCGCCTTCAGCAGCCCTCCTGGCAATCAGGGGCTCAGCAACAATAGCGGCCGTCCTGGCCCTCTGCCTCGTCTACGCGGTGCCCCTCCTGGCCGTAATGCAGGCCATGTGGCCGAGGGGCCAGCCGCTTCACTTGCTGGCAGAGAGAGCAGGGCCCTGGCTGGCCGCGGAGGCCTACGTCACGGCCCTGGCACTCTCGCTCCTCGCTGACACCTTTGCCGTAGCGCTGTCGTGCGTGGCCGAGCTCAGGGGCCTCCTCCCCTGGCCGGCCTACCTGGTGTACGGCGGGTGTGGGCTGACCGACGGCCTTGTGGTGACGCCTGTAGGGGTCGCGGTGGCTACTCTGGTAGCTGTGGGCATCTTTAAGTTGGTAACGAGGAGGATGCAGACCTCAGGGCCTAGAGGTCCTCAACCCCGATTGATCATTATCACGAACTTTGACCTCTTCCCCTTGGAGTGCATTATTTTAAAGAGGTTTACTTAAGGGTCTGCATGAGTGTTGATGAGCTTTAAGCATTGGTGGCTCCCGATGAAAAGGGGAGGGAAAGGTGTATGGGTTCTGATGTGTTTAAGCCGTTGTGTAAGATAGCGTGTAACTACTGCGAGTCAAACCTGAGGTTTATATCTGGTAATAGGCCTGGCCTCCTTAAGGATATTAGTGACTTAATTGACGATACATACGATTTAACGCCAGCCACCGCTGCGTCTGACCCTAACTCGCTCTTCACGTTCGCACTGATGGACCTCGTCCAGCCACTAGCCAACTACGCACTACACTCGGTGCTTGACTGTGCGCCATACTCCACTATATTTTCAATGAGACTCGTCATAGAGTCCTTGGCGGCAGGCCTCTACGCCGATAGATGGTTCGGCAATGCTCGGCTTGGAGAGAGGTTAAGTTTGGCTAGGAGCTTTGAGATGGGCATGTTCAGGAGATGTGGGGAGGGCAGGGGTGAGGATCATGGGCTCTGCAGCCAATATGAGAGCTTAAGCCATGAGGTTAATGAGGCGTTGGGCTGGTTGATGGGTCAGTTAAGCAGCTTCTTTGGCACTGGTACCGAGCCCATGGACGTCATATATGAGACCTATAACTCGCTATCAAAGCTCATCCACGCTGTGGCGATGATTGATGGCAAGGGTGTGCTTGGAGCCTTGGGAATCATCGCGGCTGATTACGTGCTTTCAAAAGACGGCTTCCCACCAATGCGGACGATCGTGATGCCAGTTGAGTGTGACGAGAACGACCTAGTAATACTCGACGTAATTCACTGGAAAATATTACTCACTAGGTTATCCATGGACATGCTAATCTACGCATGGGGAGCAGTAACAAAGAGCATGAGCAATGAGAAGCTTGAGAAGGCTAAGGCTAAAATCGAAGAGACATTAAAAAGAATAGATGAAGTGGGTAAGGAACTAAAGAATAGGTATGGAAGCGATGCTAAGGCCAATAACTAAGTGGCCCACATTGTCCCCAGCCAACCATCCTAACAGGACATTAACCATCCCCTAGAGGGTTAAGGAGGTTAAAGACGCATTGACAAAATAAGGGATGAGACGGAGGAGTTATTGATGCTAAGGGGTTAAGGGGGAGGTGGGGTTCATTGCAACCGAAACACCTAAAATTAACGGCAACAGAACTGCCTATTAATGCCCAAGTGCCCTTAGTGCGGCTATGAAGACAGATTCGAGCTAATAAAGACGTTGACGCACAAGCCTTAGACCCTATTGCATAGCTACGTGCCACCTGCTTCCACACAAATTTAAGTGGAAAGGGCAAGAGACCTAGGCTCGCCACTGACCTCTTAGGCTCTAGCCCCTCACCTTAACGCTCAGTCTCTCTAGAGGGTACTCGCCTGGGCTTAGCTTGTGCAGCCAGTCCCTAACCCTCTGCCTGTACTCGAGGGCCAGGTCCGCCACCTGCTTCAGCTCGCTGTCATCAAACCGCCCGTCAGGAAAGAGGAGCTTTATGAGCCCGCTCATTATCCTCTTAAGGGCCTTCTCGTTCCTTATCTTGAACTCGCCGGAGAACTCTACGTAATTGCCTACCTCGCTCGCTAGGGAGACCTTCCTCATTGAGTGGAGGGCCTCAGAGAAGTAGTCAGAGGTTATGCCGTAGCCCTTGGCTAGGTGTACCTTCGATATCTTGATCTTGGGCAGCTCTCACCTAGGTATTACGCCGTGAACTCTGTCTATGAACGCGGGGTCCCTCATGGGCTCAGGCAACACGTAGGTCAGATCCTCCACGGGCACATAGCTCTCCTCAGCCGACTTGTCCCTCTCAACCTCGACGTTGCCTATGGACTCAGGCACCTGCGTTTTCTAGCGACGATGTCGAGGCATTGATAGTTTACGTAAGATACTTCGAAGCCTGCTGACTCATATGGCTTCATAGCAGTCCTTTCCGTGAACCCCATCGTTTTTCATCTAGGTTAATAAAAAGAAGAATCAATAGCGTCTATGTCGAACTAATGCGTTTTATGGTGGGTGTATTATCCTTGATGACTTAAATACTCTAGCCTTATAAAAATTCTTTGGTAGGTCCTGTAGATGCGCGGTACTCGTGGTGATAGGGTTCATGAGGGGGAGGTAAATGTTAGGATCTCTGATATACTTAGTAAGGAGTTTGGCTTGAATTGCAACCCCGAGCGCCCCAGCGGTGGGAGGAGACCCGATATTCGTTGTTATTACAGGGGGTTCAACATTGTAATAGAAACTTCCTATAATAAGAAAGATGCCGAGGAGGATGCCAAGAAGAGGATTGATGAGGACGGGTTCGACATCGCAATAGCGCTGTGGCTTAAGGAAGGGGACAGGTACCATAAAGATTTAGGCGCTAATCAGCTCGAGGAAGCGATAAGGAGCTCAAAGTTTGACGTAGCGTTAATCCCTCCGCCCCCACGGCAGGGGTTGCTTAAGTTCATAACCAAGAAAGTTCATGCTAACTTGAGCGCTAACTGGTTCGTTGATGTTGGCTTGAACTTCATCAAGGAGTTGATCACAAGCTCCATTGAGTACCTAATCGCTGAGGAGGAGGTTGAGAAGACGATAGATGAAGTTAATAATAGGCTTGCGAACTTCATTACAGCGCTGAGAGTCCAGCCCGGGAATGTTTGGCAGGGGGTATATGATATACTCTACAGGCTTTATGGGTTGCGACTGACCGAGGCTAGGGACGCCGAGGTAATCTTCGGCCAGGCAGGTCTATCAATACTGCTGTCCTCCACCTTCTACGAGCACGTCCGTGCATTACACGGCCTAGGTCCGCTCAGCGAGTACGTAAGGAAGTATGGGCCTATAGAGGGACTTCGTAAGGCCCTTGATGATTTACTGAAGTACGACTATAGGACTGCGATAGAGACAACTGTTGAGATCCTAGAGAAGCTACCCACTGAAGTGGCTGGCGCTGTTAATAGCCTAGTTGAGCTTGGGATGAAGATCGCGCAGGACAGGTACCTGTTGAGGAGGGACTTCGCTGGCAGGGTTTATCACAGGATCGTCGGCGACATCGTCCATAGGAAGGGGTTCGCCACCTTCTACACGGAGGTGCCAGCGGCCTACCTGCTGGCCACGCTGGCGGTGAACGCACTACTCGGCACTGATGAGAGGCCGATTACCAAGCTAAGTAAAGAGGAGGTTCAAGGCGCTATAGATAGGATCAGCAACGTTAAGGTTGGTGATTTTGCGTGCGGCAGCGGCACCTTGATAACTGCGGCCTATAGTGAATTAATGGACCTGGCGTCAGCGATCAAGCTGTACCATAGACTGGACGTTAACCTTGACGATGTGGGTAAGAGGTTAATCGAGGATGGCGTTTATGGCATTGACGCGTTGAGGTACGCCTCGCAGATAACGGCGATAAACCTAGCTCTAATGGGTCCCCCAGGCAAAATAACTAAGGAGAACGTGTTCACGATCTACCTGGGCATATTGAGCGACCCTAGTGTACCTCATAAAGGCCCTTGGCTGGGCTCGCTCGAGTTGCTCAATAATAGTAAACGTGTTGGAGGCCTTCTGGCGTATATTGAAGGTGGGTTACGGGGCGCTGTAGGGAAAGTCAGCGTTAGCGGCGTCGAGGGCACGTTCACGGTTCCAGATAATTTCGACTTAATAATTATGAACCCACCATTCACTAGGGCCACAGGTAGAACTGAAACCTATGGTAAAGAGGGCGAAAGGGGGCTATTCGGCTTCATAGCCGATGAAAAGGCGAGGCAGAACTTACTTAACCGCCTTGACGATGTTAGGGATAGGGTCAGGCAATCCCTAATCGAAAACGCTAAGGCCTACAGGGACGTGTTCCCCAACATAATTCGGGAGGCCATCGATGGTAAGGGAGACCTCGACGCGTACTTAAGTATCGGGCAGGCTGGCGAGGGCCTCCTGTTCCTTTACCTGGCCCACAGGTTCATTAGGGACGGCGGCGTTATTGCCTTTGTCCTCCCGAGGAACCTCCTGATGGGAGTCTCTTGGTTCCTGGCCAGGGTCCTCCTGGCTACCAGGTACCACCTTAAGTACGTCGTTGTAAGCAGCGACCCGGAGAACGGCTACAACTTCTCTGAGGGCACAAGCCTAAGCGAGGTCCTCATCGTAGCCAAGAGACAGGACAAACACAGCCCCGATGAGGAGACTGTGTTCATAAACCTGTTGAGGAAGCCGAGAACTGCATTAGAGGCTATCGCGCTCGCTGATGAGGTTATGAGGAGGAGGTATGGGTATGTGCCGCTTGGGGAGAACATGGCTACGGCATACGTCACCAGAGTTAAGAGGGGCGACCTGCTTAATTATATCCTGAACTGGAACATCTTGGTTTATGAGGGGTTGTTTAAGTACCTTGACAGCATGATTAAGAGGAATGAGGTGGAAATCGGGGGCATTACGATAAGGACGCCCTTATCGCGCTTTAATGATTTAATTGTCGATATGGGCGTTAATAGGCGTGGTGATGTGATTGAGGCATTCAACTTAACCGTTCGCGGTAATAGGGTTGCCTGCGATATCTATAGAAATAGGCCGAACGTGCCGTATATACCGATGATCTGCGGTGGGGGTGAGGAGGTCGCTAATAAAATGTTAATTCAACCGAACGCGTACGTGGCTGATATGGATAATAGCAAGGCTAGGAGGATTAAATCATTGCGCACGAGGTTCTTCCTACCGAATAGGATTTGGTGGGACACACGCCACGTGTTAGCTCTGAGGTCTACCGAGCCAGCCATATCAAATGTTTACTTCATGGTGAAGACGAACCTAACAGAGGAGCAGGAGAAGGCACTGACGCTCTGGCTAAATAGCTTCTGGGGCATACTAATGGTGTTTGCGTTCATGGAGATAACCAGGAGTGCGTTTACAAGCTTGAACATAGCACAGTGGAAGATATTACCTGTACTTAACGTTAGGGAGCTTGATGAGGGTATAGTTAGGTGTTTGACTAATGCCTTTGATAAATACGCTAACGCTGACTTTGGAAGGCTCACCGAGCAATTTGAGAGAGGAACCAGGCTGGAAATGGACATTGACGTCATTAAGTGCCTGAGCACAAGCCCAATAAGTGCTGACAAGGAAGGAACTTTAAGGAGCGAATTAAAGGAGTTGTATGCGCAATTCAGCGCAGCCCTAAGGCAACTATCAAGGCACAGCTCGCAATGAAGCTTTGTCATTGATTTCTAGATTCATCAGCGACCCATACACGCTTTATTCTTCAAAAGTGCTGGTAGTGGCTTTGAATTAGCTTTGGAATTACTGTGCAAGTATTATTATTGACAAATAGGGAATCAGCTGAGAAGGCACGCCAGGGTAAGCTCACAGTCTCTCCCTCACCCTCGTGAGCAGCCCCTTGTAGTGCTTCCTCAGGTCCCTGAGCCTGCGGATGCCCTTCGGCCTCCCCTCCCTCAGGTAGACCTGTACAGCCACCTCGTTAGGGCCTGCGCCCTCAGCGGCAAGGCGCCCTCCCCTCCTCCCTGTACCTCCTGTCAATCTCTGCCGCGAGCGCCCTCAGCCATGCGACGAAGGGGTCAGTTTCCTTGGGTTGCGGGTTATCTTTTTGCCCTCCCACTTGCTCCACAGCCTCTCAAGTAGCTCCTGGAACTCAGCCGACTGCCTTATCCTGTTTATGTCAGTAGTACCACCCGATGCGCTCAAGGTCTACACCCAGCGCCCTGGCAAGGTTGCCGACGTCACGCGGCCAGACTGGCACAGCGTAGTAGAGCCGATGCCCAGGGCCATGAAGAAGGCGTCCTCGTTTGTTACTGTCGTCCTCCCGTCGTAGTAGAGCTCCTCAACCCTCTCAAGCGCCTCCGTGGCCTTCCTCCTCCTGTCCTCGTCTAACAGCGAGAGGGCGTCCTTGAGCGTGTCAATTATGACCCCCAACAGCGTCCCCCATTAGTGGGGGCCAGGGGGCCTAAAAATCACCTCAGGGCTGAGGTCAGCCTGTTAAGGAAGGCCGACCATATGAGCAGGTGGTAGGCTGGGGGAGGCCGGCCAGGAAGCGTTGACGACGAGGCGCTGGGCCTGGTGCTAAAGCTCAGGGAGAGCTTTGAGAGCCAGGACGATGAGGGCGCCAGCGTCGTCAGGGGCTGCGGGTCCTACATGGAATCTGAGGACGTTTTGTCCTAATCCCTGACCTGAAGTTCGCCCAGGACCCTATCGAGGTGAAGCTGACGCCTGGCCAGGTTAAGGTGATAAGGTCATGGCCTGTTGTAACTGCTGAATCTTCTCGTACTCACGCCTCACCATGTTGAGCTCCTCCCTCAGCCTTGAGACCTCGTCCATCAGGGCCCTGCTTCGGCGGTCAATTGCCTTGACCACCCTCTCAATGTTTGCTTCAAACTTTGACATCCTCTCCTCCAGGGCCGTCAGGCGGTCAGTAAGCTCCTTAGGGACTACTGGCGCGGGCTGCGGCACCTGGACCTCCTTCACCGCTGGTCTCTCAGCCGTTATCGCCTGGGGCTGTGAGGAAGGCGAAGGCGCCTGCGTTGCATTACTGAACCCCTCCCTTAACAGGTCCCTTATCAGGGCAAGCCGCTCCGGGCCGGCCTCTGAGGCCTGCCTCACGAAGTCAAGTAGCTCGGCGAAGGCCTGCCTCCTCTTCCTAACCCTCTCAACTAAGTCCTCAGCCGCGGTCTGGACGACCGCTGGCCGCGGCGCAGTCGCTGGGGACGCGGGCGGAGGCCCCTCAGCCCCCTCCCATATCCTCTGGACCCCAGAGGCGAGGACCCTGTAGACGCCCTGCGCGTCGCTCGGGAGGTACGGGACTACCTGTCTCAGGAAGAACTCGAGCGTCTTCTTCGTCCTGGCAGCAATATCGTCAAACAGCCTCTCAAGCTCATCATAGGCCCCCTGAATTACCTTAAGCCTGCCCTCAAGCGCCTTGATCTTGGCCTCCTTTGCCCTCAGCTCCTCCTCGTACTTCCGCCTCAGGGCCTCAGCGCTCCGTGCGACCGTCACCATCTCCATGTAGTGCCTCACCATCGCCTCGGCCGTCCTCTCAGGGTGCTCAAGGTCTACCTCGTTCACGTCAAGCATTGAAAGGAGGTCCGGCAATAGCTTGACGATAGTGTCGTTGAGGACCTGATGCCACCACGCTACGTCTTCAACCCACCTCTGAAGTATCGGGGCCCTTGGGTCAACCCTCTGCTTAATCAGGCTGACCATGTGCGAGTAGTCCTCCTCCCTCACCACCTCGTCAAGGTTTCCTGCCCTCTCCCTTGCCCTCTCGTACTTCTGCCTGGCGTAGAGAATGGCCGCCAGGTCCCTGAGCTCGACCGAGACCCTCTCCCACGAGTTAGTCCTGGGGTCCCAGACCTTGAAGCCCCTGGCGTCCCTGGCTAGGCGAGCCCCAGCCCTCAGCCGCGCTATCAGCTCGTCCTCTGTCCCTACGACCATCCCCTTCGCCAACGTAGGCTAGGCGTCCTGAAGCTATATCTTTGTCTGTTGCAGACAAGCACGCCTGACAAGGGCACAGGGGAATGGGAGCAACGCCCTCCCCTTACTCCCCCTGTCCGCCAGACGCTCAGGACCCCCGCGCAGCTGGGTCCCGCTCCAACCTATGGCCCAGCCTGCAGCGGCTCGCAGGTGCCCCACAGGGGCTGGCGGTGTCTGAGGGACACGCCGCCAGCCGCAGCCTCAGCCAGTTCACGTAATCGGTCCGTCAATGTCTGAGGGCTGCAGGCACAGACGCGCAGCCCTTCCAGGAGGGCCGCAACCGCGGACAACGTTAATGTCCGCTTTAACGCTTTAATGTCTGCTTAGAGCTTTTCGCGTCCGCTCAACGCCTGGGCGTTCGACCTAAGGGCTTTGGGCATGGCCTGTCGCGTCCCCCTGGCCCACGGCAGGGCGCCTAGGCCCTCTGAGCGTCAGGTCACGCGGGGCTTATGAGGCCCGGCTGCACTTTTCCACACAAGACTGTGTAGAAAAGGCCAAGGACGGCGTGAGCCTAGGAGACCTCTGTAGCCTGACCTCCTGACGCCGCCGCTCCCTCAGCCTCTCGTCAAGGCCGAGCTGCCTGGCCACCAGCCTGAACTTCTCATCGTTATAGGGCGCCAGGTACCTGAAGGCGTAGGCTGCCGGTATCGCCGTGCTTATGCCGTGAGAAGGTTTTCGGGTCAGCCTGTAAAAGGGCTCGGGCGACTCTGTGACGTGGCCCTATAGTGTCGGCGCGGCCAATGTACGTGCAGGTCGCCACGACTAGTACGTCCACTACGGCAACGTCCACGAGAACAAGCCATCAAGCCCCTCAGACGGCTGCCTCCAGCGCCTCCTCACCGCCCACGGCGTCGCTGGCAGGTCTGATCTTGGCTGCCCCTATATGGCCGGTGAGCGGGCTAGAAGCGGGAGGCGTGGCGCCGATAAGCTTTAAGAACAAACACGCATATCAATAGTAGTGTAGAGGAGGTGAACAGTGCCCACTGGTTGCGAAGAAGGGAGGTTGTTCTCGGCCGCTGCAAGCGGTGATCTTGATGAGGTAAAACGATTGGTGTTAGATTGCGGCGTGGATCCAAAAATAAAAGACGAAGAAGGCGATACGCCGTTACATTATGCGGCATTGGAGGGCCACCTTGATATTGTAAAGCTTCTGCTCGAGCATGGCGCGGATCCGAACGTAAAAGATGGTTTTGGCGAAACGCCGTTACATTTTGCGGCATTGGAGGGTCACCTTGATGTTGCAAAGCTTCTGCTCGAGCACGGCGCGGACCCGAACGTGCAAGGCGTAGAAGGCAATGCTCCCTCCGCTTCCGGCGCTGTTGCACTGCTTGCGTTGCAAAGCGGCTAGTAATTGCAAAGATGACGCGGCTTGCGCCGATTGTGCCGATGCGGCTGGGTTCTTCTTGACCATGGGGCTGACCCCACCATAAGGGATAATGAGGGAAGGACACCCTCGAAATCGGCAGCGAATGCGAAGAATTCATTGAGATGTTGAGGCGTGGAGGCAGCGGAACGGCGGTGAACGAGTAGCCCTACGATTACCCTTAAATCCAATATCTAAAGAGCCCCGTTGAGGTACCGAAAGAGGTAAAGCGTAGCAACGCAAAGAAACTAAACAACCTTATGGGTCCCCTAAGGGCAGGTCAGGAACTTCGTCGCTGCCAGCGCGTCAGGCTCATGGCCGTTAAGCCTACCACACAGCGACTGCCGCGTTACCGCGCCTCTCGGCCTCAAGGTCCTATGGCCTCGAGCTGCCGGAGGCCTAAATCATTGTAAACTGGGGAGTTAACGAGGTCTAAGGTTCGTAGGGTCTAGCCAGTGAGGCCTAGAGCTCTCTCAAAGGCAGTTTGGCCCATGCAAGGCTTAGACTCTGGCCCGAGGAACCCCTCAAGGACCATCATGACCCTCCTCTTCGCCTCCCTCCAGGCCGCCTCGGCATCATTTCCCTCAGCCGGGTCAACCCTAAGGAGGTAAAGGGCTTGGCCCGTGCCATCCCTGAGGCTCATACAGAGAAGCCCATCCTCTCGAGTTATGAGACTCCAGAGGCCCCTGGTCCCCTCGTCCTCATCATCATAGGGCCTGTTCTCGTTAAGCTCGGGGAAGACGAGGGCGCCCGCCTGGGCGCCGTACTCGTATAGGTAGGCCATGGCCTTGAACCTGCCCGCCGTGAGGTAAGGGGGGCTGTCCGAGAACTTGCACTCTATGACCAGCAGCCTCTCGCGCTCCCCGTCCTTGATCTTCAGGCTTATGTCAGGCCTCCCCCTCGCCCTCCTGGCCGTCTCCTTATCGCTATCAACGCTTAACAGCCTTGACCCCTCCATGTCGCTGTTAAGGAGGAGCTCAACAGCTTCGTTGTCCCTCATAAGCACGAACCTGTTGACGTCGACCTTCTCCACGCTGTAGCCCAGCTCCCCAAGGGCCTCAAGCACTATCCCGGCCACGTAGAGCTCGTAGAGCCTCCAGGCAAGCATCACCAGGAGGTACCTGCCGCCCTCGAGCGGCGGCTGGGTCACCCGTATGCCCTCCCTCAAGTACTTAAGCAGCCTGTAGGCGTCCCAGGCCCTTGAGAGCCAAGGGACGTAGGGGCTCAGCCTCTCCCACTCTGCCCTGAGCTCTTCATCGCTCAGCGGCACTGGGTACCCCTGGAGGCCCTCGGCCTCCGCCCTCAGCCTGTCGACTGCTTCTTCAAGCCTCCTCACGGCACCGTTTAGCTCCCTCAGGAGGGGGTCCTCTCTTTCAGCCTGAGCCAGCCCCCTCAGCCCCTGCATCACTTCGTCAAGGGCCCTCAGGGACCTGCTGACTATCTCCCCGAGCAGTATCAGCTCAGGGGAACTGAAGGCCGGCACGTAAGTCATGGAGGCCTGGAGACCCCCTGGGTAAACTGCTATGGTCCTGGCCACATCAATGGGTCCCCAGGAGGTGCTGTCGTAGACCACCTGGAACTGCCTGTAGAGCAGCCTGTCCCTCCTGGCCTCCTCAACAGCGCTCTTCAGGTCGCTGGCCGCGACCCCGGCAAGCCACGCCGTGAGGTAGGCCCTCGTAAGCTCGTCCACCTCATATGTCGTGCCGGCCTGTTTAAGCAGCCTGTCAAGGACAGCCCTAGAGCTCGGCAGGCCCCTAAGGTAACTCCTGGCCACCATCCTGGCCATGTACCTTATCCTTTTCCTCAGATCCCTGAGCTTCATCTCTGTTGCCCACTCTGCCCAAGGCACTCATTTACGGTGTTCCTAAGCGTATTCTTCCTCTCTTCACCCATCACTAGGCCCATGGAGAGCTGCAGGTAGTCAGCGAAGTCCTTTAGGACGGAGTCCAAGCTGACTCTTCCTGGGTTCACGCTGTAGTCCTTCGAGAGGAGCTTCAGGGCCGCCTTGACAGCGCTTGGCGGTATGCAGAGCCCCTTATCCTTATCCTTAACCTTCCCGCGGGCGCAGGACACCAGCGACTTTAATCTGTCCTTAAGGCCTGGCAGGGCCTTGCCCAGCTCCCCTAGGCCATCACCCAACAGTTTGTCCAGATCCTCATCGCCTTTGGGGCAGGGCACCTCTATCACCGTGAATCTCCTGGTGAGGGCTTCGCCAACCATGAAGAGGTTCCTGACGTCAGCTAAGTTCATGGTTGCCACTATCCTTATGTGCCTGAGCGGCTCATCCCCGTGCCTTCCATATTGGTCTAGGAAGTCCTCAGCCTCCTTGTCTCTGTGGCTGTACGCCCTTACCTCATCGACCAGCTCCTCAGGTACGTGCCACTCCTCAGGGTACGGCGATAGGAACATGGCGAAGAAGTCGCCGAAGGCCTTGTCCACGTCGGCCCTGTTGAGCTCGTCTATTACAAGAAACACCAGGAAGTCCCTGTTGCCAAGCCTCTCGAGGGCCTCCGCGGCCCTGTTGTAGGCCTCTATTATGAAGCCTGACTTCCACCCTACATTGCCGTTCTCTAAC
>Ga0080005_120380_pt1 | contig 12719 bp, 15 predicted proteins | sample JossMetagenome_2_FD_69208 | JGI IMG/M metagenome (GOLD analysis project Ga0080005, IMG submission 69208) | Hot spring sediment microbial communities from Joseph's Coat, Yellowstone National Park, USA - JC3_ASED (SPADES assembly) (version 2) | ecosystem: Environmental > Aquatic > Thermal springs >... | reverse complement strand
TCGAGGCGCTCGCCGCCCGCGCGTGGCTGGAGGGCTTCTCGTGCGAGGAGATGGGGCGGGTGGCAGCGAGCGGGTTGGGGAAGGGGGGCCTCGAAGCCGCTCTCCGCGAGCTCCTAAAAGCTGTGCTCGGCAGGGTTGAGCTGCCGCGCGCGGGTGCCCAACTGTGACCGTTAAGGCCGTGCTCTGCTTCCTCCTCCGCGACAGCGAGGTGCTGCTCATCCGCAAGAAGAAGGGGTTCGGCGCTGGCAAAATCAACGGCGTCGGAGGCAGGGTCGAGCCCGGCGAGAGGCCGGAGGAGGCCGCCGTCAGGGAGGTCTTCGAGGAGGTCGGCGTGCGCGTGCGCTCCCTGGAGCCCGCTGGCACGCTCGAGTTCTACTCCGCCGACTCCGAGCCCGACTGGCTCATCCACGTCTTCCTCTCGAGGGACTTCGAGGGGGAGCCGAGGGAGAGCGAGGAGGCCTCACCGCGCTGGTACAGGCTGGGCGAGCTCCCCTTCGAGGAGATGTGGGAGGATGACCGGGTCTGGCTCCGCTACGCGCTTTCGGGCAAGCGCGTCGAGGGCAGGTTCTGGTACGACAGAGAGTACAGCAGGCTGCTGAAGTGGGAGCTCCTCGCGCGCTAGCCGCGCGCCAGCGAGGAGCGCCTGATGCCGGCGTACGCGAGCAGCTCCTCGACGGACGCGAAGGACCTGGTGGAGCCGCCCTCCTCCACCACAACCTCCTCCACCGGCAGGGAGGAGAGCACGTCGTGCGGGGCGCGCGACCCGAAGGCGGTAGCCCACGGCACGGTGCGCCCCGAGAGGTCCGATGCCTCCACGTACCTCCCGATCACGACCATGTAGCGGTAACCGCGGAACCGAACCCTCACGCGCCTCGAAGTCAACCGGGCCCAGGAGACCAGCTCCTCGACATCCCGCCTGGTGACAGCCATCGCCTATCTAACGGGGCGGCCGCGTATAAAGGTTCGCGCTCAGCCCGTCGCCGCGCTGCGCGGTACCCGGAGCTTCAGGTAAACCCTCTTGAGCGGTTCGACGCCCGCTCCCCTCACCGTGCAGAGGAGACCCCCGAAGGTGAAGGTGACCGCGCCCTCCCCCGCTTTCAGCAGCGAGCCGGACAGGACGATGTCCCAAGCGTCGAGGTCGCCCGCGCTGGCTGACAGCTCCAGCTCGACCCCGTCCCCCGCCTTTGGGCTCCACCCGACCTCGTCCACGACCTGGAGCGGCAGCTCCAAGCGCACCTCAGCGCCCCCCTCGCCGCTCATCGTGAGCGCCGCCACCTTGGTGTAATCGTACAGCTCGACCGAAGTCACGCGCAGCTTCACGAGCTCCCGCTCCGAAGCCCCGTTAAATTCGTTCCGCGCGGGGCTCGCCGGCGGAGCAAACACGTTTTTAAAGCAGAGGGCGAGAACCGCCCGGTGAGCTTAGTGAGCTTTGTGGATACGGCCGCCCGGCGGTTCAACGCGGAGCTGAGCTCGATGCTCGACAAGCACGTGGTTGTGAGGACTTCCGACGGCCAGAGCTTCGAAGGCGTGCTGCTCGGCTACGAGACCTCGAGGTACAGCGTCGTGCTGAAGGACGCGAGAACCCCCGGCGGCGAGGTCTACCCGCGCCTGATCATCTACGGGCAGGTGATCGCCGAGATCCGCTTGACCGAGCCGCCGCTCGACATGGAGGAGCTGGCGAGGAGGCTTGAGGAGGTGTTCCCGAAGATGGTTAAGTACGTGCCCGAGGCTCGAGTGATAACGATCATGGACCGGATAAGGGTGACGGAAAGGGGGGTTGAGGGCACGGGGCCCCTAGCCGATAGGGTGAGGAGCATCTTCGAGAGGTTCGCCGAGGAGTGGAAGGCGAAGCACAAGGCATGAGCGACTGCTTCGAGATAGAGGACGTTGACCTGCTCGGCAGGGTTGGGAGGCTCAAGACGAGGAGGGGGGTCGTCGAGACCCCAGCCCTAGCCCCGGTTGTCGACCCCAGCAGGAACATCGTCCCCCCCAGCGAGATCGTCAACGCGGGCTTCAAGCTGCTGATGACCAACGCTTACTTGATCAGGAAGAGGCTCGGCGAGCTGGGGGTCGAGCTGGGGGTGCACTCCATCCTGGGCGTGTCGACCCCCGTGATGACGGACTCCGGAGCGTACCAGCTGATGGAGTACGGCGAGGTGGAGGTGGCCCCCCTCGAGATCGTCGAGTACCAGGTGAAGCTCGGCAGCGACATCGGCGTGATCCTCGACATCCCGACTCGGCACGGCTCCCCCCGCGAGGTCGTGGAAAGGGAGGTTGAGGAGACGCTGCGGAGGGCTAGGGAGGCGCTCGGCGTCGAGAGGGGCGGCATGCTGCTGGTGGGGCCCGTCCAAGGGGGCTTGTACCTCGACATCGTGGCGAGAGCCGCCCGGGAGCTCTCGGGCATGGACTTCGAGATCTACGGCGTCGGAGGGCCGGTGCAGCTGATGGTCAACTACAGCTACCCGGAGCTCGTGCGCCTCGTGATGACCGCCAAGATGAACCTCCCGCCGGGGAAGCCCGTCCACCTCTTCGGGGCCGGCAACCCGCACATGCTCGCTCTCGCCGTGGCGATGGGCGTCGACCTGTTCGACTCCGCCTCCTACGCCCTCTACGCGAGGGACGGGCGCTACATGACCCCGCACGGCGTGTACAGGCTGGAGGAGCTGGAGGACCTGCCGTGCGAGTGCCCGGTCTGCTCCAAGATGGAGGCCCGCGAGCTCAGGGAGCTGCCCTCCCAGGAGAGGGTGTACAGGCTCGCGCTCCACAACCTGCACGTGCTGAGGGCCGAGCTCAGGAGGATCAGGAACGCGGTCAAGGAGGGCAGGCTGTGGGAGCTCGTCGAGCAGAGGGCGAGGAGCCACCCGGCGCTCCTCCAAGCCCTGAGGGAGTTCAGGAGGTACGTCGCGTACGTGGAGCGGCACCACTACGTGACGAAGGGGGTGGTGAGCGGGCGCTTCTACTACGACCTCTTGAGCAGGGAGCGGCCTGAAACCTACAGGCACGCTGCCAGGCTGAGGGAGCGCTACACGCCACCTCCCGCCGACCTCCTCGTCCTGGCTCTCGAGACGGACGTCAAGCCCTTCTCGAGGTTCGGCTGGATAGCCGAGCTCGCGAAGGCGCTGGCCGCCGACCGCGAAGCCGGGGAGAGAGCGCACGTAGCCGTGCTCACCGGGGCCTACGGCGTGGTGCCGCTCGAGCTCGACTCCGTCTACCCGCTCTCGCAGTACGAGAGCGCGATCGACTTGGACGACCCGCTGACCGCCAAGGTCGTCGCCTCCGACGCGGCCTGGTACGTGGCCGGCGCCCGCAGCTACGCGGCCGTGCTCGTGCTCTACGAGAAGGGGGAGGCCACGGCCCGGGCGGTGGTGGAGAGGCTGAGGAAGCTCGGCTACCCAGCTTACGCGAGGCGCTTCACGAGCGTCGAGGACGCGGTCGCCTTCGCGAAGCTGATCTTGCGCACGCTCAGACGTAGAACATCGGCAGCCTGACGCTCCTGCCCTCCTCCTGCGCCGCCCTCCTCCTCATCTCCTCGAGCTCCTCCTCGAGCTTCGCCTTCTCCTCCGCCAGCTTGACGAGCTCGCTCGTGTCCACCGCCAGCCCCAGGATGCCGGCGACGAACTCCACCGCGACCTTCGCGGCCAGGGGGTCCGCGCCGCTCGGGTCCGCGTACGGCAGTACGGCGACCGCCGGGAAGCCGTACGCCTCGTAGTACGCGAGCATCGCCGCCAGGGGGCCGACGATCGCCAGGTTGTCCTCGAGGGGGTACTCGCCCTCCACGTACCTCCTGTAGCGCGCCAGGAACGCGCTGGTCGCCGCGTACCTGAGGGGGCGGCCGTCCCCCCTCCGGTAGCTGGAGTCCAAGCCTCCGACGAGCAGGGCCATGCTCGCTCCCCCCTCCAAGCTGGCTTCCGCGATGGCGTAGGGGACGCGGAAGAGGTCCTGGCGCGTCAGCGGTACGTTGGGCAGGAAGACCACGGCCGGCCCCACGTCGTACAGCTCGTAGGGGGCGGCGATCCCGTCGGCCGCCGCGTTGACGACCTGCGGCATGTACGTGGAGACGACGTAGCCCACCTTCCTGCCCCGCAGGGCCTTCACGAGGTGCTTCACAGCTAGGAAGCCGACGAAGCCTATGCCGTGGTACCCGGCGACGAGGGCTTTACCCTCAAGCGCCCCCTCGACCAGCAGCTTCACCTCGACGCTCCGGCGGCGCACGGGTTGGCACCGCGAAATCGTCGCTGCGCGCCCTATAAATCGTTTAAGACTGGCCGATGAGCACCGCGTTGACCGTACCGTCTTGGCCCGGCCGCGAGGTCACCCGCGCTCTCCCGATCTCCGTCTCGATGATCGCCCCCCTCGTGATGACGCCCCTCCTGTCGTAGTCCTTGTTCGCGGGGTTCGAGAGGACCCTGAGTATCCTAACCCTCTTGCACTGCCCCGTCTTCGGGTCGACGACGTTCGCGTGGCTGGCGAACTTCACCTTAGCCTTGACGTTCCCTCCCCTCACCCGCACCACGAGAACCCTATCTTCGCCCAGCAGGGTTTCGATGGGCGGCCTCCCCATCCAGTACTTCCTCTTCACCTTGACGTGCCTGCCCTTCATCCCCCCCGTTATCTTCCGCAGGTCGTTACCCTGGTAGATGCCCATCGCGCAGCGCTAAGCTCATAGCGCTTTAAAAACTTAGCTGCGTCGCACCGCGCCGGCGCGAGTCGAAGTGCTGAGCGCGCGACGTAGGCGCTGAGCGTAGGGGGAAGCGGAGGGCCGATAGCGCCGCCTAGGCGGCGCGCGAAAGCGCTAAGTACCGGGCCCCAACGCGCCAGCGTGCCGCGAGCGGAGGAGGGGGTTGTCGGGCTGATCGGCCGCACGCCGCTCGTCAGGCTGCGGAGGATCGCCAGGGGGGCTCCGGTCTACGTGAAGCTCGAGTACCTCAACCCCACCGGCTCCCACAAGGACAGGATCGCGCTCTACATGATCAGGGAGGCCGAGCGGAAAGGCTCGCTGAGACCGGGCGGCCTGGTGGTCGAGGCGTCGAGCGGCAACACCGCGGTGTCCGTTGCCTGGCTCGCTTCTCAGCTCGGCTACAGGGCTCTCATCGTCGTCGAGGAGGGGACGTCGCCGGCCAAAGTCGCTTTGATTAGGGCGCTGGGCGCTGAGGTCGTCTTCGCCCCGAGGGTCCCCTGGAGCCACCCCGACCACATGGTCAAGCTGGCGGAGAGGCTCGCGGCCGAGAGGGGCGGCGTCTTCCTCAACCAGTACGAGAACGAGGCGAACGTGAAAGCCCACTACGAGACCACCGCCCCAGAGATCTACGCGGAGCTCGGGGACGGCGTCGGAGCCTTCGTCATGGGCATCGGGACTGGCGGGACAATCGCCGGTGTGGCGAAGTTCCTCAGGGAGCGCGGCGTGCCGGCCCGCATCGTCGGGGTGGTGCCGAAGGGGTCTCCCGTCGCCACCGGCGGGCAAACGCTCGGGGAACCCATCGAGGGCTTAGCCACGAGCACCGTGCCCGGCATATACGTCAGGTACTCGAGCTTGATCGACGAGGTTGTGGAAGTGGGCTACGAGGAGGCCCGCGAGACGATGCTGAGGCTGGCGAGGGAGGAGGGGGTGCTCGGCGGCCTTTCCACCGGAGCCAACGTCGCGGTTGCGCTCAAGGTTGCGGAGCGGCTGGATAAGGGGGTGGTCGTAACGCTGGCTCCCGACTCGATCTTCCGCTACACGCACCTGCTTTAGCGCAAGAGCTCCGCGCACTCGAGAGGATTAAGCTAGCCGTGCGCTCCTGCTCGGTGGAGCCCCGGCCGGGAATCGAACCCGGGTTTCGGGCGCGCGAGCGGCCCCCGCCTTACCACGGCGGCGCTCTACCACTAAGCTACCGGGGCCAGCTCCCTCAGCGTTTCGGGGTCATTAATGTTGCGCGAGAGAGCGCCTTCGGCTTTCCGCTCGTCTCCAGCGTTTCACCCGCTTTTCTATAAGAAAAATACCTTGATAGAATTTATGTTACTCGAACGGCCTGGAAATGTTGATTTGGCGGGCGAGGATGTAGGGCGCTCTGACGGCTGGGCTCACCTCCCACCAGCTGATATCGTAGAGCTCCTTGCCCAACAGCTCGATGTTGGAGAGCAGCTTGGGGAGGCGGTCGGCGATCCTGATTCTGGTGACGGGGTGCTTGATCTCCCCGTTCTCCACGTAGAACGCCGCGTCCCTAGCGATCGTGGAGAAGATGCCCTCAACGTAGTTCTGCAGCCTCGTGTACCAGTTGTTGGTGATGACCACCCCCCTCTTCACTTCGCGGATCATCTCGTCCAGCGTGGCGTCTCCCGGCTTGACGCTGAGGGTCCAGGCGTGCGGGTATATCCAGCCTGCGTTGCCTGTGGACTTCGCCTGCATCTTCGCGGCGGTCTTCGAGTTGTGGAGCAGCGTGCGCAGCACGCCACCCTCGATGATGGGCTTGCTCGCGGTGGGCAGCCCCTCGTCGTCGAAGGCTGTGGAGCCGAGGAGCTCCGACGTCCTCGGGTCGTCGACGAGCGTGAACTTCTCGGCGGCGACCTTCGAGCCGGGCTGGACCCTAGCGAAGATCGAGTTGCCCATCATGACGGCGAGCGCACCGGCCATCATGCCCACGAGGTTCATCAGGTTGCCGACCACCATGGGCGACAGCACGACGTCGTAGGTGCCGGGCTCGACGTGCTTCGCTTCGCCCTTGGCCTGGGACGCGAGCTCCGCGGCGGTGCGGGCGACGCGCCTCAGCTCCTCGGGGCGCAGCCTGCGGCTGCCCACCGCCCACTGCCCACTCGCTTCGCCGATGAAAGCCCTCAAGTACGCTTCGACGCCCGTCGCCTCCTCCTCGAGCTTGACCCCCTTCGAGGTGGCGAGCCCCCTCTCCGAGAGCGAGAGGGTGATCGCGCCGGCGGCCCTCTCGACGCCGAGGCTGTCGGCCTCGGAGAGCATCGCCTCGGCGAGCGGCTCCGGCTCAGACATCGCGTCGATCACGCTCTTGTCGGCGAGGCCGGGTAGCGGCTCCACCTTCGCCGGCTCGGGGAGCGGCGCGTACAGCATGCTAGGCTTGAGCTGGGAAGCGACCTTGACCGCCCGCTCCACGATCGCCCCCGCCTTCTCGATGCTGGAGGGGTGGATCGTGGACACCATGATGCGCCCCTCCTTCGCGAGGTAGAGGGAGACGGTGAGGCTGCTCCACCTCTGCACGACGCTGATCTCGCTGTTGAACATCTTCACCATCACGCTCTTCGAGCGCCAGACGAGCGCGGCCGCCTCCTCGAAGCCCCTCCTCAGCGCCTCAGCCACCAGCGCCCCAGCCAGGTCCGAAACCCGCTCGGCCATCACGCCACCACCCCGAGCTTCACGTTCCTAAGCCTTACGTCGGGCCCCCCGAACCACACGGGGACACCCTGCATGGGCTCACCCTTTCCGCAGGAGCCGGGGTAGAAGCGCAGCTCCTTGCCGGCGGCGTCCACCTTGCTGTAGAAGGCGCCGGTCGTGATCTCGAGCGCCGGGTTCCTCACGGGCTTCGTGAGCTCGCCGTTCTCGATGAGGTAGGCTTCGAGGCCCACGTAGCGCTGCCCCCACCTGATGTCGTCGATGTTCCACTCCATGTAGCTCCTCATGTACACGCCCAGCTTCACGTCCTCGACCAGCTCCTCGAACGTGTGGTCGCCGGGCGCGAAGTACGTGTTCGCCATCCTGATGATGGGCTCGCTGTTGTGGTCCATGGCCCGCGCCGCCGCGTTGCTCTCCACGCCGAACAGCTTGGCCGTCCACCGGTTGTGCAAGTGCTCGTTGATGACGCCGTTCTTGTACAGGTAGCGGGCCCTCGCGGGGACGCCCTCGTCGTCGTACAGGTAGAAGCCGTAGCTGCCTGGGATCGTGGGGTCGTCGATCACCGTGGCGTGCTCGCTGCCGATCCTCTGCCCCAGCATCCCGGGCTTGATGAAGCTCATCCCCGCCTGAGCCGCCTCACGGCCGAGTATGCGGTCGGCCTCGCTCGGGTGGCCGCAGCTCTCGTGCACGATGAGCCCGACGATCTCGCTCCCCACGATCACGTCGACCGGCTCCTTCGGCGGCTCGACGCCCCCTAGGAGGACCTTCTCGAGCCTGACCGCCTCCTCCTCGGCGTGCTCGGCGGGCTTCCACCTACCCAGCTGCTCGAGCCCCCCGCTGCCCCCGAACTCGAAGCGCCTCTGCAGCGTCCCCTTCTGCGGGTGCAGCAGGACGAAGTTGTAGCCGACGGTGACGCGTGGGACCCTGCTCACCACCAGCGCGCCGTCCGAGTTCACGACGGTCTTCTCCTCGACGTCCTCCGAGTAGTTGGCCGTTAGCGTCATCACCTTCGCCTCCTTGACGGCGCCCTTCACGCGCTCCCAGATCTCCGCCAAGACGGCGATCTTCTCCTCAGGGCCCATCGAGTCGAGGGGCTTCAGGCACAGCGCCTCGTACTTGGCCTTGCCGAGCCTAGCGTCGGCGAGCTCGACCGGCCTCTTCATCAGCTTCGCGTGGGACCGCGCGAGCTTCACCGCCTCGGCGACCGCCTCCCTGAGCGACTCCCAGCTGAGCGAGTTGGAGGCGGAGAACCCGAGAGCCCCGTTGACGATCACCCGGATGCCCACGCCCTCGCGGATCGACTCGCCGTAGCCGATCAGCTCCCCGTTCCTCGTGAACATGGAAGAGCCGATGTGGCGGTGGAATCGCGCTTCGGCGTAGCTGGCACCCAGCTTCAGCGCCTCGTCGACGCACCGCTGCAGCAGGTCCTCGTGCACGCGGGGGTTCGCGCCCGATCGGATAAAAGCGTGCCGCTAAAGATCCTTCAGCGCGTCGATGGGGAGCCGGAGCACGCAGCAGTAGGACGTGTTGTAGCCGTGCCTGAGCGGGAGCGCCGGCGAGTTGCAGGCCAGGTAGATGTGCTCGCCGTACACTTCCACGTCGTGGATGTTGAGGGGGAGCGTGAGCAGCCTGCGCCACTCGCCGCCCAGGTAGGCCACCAGCTCGCCGTGCGTTTCCGCAACCCCCGTGCCGGTGCCCGCGGCGAGGAGCAGGATGTCCCCCACCTTCTTCGGCCTCACCGCAACGTTGCCCCGCACCTCGTACCTGCTCGCGAAGCTGTACACCTCCCAAAGCTCGAAGTTCCTGAAGAAGTACACGCGCCCGTCGAAGTCGGCAACAACTAGGTACCCCCTGTAGCTGCTCCGCGAGCCCGGCGTGTGCGAGCGGAAGGCTCCAACGTCCCCGTAAACGCGCTCCGAGGCCGTCGAGCCCGACAAAGCGTAAACCCTGCTGGGCGGCCTGATGGGCTCGCCCTCGAAGACGTAGAGGCTCCCTCCCTGCTTGCCGATGAGGTAAACACCCTTCCCCGTTCTGAACTCGAAAACCTTGCTCCACCGCTCCCCGTCCTGGCTGGCCCACACCTCGTTCCTCCTCCCCGCGTACAGGGTGCCCCCGATTGCGCTCAACGCCTCGAACAGCCCCCCTCCCCCGCCAGCCCCGTCCGGCACCCTCAGCACCTCCCTAACCTCGTTGCCGTCGTACTCCAAGACGAGCCCGCTGCTGTACGTGCCGGCGCCGATGTACAGCCTGCCCCGGAATATCTCGTAGCTCCAGGCAGAGAAGCCGAGCTCCTTCGGCTCGTAGATCTGCCGCCACTCGCTGCCGTTGTAGGCGAAAAGCCCGGAGGGCCACAAGCCCAGCATAAGCTCATCCCCGTACGAGACAAGCACCGAGGCTTCGAGGGCCCCCCACTTAGCGAATACTCTCTCCACGGCGCGGCCGTGCCCGCCGCACCTTAATGCCTTTCGCGCTCAGCTGCGCGGAAAGTTTATATAGGTATATGCCAGGGGGCATTTGACGGTGTCAAAACATGGAAAGCTGGAAGGTTGAGCTGGTGAAGAGCTTGTTGAAGAGGATCCATGAGGGGGCTGACCCCGAGAGCCTGAAGAGGGAGTTCGGGGAGGTCTTGGCGAAGGTCAGCCCGATCGAGATACCGATGATCGAGCAGCAGCTGGTGAGGGAGGGGGTCCCGATCCAGGAGATCCTGAGGATGTGCGATCTCCACGTCGCCCTCTTCCGCGACTACCTCGTCGGCAGGGAGCTCAAGGGCGTGCCGGAGGGCCACCCGCTCGACCTCCTGCTGAGGGAGAACGAGCTCATCCTGAAGTGGGCTGAGCAGCTGGGCGTGGTCGCTAACGCGCTGGCGAACGCCGGCGACGCGGAGGTGCCCCCGCTCCTGCAGCAGCTTAAGGCGCTGCTCTCCAACCTCCGCGCCGTGAGGACGCACTACAGGAAGGTGCAGATGCTCCTCTTCCCCTACCTCGAGCGGAGGGGGGTCGTGGCCGTGCCGAGGGTGCTCTGGGGTAGGGAGGACCAGGCGATCCTGAGGCTGAGGGCTTTGCTGAAGAGGGTTGAGGGCGAGCTGCCGCCCGATGAGGCGAGGGCGGTGGCGAGGGAGGCCGCAAGCCTCGCCAACGAGCTCGCGGAGCTGGTTTTCAGGGAGAACAAGATCCTCTTCCCGGCGCTCTGGGCGCTGCTGGCGGAGAGCGAGTGGGCGGCGGTGGCGGAGGAGGCGAAGAAGATCGGCTACCTGGTCAAAATAGATAGTGAGTGGAAACCGAAAGAGGAGCCGGTCTTACCCTACCAGTCGGAGCCGAGGGTCGAGGAGGGCAGCCTGGAGCGCCTGCCGCCCGAGTTCCGCGCGGTGGCCGCCGGGGTGGAGCCGGACAGGTACAGGCTGGTTAAAGAGGGGGACCTCGACCTGGGCACGGGCTTCCTATCCCCCGAGGAGGTGAAGGGGGTTTTCGGCGCGCTGCCGGTCGAGGTGACGTTCGCGGACGCGAGCGACAGGGTCCGCTTCTACTCGGACGGCCGGCTGCCGCCAGCGTTCGTGAGGACGAGGACGATCCTCGGCCGCAACCTGCTCTACTGCCACCCGCCCAGGCTCGAGCGGCTCGTCAAGGAGACGGTGGACGCGCTGAAGAGGGGCGAGGCCGACTACAGGGAGTTCTGGACGAGGATCGGCGACCGCATAGTTCGGGTCTTCATCTCCGCCGTTCGCGACGAGAGCGGAAGGTACCTGGGCGCCGTGGAGGTCGTCGAGGACTTCACAGAAGCCTTGAGGAACCCTGAAGAGGTGCTGAAGAAGGTCGTCGTGCTGTGAACCCGCTGGAGCTCGCCTCGAGGTACGTCGTGCCGTCGGTGATGCGCAGGCTAGTTGAGATACTGGTCGAGGAGCACGGCCTCAGCCGGGTTGAGGTCGCCAGGAGGACCGGGCTCTCGCCGGCAGCCGTCACGCGGTACCTGAAGGGCGAGCGGGGGTCCGCGCTCGACGTGCGCAGCATCGGGGAGCTGGACGGCATGATCAGGGAGCTGGCCAGGGAGGGGGCTTCCGGCAGCGCCAGCGCCCCCCGCCTGCAAGCGAAGGTGGCTGGCGTAGCCGCGCACGCGATGGCTAAGGGCTACTTCTGCGGGTTCCACGCCGAGCTCGACCCCCGCTTCGGTCCCGCAACATGCTCAGCTTGCCGCGAAGTGTTCCGGCCCAGCACAAGCGCTTAGCTTTCAGGGCTCGCAGCTCCAGCGAAGCCGCTCACCAGATCACCCTGACGCCCAGCCCGCTAGCTACGTAAACCAAATCCTTATCCCCGCTGAGCACGGGTAAAGCCCTGTCGAGCGCTACAGCGATCGTGAAAGCGTCGCACGCGGACAACCTCCTTGCTCGCAGCGAGGGGTCGGGCGCGCGCTTCAGTATTTCATCGCCCGCAGCCTTAACCTCAGCCGCCTTACGCGCCGTTCCCTCGGAGAACTTGACTACACCGAACACGGTGATTAAATATTTGAATAATTCATCCTCATTTTCGAACAAAGGGAGCCTACCTCTACGCCAATGGTATAGTGTCTCGTAAACTATCAGCGCGTGCACCAGGCCTTTCTCCCTCCCTTTCCTAATTTCGCTGAAAACCGAACGGGCTGCCGGTGTGAGATCTCCGGTAGCCGCGGCGAGAAGCGCGTAAGTGTCGACGAGCACGCCCTTCAACCGGACTCACCTTCATCGAGCTCTAGCTCAGCCTCCTCAGGGTTGTAGAGGCCCTTAGCGCTATCGAAGAGCTTCTCCCAGAAGCCCTCCTTGCGTAAAACTATCTTCCCCTCCTCCACGCTAACCCTCAGAGCATCCCCCTCCTCTATGCCCAGAGCGTCCCTGATCGCCTTCGGTATCACGATTACACCCCTCTTTCTGACCACCACTATATCCGACTTCCTCATAGTCGATCTCTGTACCGGATCCAACAATTTAAACGTTAGCGCGCGTTAAAGCGGTTCGCGGCGCTAACCATTTTTACGCTGCGCGCGCCCTCTCCGGCGATGGATAGGCTCCGGGAGCTCGTTGGCAGGTACTCGGCGGTCGCGGTCCTCGAGAGGGGCTCGACGAGGGCGCTCGTCCTCGAGCGGGGGGCCCGGCTGCTGGCTCTATCCGTGGGCGGCGTGAACCCGCTGTGGGTGAACCCGGCGCTGGAGAAGGTGCTGGAGACGGGGGGCTGGAACACGGGCGGCTTGCGCCTCTGGATCAGCCCGGAGAGGAGCTTCTACTACGAGAAGCCGGAGAGGTTCGAGGGGTGGTTCTGCCCCGCGAGCCTCGACCCCGGCGCCTTCAAGCTGGTGCACGCCGAGCCCGCGCGTGCCGTGCTCGAGGGGGTGGTGGAGGCGGTCGACAGGAGCACCGGCTGGC
>Ga0080005_131988_pt1 | contig 12727 bp, 10 predicted proteins | sample JossMetagenome_2_FD_69208 | JGI IMG/M metagenome (GOLD analysis project Ga0080005, IMG submission 69208) | Hot spring sediment microbial communities from Joseph's Coat, Yellowstone National Park, USA - JC3_ASED (SPADES assembly) (version 2) | ecosystem: Environmental > Aquatic > Thermal springs >... | reverse complement strand
TACCAAAGTCGTTTACACCCTGAACTCCTATACCTTCAACCGTGGGTGTCTTGGGTACATTCTCGGGTAATTCACTCCTATCGGGCGGTATGTTATAGAGTACCCAATGTGTGAACACGCCCATTGGTGCATCGGGATCCTCCATAATTAACACAAGCGATTTTGTACCAGTGGGGGTACCTGACCACTGTAGTGGTGGGCTTACATCGACATCATCACACGTATATTTCTTCGGGATTCTCTCGCCATATTTGAAGGCGGGGCTTACTAGTGAGAAGGACATCACTATTATTGGTGGGAAACCAAGTATTAAAGGGTTATTATCAGTGTATTGTACCGAGGCGGTACAACACCACTTCAATAGAACACGTGAGATAATGAATATAAATACTTAGTCGGTAGATATATAGATTTAATATGGTCAGGGTGAAGTTACAGAGTAGGGATCGATACGAAGGCATCTTAAATGCACCCCATAGGGCTTTCCTGAGGGCAATTGGGTTTGCTGACGAGGATATTGGTAAACCTCTCATAGCGGTGGTCGCTGCCTGGAGTGAGGCTGGTCCCTGTAACATACATACCCTGACGTTGGCTAATCACGTTAAGGAGGGTGTTAGGAGGGGTGGTGGTTCTCCATTGACCGTGCCCACAATAGTTGTTAATGATAATATAGGTATGGGTACGGAGGGCATGAGGTATAGCCTGGTGAGTAGGGAGGTCATTGCTGATTCAATAGAGGCCCAGATAAATGCCCATGCATTTGATGGCTTCGTTGGGATAGGTGGTTGCGATAAGACAGAGCCTGGAATACTAATGGCCATGGCTAGGCTGAATATACCAGCTGTTTACCTGTATGGGGGTACGGCGGAGCCCGGGTTTTATGGTAACATGAAGCTAACGATAGAGGATGTTCACGAGGCAGTTGGTGCCTACTTAGCGGGTAAGATAACGGAGGATGAGTTGTATGAGATAGAGAGGAGGGCGCACCCGACCTACGGCACCTGCGCGGGTATGTTCACGGCAAACACTATGGCAGCAATCGCAGAGGCATTGGGCATGGCGCTACCGGGTAGTGCATCCCCACCAGCAACATCAGCCAGGAGAATCATGTATGCTGTTGAGAGTGGTGTTGCATTGATGAATGCTATGGAGCTTGGCATCAAGCCTAGGGATGTGATGACTTACGAAGCATTTGAGAATGCAATAACGGTGCTCATGGCGATGGGTGGATCAACCAATGCAATACTTCACCTATTGGCTATAGCCTATGAGGTTGGTGTTAAGCTCACGCTAGATGATTTCGACAGAATATCCCGCAGAACACCCTACATAGCCAGCTTAAGGCCGGGTGGCGATTACGTTATGGCCGACCTCGATGCTGTTGGTGGCGTTCCATTAGTTATGCTTAAGCTACTAAAGGCCGGCTTGCTAAATGGTAAAGCGATCACGATAACCGGCAAGACAGTTGAGGAGAATCTCAGGGATTACAAATTCCCGAATGTGCCCCACGACCACATAGTTAAGGATGTGAGCAATCCAATAAAGCCCTGGGGCGGCATTAGGATACTAAAGGGCTCGTTGGCGCCTGAGGGTGCCGTCATAAAGGTGGCCGCAACCAACCTATTAAGGTTTGAGGGTAGGGCTAGGCCGTTTAATAGTGAGGAGGAGGCCTTCCAAGCAATTAGGCGTGGTGAGATTAGGTCTGGTGATGTTGTTGTGATTAGGTATGAGGGTCCAAGGGGTGGTCCGGGTATGCCCGAGATGCTTAGGGTTACTGCTGCCATTGTTGGTGCTGGTTTGGGTTCTGACGTTGCCCTGGTCACAGACGGCAGGTTCAGCGGCGCAACAAGGGGCCTAATGGTCGGTCACGTAGCACCAGAGGCAGCAGCAGGAGGACCAATAGCAATAGTAGAAGACGGAGATAGAGTACTGATTGATGTTGAGAATGGGCGTCTTGAGCTATTAGTTCCTGAGGATGAGGTCAAGAGAAGGTTTAAGAATTGGCAACCACCACCCCCTAGGTATTCACGAGGCTTACTGGCTAAGTATGCTTCTCTAGTAACCTCGGCCTCAATGGGAGCTGTAACACTGCCTAAGTTACCTGGTTAGTTGCGTTATTATCTTCTCAATACCTTCGCTCTTCAAAGTCCAGTGGTTTATTTTTATCACGGCCTTTATTACATCATCACCATCATCAAGCCTAATGACGCCTGAATATGCAAGTTGTTTATTGAATCTTAAGTATAGTTTCCCATTTTCAAACCTACTTCCTAGACTTACGAGTATTATTTCCCTATCGAGTTGATCTATTGATGAGAGTATGTACTTAGCAACGAATAGCGATTCCTCACCCTTGAATTGAACCTTTATTGTCTTTATATCATTACCAAAGTGGCCCTGGCCCTCGTTAGTTATTATTTTAACTCCATCCCTTAGTTGGGGAGGGACTAGGTTCAAGAGAGCCCTTACGACTTTAAGCTCGTTCTCTGTTGCATGCACATGCGTGCTTAATTCCACGCTCTCTACAATATTCATGGTTAATAAATAGTGACTAACCCCACTTAATAATCCTTAGTGAGTATGATTTTTGGTACCTTACAATGCGTGGCGCGCCTTAACTCCTCCAATTGGGCCTCATCGATATTTCCCGACCAGGACTCGGTCACCATGTACATATCCTCATCCTTAACGCCCCTAATCATGGCGCACATGTGCAATGCACACACCTTAACATAGACATACTTGGCATTAAGCTTAATCCTTAAATCGTCAGCTAACTTGCTGGTGAACCTTTCCTGGAGTGTTGGCCTGGCTGCTAACCACTTAACGTACCTAGCCACCTTACTCAATCCAGGGACTTCGCTATTGAGCGGTTCGTATATCACAGTGGCTGTGCCTATTATTGGTAGCAGGTGGTGTTCGCATATTGTCGTGAACCTAATGTCGTTAATGCTTATACGACCAACATACTCAACGCCCTCCATTGGGAAGAACTTAACCTCAGGCGCGGGTTCCCTTAAACCACGCGTTAACTCCAACAATGCATTCACAAACCTCCTAGGCGTCTCTCTTAACCCTGGTCTCTTGGGATCTTCGCCCAAAAACCTGAGGAGGTTTCTAATATCTTCCTCAATCTCGGAATAATCATAAACGTACTCGTCGACCACAGGGAGTGTTCATTAAGTATATCTATTTAAATAAGTTTGGTGTGATTAATGAAAATAGATCAACTTGGGAGGGAATTAGGTCCTTAGGTAATGGTAAGAATCATTAGGGTAAGGGCTATTCACAACCGAGTGTTCTTAATGTAATTTCCTAATGATAAACGTGATGAGTAATACGGCAATCGAAACACCTAGGACTACTAGGTAAATTAAGTGATTAGGTATTGCGGTCACCATACTAACTCCGTGACTAGTGGTTTTATTGCCCTGCACCGCTGTTTCGTTAAGTAATTGCAGTAGGTATTGGGTATTTACTATGGAGGGCATCTCCACTATGAATGTCTCTTCAATGGTTATGTCAATACTCACATTGGTATTGTTAATCCGTAGGTAACCTAGGTATTGGTTGGCGAGCGCGTTTAGCACGGATATCCTAACCTCATCCTCCAACATCATACCCCTAAGTTCTCCCTCGTAATTACTTATTTGCATGAGGTAAGACATGGCCCTTGCTTGGTATGATGCCATACCCAGGTACGTACTTAGTAGTTGGTTCGTAAGGTTGTTTAACTCGTTATGTAATAGGTATAGATTCTTCGATATGCTGATTATCAACGCCTCACTCTCGTTTGCTGCATATATCGCGTAATTTAATCCTTCCACAGCCTGGTTAACCTGAGCTTGTGTAGAGCTTATCTCGCTCTGTATCTCACCAAGGTTGTTGTATACCTGGTTGAGCGTTATTATTAAATTCTCGACTTGATTTATTATGTTTATTGCGTTATTTATCTCAGCATCTAGGGTACTATTGTTCGTGAATTTCTCGATCTGTGATAGGTCATTTTTTAACGTATTCAACGCATTGATGTAGCTCTGCTCATTACCAACAATGGGGTTTAATAAGCTCCTTAATTGCGATATTACATTTGCCTCGGTACCGAGCACCTGGCCTCCCACCGTGAGTGCTATCTTTAACTCAATTAGTTGGGCTTGGAATAGGCTTTCCACCAATAATGTTGAGTTTATTAAGTAGGCTGAGGCACCAAGCACGTTAGATGTTTGGTTGAGTAATGTGATTAGCTGTAGGAATTGGGCCGTATAGTTATTGGCTGTGGAGGACGCATTAATCACCGAGCTAGATAAGGCACTTAATTTATTAATTGTTGCGTTTAACTCATCAATAGCGCCCCTGAGGGAATTTATCGACTGATTTAAGTCGATACTCACCTGCACACCCACCGGGTTAACTCTAATACTGTGCCAAGGTCCCAGATCCTCGACAACCATTCCCAACCCAAACGATGTATTATTGCTTGTACTAAATAACCAATAATCCACCTCATAACCTAGTATGTTTTGTGTTATTGTTGGGGTTATGTTGTACTCGTAATAGAGCCCCGACTGTCTTGTTAGCGATATGGTGGTCATTGTGGGGAATGGGAGTAGGTTCGTTATGTTGGTAAGTAGGTTAATCCTAGTACCCACACCGCCATTAATTATTGTCGTATTTACAGGGGTTCCATTAACGAGCACTTGGTAATCAAGCGATGCTATTGGTAATACGGTGTATATAGGCTTGAACCTAACTTCAAGGGTTTCCTCGGAATATGGCTGTAAGTTTACTACCCACGTAACCTCATTACTCGTCACGTTAGCAGTTGGTGACGTATAAATTACGCTTGAGTATTGCGGCAACTCGATTGAGATTGTTAATGGTATTGGGTATGGCTCATTATTGTAAAGTGTTAGTGAGTATTCTATGTAGTAATTCGTAGCCTGCCCACTGGGGTTTAGGTAAGTTACATAATTAACCACGAAGTAACCCCTCACAGCCTCATTAGCATGTGCATTACTGCTGATCGCTAGTATGACTATGATCATCACCAGTAATACGCCCCTCAACCTCACAACCTCACAAAACAATCACCTTAATTAAACCTATTCACTCAGCTTTCGTGTTTTCCCAGGAAATCGTTGATTGAATTCCTCCTTCTCTCCACATCCGTCACATCAAGACCAAGTCTCCGTAACCTCCTCTCCTCGATATCCAGTACCCTAAGGTAGGACTTCGCAACCACGACAGGGTCAACACGCAACCTACCAAACTCCTCCTTAATCCTCCTCAAATCACTCTCCTCAATTATCCTACCACCCCTAAGGTAAATGATCCTGCCACCAATGGAGGCAACCTCCATATTGTGGGTGGCGATTACGAACGTGACGCCCAGGTACCTATTTAGGAGCCGCACGAGGTCCAGTATTAAGTATGAGCTTGCCAGGTCTATGGAGCCTGTGGGCTCGTCCATTATCACAAGCGATGGATCATTAGCCAACGCCCTCGCAATGGCAACCCTCTGTTGCTGGCCACCACTGAGTTGGTTGGGCCTCTTATTTACCACTTCAGGAATGCCCACGAGGTCGAGAAGAAGCCTTGCCTTCTCCATAGCCTCCTCCCTCGTGTACCTACCTGTCAATAACATGGGCAGCATTACGTTCTCAAGAGCTGTGAGTTGGGAGATTAGGTTATATTGTTGAAACACGAAGCCCAACCTCTCTAGCCTAAACCTTGATAAGTAATTCTCATCCTTGTCTGTGACATCGACGCCATCAATAATAACCCTACCGCTAGTTGGTCTATCTAGTGTACCTATTATGTTCATGAGTGTTGTCTTACCTGAACCACTTGGGCCCATTACTATCACCACCTCCCCGGCCTTAATCGTCATGTTTATGTCTATCAATGCATCAACATAAACATCACCACTCAAGTAATACTTCTTACCAACATCAATCAGCCTAACTACCTCCTCATTACTAATCACAAAGAATGATATTTAACCCAATTAAAATGCCTTATCCAATGTAATGAATACTCGAAGGGCCAAATCCATTGCGGTGATTATAGCGTGGCTTCTCGTGATGGCTTACCTGGCTTACTACTCGGGACATGTTTTCGGTGTATTGACCCATGACGAGACGCAACTCATGCCCAGCAACATGGAGCCCATAATCGTGAGCAACATTGTTAATAGGTACATTGGTTCTTCTAACGAGACCACATTAATCGTGGTAGTTAAACTAAATGGGTCTAATAGTATATGGAGCAGGTTGGGTTATGTAGGTAATGTTGTGGATTCAATAGATGCACCAAATATTTCACTGGTTGACTTAATTACGGTATATAATGACGTTTATTCGAGGTACAACGAGAGCATAAATAACGCCACCAACGAAATCATGAGCAATGTCACGCAAAGCACCTGGAACCTATACTGGTCATTGAATAACCAATGCCGTGCGGTAATATCAATAAATAGGGAGTACTACTCAATGGTGAGTGATATTTCGAGAAAGATTGAGAACGAGCTTAATGCTACGCTGAATTACGATCAACTGCTTTATCAGGAAATCGGGAGTTACTACCTACGAAACTACCCCAACGCCTCGCTGGATACGTTATTTCCATTAACTACGAGGGATTACATAAATGAGTATGGGTATAGCCCCTACGTATATGAGCTTGCCAATAAAACGCTAAAGCAATTAAAGGGGATTCTTGGCCCATCACCAACACCTTATCAATTAATTAGGGCCAACGTGACGGGATTATTATTGAATAATTATGAGGAGATTATTCGGCAGGAGTACCCAGGGCTTTACTCAGTAAGTAATGTCACAGGTTATGTGTATCAAAAGCTAATGGAGGAGGGCGTTAACGAGACAACGCTTAAACTAGCTGCATTAATCGGGCCTAACGCAAACATTAACCTACTAAGGCTATTGATAACCCAGGAGTTCGTTAATGAAATACCAGTCCTGCTTAAACCATACATTTACCAACTCGCCTGTAATAATAACACCTCAGTGGTTATTTCAGTAATTGATGAAGTACGCAATGGCATCACCACAGTATTAATGCAGCAATACCCACCACCGAATATCCTCAACTTACCAGATAACCTAACCCAAAAATTCCTAAATGGAATCTACACCGTAGCCTTCATAACATTACCAAACAATTACGAGGATTACGTGTACAACCTATTGGTTAGGAAGGATTGGGTTTATCCAGTCAGTACTGGGGTTATTTTGTACGAGCTTGAGAAGATAGTTACAAGCGATGTAAACATTATTGATAAGACCACGGCAATACTCGTATTCGTGACTATGATATCCATGCTGGGGACGCTGATAGGACCCATAGTGTCATTGACAGCCCTTGGGCTGTCATACCTCGCATCACTTGGTTTGCTGTATGGTTGGGCCGTGAATTTCAGGCTTTACTACCTAACGGTTTACATGATCGCACCCATAATATTCGGGATAGGCGTTGACTACAGCATGTTGATCCTGAGCAGGTACCTTGAGGAGAGGATTAGGGGCTTTAGTAAGGATGAGGCCTTGAGGATAACGTTAAGTAGGGTGAGGCCCACGATATTAACCAGCGCCTCAGTGGTTGGTTTTGGACTTGGTAGCTTCGCAATATCTAGGTATGGGTATATCCAGGATATAGGTATAGGTTTCATAATAGCTGTTTCGCTCACGTTGATAGCCACAGCAATAGTACTGCCAGAGGCGATGAGACTACTTGGTGACTTGGTATTGTGGCCTATGGGTCTGAGGGCGAAGTCCGTGGAATTGAGGACTGCCTTCCTATCGAGGATGGCTAGGTTTGCTGTGAGGAGACCAAAGACGGTGTTGGTAGTATTTCTTGCAATAACCATTGTGGCACTTATATACCTGGTGACTACCATAAGTATAACCACGGACCCAGTGCAGGTCATGCCCAATACCCCAGCCAAGATCGGGCTCAGCATCTTGATTAATCATTTTAGGAATTACGACTACTCCACGGCATACCTGGTGGTTTATGGGAATGAAACCAGCGCATTGGCATTACTTAAGAGTGTTGAGGGGCAGAACTATGTAATTAATGCGTTCATGTCGTACAACGGCACAAACCTTTACATAATAACGGTTACGGTTAATCAGCAATCCCTATCGGACAAGCTCATACCCATATACATAAGCCTCAGGGAGTTGGCAAACGAGATATCGAGAGAGTACGGTGTTAAGGTGCTGGTTGGCGGATCCCCATCGTATAAATATTACTTCGTACTTGGCTTTGAGCGTGAGTACTACGGGTTGATACTCTACGTGATGATAGCAATCAATGTGGTGATACTCACAATATACATGAAGTCGGTAATGATACCCCTCAGGCTGGTGTCCACGGTACTCATGAGCATAACCTGGTCCTTAGCACTCACGACAGCCGTGTTCCAAGGCCTCATGGGCGTGAAGACCTACTGGTTACTGCCGGTGATCCTAATCTCACTGCTGCTTAGTGTTGGTACTGACTACGACCTCTTTATAATCAGTAGGTTCAGGGAGGAGATAATTAATGGCTATAGTGATGATGAGGCCATAGTCAGGGCTGTGGAATTCACGGGACCGGTGGTCACTGGGGCTGCATTGGTGTTGGCCATGGCCTTTGCATCCCTAGCTCTCTCGAGCATATACATCCTTAAGCAAGTCGCACTTGCGGTGGCGTCTTCGGTGATCATAGACTCCTTCCTTGTCAGGCCATTGTTAGTACCCGCAATAATAGTCCTACTTGGTAAATACAACTGGTGGCCATTTAACCAAAAGTAAATTAAGAGCCCTAGTTGCTGCTCTCAGTCATGGGTAGTAAGTACATTGCTTACCTACCTCGGTATGTCCGCCTTGAGGATGGTAGGAGATACGGTATACCGCTGAGCATGATAATGCGTGGGTTGAGGGATAGCGTTTTTGTTGTGAGGATACCGAGTGATGAGGTTGATGATGCGGCAATTGGGCTCATTAGGCGGGGGTTTAAACAAACATCGCTCGCTCTTAATAAGGGTGAACTATACAGTCTCACGAAGAGGGTTTACGAGCCATGGGAGTTACACGTGAGGATATTCAATAATGGTTATGTGGAATCCGAGATTGAGGTGGATAGGGATTATCTACAGCACCTAACCGGTCCCAGATTCAACGTGATCTATGAAGCATATGAGGCGCTTAAGGGATTCACAAGTTACAGGAGGATATGTATTAAGCCGTTGGGTGAGTGTATTAACGATGTTATTGAGAATGTAGGTATAGAATTGAGGGCGCCAAGGGTGTTAATTCCATGGAAACCCCTTGTTGCGGCAGCGTCCTCCATGCTCCTAATACCCATATTAAGTAAAGTTCAGTTGCCCAATATACTGGGCAATGGGTTTGCTGGTCAATAATATTGTCTAAAGAGCTTTCTGCTTCCTATTTTTACCGCGCAATGTTTATATTATTCAATTCCAAATTAAAATTAATGACCATTCAGGATTCCAACACGATAGTTGGAATTGCAGGTAATGCAGACACTAAGGAGATCATCAAGTACATTGAGCACATAATCTTAACGGCACTCGATGCTAAACCCAGCGACTGTTTACTTAAGAATTACGGAACAATAACAATGAACGCCATAAACTCAATCATTAAGCTATTCCCTGAATTAAATAAGGAATTGAACGCATTAGCTAGTAAATTTACGGAAATACAGGAGGCAAGTAAGAAGTTGGTTGGTATTAAGGATGCCGGTGAGTATGCAGACAATGTATTAACAATATTTTCCGTATACAATGTGGATCCCGGGATATACGCGGTATTCGCCGCATTCCAAGCCATGGAGGCTGCCAAGACCTGTGGAGATTCTGATGCGAAGTTCTTCCTCGTTAGGACATTATTAGCAGGCTCTTTGCCATTTAATTTGTATAGGTTACTACTTGACTACTTGAGTATGGATCATAGATTCCCAATAAACTTACTTAAGGCACTGCTTGAGACAATACATTAGAACCGTAAGTTCAAAATACCTTGCTTACTCAATTCGTATTTTCATGCTAAATAAAAAATAATTAAGCTTACTATTTATCCTCTAATATTTAGAACGCTTTATTGCATGTTCTCTTTAATTCATAAAGAATAGAAAGGCATTTAAACAACCGATCACAATAGACATTGATGGAATCCAGTGTAGGTAAGGAAATCATAAACACACTTGAGGAGTTCATGGGTAGGGTTTACCCAGACGTGGTTGGTGCCCTGGTTGTCAGGCGTGATGGCTTACCTGTCGCATTTAAGGTCGGTGGTGAATTCAACGCCAAAATAGTCAGCGCCATGGTTGCCATAGCTAGAAGCACAATTGATAGGTTAGGTGCTGAACTCAATCTTGGCGAATCAATCATAAACATAGCGCAATACACGAGAAATACGCTCTTAATTACGCCATTAAGCAAGGAGTTAATACTAGCAGCAATAGCAAAACCTGACCCAAACCTGGGATTAATATTAATCGAAGTGGAGAAACTAAAAGATAAATTAACAAAAATACTCGTGGAGTAAAGAAAAATATGAATTTTAAATAATTAAATAATTTACAGTAATTACATGAATCTAGATCATGTTGCAGACTTAGCCGATCTTGCGAATATGCCAACCCTGCCCTCAGTAACCATCTGTTCACTGGCCTCCTCCCTTTTTTGGGAGGTTTCCTCGCCGCCACCTTCATCTTGCATCTGGTGGTGGTTCATGGGTTTGCCCCGGGCCAGCATTGCGGGGCTTTCCTCGCTGGCTGTGAAGGTCTTGAGTATTGTATGTGTGTACTTCACGATTTCGTATGGAATGATCGGGTTTGATTTATTTTCGTGCTTTCTCCAGTTCATGTTCTTGCTCAAACCCTTTAAACTCCACCATACGCCTTTAGTCCATGCCTCTGGCGTTGTTTTCCACATCATATTCACCACAGACGCGTAGTCCCTATCCACGAGGTGCCCAAGTGGGCATTGTAATGTGTGCCAATCATCTGTTCTCTCAAGCTTAACAAAATGTATTGGGCATACTCTGCTGTTTCTGTATGATGATACGTGGAATATTTTGGATCCACGCTCCAAAGCCTTATCCCCAACCGTGCTTTCCAGCTTCCTGAATGGTGTCTGCTTGATCCTATGCCTCAACTCGTCTTTCTCAATTCCATCAATCATCGATTCCTGCGGGTTACTGCCCAATTCCTCAGTAACAATGATTGCTGGTGTCTTTGTTAGTTCGTTGGCGATTTGCCTGACACGACCAATCTTCCTATTACCCTCACGCAACCTTCTTACCAACTTCCTGTATTCCCTGGTGTTCGTTATGTTCACGTAATTACCGTTTGGTAATGCGAAGTGTGGTTTTAACCTCTCAATGATTGCATTCCTAACCCTTTCATACCTCCTAGCCAACCTACCGAAGTCGGTCCTTATCATGTAGAGCTGTGGCATTATGTATTGCCTATTCCAATCAACCACCTTGCTCACGGTAGTTTCAATACCAATCCTACCAACTGCAACAGTGTTCTCGTTTATGTCGAATGCCACCACGCTTTGTGGCAACTCTTGCCTTGGCTTTATCTCGAACACGAACACTGCATACCACTTGTTAGCCCTACGCTTAATCATTAGCGTAGATGCAAGCTCGGCTTCACCACTCAAAACCCTCCACCAGTAGAGCCAGAAGCGCTTGTGAAGTCTCAACCAAACAACCCTACGAACACCAAGTAGGGAAAGCTCAAGCTTGACCGGGGCTATTGATTTAACGAACTCCTCATAACTCCATGTCTCCTCCGTGAAGCGTATGGACACAGCCTTAACCTCTGGGTAGGGCTTGCTCACAAAGCCCTTCCTTCTTCGCGCAATAAATGACTTGGCTATCCCAGACGCCTGCCTAATCGCCTGGATTACTAAGTGAGCATGCAAACCCGGATACTCCAGCCTATACTTGTGATAAAACAGCCTATGGAGCTGGGTTGCACTCGTGACATTGTGCTTAACGGCGTATTCAGCAACATCACGAACGATGTTGAGGTATGCGGTCTCAATGGAGTGGAGTAGCTTGTTGAGTTCTTTGGTGGTCTCGAGCTCGACGGCAACGGCTCTACGTAGTGGTTTCCTTGTTTCATTGGTTGTGGTTTGTGGTGGCATGCCCATCACCTAGGTATTTCCTCACCCCCATTGCTTTAGCCGCCTCGCCGCACAGTTCTGATACCATACACACTCGATAGGAATGGCTCAATAAGCTGCAATCAACACCTCCGTAAGCCAGCAGCCAAGCCATTACGTAGACACCCAAACCCACACCAACAATCACTTTAACAACTAGGCTTATAAGGCACTACGAACATGGGCACAAAACAGAAACACCAACCACAGTGTTGTCTCTCCTGTTTCTATGTCTTTCTTTCGTGTGTTTGTGCTTTGTTCCCCGTGGGTGTGGGTTTGTGGGGCTGCCCTGGCTAGGGCTTCCACTGCGTGGCATCTTTTTGAGTCGTCTTCATCTTCGTATTTCGTTTGATTCTGACCTCCTCCCCGCCCTAAAGGGCGAGGTTTGCCGTTTGTTATCATAGTTAATATTCCTATTCTCATTCTCCATTAAGAATGAGAATATTAATAACTATTAATATGCATTACCTAACCATAATGGCACGCAAGCAACCGCAACAGCTCAAATAATGATTTAAT
>Ga0080005_118162_pt1 | contig 12742 bp, 8 predicted proteins | sample JossMetagenome_2_FD_69208 | JGI IMG/M metagenome (GOLD analysis project Ga0080005, IMG submission 69208) | Hot spring sediment microbial communities from Joseph's Coat, Yellowstone National Park, USA - JC3_ASED (SPADES assembly) (version 2) | ecosystem: Environmental > Aquatic > Thermal springs >... | reverse complement strand
CGGGCCCTTCCCCTCTCAATTACGGCACTCGTATCTAGTATCACAGCGACAGCCTCTCCCTCTCCCGCGCCTCGAGGGCCTCCACGTCTGCCGCATCTAAATCCTCGACTAGATCCTCAGGCCTTACGCCGAGCCTCCTCCTAAGCTCCTCCACTGGGACCCTCCCCTCCAGCCTCTTAACGAACATATCCACAAATCTCCTAAACTCATCCTCGTCCATCCATGAGGGGATGCTAACCGTCACTGTTTTGCCCATAGCCAAACCTACTTGCTAAATTTAAAAATTTGATAAAATAGCGCATTTAAAACCTCCGCCCTTGTCAAAAGAGCCGCGGGTCTAGACGCTCGGCAGACCGCCGACGCGGACGATCTGCCAGCTCACGACGCCCTTCATGGCTGGAAGGAATATCTAGACGCGCCGTCGAGTAGGGCTTCCCCGGCGAAGCCGACGCGGCGCCTCCCACCGCGACCCGATCGCGGCTAGCCACCCGCGGGCGACGGGGCGGTTATGCTGTTTCTGGCCCTTCGGCGGGCTTCTCAACTCGCCGAGGGGTCCAGCGCCTCGTGTAGGTATCAGGTATTTGGCATGTGCCAGCTATCTGCGGATCTTCTGAAGTCATGGGAGTTCAAAGCGGCATGCAGATTTAAGCCCTACGTCTCAACCCGCCTCGTTGACTCTTGGATCAGAAATCCGGCGGTGCGGCGAAGCCTTGGCTAGTTATGAGGCGCTTTAAAGAGGGCGCGGCTGAGGCGGCTAAGTGGCATAGCGCCCATGAGGTGGGGGAAAGGCTTAAATCCTTCGCCGCGGTTGTTGACGTGCTCTCTCTTTCAAAGCCTTGGGTGGATTTAGAGAAGTACCGTCGGGATCGCCTAAAGGAGGCTTTATACGAGGCGGAGCTCGCAGAGGAGTTTTTAAAAAACGGCGTTGTTCGAAACGCCGCCGGCAAGGCGTTTCAAGCAGTCAAGGCCTATCTGGCGGCTGTGGCCGCGGCGCAGAGAGATAAGGTAGCCGCCGCCTTCCCGGGCAGGCGCAGGCTGAGCCCCACTAAAGTCGTAGAGAGGGGGGAGTGGATCATCGCCGTGATGCCGACGTCTAGAATGAGAGAGGTGGCGGCCATAGTCGGCGACAAAGAGCTACGGCTAATAGTCGAGCTGGCCCTGAACCTCCACGAGTTTCGATACAACGGCCTCGACAGAGACGCAGAGGTGTCTAGATACGCCAACGAGGAAATGGTAAAGAGAGACATAGAAGAGGTAGTGGCCTACATCAAAAGAGCAGCGTCTAGTCAGCAGTCTTAACGCGGCCCCCCAGGACCTGCCTCCACCCACGGCGCACTAAGCCAATCGCCCTCCTCAACCCCCTAGCGCCAAATAGCCCCCAAGCGCCGCCCAATAAGTCTCCTCTGCACCTCCTCAATGCAACACTTCGACTTAGCAACCAGCGCCAGAACCCCCAAGGCCAGTGGAAGGCATAGGTGAGCCGCTGACCCGCCAGGACTCCGGCCCTCCACAAGGCGCAGGCAACCCGCTGAGGCGACACACCCGCCAACACAAGCCGGCCGTCGGAGACGGCAACTCTGACGGTCTGCTGAGCCCAGGCGTCCACAAGGACTATGTAGTAGACGCCGGGCGAGAGAACCCCCGACACCGAACAGACCCCCCCCCCGCCCGTGGAGCACTCCATCGCCGAAAAGCCCTCGTCGGACACCACGTAGGCCATAGTCCACGGAAGCTGGTAAGACCACCAGCCAGAAATACTCAACGAGGCGTGTTTATCCAACACAACGGCGACGACGTAGAACCCCATCGCAGACGGGCCCCCGGAAGTGTCGAACACAATCAAGGTCGAGTTCAACGAGAGGAAACGCCCCCCGGGATTGAGGTAGGGACACGTACCGACGTCGCAGTGGACGAACTCGCCCCAGAAGACGTTACAAGCAGATACGAAGACGGCGAGCAGAACCACAAGCAACAACAAAAACCTCATACTGAGAACAAGCTAGAAATATCTAAACACTACGCCGATAAACCTCCAACGATACAACACCACAGCCCCACACACGCGGCCCCCTAAGCCGAACTCCCTCCCACGCCCGCCGCGCATTCCGCGCGGCCCGGAAACGCGCCGCGGCTGGACCTACGCGGCATAGGCATTTTAACCCCAACCTCCGGGGAGACGTGGTGGAGGTGGCTGTGGGCGTGGTGAAGAGCGGCGGCAGATACGCCAGGGCGGAGCTCGTGATTAAGGCCGGGGGGCGGCAGGCCAAGTTCAGCGTGGAGCTCGGCGACGCCCTCAAAATCCAGTTCAACTCGTCGAACCGCGAGGCGGCGGAGGAGGCGGCACAACTCCTTAGACAAGCCGGCGTGGAGGCCGAGCTGAAGAACTACTGGGACAAGTCAGTCAACAGAGAAAAGTGGTACGTAAAAGCCTCCATAGACAAACTAGCCGCCGCCCGGAAGGAGCTCAGAGAAGCCATCGCCCAGGCCATACGCGAAGCCGAAAAGAAAGGACTCGTCGACAGCGAAAAGGCCGATGCCTGGCTCGAGAAGCTACTGAGGATGCGCTTCTCGGCGTTGCTGGACTCCAGAGGCGCCTTGAGGGTGATGTACAAATCCACAAGCCCCCTCGCCGTGGAATACGCGGCAGAACGCCTAGAGAGACTCGGCCTCAGACCCGGCGTACACTACAGAGCCAAGAAGCCCCAAGGGGGCGGAAGAGGGTGGGTAGCCATAACCCCAGAGGGCCTCAGACGCCTCGCCCACCTCGCCGCCCAAGCCCAAGACGAGCAGATCCGCGCGGAGGCAACCCAACTACTGCAACAGGTGAAAGAGGCAACGGAGGGCGAGGCCCGCCGCAGGCTAGAAGAAGAGATAGAAGCCGGCAGAGGCCGCGGCGCGGCGAAACTCGCCGGCTTGAAGACAGGCGACGTAACAGTCCACGAAGCCAAGGCGTGGATAGAAAAAGAACAGCTACGCATCTGGATAAGAGCCGAGGTAGGCGGCGCGCCGCTCCAGAAGACAATCACCTTCACCCGCGGCGCCAGAGGCGAAGTCAGAGGCTACACCTACGCCCACGCCGACGCGCCCGGTGGACGCGCCGCAGACGCCCACAGGACAAAAACCCTGATAATAGCCGTCACGAGCCACGAGCCCACGATCGTAGAGAGACGAGACGGCGCCATCATGCTGAAGCTCACACGGCGCCACCTAGAAGCCCTCATGAAATACGCCGAAATACACCAGGAAGCCGAGAGGTGGCTACAAAAAACAAAGGAGGAAGCCCCCTAAACACATCCCCGGCCCAGCGAGCCGCCGCGGCTCAGCTACCGCCAGAGGTCGCCCTTCTCCAGCAGGTTTTTGAAGGCGACCACCATCCCAGGGCAGTTCAACAGATCCGCCGGCGTCTTGCCTTGGTTGTTTCTGGCGTTTGGGTCTGCGCCGTGTTTGAGGAGGATCGCCGCGGCGGCTAGGCTACAGGTGGCTACGGCGACGTGGAGTGGCGTGTTGCCGTCTGCGTCGCGGGCGTTTACGTCGGCGCCGGCCTTGAGCAACATGTCGACTGCCGCCGGCGACAGTCTCGAGGAGCTAGACGGCGACCGCGCCTTGTGGAGCGGCGTCTCGCCTCTGGCGTTTTTCGCATTGGGGTCTGCGCCGTGTTTAAGCAACAGCTCCACCGCGTAGATGCAACCGGCCCCGGCGGCGTAGTGTAGCGGGGTGTTGCCCTCTGCGTCTCTGGCGTTGGGGTCGGCGCCTGCCTCTAGGAGGACCCCCACCGCGAAGCTACAAGAGGCGGCCGCCTTGTGGAGCGGCGTCTTCCCAGTCTCGTCGCGGAGGTCGGGCCCCACGCCCAGCCGCAACAAAGCCTCGGCGATATCCGAACGGCCGGGCTCAGCCCCCATGTGTAGAAGCGACGCCTCAACCCCCGTCCCCGCCGCCCGCCCAGCCGCCACCTCCCACGCCTCGATACAGACCCTCTCCCTAGCCACCACAGGCGCCAGCGACGGGTCTAGGCTCAGGAGGTAGTCCAGCGCCTCCAGGGAACACGCCTCCGCGGCGCGCTTCACAAGCTCCGCGTCGGGCTTCACGCCCAAAAGCCGCAACAACGCCGGGCAATCCCCATCCACAGCCCACCTCACCGCCTCACCGCCAAACCCGCCGCGGCCGAGCAACAACTCAGCCGCGTCTACTGCACACCACTTCGCGGCTAAATCCAGCGGCGTCTCGCCGCTCTCGTCCTTCGCGTTTGGATCTGCTCCGCGGCTCAGCAGAAGCTCAGCCGCCGCCTTGTGGTTCCTCGCCGCGGCGTAGTGAAGAGGAGTGCGGCCAAAGACGTCTCTGGCGTTTGGATCTACGCCTTGTTTGAGAAGCCTCTCCACCTCCTCCGCACCTCCCCTCAGCACCGCTATGTGGAGCGGCGTTAGGCGGAGGGACACGGCGAGGTCCTCGTCGACTTCAACGCCGGCCTCCACCAGCGCCTCAGCCTCCTCACGCCTCCACTTCGTGAAGTCGCCCTCCTCCACGACAAGCCTAAGCAACGACTTGCCCTCTGCGCCGGGGTCGGCCCCGGCGCGGATAAGCCACCACAGGTAGGGTCTGCGGCGCGCCTTGAAGAGGAGGTCGCCGCCCGGATGCATGCGCCGCAGGAAAATCCTCAAAATAGACAGCTCCCATAAGTCGTCGTATACTTCAGTTTCAGTGATAAATGCGTCGACGGGAGTATTCCCCCAGCGGTTTTTAGCCAGGGGGTCGGCCCCGTGGCGTATGAGAAGAGAGAGAAAGGCGGCGTCGCAGGTGTGGTAGCGTTGGAAACATAGATGTAGCGGGGTGTTGCCGCCTACGTCGCGGGCGTTTACGTCGGCGCCGAGCTTAAGAAGCGTCTTCGCCGCGTCGAGGTCTTGTGTCGCCGCCCTGGCTATTCCGTGTAGCGCGGTCTCCTGCACCTCCCGGTCTCTTTCGTTTACGTCGGCGCCGTGTCTCAGCCACATCCAGACACACCGTCTGTCGAAGCACTTGGGCAGGCGCCTGCACATACCTGCGTGTGCCCCCCTCTGCGCCGCGAGGTAGGCAAAATCCTCATCTACGTCAACACCTGCGAAGCATATGTCGTCTAGCCGACTCCACGCCGGATGCATCACCACAAGCCTCGACCTCTCCTCCTCGTCGGCGCCGCCGCGGTCTTTTATTGCGTGGACGACGGAGGCGAAGGGAGGGAAGGGGGAGAGGCACTGGGCATTTGGATCTGCGCCGTGTTTAAGCAGTAGGTAGGCCGCGTCTAGACAGGAGGCGTAGTGTAGCGGCGTACAGCCTTGTTTCTCGCGGACGTTGGGGTCGGCACCTGCGGCCAACGCCCACTCCACCAGCTCTGTCTTGCATTCATACACCGCTTCAAACAAAAGCTGGTTGGGGTCGGCGCTCCTCAGCCGCTCCCGCGCCTCTGGGAAGCCCATCTCTAGAGCCTCATCCGGCGGAAGCACGCCGCGGAACTTCTCCAAGAGCCCCGCCGCGGCGGGCCCGCAGCTGCGCCAGAGCATGTAGAGCAAGGTTTCTCCGCCTGATTTAACAAGCGGATCCGCGCCGTGTTTAACAAGAAGCTCAAACAACTTAACAGCGGTCTCCTTGTCCTCCTCGCAGACCTCCACCGCGCAGTAAAGCGGAAGCCAGCACCCCCAGCCCTCCATATTTGGGTCCGCGCCGTATCTAAGAAGAAGCTCCGCCATCTGGAGGTTGCCGCGGCGCACGGCCATGTGCAACGGGGGCACATAAATGCGATGCACCGGGTAGTCGTCTTCACAAGTATGCTGGTTGGGGTCTACGCCGTGTTTAAGCAACAGCTCCGCCGCCTCTACGCAACCAGCCCGCACCGCGGCGCAGAGGGCGTCGCCGGCGGCCGCGGCCCCCTCTTCAAGAAGACGCCTAACCCGCCCCACGTCGCATCTGCCAGCCGCCTCAGCCAACAACAGATGACCCCACTGCCGAAACAAGCCATACCGCTCAACAAAAAACTCCACCACGTCTATGTTCCTCAGCTCCGCCGCCAGGTGGAGGGGCGTGTAGCCGTTGTTATCTTGCGCGTTGGGGTCTGCGCCGCTCTCTAAGAGAATCTCCACAACCTCCAAATACCCCCCCTCCGCCGCCAAGTGAAGAGGCGTCTTTCCCTCGGCATTACGTGAGTTGGGATCCGCCCCGTGTCTAAGAAGCACATACGCCACATCTCTCCAGCCACGGAGAGCCGCCAGGTGGAGGGCGGCGTTGCCGTCTTCGTCTTGAGAGCTGGGGTCTGCGCCGTGTTGAAGCAGAAGCTCCACCACAGCCACATGACCCTCCTCCGCGGCGAAGTGAAGCGGAGTTCTCCCACCCAGATGTCTCGTGTTTGGGTTGGCGCCGTGTTGAAGCAGAAGCTCCACCACATCCGCGTAGCCCCCATCAGCCGCCAGGTGGAGGGGGGTGCGGCCGAAGACGTCGCGGCCGTTGGGGTCTGCGCCGCTCTCTAAGAGAATCTTCACCACAGTCACATGGCCCTCCTTCGCGGCGAGGTGGAGAGGCGTCTTTCCCTCGGCATTACGTGAGTTGGGATCCGCCCCGTGTCTAAGAAGCACATACGCCACATCTCTCCAGCCACGGAGAGCCGCCAGGTGGAGGGGCGTCTCGCCTCTGGCGTTTTTCGCGTTGAGGTCTGCGCCGTGTTGAAGAAGAATCTCCACAACCTCCAAATATCCCCCCTCCGCGGCGAGGTGGAGGGGGGTGCGGCCGAAGACGTCGCGGCCGTTGGGGTCGGCCCCCTCCTTGAGGAGCTTAGCTGCTAAACCAGCATCTCCCGACTCCGCCGCTTTAAACAAAAGCCCTAGCCAAGACACTTCCTCACAGCCTCTTCCAGCTCTCCTCCAGACTGGACCCACTTCTCCACGGCGAAGATCCTAAGCGTATAGACAGGCCCGTCGCCTTCGTATCTTACAAACACCGGAGCCACCCTATAGAGCGCCTCCTCCCCCGTCCTCGCCGCCGGCCGCCTCGCGAACTCAGCCCACTGAAGAAGACTGGTAACTTTCTGCGGATGCGCAATCACGTCACCCGCCACCTCGGCCTTGGCTATCCCGCCCACCGTGGTGCCAGACAGCGCATCTACGCGGAAGGCCACATAGGCAACCCCGGGCTTAGTCAACATATACTCTCCCCCGTGTTGCTTGAGATAGCGAAGCCCCTCCAACCTCTCCACATTACTCCTAAACTTAGCAACCACCTTGTCCGCCTCGTAGCTGACCTCCACAATGAAGACGGCGTCGCCGCGGCCCCATCTGCCTAAAGCAACTAAATCAGGCGCCAGCCCCACCTCAGATGGCTGTGACTTCTCCTGCCCCCTGGTGCCGGATATCAGCAGATACCACGGAGTTTGCCCCACAACCTCGCCCCTCGCCCGTTCCAAAAACTCGCCGAATACCCCAGCCATCGACACAGGTTTAGTAAGCACCTGAGGCTTGTCCACGTCAACCTCGTAGGCGTAGTTAATAAAATTAATACCACCTCCAACTTTCTCAACCTTTTCACTACCAAGTATAGAAGGCACGGCCAACGTCGCAAACCTCTGGCGCCAGTGCCTAGCCCAATCGCCCACGCCCGACTTCACAGCAGCTAAAAATTCACTATCATACCTAACAGTAGCAGAGATACATATGGCGTCATACTTTCTGTTCCCTATTTCAACGGAACTCTTCTCTACGCTAATCACGTTGTGCGTAGCCAGCCCATACTTATTCAACTGCTCGTAAACCTCCTGATTTGTAAACCTCAAAAGTCGCTTCTCCTTTTCAAACACAATATAGAGCCCTCCCTCGCCAGGTAAATGAAGAACTTGTATATTCTCATCTAAGTTCCCAATTTTTATATGTCTCCTATATATCAAGTTAGGTTCGATGCGTAGCGCTTCGAAATAAATTAGCGGCTTGTCCATATCCAAGCCGGCAATTACGTAGAAGCCGCCCTTTTTATATACGCCGTTTCGCGCCGTTGAGGCTACGGCCACCGCCTTGCCTTCTAGGCCTAAGTATTTGAGAAGCGGATCGGCTAGTTCGTCGAAGACCTCTGGCCAGTCTTTAAGTTGTGGACCCCACGACCTAACCATGAGGTACGCCGCGTGGTTGCTAAACTGAAATCTCTCCGCTTTCTCTCCTAGTTCTATGAGGGAGGCGCCGAATCTGCCCCAAACATCAGGCGAGACGAGGCCGTGGAGGGTTGAGGCGATTTCGACTAGAAGAGAGACTTTGTGGAGGTAGGCCGCGAAGGTGGCGCCGTACCACATCCCCGCGTGTCTACACGTCGCCGTAGACAACACCCCGGCGTGGAACTGCTCGAGGGCAGCTATGTCTATGCCGTAGGCCTCCACGACCTTATTCACGGCATCGCCGTCTACCAACTCGGCGAGGTCGCCCAGCAACGCCGCAGACGGCACAACCAAGGCGCCGGCTTGATACGCCGCCCTCACCCACCTGAGCCCAGACAGACTGGACCTAACAGCGTTTGCCAAATCCCACAACTTTTCAAACTTACCGCCTACGCCTAACTTTCCGAAGATTCCAAAAACTTTACCCCACGGGATTATGGTTAAGGCTACGTCGGCAGCGAAGTAGCCGACGTAGGTATCTGCCACGGACTCAAAGCCGCCCCAGAACTCCCTGTCACACCACGGAACAACCCCAGCCCTCTTCTTGACCTCCTCCGGAACAAATAAGGCATAAATAGGTCTAAGCAGTAGAGATCTGTTCTCAGCCACAAGCCGCTCCTCCCTAAACGCCACAGAGAAGTTCCCCAAACTATACGTACCCGCAGGCACATATATGCTCATAGAAACAATCCGCTCTCTTCCGTCGCGGCTCCACAAAACTGGATAAAGCAACACGCCGTCTCCAGCTCCCAGAGATAAAGAGAGTTGGCGCACGCCGCCTGCACCCCTCACCCTCACCTTAGCGATATAAGACACAGAAACAAAGGAGGGGTTCCCAACCATAAACACCCCCTCCCCATCTCCCTGAACCTCAACTAGAACCGGCACCTCCACTGTCGACCCGTTCTTCAACACAAAACGCACAAACGGCGTATTCCTCCGCAACACCTCCTCCACGTAGGGCTCCAGCCCAAACGACGACAGCAGTCTATTGGTCTCCCCCGCGTCGAGCCCATGCACGGCGGCCCACCCCAACAAATCCAGCTCCGTAGGCAACACCGTCAAGTTGACCACCGGAGACGCCGCCTCGTACAAAGACCAGCTCAACTCCCCCGGACTACGGCCCTTGAAGCCCCCGTCGTAGCAGACGTCGTCCCAGCCGGGGTTGAAAATATTAGCCGTGCCGTGGCAAGAACAAGCCACAGCCCTCACCTCGTACACCCCCGGCGGCAGATCCACAACAAAAGACACAGACTTGCTCTCGGCGCCGTACCTCACCAGCTCCCAATACGGCCACCTAAACCTACCCAACTCATAGACAGAGCCATCCCGCCCCCTCGCCAAGACCTTGACAAAGTCAGCAGGACACCAAGAATGCCGCACCCAGCTCAACCACGCCGACACCACCTCCCCCCTCACAACCCGCGTCTTAGAAAGACTAAGCATGAGGTCCGTAACAAACGGGTTGTGGCTCGTGCGGGCCGGCTTAACCGCGAAGCGGTCCACCAACACCCCATCCACATACACCTCAAAGACAGAAAGCGAAGAAAGCGACACGTTAAACCACACCCCAGGCCCCACACCCCACAAAACACCGCCGCAGTAAACCACGGTGATATTCCCGCCATAGTCCACAAACAAAGACACAGAACTATTCACCAAATACACCCTAACCCCATCCACCACCACGTAACCAACAGGAGAACCACCCTCAAACACATACACACCACCAAACACAACCACCGCCAACCCCAACACCAACAACCACACCCGCATACCCACGTAAAATAAGAAAAATATAAAAGTTGCTGTGCAGACCAAAAACTTTAAAAAATGTACACCAAGACAAAGGTGCCGAGGAGCCGGAAAGACGCCGCCGAAAAGTTGCTAGATCAACTAGGCATCCTCACGTATAACAACTGGCCGTACGAAATCTACAAAAAACACCGCCGTCAAATAGAACAACTAGACCCCCACAAGCCAAGAGGACAAACCGACGAGAGGACGTACACGGCGTACCAAGCCTTTAAAGAGGCACTAATCTCCTACTACACAGGCATAGCAATAAACGTCATCCACGAAAAGGCCGAAGGCAGGACCTGCTACCTCGACGCCACCGCAGGCATAGGCATACTGCCGCTACACGTCAACAGCAACCCATACCCCATCTTCGGCTCTGCAATAATCCCACTGATAACCCCCACCATAGGAGAGCAAAAATTCCGACGCAAACCAAAACCATTCAAATACGTAATTCTAGCTGAGGAAGACAAAGCAAGAAGAGAGTTGCTCCGCAAAGTCGTCCAAGAAGTAGAGCAGAAGCTCAAAGAACTAAGACTCCCAACGCCAGAAAGAGATTTCTACTACGACGACTTAAACACAAAAAGAGACGCAATAACAAGACTACTAGCAGGGCAGTGCAGATACGTACTAGCCGTGGTAGACCCCACAGGCGCAGAAATAAAATGGGACACGATGAAGGCCATACTAGAACTGCGACAACAACGCGTTATAGTAGACGTCATGTTCAACTTCATGTGCGCCGCCCTACGCCGCCAAAAGAAAAAAGCATGCGAAGAAACCCCCAGCCACGCCTTCGACGAGTTCTTCGGCGGAAACCACTGGAAACAATGCTGTCCAAAAAGAGGAGAAACCACTAGAGACGATGTCGCCCAAAAAGAAGACGAAAAGTTCGGAGAATGCCTCCACGACACCTACACACAAAACATCAAAAACGCCGGATACGCCGTATACATAACGTCTATCTGGAAAAACCAACTATGGCACTACCACTTCGACCTAATACTCAAAGAAAGAAACAAACCCCACCCCTGGGTTCAAAGCTACAAAGAACTCTCCAACTGGGTAAGCAAGATAGACGAGACAGCCCTAGTAAATATCATAACCAGCAGGCTCATCACAGAGTTCATGTAAACTCATACCAATAAGCCCCCCGCAGACCAAACTCACGCAACAACCTCTCAAAAACCCGCCCCACCTCCCTATCCACGGAGGGGCCCACGACAACTGACACGCCAGCGACGCTCAGACGCGACAGGTTAAGCCCGCGGGCGTGGAGAACCTCCCCAAACACCACCCGCGGCCCCACCTCCGCCAGAGCCTCGAACAGCCTCTCCAAGTCCTCCCTCCACCCAGGCCTCACGATGATGGGCGCAACCACGACGCCGACCTCAAGACCTGCCTCTCTCGCCCTCCTCAGCATAGAAAGCCTAGCGCTGGGAGGCGGAGCCCGAGGCTCAGTGACGCGGGCAAACCCATCATCCAGCGTCGGAATCGAGGACATCAGAAGCACCTGCCCCCTATACCTCACGTACAAGTCGAAGTCCTGCATGGGCAACACGGAACGCGTAAGCACAGTGAACTTGACGCCATGAGGCAACGCCGCCTCCAAGATCCTGCGCGGCCACCTGCGGGGCCAGTACAGCTCGGGCAGGTAGGGGTCATGCATGGAGGACATGAGCAGGCGCGCCCCACGCCACCTCCACCAAGGAGTACTCCTAATCAACATACCCAGATTCTCCGGCACGTGGAAGTACTCACCCCACTCCCCCAGCCTCAACCCGTAATACGCACTACGCCTATTCACCGAGTGAAGCCTCCAAATCCTATCCACATAACAAAACAAACAGCCGTGAGTACACCCAACAGCAAAATTAACAGCCCAACCATCCGAAAGATCCTTCCCACTCCCCTCTACCGAAAGAGAAGAAGGCCTCACAAGACCACCAAATGTGACCACGACAGAGGTCATACCAGGAGAAACCCAAGAATATTAAAAAGTATCCCCACGCCGCCGCCAGATGCGGCGATAAGTCCGCCGCGGAGCACCAGCCGAAGGCCGGCGCCGACCCAAACGCCAGGAACAACAAGGGCAAGACGCCGGCGGACCTGGCCAACTGCCCCAAGATGATGCGCGCGTTCAAGAGGCTGTTCTCCGGCTCCCCGCGGTAGCCCCTCCGCGGCGGCCGTGGGATTCAGCCCACCGAGAGGCGCCTCGACGGCAACAACAACCCAACCCTCTGGGGGATCCTCTCCGCCCCTGCCTATCAAAAACAAGAGCCGCCATTTCCCGCATATTTTTAGCGGCGTGGGCGTGTTAGGACTTTGCGAGTATCAGCCACAATTCTCCGTTAGGCAAAGAATAGAGCTTTTCACTAACCCAGATCTGGATGACGTACAAGCCACCCACCACCTGAGTCGATGCGGAGACGTACGACGAGGACTCCATAAAAGACACGTCGAACAACGTCACATTGTAGACCTCGCCATCATACGTTACCAGATAACGGCCCACCCACCCACCGGTATACGTCACACCCCCCGGCCTCGGGAGGAGAACAGCCCTTATACCACCCCCCCGAACCTCCCGAGGGAAGAAGACAAAACCGTTGTAGTACACCTTTAAGATAACACACCTGTACTGCGTACGGCCTACAGCCAACGCAGTGCTGTTTATAAACGTCCCATTTAATATAAGCCCCAGAGGATCCACACCCACCAAGCCGCTTCCATTCACAGCCACGGCACGCACATAAAGCCCCCTCGCCTCAGCCAAAACCCTCTCAG
>Ga0080005_148999_pt1 | contig 12747 bp, 10 predicted proteins | sample JossMetagenome_2_FD_69208 | JGI IMG/M metagenome (GOLD analysis project Ga0080005, IMG submission 69208) | Hot spring sediment microbial communities from Joseph's Coat, Yellowstone National Park, USA - JC3_ASED (SPADES assembly) (version 2) | ecosystem: Environmental > Aquatic > Thermal springs >... | reverse complement strand
GAAGAAACGGTCAGCCCACGAGGCGCACGTGGGACCCGAGGGATCCCCCTGAACCCCCCTTCAGATATCGGGGTTAACCAACGGTTGCCTCAAAGTGTCGAGATAACTCGGGGTTATCTCGTCAGCCTCTTGAGGGGACTGGGACAGACCTTATCTCCAGTGGAAACGGAGGTCAGGCGGAAAACGAGGGCGGCCCTAGTAACACGCCCCCTACCGGGTCAAGGGGAGAAACTGTTCCCAGGGGCTATATCCCCAGCTCTCATAACCTTAGGGTTCCAAATGGGACAACTAAGTTTCGAAACCACGCTTCTTTATAGCCTCGTAGAAACGGGTGCAGCTAAAGAGAGGTGAGAGTTGTCTAAGAAGGACTGAGGCCCTCGGCGTCTCCAAGGCGATATCAGAGCTGAAAGAATTAGGGTGTTCATGCCGTGAAGCTCCTAGATGAAACGCAGTCACTTAATTTAATGACATCAAAAACGACGAAGCCCAAGTTCAATTACCTAAGCTATAACACTTATAGAATTTCGCTTGTTTGACCGTCAATATCACAGCAGTGACGATCTCGATTAATGAAATTAACTGTAAGAGGAAAAGTATGCAGTCACGAATTGAACCTAAGAAATACAAGGATAAATTGCTTTCTTATGGACGGAACTCAGTAGGAAGAAAACCGCTGAAAAATCATTCCAAAATGTATACAAAAATTCTTACAATTACAAATTACTTTATATCAATTATTTTATTTAGTTAAAGATTTAGATAAATTTGAAGTTTTTAAAATTTTTGAGTATAAAGTTTTCGATTTCCGGGCTATATCCCAGGAGGGTCACCTCGGCGGGGTTATGCAAGGCGCGTAATATCCTAATAACCTCCCTCTTTACACATCGATTCGCTTGGAAGATCGCCATAACGCCACGTTAAACCAAGACACGCGCTCCCTTTCACAGTGCAGAGTCAAGATCAGCGATAAACTAGGTCGAGATTTGAAAACGTTAGGATAAAACAGGGATTTCGCCGGACTTCTAACGCGTTTTTCTTATTGAAGAGCTCACCGTTACGAAATCACGCGAAAGCCTAGCTCAAACTTAATAATAGCGGGAATATAGATTGGCAGTATCGTAGTTACAGTGAGTCTTTCGATCGACAAGAGGAAGAGACGGCTTCCCTTAATCTAAAGGATAAATAGGTCGTTCATGTTCGGTCGGGTTTGCCAATTAAGGAAGCAGGCCAGAACGGTTTAGGGACTCGAGAGGGACGGGGCGGACTTACCGTTGAGGAATCGGAGGGCGTATCACCTGTGAATTCGGCCGCCCGCCTTTAGAGGGCGCTTCGAGTAAGGTAATTCACCGAGGTGCGGCGGCGGGATGATGAGGACTACAAAAGCCCGGCGATAGGATCGAGGGAGCCGAAACGTAAATGAGAATCTGTAGCGAAAATAGGTTACTGTTGACTCGGCTTGACCGGCTCGACCCTCTTGGAGAAGTACTTGTTGATAGTCTTGAACATCGAGTCTACGCCTCCGCTGAGCGTGGCCCAGTAGAGGTTCGTGAACGCCCTCTTCATCGTCCTCCACAGCGGGCTCGGCGGGTAAACGTAGCTCCCCTCATCGTTCATAAACACGAACGCCCCCTTGTCGCCAGCGTAAACCGCACACATGGCCTGCCCTTTGTACCTCTCCGCCTCCACGCTCCCCAGGGTCTCCGCGAGAATCTGGCTGACAGCTGTCATGGCCTGGAAGTGAGCCGAGACCCCGTTCTTCGGGGGACTCGTTATGTTGTTCACGTCGCCCACCGCGAAGACCTCGGGGTACCCTTTGGCCCTTAAGGTCTCCCTGTCGACCGGTACGAATCCCTTATCGACTGCCACCTCAGCGAACTCGGGAGGGGCCGAGATCGGGGGGTCGAAAAGCAGTAAGTCGTACTCGTAGCTCCCCTCGTTGGTCTTCACGATCTTGTTCTCACCGTTAACCTCCTGAACTTCCGCGCCCCTCACCACCTTAACCCCGAGCCTCGAGGTCGACTCAGCCAGGGTTTGAGACATCTTCCTCTGGAGCGGAGGGGGCTCCTTGACCGGGAGCAGCAGGGTCACCTCGACCTTGGGCCTAGTCAGCTTAATCAAGGACGCTATTTCGAACGGCGCTGCCGGACACTTGACGGGCAACTTGTAAGATATCACGACCCTCTTCGGGTTGGTCGCGTCCAGGGACTTCCTTATTTGATCCATCTCGCTTAACGTGTGCCAGGAGGGGGAACCCTTGTTGACCACGCCTGGAGCTAGAACGAGGTAATCGTAACTCAGCTCCTTACCGCCGGAAGTCATCACCTTCCTGCCCTTCAGGTCGACCTTAACAGCCTTATCCCTGACTAGTTTCACCCCTTTGTTTAAGACGCTCTCCACAGGCCTGATTATTTCGTCCGTCCTCGCTTCCCCCACTAGGTAGTCGACGAGGCCCGGCTGGTAGACGTGATGCTCTGACGGCTCTACCACAGTGACGTCTAGGCCGTACCTGGCGAGGTTATTCGCGGTCACGGCTCCCGCTATGCCGGCGCCGATCACTAAGACCCTCTGTTTCGCGGTCATTCCGTACTGGATAGCGTCTTTAGGGATACCCTAAAAAGCTTAATTCTCAATTTTTGTAAAAATTCAATTTCGGCGAACCGTATCCGTTGACGGTCTTAACGCTTCCCAAATCCGTTAGGGCTGAAGCTTATATATCGGTCATAGTATTGTCCATTACGGTGTGCCGTAAACCAATTACGACGCATCAAAAGTTAATTAAATACCTCCCTCTCTTCGGGCCCGCCTGGCTCGTCATGATGGCCGACGTGGACGGCTCGAGCATAATCGGTGCTGCCCAGGTGGGCTCGAACTTCGGTTACGGCTTCGTCCTCATCTTCCTCGCTTTGACCCTTCCGCTTTACGTGATCCAGGAGGTCTCGGGGAGGGTCGGGGCAGTTACCGGGAAGGGGCTAGGGACGCTAGTCAGGGAGGTCTACGGGAGGAAACGAGCGGGCCTAGTGGCGGTGCCCATGTTCGTTACGGACACCCTGACCTACGCGGTGGAGTACATCAGCATAGGGATAGGCCTCTCGGTGGTCGGGATCCCTCCGATAGTGGGGATATCGCTGGCTTTCGTGGTTCACTTGCTTATAGTGGCCAGGAGGGGCTACCTAGGGGCGGAGAAGGTGCTGCTCACGATTTCGGGCGTCTTCTTCCTTGCGTTACTAGCTACGGCGGTCCTGAGGGGAGGAGCCAGCTCTTCGATACTTTACTTCTCGACCGATCCGAACTACCTCTTCCTGCTCGCGAGCTCCGTGGGGGCGGTCATAATGCCCTTCATGCTTTTCTTTCAGGCCTCAGCTACTGGAATCAAGATAGGCGACCTGAAGGCGAGGGTCGGGAGGGAGTTGAACTTAAAGGAGGTTACAAAGGGAGTGAGGGCCGAGACTCTGGCTGGGGCATTCGCGTCGGAGGTCCTGATGATGTTAGTCGAGGTCGCCTTCACAGGGGTTCCGAGCCTTACGGACCCTTTGGCCTCAGGTGATCAATTGGCTGAAGCGTTGAGCGTTGTGGCGGGGCCTTACGCCGCTTACCTCTTCGCCCTGGGCCTCGCGTCCGCCTCCTTCCTGGCGTTAGTCGTGATCTCGCTGGGAAGCTCATGGGGGATAGTGGAGGCGTTAGGGCTGAAGGACGAGTGGACCTTCAGGATTTACCTCCTCGAATCGGTCCCCGCCTATCTCGCGTCACTACTGTTGCCCCAACAGTACCTGATGGGCTCTGTCCTTTACCTGTTGGCGCTCTTCGACCTAATGGTCATAGGTCCCCTCCTGGTTTTAGGGATGATAGCTAAGGACGAGAGGGTTATGGGAGAGTTCAGGTTGAGGGGCCTGAACGAGGCGGCCTACTGGGCCTTCGGGGGACTGATTTTCGCCCTGGGTATATTAGGGCTCTTCACCTGAATTAATCGTCCTCAATTGAGAGCGTTCGCGCGTGATGACCCCCATCCTGGCTGAGCCGTGATGCGAGGGAAAAATTCTGATCCTTCATCGATTTACTCCAAGAAGTGAAATTAGGAGAAAGAAATAGGTGAATGAAAAAGAGTTTGAAAAGAACCTCAAGAGGTTCTCTCCTGGGCAGATAACTCCTTCCCCAGCTCCTCGAGGGTCTTACCCTTAGTTTCAGGTACGAGGGCGAGCGTCAGCACCGCACCCACCACGCTTATCGCAGCCAGCACGTAGAGGATATCCTTGACCCCTATAGTCGCCAGCAGCGACGGGAACAGGTAAGTGGCGATCGCCGCCCCTAGCTTCCCTGAGGCCGCGGATATCCCGTGGCCTGTCGTCCTGAAGTTCGTGGGGAAAGCCTCCGCGGGGACGACGAAGGTCGTGGTGTTGGGGCCGTAGTTTATGAAGAAGAACGTGAGGGCGTAGAGGGCGAAGGCGGCGGTCGCTGGTATCAGGAACCCGGAGATGCTGGTTCCTTTGGTTATCGCTAGGCTCGCGACTGCAGTGTAAAGCACCGCCATCATGACGAACCCGATTTCCTGTATTGCTTTCCTCCCTTGCTTGTCCATAAGCGCGACGGCGGTGAAGTAGCCGAAGAAGCCCACGAAGAACGGTATGCCCGCTAACTCGATTGATAAGGCCTGGTCGTGCTGGAACTGAACCAAGCTGATCGGGTTCGTCGGAGAGGCGGTCTTAGGGAAGGGAGAGCCGAATATGGCGCTGACAATCGGACCGGAGAACACACCCGTTCCGTAGAGCGCTATGTCCTCTAAGAACCACGACAAGGCCGTTCCTAGTAGAATCAGACCGAAGTTCCTCAGGAAGGAGCCCCAATCGTGCTTCCTCAAGTCGGCCTTCTCGGCGTTTATGTCAGCTCCCAGGAACTGGGCTGCACTCTTCGCCTCTTGGACATCGCCCTTAGCGACTAGGGCGAACCTGGGCGTTTCTGGCACAGTCCTCCTCAGGTATATCACGAGGGCAGCGGGTATCGCGCCTATCCCCGCCATGACTCTCCAGGCGACGTCCGGCGGCAAGGCGAGTGCCGCCCCCATTCCCACGGCCACTGCTACCACAGATCCGATCCCCTGGTTGGCGAAGACCAGAGCTACGAGCTTGCCCCTGTCCTTGACGTTTGCGTACTCGCTCATGATGACTGAGGACACCGGGTAGTCCCCGCCTATTCCCAATCCCATTATCGATCTGGAGGCGATCAGCCAGGGCAAGTTAGGAGAGAAGGCGCTAAGGAGCGCTCCCACGGTAAGCAACGTAGCCTCAACGCCGTAAACCTTCTTCCTTCCCCAAACGTCGGCTATCCTTCCGAACAATAGCTGTCCTATAACGGCCGTCCAAATCGCTGAAGACGCGAGAAGTCCAGTCCAGAAGGCCACTTCCCCCTTAGTGTTCACTCCCGGTATGTACACTAAGTACTCCGTGAACCCCGGTATGCGGATTCCTGCGTAGTTGTAGGCGTTGACGATCGTCGTAATGATCGCTCCGATTACGAACAGGTCGTAGGCGTCAGTGAAGAACCCCATTCCGGCCGTGAACCAAACCCTGATGTGCCTCATGGATAGCTGGAGCCTGTTCATGTTCTCAAAGGGGTTTGAAGGAGTTCCGTTGCTTTTAGACATGCCGACTTCGCCGTCGGAAAAACGTACTCTCAAAATAATTCCTACCTCTACATTCTATCCTCTATATTCTATATAGACTCGAAAGACAAGGGAGACTAAGCCTTAGGAAGCCGAGGGCGACCCTTCTCTATCCCGCTTAAATCCTCATGCTCCACATATCTCAAGGTGTCTTCCTCCGTGAGCGGCACTAACGTTGGGGTTCTGGAGGGGCTGAAGGACGCGTCCTTGTGGCTCTTCCTGTCCTTAGGCCTTCTCTACCTAGGAATATTGATCCCAGCCTTGGGGTTCCTCATTTCACTCGCGGGTCTGTTCCTGCTGATCGGTAATGGGGCTCCTAGGATAAGGTCGGTCCTGAGGGACCTTCAGCTGATCGGCCTACTAAAGGAGGATAGGTCCAACTGGGTCAGTATACTGAACCTCTCGGCCGTTGGGATAGTGATAGGGGAGATATTCCTGGCGGTCTCCGGCTTACTACTGTTCAGCTTCGCTCACCCGATTGGGTTCGGCCTATCCGTAATCGGAGACGCGATTTTAGGCTTGAGCCTCGTGGGGGCTTTCGTGGCGTCGGTCTTCTTGGGGATCTCGCTCCTTGACCTCGGGAATACATATTCTAGCGATATCCTTAAGATAGCTGGAATACTCTCAGCCTTACCCTTCATTTCCCCAATAGGGTGGCTCTTAGCTTATGCTTATCTGGACAGCCTGATCCTAGACGCGTCTAGGCAGCAAGGCCCTGCTGGACAGCAACCCTCCTCGCAAGGGGGAAAGCTCCCGTCGGTTTACGCTGAAGGCTACGCCACCATAAGGGGGAACGGTCAAGTGACCCTGACCCTGGTGGCCAACTCGCCGTTAACTATAGCGAACGCGTACCTGCTCGGCTCTCAGACCCGAGTCAGGACTGTTAGCCCTAACATACTTAGCGTGGGCAGGAACTTGGTGGTGATATACTTCGATAATCTGCCGCCCTTAGTCCAAGGGGTTTCCTACACTCTCGTCGTAGCCTTCTCCGACGGTAGCTCCGTGTCGGTTCAGGCCTTCTACGTGCCCTGAGGGAGTAGGTGAACCCACCGTAATTAGATCGAAACGTCACTGATTAGTTAACGATTCGTTGCACTTCTGAACTATATAGTTTATATAGATTATATAGGTTCGAGGTATAACCTCGGGCGATAGACTTGTCTCGGGAAAGACGGACTTGAGGAGGATCATTCCCGCTCGGACTAAGGACGGGAGGAGGGCCTTAGTGGAGGTGGTAGGGAACTCGTTGAGCGTTAGGATCGAGGGCGTCGATGAGGCCAAGGAGTACAGGAACTTCGAGATCAGGATCAGAAGGAGCATGGATTACGGACTCCTGGGTTTGGGGGCTGGTCTAACCTCTCTTATCCCCCTCTCGGTATTGGTCGCCCCTGAGCTGGACGGCTTCGCGAAGTACTTCGTTTCCGTCTCGGTCCTAGCGGCCGTGATCGGTCTGGCGCTGATGATTAAGGCTTGGAAGGAGAAGAAGTACGTCGTGGAGGTAGTGACACCGGACGGGGAGCTGTTCTCGAGCTGACCGATTCATCCCACCTTTGAGGATATAGAAAGGGGGAAATAGGTCCTCGATACGAATTTAGAATTTTAAATTTTGTAGATTTCAAAAATATTTGTTTAAGTTTTTTAAAATTTAGAGTCCAGAGAGCGGTTCTGACCAACCTTGGGCGGTCTCAGGATCAGGCTGGACAAGGACGTCCTCAAGTGTGAGTACTGTGGGATGCCGCTCACAGAACACAACGTTTACACCAGGGAGATGGGCGGTAAAACGCGCTACTTCTGTTGCGAGCACTGTGCCGACGCCTACGAGGCGAAGTCTCGTTGAAGGATTTGGTGATCGTAGGCTGGGGCGCCGCCGGTTTCGCGGCCTTAATCAAGGCTAACCAGTTGGGCCTCAAGCCCACGATAATAGGTTACGGCCCGATTGGCGGCACGTGCGTCAACGTGGGCTGTATCCCCTCCAAAAGGGCCCTCAGGATAGGTGAGTTGTACTCGATAGCCTCGAGGGTTTTGGGCGAGCGAACTTACCCCGACTTCGGGGAGGCCTTCGAGGACGTTAAGGACTTGGTGGAGAACTTACGGAAGAGGAAGTACGAGGACGTCCTGGCCAGCTACGACGCTGAAGTCATAGAGGGGAAGGCCCGCTTCGTTTCCCCAGGGGCGGTGAAGGTCAACGGCGAAATCGTCGAGGCCAGGAAGTTCATAATCGCTACGGGATCCTCGCCCAAAGTCCCGGAGATCAGGGGCCTCAAGGAGGCGGGCTTCTGGACCAACAGCGAGGCCCTCTACCCCGATAGGGAAGTCGACTCCCTAGCCGTCATAGGAGGGAGGGCCCAGGCCCTCGAGTTCGCCCAAATGTACAGGAGGCTCGGCGTGGACGTGGCGGTGCTCCAGCGGAGTAAAGTCCTGCTACCCGACTGGGAGCCGGAGGTCTCCCTCCTGGCGGAGAGGGTGCTCGGCGACGAGGGAGTCTACGTCTTCACTAACGTGGAGGTGAGGGAAGTCAGGAGGTCCGCTGGCTCTAAGGTAATAGTGACCAACAGGGGTGAGATCGAGGCGGAGGAGATCCTCCTAGCCGCTGGCAGGAAGCCGAACGTCGACCTCAACCTCGAGGCGGCTGGGGTGGAGCTCGGCCCAAACGGAGGCGTAAAGGTGAACGACGACTTGAGCACCGCTAACCCCAACGTTTACGCCGCGGGGGACGTCATAGGGGAGCCCATGTTGGAGTCCCTGGCCGGTTACGAGGGGTCCATAGCGGCTGAGAACGCTCTGACGGGGTCGAGAAAGAGTATCAACAGGAAGCTGGCCCCCCAGGTCATCTTCACTCAGCCCAACATAGCGAGGGTGGGGAGCGTGGAGGGCTACGAGGTAGGCTCGCTTGAGAGCAGGGTCGTTTGGCTCAGCGAACTGCCTAAAGCCTCGATACTCGGCGACGAGAGGGGGCTGGTCAAGATGACTATAGAGAGGGAAACCAAGAGGATAGCGTCGGTACAGATGATCGCCGAGAACGCGGGGGACGTCATAGCTGAGGCCGCGTTAGCGATCAAGCACGGCCTTACGATCGACGACATCATCGAAGTAGTTCATCCTTTCCCTACGGTCGCTGAGTCGCTCAGGCTCGCGGCCCTCTCGTTTTACGTCGACGTGAGCAGGCTGAGCTGTTGCGTTTAGCTTGAGGCCTTTCACGACCTGGAGCTTCCTCAAGGTCAAACTCAGGTGGAGGCATTTCCTCCTGACCGCGAAGCCCGGGCAACTGCAGGAGGCCTTCCTGATCCTCCCCTCCGTTACCTCGACCTTAACGAAGTATGACCTCAGGGGGTACGAGACGCTGTCGACGACGAAAACGTAAACCTCCCTGGTCCCCCTGGCCTCACTGGATACCGCGTAGCTATACACGTTAAGCTTCAGACAATTAACCGACGAACGGGCGGGCGAAAGTTACGTGACGTAAGCTTTTACCCGAAGGAAGTCAGAGATCATAAGGGCCTTCAAATACTGAAATTTTCGGATTTAATTTAGGAAATTTAAACCGGTAAAGGGAGTTGACCATGTGAAACAGATCACTTTCGTCGCGGTCTCCCTGGTTTTATCGCTGTTCGATTACTTCTCGGGCATCGAGTTGCTGAGGCGAACTTACGGTGAGGAGATAGCCTCGGTTTTTTCCTCTTTTCCAATAAATTTAATTTATTTTACCTTAGTATTTTTAATAGAGCTCACGTTCGTCACTTCGCTCTCGAAAGTCGTAGGGAAGCTCCTCAGAAGGGTCTCCCCTCGATGGGGGTGAAGGCTTCTGAAATTGTTTTCAGGCCCTCAACCAGCCGTTGTGGCCATCTTACTTCACCATCCTACTTCAAAGGTATCAACTCTCTATCGGGGGTCAAGACAGAGACGACCGCTTTAAATAGTTCGGAGGCTAACTTCCCTCATGAACTCAGAGACGAGAGTAGTCTTTAACGTCAGCATAGCCTCCTTCGTCGCCTTCGCGAACTACAACATAATAATCATCGCCTTACCTGCGATCCTTAACGGGCTTAACTTCGACCCCAGCTCGCCCTCGTCGTTACCCTACATCGTCTGGCTGATAGTCGGCTACATGACGGTTACGGCGTCGTTTCTAGGCCTGTTCGGCAGGTTAGGCGACGTATACGGCAAGGTTAAGGTGTTCAGGGTGGGCTTCCTGATATTCTCCGTATCGGCCTTACTCATGTCGTTGCTTCCTCCCTGGGGAGACGCCGCGGTGCTAGCCCTCATCCTACTCAGGGTGATCCAAGGCGTAGGGGGAGGGTTCCTGATGTCCAACGGAACCGCGATAATCGCGGACCTGATCCCTAGTAATAAGTTAGGTTACGCCCTTTCCCTGACCCAGTCGATGGGGCTGGTCGGCGGAGTTATGGGCCTCGTTTTGGGAGGGGTGTTGGCGTTCTTCGACTGGAGGCTCGTGTTCCTCTTCCCGGGCTTTGTTGGGCTTCTGGGCTACTTACTCACCTCCGGCCTGCCTAGCGTTTCCGCGAGGAGAGGCGAGGGCCTCGACTGGCTGGGAGGTATTCTGTTCGCCTCATCCCTCACTTTGATTCTGATAGGCACTACGTTGATACTAGTTCCAGGGGAGGAAGCCGCTAGCGGCTGGCTAATCGCGATGGGCATTTTGACCTTGCTCCCCTTGATTTACGTGGAGAAGAAGGCTGAGAGTCCCATGTTCGTCTTCTCGCTGTTCAAGAACAAGGACTTCAGTATCGCTATTGCGTCCAACACATTAGTCTCGGGCGTAAGGCAGGGACTAACTCTACTCATCATAATCTTGCTACAGGCGGTTTGGTTGCCGCTCCACGGAGTCCCCTTCAGCTTGACTCCCCTGCTAGCGGGGCTCTATATGCTCCCTAACAGCATCGGCTTCATGGTTTCCGCTCCGGTGGCGGGGAGGCTCTCGGACAGGTTGGGTTCCAAGAAGCTGACCACTGCCGGGCTCTCGATAACGGCCGTCTCCACCCTCGCCCTCTACTTCCTGCCCAGCGATTTCCAGCTCTGGCAGCTCTTCGTGATAACCTTCTTCAGCGGCCTCGGAATGGGGCTCTTCTCCGCCCCCAACTTGGCGGACATAATGGCTTCCGCTCCTCCGAACTACAGGGGGGCCACCTCGGGGATGAGGGGCACGTTGCAAAACACGGCCTCCGCCATCTCGGTCGCTATCTACTTCACCCTGCTCTTCCTCTTCCTGTATCAGCCCCTGATGAACGCGGAGCTGTCCTTCCATTTGTCCCACACAGTTCCGCCGCACGTGGTCATCTTCTCTACCCTTTTGGGTTACAACCCGTTCCCGGGAGTGAACCTCGACCCTAAGACCTTCGGCGGCCTAGTGGCGGAACCCTTCATGGAGGCTTTCAAGGGCGTGGTGTTAGTTTCGTTCGCGATCACGGCGTTAACGGTGCCGCTAAATTACTTGAGGAAAGACGCTAGGGTCAGGGGGAGTCAGACGAGGGTGGAAAACGTGAGAGGGCGAGCGGAACCCTGTAGTCGTTCTTAGGACTTGCGACTAACGAACGTAAACGCCGTATTCTTCGCCCTCCGTGATTCGACCTCCCACGCCTATACGGGTGTTAATTATCTCCTAAAACGACAAATCATCCGCAGAGGTGGAAATCCCGTGAGGCTGAGCGAAGACCAACTCGCGAGGGAGCTCGCGAGCATGAAAGGTTGGGAAAGGAGGGATAACTCCATACGTAAGACCTTCGCGTTTAAGGACTTCAAGGAGTCGGTGGAGTTCCTCGGCATGATTAGGCCGATAGCTGACGCTATGAACCATCACCCTGACGTCTGCGTCAAATACAACAGGGTTGAGGTGGAGTTAACCACGCACGACGAGGGAGGGGTAACCGAGAAGGACGTCCGGCTGGCCAGGAAAATAGACGAGGTATACAAGACCCTGTACTCGTCGGGGTCCTGAGGCTCACTATTCTGCTCGGTCTTTCGACCGAGTCTTCATACAAGCACCGACCTAACTTCAGCCTCGAGGTCTGAATAGTCGTCGATCTTCTTCAGGAACAGGTCAGCCGACCTCAGAACTCGCTCGATGAAGCTCGGGGGCCTCCCGATGGGAAGGGCTTTAGCTATTGTTTCGGAAGTCCCTACGGGGTCCTGTTCGATTTTATCAATTCCCTCCAGGTAGGCCGACACGATCACGTCCTCAGCTTCTCTCTTAACTATATGGAGTCCGCACGACGAAGGAACCTTAACCCCCAGGGTCTCGAGTAGATCCTCCAGCCTCAAGCCGTTCAACGCCGCGGTCGAACCGACTACCGAGCGGACCTTACCTTCTGCCAGGAGCCTCTGCGCCTCCGAGAGGTCCTCGTAATAAACCAACTCGAAGTCCCTCGTTCCGAGCCTCTTATAAGCAACCCTAACCAGGACGTCGGCGGCGCTCCCTCTCCTCCAAACGGCCGTGGGGCTCCTCAGCTCCGGATGAACAGCTAATAAGCCCCTCAGCGCTCCGTAATGAGCCCTGAGCCCCCTCCTCATGAGGGAGACCAAGGAGTCCGCGACCGCGTCTGCCTCGGTCCCCTCCTTGCCGAACACCAGCTCTACCTTCCCCGAAACTATTAGCGGATAAGAGACTGGGCCAGGTGCGGACAGAACTTTAGGCCTCACGGCGGATTGTTCGAAACCGAACTAAATAAACCCTCGCTTAATTGACTTAAGAAGCTAAACGAATCTACTAAAGGACGGAATTGAACGGAAAGGAGGTAGTTGAAAGGGCCCTCTCGCTGGGGGAAGCCGTTCACGGGTCTGAGAAGGAGAAGGCTATCCTGAAACTGATCGAGGAGAGTTTGGATCGGGAGGTCAAGAGGGTTCCAATTAGGACGAAGGTTTGGGAGGTAAAGGAGTTCCACGTGAGGGTTAACGGGAGGGAAGCCGAGGCCTCCCTTCTTCCCTACACGCGAGGCTACGCTGTGGGCGTGGTAGGCAAAGACGTCGTCTTGCTCGATATGCCGTCCCACCCCTTCGAGGTTAAGCCGCTTTACGAAGGCTTAATGAATCGGGAGGGCGTGAAGGCCGTTCTGATTTACGATTCCGGCAAGCTAAGGAGG
>Ga0080005_131953_pt1 | contig 12758 bp, 7 predicted proteins | sample JossMetagenome_2_FD_69208 | JGI IMG/M metagenome (GOLD analysis project Ga0080005, IMG submission 69208) | Hot spring sediment microbial communities from Joseph's Coat, Yellowstone National Park, USA - JC3_ASED (SPADES assembly) (version 2) | ecosystem: Environmental > Aquatic > Thermal springs >... | reverse complement strand
ATTCCATCTTGGCGGTGCGGGCGTTGAAGTGCTCAGCGTGTGGAACGGCGGAGGTGTATATAGACGGCAGACCCATCGCCACGATACGTCTCCAGAGCAACGCCACCAGCTTCACCTGGCTTCTCCTCACGGAGTTAACACCGGGCCGGCACAGGCTGGAGATCAGGCCGAAGGGGCTAGCCGTCATCAACGTGGTCGCCGCAATTCCCAAGACAAACATGATGATGGCCGGACTCCTCTTGGCGGAGACCCGCGGCGTGGAGCAACTGGGCAGATCCCCCCCGGGCACAGCCATCTGCAGGCGAGAGACGCCAACCCGCTGGACCCTAGAGGTCAACGTCACCGAGGAACCTGCCGTAGTCGTGCTCCCCGTGCCCTACGACCCTCTGTGGATCGCCGGGTATGAAAAGGCCGTGGCCGTATACGGAGTCGCCGCAGGTTTCTATGTCAAGACGGGGCGATACGAGGTTTTATACCAGCCAGAGAAAATTTTCCACGTCTCAGTGGTGTTAGCCGCAGTAGCCATCTTGCTTCTGGCGTATCTTAGGCGAAAGACTTAAATAGAGATTTTTTCTCTCAGTCATGAACTCCACAAAAACTAAACTACTAATACCGTTGTTGCTAGCAACGCTTGTGTTTGCGGTTGCCCCCGTGCCCTTGGCGGTCCCAGGTGACAGACCCACCAACTACGTAGGTTGCTACCCCAACGCCTGCGTCAACCAGCTCCACCCAACACACTGGCCCTTCGGAGGAACTCCCCCCACCGCGCTGGTGGCCAGCGGCTCCCCGGCCTACGGCGACTACTACAACACCACCCTCTTCTTCGGGTACCTAGGCCAACCCCCCATCAAAGGTCTCTTCCCGGGCAATGCCTCCAACGCCATCCGCATCGGCTTTACTCAGTTCGGCGAATTCGTCGCCATGCTCAGCGACGGGACAGCCGGCGGAATATCCATGGCGTTCTACAACCGGCCAGACATGTTTGCAAAATACGAGATGTGGGCCACCAACAACATACCGTACATCCCACCCTCGGACTGGCTAAACGGCTGGACACTTTCCGGCAACCTGTCGGCGGCTGGAGGCAATAAGTTCGTCATGTTCCACATGTACGCCGTCTACAGCAACAGATCTCACGCCGGCGGCGGCAGAGGACTTCTGCTCTACTACAACGCCACAGGCAAGCCCACAAAATGGCCTGACGCGTCGAAGTGGCGCTGGTTCCCCATCCAGGCCGCGCCGCTTGAAGTGGTCTACGACAGCCCCAGGCTCCTCATAGCCCGCGGCTCCTCCTACTTCGTAGGCGAGCTAGGCGCCATTACTGGCGACGACTACTTCGACGGCTACAAGCTCACAGCCTACGTCAACTACACCCTGGTATTCCCCAAGGCCTTCCCATACGCCATAATATACTACAACTACACCATCGACATCTACGTAGCCACTAAGCTGGGCGCCGGCGTTAGCTTCCAGGGCGCCTCCTTCACCATACGCTTCGAGCTTGACCAGCTCAACGCCCGCGACACAGCCGCCACCTACAGAGTCCAGGTCTTCAACCTCACATTCGGCCGCCAGACCGGCCACCTGCTACACGCCACTCCCAAGCCGCTCCCAACATCTCCCTACAACAACGTCACCTTCTTCGCCCTAGTCTGGCCCGGAGTAACCGAGATAAACGTCTCGGCAATGGACTACATACCTGTCCACACGCTAAATAACTACAAGATACTCCTACCCACAGGTTCGCGGCGAGACTACGCAGTAGACGGCATACCCTTCGTCATATTCCAACAAAAAGACAAACTCAACCTGGTTAAAGAAATCGGCGAACACGCCACCTACAGAGGCGGCCGCATGTTTGTCTACGGCCTAACCAAAAACAACACAAACTGGGCCGCAACTCCAAAGCCTGATGATTTCATAAAGGCGCTGACAAACTACACACTGTTTGACATAGGGCCGGGCTTGAATGATAGTCGGGTATTTAAAGTTGTTCCATCTAGAGGCCACGTAGCTGATGTATTAGGGTCTGGATTCATCACGGGTATACCGGTGCTGGATGTCGCTCCCTTGGCTTACGGCACGGTCGACCCCTTAACTATGGCTGATTTCGTCAGGTTGCCGAACTACGGCGGTGTCCCTGCCGCCTTGGCCCGGATGACGGCAAGCTCGCCGTGGTTTGTAGACGCCTACTCACGCCCCGGCTTGTTGCCGTATTTGCTGATAAACGGGACATTCTACAGAACAATCCACGGTAACGGGGCTAGGGTTGCTGGCGGCTATTTGCTCTCCGTGGCGGGTCCGTCTCCCAACCTTCTGACTAGGTATGCTCAGGACATGGCTTGGTGGTCCACGTTTGTATCTGCCTACGCGGGCGACTTCTTCAACCCTGCCGGCACGTTTAAGGTGTCTGCGCCGCGCGCTGGCCGGCCGATATTAGTTGCGTGGAATGGACTGTTCCAGCCTGTGGTCACTACCACGTGGCCACCTGCGCCGAACCAGACCGGCTACGGGATAATATCTATATCGGTTGATCCCAACGGCACCAGGGTAGTACAGTTCTGGGGCGCGAACGCCCAAGACACTTACTGGTTGACATGGGCATACTTCTTTAACCAGTTAGGGACTATCAGCTTCGGAAGGCCCGGCACTTATCTGGTGCAGATCTATTACGGTAACGTGACGTTGCCTAGGGCTCCTGGGCCGCCTAACTTTATCCCGCACGGCTTCCCGTTGCCTAGGGCGTTTAAGGTGTACTTTACCGCTCCGTATCAGTACTGCACGGCGTTGAACTAAACTGGCTTTTTTCTATATTATTTTTCCTATTGCTGTTGAGGTGGCTTGTATTGTTTTTTGTATTATTACTGCGGGGACTGCCCATGTCCATTTTCTGGTGGTCCATGCCACGTATTCTTTTTTTAGGTAGGTGGGGCGGATTGGCGTGATGTGGGCTGGGTTGGGGTTTTTTTTGAGGTATTTGGTTATGTTTCGTCCGTAGTATATGCTTTTTGCTATTAGTTCCCGCCAGGTGGCTGGTTCGTCGAGGTGTATTTCGAAGTTTTTTCTTGTGTGGGCTATCTTCGCGCATGTGGCGGCTATTCTGGCGTGTAGGTCGTAGTCTTCGTTGGCGTAGAGCTGTGGGTCGTAGCCGCCTGCCTTCCGGAAGGTCTGGCGGGTCATGCATCGGGCCGCTTCGTAGGTCCCGCTTCCGTAGTAGGACATCCTTTCGTAGTAGCGTATCTTTGCGACGGTTCCTTTGAGTGGGTTGCTGATGTTGAGGACTATGACGGCGTCTGCCCCCGAGTGTATGAGGTCTACACATTCTTGGACGACGCCGGGAGTTAGGTAGAAGTCGGCGTCGACGAAGTAGAGTATGTCCCCGCGGGCGAGGAGGGCTCCTGCGTTGCGTTGGAGGGACCGGTTGGGCCGCGTAGTTATGACGCGCGCGCCGTAGCTCCTCGCTATCTCTGCCGTATTGTCGCTGGAGCGACCGTCCACCACTATGACCTCGATGTGGGGGTACGTCTGTCTTTTTATTGACCGGAGGGTCAGCGGTAGCGTCTTCGCCGAGTTTCTGGCAGGTATCACGATGGATACCAACACAGCGGCAGAGACATGCCGCCTTATAAGCGTGTCGCTATGTTAAACAACTGCATCTTAAGGTTTTGCACAACAGAAAGGAACGTAGCACGTTTCGGCGAAACCTCCGACGTATGAAACCGGTGGTTGCGCCCAGATCGTTTTTGAGGTAGGGTTCTGGGCTTCTGGCGATGGCAGTTTTGGCGGTTTTGGTGGCTGTTGATATTTGGCTCGCGTCGGCGTCGTGTGGATCTCTGCTTTCTGCGCCGGTGTCTCGACAAACAACCTCTACGGCTGTGGAGGTGACGTGGCTTGGTCGCGTATATAGACGACTTCGTCAACGTGACCGGATAGTGGTTGCTTGAGTTTGGAAACGGTGCGTGGGTTATGCTTGTCAATCGCCGCGTTTAAGTTGTGGGATCGTCTTGCCGTGTATGTGGTGGGCGTGTGTGAGAGGAGGTGTTTAAGGCGTTGGTGGTCGATTACTAGGGCGTCGCTTCTGGCGGCGGCTCGGCTGGTTTTTGTGCTTAGAGGCTTGATAGGATTTTTTCCATTTTTTCTGTGGATTTGTCCCAGTCGAATTGGTTGGCGTATTGGCGGGCGGCTTCGGCTAGGCTCTTCCTGAGCTGGTCGTTTCTTAGGATATGGGCTAGGGCCGTTGCGGCGGCTTTTGCGTCGCGGTGTGGGACTAGGAGTCCGGTTTTTCTGTGGATTACGGCGTCTTTGACGCCGGGGACGTCGTAGGCTACGCAGGTGGTTTGGCAGGCCGCGGCTTCAAGAATGCCTAGGCCGAAGCCCTCTACGTCTGAGGTGTAGAGGCATGCCCATGCCTGCTGGAGTAGCTTGACCTTTGTGTGGGTGGGTGTTCGTCCCGTGAACTCGATGAATGGAGCGGTTTGGGCGGCTAGTTTTTTGGTTTTTTCGAGGAGGGGCCCTCCGCCTATCATGACGAAGCGGGCCTCGGGCACTTCCTTCTTTGCTTGTGCGAATATCTTTACGGCGTCTTGTGGGTTTTTGTAGGGGACGAAGCGATTTATCCAGACTACAAGCGGGGTTGGAGATTTGGGGCCTGGCCTGTAGGTTTTATGGTCGACGGCGTTAGGCACTATGTGGATCTGTCTCGCCCCCAGTCTAATCAGCATGTTCCTGGTGGAGGGCGATACCGTGATTATCGTCCTGTACAGCCGCGGCGTTATTCCTTCCGCGGCCATCCCCGCGAGGGCGGCAGGTAGCGGCGTGGTTTTGAGGAGGACTGGGCCGTTTATGTGGTGTATTATCGCCGCCGTTTTTCTGGCGAATAGGGGACTCATGAAGGGGAACACGTGCGCCACGTTGTCCACAACGACGTCGTGGTCTCTGCCGTGTCTCTTGACGTAAAGGGGGGCGTAAATGTGGAGCGTGGCGAACCCGCCTCTTCTTATCACCGCGACGCCGTCTATATCCTCCTGCGGAGGCGCGCCGGGCGGCCTCTCGGCGAGTACCGTAACCTCATGGCCCCGCTTTGCTAGTCTTTTCGCTATTTGGAAGAGGTACTCCTCCGCGCCGCCGGCGAGCGGGTGTCGCGGGTCTCTGTGGTTGATGAAAAGTATCTTCATCGTGCCGCCATGCGGCGAGGTTTTTAAAGATCTACACAGGAGGCGTCGAAAGGAGGGGTGGCAGATTTGTAGTTTGTAGGGCGAGCTGTGTGTAGGTTTTTAACGGCCGCGTGGGGATCTGCCGGTGTGCATGATAGCGCTGTAGGTGCGGGGGCTATGTAGCTGGGTACGGCCCAGCCGTCGCGGCGTGTTTGTTGAGCGTCGGCTTCCGTGAGGCATATTACGAGAAGTTGGGGCTTTTTCAGCTCCTCTTCCAGTTTTTGCGCCGCGGTATCTCTGTCGAAAGGTGGTTGCCTGTGTATCTGGGGGATGTGTTTGGCGATGTTTACGGCGTCGTATTTGACGGCGGCCTTTTGGAGAGTTTTTGCTTCTTCCTGCCATATGAAGGCCGCGGCGGCTTTTAGGAGATTCCAGCTGTTCCTGTGGCGTGATATGTCTTGTTCTCAATCGGGACGGTTATGAGAGGGGGACTACGGCAGATTTGACTTTGCCTTAACTACGTCCTTCTATGACAACCAGACCTCCAAGTATATGGTCCCCGTCCCCCACTGCATCGCTCCAGCGAAACACATAGGCTCGCTTATCTGCGAGGCGAGCCGCCGTGGTCGCCGCGGCGCCGAGCCGCCTCGTAGCGGCTGCCGTGCCGCGCCAGTCTAAGCCATATATCAGCACACTGCCGCCGAGGAGGACGACGTGGTCTGGGGCTTGTAAGGTTTATAAACTCAGAGGTTTTTGCGCATGACGTGCTTCGTCTGTTCTAATCTTTGTCCCTAGCCTTCGGGGGCTGGGCGGAGTTGTTATGAGTTTGCGGCCGTGGTGTTGAGGAACGGGGCGAGGTGCGGTGCGTCACGTACAGCTGGGCCCCTCCGATGTCCCACTGACCTCTCTCGGCCCCCGCCGCGGCTCTACGACGAGGTGGGGAGGAGGCGGCTCTGGCCTGCGCTTCAATTCGCCTTGGCCGTTAGGCGTGTCGTAAAGAAGGCGGGGTGTCGGGTGGTCGACGCGTCTGTGCCGTATACCGAGGTGTTCCTCCTGCCGCGGGAGAGGACGATTCTCACTTTTCACGAGTTCATGGGGCGTAGGTGGAGGGAGTATTTCGGGCCCATTGTCGGCTGTGTCGTGAGGTGGGCTGAGAGGAGGGTGGTTCTGCGGCCGCGTGCTGTCGTTGTGCCGTCTAGGCTTACCGCCGAGAGGGTGAGGCGGGTTAGGGGGGATGTCTACGTGATCCCTTTTGGTCTCAGGCTGGAGGACTACTTGAAGTATCGAGAGGCGGGGAAGGAGTTCGATGTCGTCATTGTGAGCCGGCTGGTGCCCTATAAGGGGGTTAGGGAAGCCCTTGCAGCGCTACGCCTCGTCGAGCGTAGGCTGAGGGTGGCCGTGGTGGGCGACGGCCTCCTGCTGGACGAGGTGAGGCGGGAGGCCGAGAGGGGCCGCCACGCCTTTCGTCTCTACCCCTCCGCGTCTGAGGAGGAGAAGCGGCGGATTGTGGCGGGTAGCGTCTACTACCTCAACATGTCGCCTGCGGAGGGCTTCAGCATAGCAACGCTCGAGGCGGTTGCGCTTGGGGCCTACCCCGTGGTGCTGAGGAGCAAGGACAGCGCCGCGGTGGAGCTGGTGGAGGCGCTGGGCTACGGCGCCGCGGTGGCCACGCCGGAGGAGGCCGCCGCTGTCATCTCCATAGACCACATCCCCGAGCCCCCCGTTGCGCCGCTTTGGCAATATCGCCAAAGTAGTTGACCAATATGAACAGCTGATCAAAGGCATACACCCATGACAAATCACGCCAAATAAAGCGCCTCAAGTATACACAGTCCGACTTCGGCTATCAAATCTAACGCCTTTGGCGCCTACTTCTCCCACGTAGGATTCGTCCCTCTTTATTCATGTAGCGGTGGCTGTCAAGCCTAGGCTCTATGCGGATGCTACATCAGGGCCGAAAACCACTCACCCGCCATAAACATGTAGCACCCGCAGAGCTTTCGACACGGCGTTTACGGCTGCGTGGACATGAGAACGTGTGTATATCAAATGGAAGGTCAACAGCGGCGGTTGGTCTCTCTAAATCTATTGAGTTAAAAATATTTAAAATAGATTTACTTAATTCACTATGAAATTCTGGTTTTTGGTGTTGACGGTGGTGGTGGCGTTAGTGGTCGCGGCTGTCTGGCTCATGTCGGCGCCGCGTGAATCCACGCCGCGCACGCAACAACCTCCGCAGACTAACAACTATCCACCCACTACACAGACACAACAAACCGACAAGACTCCCCAGCAACCCGTAGAGGTGACGTGGCGAGGCTACATATATGCTAGAGTGGTCGATTTTGTTAACATGACGGGGGGATATACCGAATGGTTTTTTGGCTTTGGCAACGGTACAAAGGTTAGGCTTGACTTGACAAATGCCACAGTTAGGTTGCGGGATCACTTCGCCATATATGTGGGCAACCCAGACAGACCTGTCTACGTGAGGGGTGTTTGGAACGGCACTGTTTTGAAGGCGTTGGAGATCTATGATTAGGGCGTTGTTTGTGTTGCTTGCGTTGGGGTGGCTGGTTTTTGCGCTTAATGGCTACGTGGTGGGGTATGATGTTCTTTTTGTAAATGGGTCTTCCGCGACGTATTTCTTCCTCGGGCTTGACAACGGCTCGTTGATCCCGCTTGTGGAGCCTCCGCCTCATTATCTGGTGGGCACCGGGGAGAGGGTGGAGGCGGAGCTTGTCTACACCGAAGAGGGGGCGAGGGCCATGGTTTCAGCGCCGCGGGAGCCTACGCAAGCAATCCCCAGCCGGCCGGTCTCTGGTCCTCTGTTGGTGACGTTGGTGGCGGCCAAGCTAGCTGACGTGTCTGCTGAGCCCTACAACGTGTCTTACGTACACGACGTGGTGTTTGGGCCGTTTCCTTCTATGCGCCACTTCTGGGAATACGTGCTAGGAGGCGCCGTAATTATCCGGCCATTCTACATCCACTGGAGATGGCTTACATTACCTAGAACCGGCGCCCAATACTGCAACACAGGTGACGCCTTCGGTAGCATAACCATAGACGTGCTTAATGCGCTCTACAACACGGCCGGGGTTGGACTCCCCGACCGCTCATATCTCGTCATCGTCCTAAACGCGCAACCCCCGTGTTACAGCTCCGCTGCTGGCATGGGTACTGTGGGTGTTGTAGAGTACGCCGCCTCATACGGCACAGTGCGTGTGGCGGTTACTCAGTATTACCACTACGCAGATTGGCTGACTCGGGTGCCTGACGTCAACGTCTTTGTTCACGAGTTCGGCCATAATCTCGGCTTGCATCATCCCGGCACCTTGGCTAATGAGTATGACAGCGTGTGGGATGCCGTGGGCGGCTCTGGCGTCTTTGTACGGCTTAGCTCGTGGCTTGGGACTACGAGCTACCACATCTCAAGAGGTTTATCGCTTCCTCATCTGTATTATCTCGGCGCTGGGCAGTTTGTGGGCTCTGGCGCTGGGAGCTGGCTCGTCGGGCCGCGGAGCGGCGTGTACCTATCTGCCTCAGACGGCATATATACAGTGGAGTATAAGTGTAGCGGCGTGTACGAGCAGTTTCTTGACTGGTGCGGAGTGGTTGTGCACAGAGTTTCTAGTTCAGCGTCTGGCCGCTGGGTGCTTTTCCACACTGTTCTAAACGTCACTGGGCAGTTTGTCTCGCCTGTCAACTTCCTCGACGTGGGGCAATCCGCGTGGGTGACCGGGCAACGGGTTTCCGTGGTTTGGCGTAACTCGACGCATGCCAGAGTCGTCGTTGGCCTGCCGACGCTGGCCGACGTGGTGGGCGCCAACGCCACCTTTGTAGTTGGCTCCAGAGCCGCCGCCGTAGACTCCGTCGCCGCGGTGTATGCAAGGCCCGCCTTCTCGCCCACGGCAACCTTCACGTTGTCCGTATTTCAGCTCGGCATCTCCAACAGCCGCATGTTTTTTAACCCACTCTTCGCATACCTCGACGACGAGCAGTGGTTGGCGCAGGTGAGATACTATGAGGACTCCGCGGGCGCGCGGCGGCTGTATCCCGTGAGGTACCCTGGCGTTGTGGTGTCGGTGGGCGGGCCGCTTGCCAACTCCCTGACCCGGGCGCTTAATCCGCCCGACCGGTCGGGCGCCGGGGGGCTTCCGTTTTATTTCGACACGGCGGCTGGGGGGATAAGAGATGCTAGGACTGGTCAAGTCTGGCGTGGCAACGCGGCGGTGGTGGCGGTGGTGCCTAACGGCTCTCGGGTGTACGTCTTGGTGTGGGGCATCGGGGGAGAGGACACGAGGAGGGCCGCCAGATGGCTGGCTGAGTGTGCGCCGCCCAGAGCCTACGCCGTTGTGATAAACACGACAGACTTCCGTGTGTTGGCTTCGTGGCCCTCCGGCTTCGAGGGGGCCTCCGTCTGCCCCGGCGCCGTCTACGCGGCGGCGGCCGTGGTGGGGGCCAACGCCGCGTCTATAGACGCGGTCGGCGCCGCGATGGCCACCGGCGGCTTGGGGCTTCTAGACTCAGAGGCAGTATTTGACAGGCTTCCGCCGTATGTCTTCTCGGTGGGCGGACCACTGGCCAACAGCTTTACGCGGCTGTACAACCCGCCGGATAGGCCGGGCTTCGGCGGCCTACCCTTCTACTACAGCACAAGCCGAGGCGGCATAGTAGATGGGCGGACCGGCGCGTTGCTCTGCACCTCCAACTGCTTCGTGGTGGCGAAGCTCGTCGACCGCGGCAAGGCTGTGATGCTGGCATGGGGCATAGGAGGCGACGACACCAGAGCAGCCGCCGCCTACTTCTACTACTACGGCAGATCCCTCATGGGTTCGCAGACCAGCACAGCCAGGGTTGTAAGTTGGAACTACCTATCACGAGACGGCTACAGATACGGGCTAGACTTCAGAACCCTAGCCAGCTGGCCTTAGCCTCAAACCAATTCTTTTTCTTATTCCCCCAAGATTTTGTCACAGAACAGCTGGAACCCCCGCATAGGTCCTTATAGAGATCCTAGGAGATGAGTGGCTCAGGTGAGGCATTGCTCAAGTCGTCTGCCAATACTCCGGCCGATTCGGCTGCGGCGATCTGCGGAGAGAATAGAAAATTATGGTTGATCTTTGTGGCGGCTTTCCGCCTGCGTAGGATGTATATGTCGTTGTGGAAGACGAGGACGATGTGGGGAGGGGTTTGCGGTGGAGTAGATGTGGTAGCCTTCTCGCTTTTCCTAGGATTCCGTGGTCTGTGGCTTTTAGGGTGGTGCAAGTTCTTTTGACGTCTTGGGTGGGGGGGTTCGTCTACGCCGTGTTGACTTAGACCGGTTATCATGGAGACGGGGCTGGGGAGTGTCCAGGTGGCTGGGGCTGGCGGCAGTCTAGCCTTATTTTTGGCTGTGGCGTACCTCTTGGCGGAGTTTAGGCTTTTTTGGTCACGACGCAGGTGGGGCTGGGGCGCGGGTTGCGGCGTTTGTGAAGGCGCGGGTGGTGCGGCTGGTGGTTTTGGGGGTTTTGCTTTTTGCCGCGGTTAATCTGCTGGCGCCGTAACCTGCGGGGGCTTTACGGGGGCGTCTTGTTGATGGTGGCGGCGGCCGGTGTTTTTCTCTCCGTCGTGGGCGTTGCAGAGGTCGGTTTGCGGGTTTTCTCTTCGGCATCTGTGGTGGCTGTTGTCTCGGTGGTGTTGTGGTGTAGAGATTGGAGGCTGGCGTTACCCGCCGCGGCGCTCCTCGCCTTGTTTCTCGCGGCGTTGGCGGCCGGGTAGCTATCTGCGGCGGGCGGGTTGCGCGGCGCGTTTGCCGGGGTGGCTGGCGGCTTGGGGGCGCGGAGGACCTGGGGGCGTGGCCGTGTGTGGCGGCGTTGCCGTCTACGTGATGTGTGGTTTGGGCCGCGGTTTCTTATCTGCGCCGCGGTTGCATGAGGCCGTACGCGGTGGGTGCTTGCCGGGCCTCCTCTACTGGGGCTCTTCGGGGTAGTGTGCGGCGGGGGTTTCGGCCTTAAGTTTTTTAAAATGGATCTAGATTATATAGTGGATGTTGAGGTTTTGAAGAGGGCTTTGAGGGAGCTGGTGGAGAGGGAGCCCATATTCTTTAGAGATCTCTTTCTAGAGGCGCTGAGGTCCGACGGCCGCATCGCCGAGGCTTTGTTAGACCTCTTCACGAAACACCCGGAGGCAAAGCTGAGGCTTGCCCAGGCGGTTGCTGGATCTATCGCCGTGCCTCTCAACGTGGCTACGAAGGAGGATCTGGCCAAGCTGGCTACGAAAGAAGACATGGAGCAACTAAGAGCTGAGATTAGGCGTATCGAGAACAGAATGGCTACTAAGGAGCAGATCGAGTCTATAACCATCAGCGTGGAGGACAGCGGCCGCGAGATAGTGCAGTACCTCCTGGAGCAGAGGGGCTACAGATGCGCGGCGGAGAGGCTGCGGCTAGATTCGGATTACGAGTTTGATATCTACTGCAACGCCGGCGTACTCACTGCAGTAGGCAAGGTGAAGGTTAGGGCCGGCGGCAGCGACGTGGAGAAAACGCTGGAGAGGGCGCAGGTGCTCCAGAGGAGGCAACCGGAGAAGATCTCCGGCAAGCTCGTGCCAGTGTTCTACACACTGGTGGCAGAGCCCTCAGCCGCCCAAAAGGCAAAAGAGCTCAAAGTCTGGCTCATTGAAAGTAAGAGAGAAGTTGTAACGCTTGACGAGGTCCTTGGGCAGACATAGAGCTGAGCTCTGCCCTCTGTCTCTACGCTTCGTGGATATGCCCCTTGGCGGTTTCGAACGACTCCTCTGTCTGCCGCCGCGCCTTCTGTTCTGCTCGGCGGGCTGTTCCGGCCTAGTCTCCCTAGGTCTTCCGCAGTGGCGCGGCTTGCCGCCGTCTATGGGTGGCCGGAGCCCTCGGCTGAGATAGGCGCGCGTTGCGTCTTCCCGCGCACAGCCGTAGGGTGATGCTCTTTATGGTCTTGTTCATCCTCGTTGCTGGGCATCGTTGCCGAGGGGCTGACTTACATATCTAGGGGGCGGTTGGCTACGGCGGCCCTAGGAGGTTTTCGACCTCACCTGCCTTGTGGGGGCCGCGTCAGTTCGGCGCATGAGGGCTTGTCTTAACTCTTCCAGCGTCTTTCCTGCTCGCCGCCCGTCGACGCGGGGCTACCGGCTCCTGCGCCGCAGACGCTACGTTGGTTGCCGCGTGGGGGCGTCTCGCCAGCTCGCCGCGTGGGTTGTTGCTGGCAGTTGGGGAGGAGGAGGACGGCGGAGGTCCATGGCTCTGGATAGCCGTAGCTCTCCGGATGCCTAGCCGAGGTCTTCATCTGGGGCCCTACGTACCGCCGCCTCAGCTTTTCCTCGGTTTTTACTCTTACTAGCTCTAGCGGCAGTAAGGCGGCGATGAGCGTCTTCCGTGCCCGGAGGGGCAAGACGGGCCTCTGCCAACGCCTCCAGAGCCTAGCCCCACATGCGCCGCGTCGCCAGGCTTGGGCTGAGGTCTCTTCACATATTCTACTACCACGTTGACGTGTGCCGGCATAAAAATGTGGTGGTTGCCTATGTCGGCATGTGGAGGTTTGCGGGGTCTATATGTGGGGGTGCTGTTGCCGAGGGGGGCGATCCGCCCGCCGT
>Ga0080005_131933_pt1 | contig 12774 bp, 11 predicted proteins | sample JossMetagenome_2_FD_69208 | JGI IMG/M metagenome (GOLD analysis project Ga0080005, IMG submission 69208) | Hot spring sediment microbial communities from Joseph's Coat, Yellowstone National Park, USA - JC3_ASED (SPADES assembly) (version 2) | ecosystem: Environmental > Aquatic > Thermal springs >... | reverse complement strand
TGTCGAAACCTGCCCTACTTAAAAAGGGATTGCGACATCACAGCAATGAAACCATTTGGATGGATAAAAACATGTCTAAACCTGCCCTACTTAAAAAGGGATTGCGGAGAGGCGGAGGCCTCTCAGGTCATCCTGAGGGTGCAAAAGCACCCGAAGGACCTCCTACCATTCTTATTGGGCGCTGTCCCTAACGATGTGAGGGATGCTTCGCTAGCGTTTAGCAAGACAGATGGGTTCAATAGGGACTGCTAAAAGTAGATTCTCAATCATTTAAATATTCTTCAATTTAAGTATGATTTATAGTCTAAATTAGACGAAATGCTGTATTAATGTATTCAATTAAATTCTCACTTCATCAGCAATCTTTTTTGCTATAATAAGTATGTTAGCAAAGTTATACACATCTTCAATTTTTTCAAACCATGGCAAAATTGATTTTTCTAATATTTCTTTTAACTCACTTTTTTCTCCCTTTTTCTTCAAGAAAATTCTCTCTAATTCTTTCCTTAAAATCTCTTTAATGTTTTCAAGGTTTTTCTTTTTCTCTGTTTCATACAAAGATTCAACTACTTGGAGATATTGATATGGAAAGGTTGTTGATATTTTATCTGTTTTAAAGTAACATATTAAATCTTCAATAAACCCTACAAGATCCCAATTTCCCCCACATTCCCTCTCTTCTCCACTGTTAGACATGTAAACAAGACAGAATCCATTTCTATTATATAAGTTTTTCATTTTCTTTCCTGCTTCTTGAACTTTTTTCAGAGCTAAATAAAGTGGATATTTATGATGAACAATTAAAATTCCTGCGCTCATTGTCGCTTTAGGACTTAAAATTTCTTTATATTTCTTCTGCAAATTATAAGCACATTTTAAAACTTCTTCGATAGGAAGAAGAGCTAATACATCATCTCCTCCTGCATATACAAGTTTCCCATAATGTTCTTCTTCTATAATTTTTCTGACCTCATTTGTAGCAAAATTAGATAACCTTCGAGAAAATGCTTGATGAATAGAAGGCGAAGTTGGATGCTTTGCACATAATATTCTTTCAATATTTCTTCTATTCTCTCCTTCAGAATAACTAATTAAGACTTCAACTACTTTATTATGGATTGTATCCTTTATCTTCGGATTAAACTCCCCTCTCAACCATTTCCCTATGTGATCTCCATCCATCTGTAAAATCGCATAGTATCTTGAAGGATTAATTTGATTTAGTTTTAGAATATTTAAAACGTTCTGAAAGTCTTCTTTACTAACTCTAAGTCCGTAATTTCTTACAAAATGGTCTTCTGTATAATTTTCTATCATAAGAAATTCGCCATCAATTTCACAAAGAGGATCGCTTTCTAATTTTGGAACAGAGATAGAGGAAGGAAGTTCTTTATTATTATTTTTTTCATTAATAATTTTTCTAAAGTTATTAAATTCTTGCTCAAAAATCTTTTTTATTTCATCATTTAATCTTCTTTTTTCGCCGATGCTTGCCATTTCAGAAGTTGATGGAAATTTTACAGCATTTTCAGATAAACCAAATTCATCTTTTATAATTTCAGGGAAAAGTCTTTTTGTAAGACAAACACCACAAAGTCTTTCGCCTTGTTTTACATACTTCGGGCTCAATTTTTCCCAATCAATATTCAAAACCTCAAACTCACCACAAAGATGGCATTTTTCACCTGGTTGTTCAAGTTGGTAAAAATCTCTCACACTTTTTCTTGCCCCAAGAAGTTTTTCTAGAAGTTCTAAAAGTAATGAATAAGCACTTCCCACATTAGCTGGCTTATAATAAGGATGATCAATGATTTCTTTAATCGTGTTATATAAATTGTCTTCTTCAAATAATGCTTCATAATCTTTCAGCACTGGCAAAACATATTTTTTCTTATATTCTTCACATGCATTTTCATAGTCTTTTTCGGATGGGAAATCTCTCCTTAAAGGTGGATTAGGAATTGGAGAATTGCTCCATGGCATTAAAACCCAGTAAACCTGAAAATAGGTAAGAAGATGCTTCTCTATATAGTTTTTTATACTTGGATTTACTTTTTCAGTATTCCTTTCAATTTTTTCATATACTTTTACAGCTAAATCTTCCAATTTCCTTCTAAAGGCTTCTTCACATTGTTTGGGTAAAGTATTGTCATAGGGAATGATGGCTAAGAACCTATTCGGAAAATTAGCGATAGTTAGTCTTTCTTCTAAATCTTTATTTTTATCTTTCCATTTCTTGAGCCACTCCGTAAATTTAGGCTGTTTAAGCTCACTAAAATATGAGTTTTTAAAAAATTTAACGTATAGCCACATGTCCACAAGAGGTTGACCGAAAAGATTAGGAAATACAACAATATCAGGACCCAAGTCTTCGACTAAAGGTTTCATACTTTCCCAAGTTAAATAAGAAAGCATGTAGCTACCTGCCCATAGGTCGGATGTTTTCCTTGCTTTAGAAATGAAACTTTGAACAGGACCGATCGTAAAAAGCAGAAAGGCAGGTCTGCGTAAAGCAGAAACAATCGCCGAGGTTTGAACCAAATGGTCATAGATAGAATGATTAGGAGCCCTTGAATCAGCAGGATGTTTATTAATTTCTGGAAATATTTCAGGGAAAAATCGCCATAAAAATAGAAAAATAAATTTCACTCTCTTGTTTTCATCTGGAAAACTTAATTCTTCTAATTCTTTACTTAATTCATTAAACAAATTTTGAACCTTCTCTACATCAGGAGTTTGGATTGGTTCTTTATTTTCAGAAAAAATATCTATAAATTCGCATTCACTATAATTTACTCGGGACTCATTTTCAAAATCTTCTTCTTTTTGTGTATCTTTAAATTGAGGTTTAACGATTATCCTGCTTTGAGCTGAAGCAAGCTGGTCAGCCAGTTTAATATTATCATCTTTTATACATTCAGAAGCAAGAAAATAATTTAAAAGTTCTTCCGCCCAAATTTCATGAAGAAAGTGATGCTCAGGATCCTCTTTTGGTTTTGAGTTGTATCCTATATGAGGAGCTTTTTGAAGATTTATTTTTTTAATTTCTTGTTTTGGTCCACCAAAGGCAAGTAATTTATATGGTGGGTCGTGAAGAATTGCTTTTAATTTAAGTTTCCAATCCATACCTTTAACTCCTTTCAAATTGTATTAAACTGTTTATTATATAATTTTCAGCATCTTTTCTATTTTTATCATAAATTCTTATATATATTTCATCATTTTCTCTTTTAAGCTCTATTACATTATATGGAAATCCTGCATGAGCAAAGAAAACTCTTTTATCTAAATTTCTATCTTCTTTTTCAATTATTTCAAAATAAGGTCTATACTCATTCGTTAGTTTTTCTTTTACTCCCTTTACTCCTTTTCTTTCTTCTTCACTTCCTATCTCTACATCAATCCTATTACTTTCTATCGGAAATTTTTTATAGAATTTTTCTTTTAACTCTTCAATTTTTGATAAAGGAATGTCATCTAATTTATTAAATCCAAATTTCTTTAAAATTGAGCTAACTAAATACGCCCTTACAAGATTTGCAAAGTTTTCTCTAAACTCCCAGTTTCTTGTAATTACCAGTTTATCTGAACTATTTAGTTCAATATTTTTTTCAAATTCCTCTGATATTTTTTTTATCTGTTCTTTTAGTTTTGATGAATTTGTCATATAACTTAACACGAAAACAGGAAGAGCATATAAAAATGAACCAAGAAAAATTAAGATTTCGTTTTTATTAAATGTTATTTTAGAATTAAATTCTTCTTTAATGTTTATTCCAATTTCACCCTTTCTTTCATTTGCAAGTAGAAAGCAAGGTTCAACAGGATTTTTATTACTTTTATATACTGAAATCTTCGGCAATATCTTACTTTCTTCAATGATATTTATATTTAATTTATCAACTTTGGCTTCTCTTCCAATATATGGGTCTGAATTTAAAACTTTTAAATTCACATCATAAGCATATGCCAAAATTTCAAGAATTTCTCTTAAAGCTCTGTAGGTTAAAATTGTGGTATAATTTATTCCATGAGTTGCGTCAAAAATTACTTCAATTTTTTCATTCTTTTCTGGTAGTGAATCAGCAAATATTAAAGCAAGTTCTTTAAACGTGTGATAATAAAAGTCGACAGCATTACCTATAAATTTTGTATGGGCAAATTCACCAAATCCATAGGAAACTATAATCTTTTCAGGAGTAAAATTGTTTAATTCTTTTTGACAAAAATCTAAGATTAAGTCTATAATCCACTTTTTTATATCATTATAGGAAGAAATTTTAACGGAAGCAATGCCATCATCAACTAATGTATCAACAGTTACAATAATTACTTTGTCTGGATTTTCTATTTTTTCTATCATAGCCAATGAACTTCTAAATTCTTCTTTTTGTCCATTGTAGGCATATGGCACTTTTTTCCATTTTGTAGGATTTCCCCAGGGAGCCACCACTACTTTCATTTATTATCCCTCTTCAATTTTTATTAAATTTCCTATTTCAATTTCTTTTGTATGCGATTCCACGATAACCCCTGCTTCTAATCTTGGGTCAAAAATTGCAATTGCCTTTACTGGATGATAAAAGTGAACTAAAAATCCATACAACCATATTGGAGCTCTCCCCGAAAGTACTACAATGTTTTTAGAGAATTTATTTTTTACTGGTTCTGGCGGATGAATATTTTTTAAATCTTGTGGTTCAAGTTGTCTTTTTAACTCAAAATGGATTAATGTTATCCCTTCCCCTATATCTTTAACTTCAAAACTGATAAAATCGTTATTCGAACATTCCATAGCCTAATCTCGTTTTTGCTCCTACTCCAAATTCCGTTAAAGCTTCTTTAATCCAATCTCTGACATCTTGAGAAATTTTAGATAAATTATCATTAAACCATTCTTTGATGATATTCTTTGCTTGATTTGGAAATTCATCATCCTTTGAAGTTAATAGCCTTTCTGCTCTAAATTTATCAAACAAAACATTAAAACAAAAGGTAATTCCCTTTTTAACAGTTAAAAAAGGAATAGGATTTGGGTTTTCCCAATCTCCTGGCACTTGATTTTTAGTATAATAACCTTGATAATGAGGTGTCATAACATCAAGCTCAAAAATTTGTTGATTATTTTGAATCTCTGGATAGGCATCAAGAAAAACTAAAAGTCCCTTAAGGCTTTGAGTTCCAAATGAGAGTTTATGTTTTAAAATCTCGTTCTCATCAGTGTCTGAAAGCTTTCCCTCATAGAGTTGTTTTTGAAGGTCTTTAATTTGCTCTTCTGACTTTTTATCTAATTTTTCAGCAATTTTCCAAAAGCTAACCATTCTTACTACACCTTTTAGAGCACTTCCCGGGATGTATGGAATTCCGAAAATATGATGTAAAGTTAATGAAGTTTCAAGAACATGACCTGCCCCAAGCCCTACAACAAGCCGAGAAGCCGTTTTGAGCTTTAAACATTTATTCTTTTCATTTTTGAATATATTTTCATATCCATGTTTTTCTAAATCAACTCTTTGTTTTTCAATTCTTTTAGCGAAATTTTCAGTTATTTTGGAAACATTGTTTATAGATCTTTGAATATTGATTACAGATTCTAAAAACCATTTTTTATTTCTTGAAATTTCTAAAATGTCTTTTCTTATAAGTTTCTGGAAAACAAGTGATATATTTTCACATTTTGAAAAATTTAGCGACCTATCTGAGTAAATATAATTTATTAGGTCGTTATAGCTTCTCATAGTTCCACCTCAACAATTCTCTTCAACCAATTAGCAATTGCAAGAACTTCAATTGTTGCAAGCCGAAGGGATTCTGAATCAGAATTAACAAGTTCTTCAAGTGCATCATTTTTAATGTAATTTTTTTCTTTTAACCACTCATTAATTGTATTATAAACAAGTCTTTTGTCTTCTTTTTTATAAAAAGCAAGAGTTGGAATTAAGCCATTGCTAACAATCAAAGAAGGAAGTTTTTTAGCATTAGTTCCAAATTTTTCGATTTTTTCTTTATCATTTGTTTCCTTTACTTCTTTAACTTTTCTAATACAAAAACTTGCCATTTTCTGTTCAATTGTCTTTCTCATTGCTGACCCCCTTGAGGTGAATAAAACTTTATCCTTACAAGTCCTCTTCCGATTGTTTCATCCCCACCAAGTTGGAGAAGAGAATTTTCAGAAAGTAAAGACTTTATTTCTAAAAATACATTTTCAGCAATCATATTAGAATTTGGCTTAAATGAATCTTTAATAAATAAAAGTGAATAAAAGACACTTTCTGAAGGAACTAACTCTTCACTAAACAATGCACCTTCCTTAACGGTTCCTTTGGCTTGGTCTATTCTAATCCTTGTTCTTATTTCAACAGCATAATTTACAAAATCTTTAAATACATTATCGGAAACAATAGCAAGATGATTTTCAAGATCGCTTGTCAAATCGTTTGTAGGAATAAATTTTTCCAGATTTTCCGCTATTTTTTTTACTTCATCATTAACTTCTGCTTCAAAAAGAAATTCTTCGAGAGCGACTGTATTTTTATTTTGAATTTTTAAATTATCATTTGCAATAAGTACTTTATCATCAGGTACATCAATTTTTTGATAGTCAATTTCAAAAATTCCTCTTATTGCCTTTAAATCCTCCTTAAACCTTTTCAGAACAAAAGGACAAGTAATCCAAGCAAAAACTCCTTTTACCGACCGAACAGGGTAAAGCAAAATTTTTGCATCGGTTATGCTTATGCAACTTGCGTAATCAGAAGCATCCTCTGGATCAGGACCAAAAATTGTATTTACTTTATCTTTATCATTCCACTTTCTTAAAGCTATATTCCTTATAACTCCTTTTATCCCGCTTGCCCATAGAACTGGGAAGGATGTATGTCTTTCTCTTTGAATCGGTAAATCAACATAAGATACACTTTGACCAGACCCCATGTGAATCGGTGTTTCTGCATAAAAGGTTAAAAGCGCTGCTTTCTCATACATGTTTAACCTCCATGTTTTATTAAAACTAAGTTTGTTCCTATGAATTCTTGGGTCCCAATTGGGTTGTCCATTTCATATAATCCATCTTTCTTAACTAAAAAGGTTGGATTATCTATCATCCTTTTTTCATCACTTTCCTTTCTTAGCAACATAATAGTTCCTGGTGGAAATGCTCTCTTTGTTTTTCTTCCTAAATTTACAGAATTTATTCCAATAACTTCATAACATCCAAAGCAAGCAGAAAATATCTCAAAGTCCTTTATTTTAGGTAGTTTATCATCTGTTAAATCAAACACCCCATAAGTTAAAAATAAAACTTCAATTTTATCCCCTCTTTTAAGTTCGATATTTTTAATTTTCAATTCATCTCTAATCCATTTTCTAAAGTCATTTTTCTCAACTTCGTATCTTACATTCTTCATCTCTCCACCAAGTTTTAAAACTCTTGGTTCATCATTAAAAAACTCAAAAATCTTGTCCTCATCATCTAAACCAGCTTTTTTTAACTCTGAATTTAAAAGGTCAAACTCTGCCCAGAACACAAAGCTTACATCATCCTTTAATCTCAAAAAATCAATCCTATAGAGGGCGTCTTCTTTGCCACCAACTGAACGAAGAGAATCATCTATCTTAATCCCAAGCCTTGGTTCGCTTATAAAAATATCTTTATATTCTAAAACATCTTCTTTCCCGATTTCTTGATTATTTAGCCATTTTTTAAGCCCGTTACTAGAAATAAAAGCATTAAAAGGTTCAACCTCTTCTGATCCTTTAAAGACAAAAAATGTTTGTATCTTAGAGGGTTTATTAGTATTTTCAGGTTTAAAAAGATTTAAGCTTATACCAAGAGGACGCACTATAAAAACTTTATCAACATCCTTTTTCTTTCTCTCTGTATATACATTCTGAGGTTTTGGGAAGTATATTTTATCATCCTTTTTAATGAATGATCCATAAACTGCTTTTAAAATGTTTGTAATTTTTATATTTTTTATCTGATTGATTTTTGCACATATAGCACTTGCAAAAGTGTTTGGATGTGGTGGAAAAGCAGAAGCCACAACACCTCCTATCTGAAATGGTCTTCCAGACCCAAAGAACAAAACATCATAGGGTGTTAAAGTAAACTTAATCATGGATAAATCCTCCCTAAAGAACTCACAAAATTTGCAAAATTTGTAAGCAAATCCCATTTTACATTTTTTATATCAGGATGAAAAATAAACTTATGATTGTTTTGTTTTATAATTATGATAAGTAAACTGTAGTTCTTTTCACCTATTTCAAGAATTTTAAAAAGCAGAAGAGAAGCTCTTCTTAAACCTCTGTATTTCCCAAGAGTTATAATAGGTAAACCAAAGACTATCCTATCATTTAATCTTTCTTTTTGTCTAAAATTCTTATACTTTTCACCTACTTCATTTAATAGATTATGCCAATCATTATCACTTTTGAAATTGTAAATCTCAAAGTTTTCAAATAAATAAGGAATATCTTTCCTTGGTTTAGGTTTTATAATTTCCTTTATCCTTTCCAAATTTTTATTTATCCAAATTTTCAAATCTGCACTTGGAATGAAATTTAATTCAAAACAACTTTGAGTGATATCTTCTCCATCTTTTAGAATCTTTTCAATCTTTATCGACCCAAAACCTCTCCTGGCTCTGCTTCCGAAATTTCCTAAATTAAAAGCAAGCCATAAAGCGCTAAAGAATTTTTTAATATCGTCATCTGTGGCTTTAGGGTGGAAAGAGATTTTGAGTGCAAATGTTGTATTTTCTGGAACTGCATACCTATTTGTCAATTTCAATGAAAATCCTAAATAATTATATCCTGGTTGTCCAGAAAAAAATTTTTGTGGTTGAAAGGGAGGGTCTTTTACAAAAATCCTCACTAATCCCTGATTTGAAGTTTTACCTGCCCATCCAAAAATTCTTTTTTCATCTTCCAAAGAACCACCTGCAACTCTAAACCACCATCTTAGCACCCCATTGATGCTTTGAGTTCTCAATTCTGCTTGTTGAGAAGCTCCTCCCATAAAAAGAGGAGTAACGATTCTGCAGGTTGCATCAAAGGTCCTCATCTTAAAATCTCCTTATCTTTTCTTAAGGCTTTATTTAAATAAGGAGCATTTAAAAGCTTTTGCACGGTTTCTCCGAAGAGTTGATAGTGATTAAAAAACGAACTTTTTTTAGAGCTTGAATAGTCCCTTAACATCAAGGGTCCTTCTTTAACTAGTTTAGGTACCTCTAATAAATAGTCAATAGCAATTTTTTAGGAATTCTGACAAATTTATAGAGCAAAATTTGAAATAAAAAGATGTTTAATACATGTCAGACTTGCTCATTTTTTCGAGTTTAATAATATAATAGAAAGAATGTAAAAGCTTAATTTTGTTCTGCAATAATTACAGAAATTGCGTAGAATAGGGCTTAAACACTTTAAGGTTAGCAATAAAAACAAAGGTTAGGAGGTAAACAATGGAGTTTTTTATTTCTGTTCTTTTTGTAATTTTAATAATGCTGATCTTAGGAAGAAATAATGCCTCTATAATCCCAAGTTTTTCGCAACCTACCCCCAGACCGAAGCATGACGATTTAGACGATCATTTTCTCTTCTCAGAGCACTACACCTCCGATGATTCATTTTACAGAAGCACTTTGGATGATGACTATGTTTTTAGGTCTTCAACTTGGGATGATGATTTTTCTACAAGGCATGACGACATCTTAACCGACCCGGCATATTGCCACTTACCCGGAAACATATTCTATCCCTGTCATGATGATACTTCAACAAGCACTTCATCATGGTTTGACGATTGGTCTTTATCAAGTTCGAGTTGGGACGACTGGGATTCCTCATTTTCCTCAAGGGATGACTGATGTCTTTCAAGCTATCAAGTTTTGAAGAAAGCTGGGGGAGATTGAAGCTTGAACTGGTGGAATAAGGTTTTATGGATGTCAGAGTTTAAAGATTTTTGCTATTATAAATAAATAGGAAGAAAAGATAAAAGATATAAAAAACATCAACACAAGGAGGGTTAAGATGGAACATACAAAAGGTATGCTCACTCTAACTATCATCACGCAAAAAGCAACGAGTCTCAACTACGGAGAAAACATTGGAAATGTTTCCATCCTCAAAAAGCTCTCATTGGGAGATAATTCACAGATCACCTATGTTTCTGACAAAGCTCTTAAATATGACATAAAAAGAAAGGGAAAGGAAGAGAAAGGGTGGAGGCTGTTGGATGAGAAGGTGAAGGAGCTTATTGGTGGTTCAATCGTCAAGATGCCTAAGGAGACAAAAGATAAGAAAAAGAAATCAAAAGAATCCTCAGAAACCGAAATACAAGACGTTTTGAATGTCGATGAATTTGCAAGAAAATTAATACAGGAATACCAAGAGTTTGACTTGTTTGGAGGGCTTTTTACTAAGGACTTATTTGGTGTTTCACTTAATGAACCAGCGGATGGTATTAAAAGATCTTCGCCAGTAAAGATAACCTATGCTTTTTCTATTTCCAAATTTCAAGGAGATATGGATTTTATGAACAACATAGATGCCTTTAATAGATACATAAAACATATAAAGCCAGAAAAATTAGATAGAAAACAAGCTATACCTCAATCCGAACAGCATACCGCACACTATCATTACACTTTAGCCGTAGATTTAGATAGGATAGGAGTATGGGAAGGAGAAAACTATACGATAGATGTTATTCCTCCTGAAGAGAAGGTAAAAAGAGTAAAAGACCTTTTGGATATCATCAGGACCCTTTCAAGGCAGATAAGAGGAAGGTATGAAAACTTATCCCCAATTTTCGTGATAGGCGGAATTTACAGGATAAAAAATCCATTTTTCATGGGAAGCATCTCCGCAAAGGAAACCGAAGATGGAAAACTACTTTTAGATGTAGCGAGAATACTTGACTGTAAAGGAATAATCCCTGAAGAAGAAAGAGAAAACACAATTTGTGGACTGCTTTCAGGATACTTTGCCAATGAAGATGAAATAAGAGAAAAGCTAAACTGCCAAAGTGTGGGAGAAGTCTTCGAAGAGCTAAAGAAGAAGGTGGAGGAAATTTATGGAGTGTCTTAGGGTTAAGCTATACACTCCAACAGGCATATTCAAAAACCCGCTATCCTTAAAAGGAATAGAAATCTATCCGCTCCCCCCTTACTCAACCGTTATAGGGCTCATCTACCGCGCAATGGGAAAAAAATGGCAAGGAGAACATTTCCAAATCTCTATTCAAGGAGACTATGAAGCTATATACAGGGATTATGTGTGGTTTAAAAAGTATGACTTTAAAAAAAGGAAGCTTGAAAAACTTCCCTTGCAGGTTCCAATTCTCTATAACCTGTGGCTTTTGATCCACATAAAGGCAAGTGAAGAACTTCTGAATGAAATTGAAAGTGGCTTAAAAAAGCCAAAGGAACTTCTCTTTCTGTCGGGGGGAGAGTATCCGGTGAAGGTGGAGGAGGTAAAAAGGGTCAAGTGCTTTGAAAAATCTTTCTCTGAAGAAGACAACATAACGCTAAATTATCATGCCTATATACCAAAGGAGTTTAAAGAAAGGATTAGTTTTTCAGGCAGTGGTGAAGGTATACTTTTTAGCCTCTCTTACTTTTACAAGAACTCCCAAAAGCCAAAAACCTACTCTTGGATTGATGCCTACTACTTTCAAAAGGGAACGGAGATTTACGGTTCCCTAATACTTGATGAAGATAACAATCCCGTTTTCTTGGCTGAGCCGATAGTTGAAGAGTCAAGGAGAGCTGAAGAAGAATATGTCAGGTTTTATGCAGGCAATTGGCTTATGGCCAGTGCATGTGTAGGGGCTTTAAAGGTCCTAGAAAATGCAGGGGAGGATATAGGAAAATTTGTGAAAGAGAAGTCTTTAGCACTTCCCAAAGAGCTATGGCAAAGACTGCCCGACTTATACGCAGAGTATTTGTTGAAAGATGCAGAGCATACTTTAAGGGCTTCTTATGAAAAAGAGAAGGACAAAAGCAAGTTTAATCCCTACAATGTGATAATTCTCAGAAGTTTGGGAGATTTTTACAAAAACAGCCCTTTTACAAATCCCGCCTTAAGATACATAACTAAGCTTAAAGGTGTATTCATAGAAAACATTGACCAAGTCAAAAATCAAGTGAAAACTAGTTTTATAGAAGGTTATAAATACTTTTTATCCAAAGCAGTGGGAACATCCCAAACATGCTTTTTCTGTCATGAAAGACAAGCTAAAAACTATGTAGATGCTACTACTTTTACTCCACTGTTTGCCAGCCTTGAGACGGTTAGAAACTTCATATGGGACCCAATACCCATATGCAAAGAGTGTGAATTCCTACTTTACTTTGCAAGTGCAGGATTTTACAAGTCTGCAGGAAAATATCTTTTCGTCTATATTCCTGACGACCTTTTGGAAACTTACAGACTAAACCTGATTTTAAGCACAAAAGAGGAGATAGAACAGGAAAAATCTGGGAGAGTGTGGAGCGTTGTAAAGTATGTTTTAGACTTGGAAAAACAAAAGAGCAGTTGGGTTTTACAAAACATTTACTTTGTAGAAATAGAAATGGTGGGAGATGCTACCGCAAACATATACTCCTTTCATAACATCACCCATCGCACCAGGTATCCCAAAAAACTCCATGCTACCGCAAACATATACTCCTTTCATATAAGCCCAAACTTAGCCAAAGCCATTCGTGAATTGATAGACCATTATCCTAAAAATCTTCAAGATATCTTTTCTGAATTTCTTTTCTACAT
>Ga0080005_171826_pt1 | contig 12815 bp, 22 predicted proteins | sample JossMetagenome_2_FD_69208 | JGI IMG/M metagenome (GOLD analysis project Ga0080005, IMG submission 69208) | Hot spring sediment microbial communities from Joseph's Coat, Yellowstone National Park, USA - JC3_ASED (SPADES assembly) (version 2) | ecosystem: Environmental > Aquatic > Thermal springs >... | reverse complement strand
GTTTTAACCGTTTTGCTAACCTGGGCTTTGCGCGGCGCTATAGTTAGATAATTTAACTATCTGGTTGGCTTCACGTGGTTAACGGTCCTGATTTTTTGTTTCTGAAAACTAAGCCTGTATCAGAAATTTAGCGTTAGGAAACATAACTTTGGAAAACTAACCGTAAAGTTAACGGAAGAACGTTTAGGTAACATAAACGTTAGATTCGGAAGCTTGAATCAAAGTATCTAACGTAAAGGTTTTGGAAACATTTTCCTGTAAGTTAACCATAAAGTTCTTTAAACATAATTTGGAAACCTAAACGAAAAGATCAGGACCGTAACGAAACTATACGGTCCTGGTAACATTCAGTTAAAGTATACTCACGGCTCACGGTTTAACCTTTTTATGAAAAAGGTGACTTATACGGCTCTTTTCAATTATATAGCTAGGCTTTATAAAGGGCCTTCTGGTAGGGGGTTAACGTGAGCCAGGCTATGGGCCGGGTGATCGAACTCGAGGTTTACGAGGATGAGAGCTTCGAGGTAGCTGTGAGGCGCTTGGCCACCAAGCTTGAGGCGCTAAGCTCCGATTGGGTTTTCCGCATATCTCGGCGCGCTAGGCTAGTGTTAACCACTAAGCGCGACAAGTTCTCGATTAGCGCTATTAGGGTTTACTACCTCGAGGTGCCTGCGGAAAAGGGAAACTACCTAGTGCTCTACAAACGCACGCTCGCGGCGGCGGACTATCCGCCGATAATCCTAACCGTGACTGAGTTCGCGTGGTTTTATGAAAACAAAGAGTTTAGTTATGAAAACGCTGCTAGAGAGATTCTAAATGCGATAATCAATTATGAAACTAACGGCAGGCAGTATCCAATGGAAATTGTTAATATCGAGGTTGAGCCGCTGAGTGCTCTCTAACTTTAACCTAAACCCTCTTTTTTTTCTCCAGCCTATTTTAGGAAAGAGGTTAATTAGGCTCTTTTCACCTTTATAGCGAGGGTTTAAAGGGGGCTTTGGCGAGGGGGTTGGCGTGGCGCGCGCGGCGGCTCAAGCGGCTCAAGGAGAGAGGGCGGAGCTGGAGGCGCGTCTCTACGCTACGCTGGCGCGCGCCAGGCCCGACATCAAGGGCGCCGCGCTCAGGAGGATTGCGCGCGAGGTGGCTAGGCGCTACGCGGCCCTTGAGCGGGCGGGCGTGAACGTGGCGCCCGTTCTCGGCGAAATAGCGGATAACCTCGACGCGGCGCTTTCGGTGGAGGAGAACGTGGGCTTAGCCCTCGGTATCCTCGATAAGTACGCCAGGGCTGAGCCGGTTTCCGCGGCGCCGGATACTCAGATTGAGGAGGCGCGGCGCCGCTACCTCGATTTACTTTGGATAAAGAAAGAGTTCGGAGGATTAAGCGAAGAAGAGGAGGAAGAACTGAAAGCTTTAGAGAAATTCCTAGAAAAGTATGGAAAGCTTCCAGTCGAGCCGGAAGAGGAGAACTGGCGCGAGATACTGAGGTCCGGCGCGGCCCCGGTCCCCATAAAGGCCCCCGTTGAGCTAATCGAGATCGAGTGCGAAGTGTGGCTGCCGGAGCGCGTGCGGCTCAACAGCGAGGAGCTATATAGGGCTCTGATAAAGAGGGGGCGCGAGCTGATCGCGAGGGGGTTGCTGTGAGTGCGCTCAAGGTTTACGCGCCCAAGGCTATGCGCGACTACCAGGTCGAGGCGCTCAAGGCCGCGCTCAAGGCGAAGCGGGGGATCATCGTGCTGCCCACCGGCACAGGAAAGACGCTGGTGGGCAGCACGCTGGCCGTGAACGCTATGCTCCGGGGCCGGCGCGTGGCCGTGCTGGTGCCCACCAAGGTGCTGGCGGAGCAATGGGCCAAGCATTTCAGGAAGTGGTGGGGGCTCAAGGTGGGCGTGGTGCACAGCGAGCGCCGCGAGGTTAGGGAGATAACGGTTTGGGTTTACAACTCTTTTGTTAAAACTACGGCAGCCGCCGGGCGGCCCCTGGCCGACGTGATAATCGTGGACGAGGCGCACCACGCCGGCGCCAGGGGGCTTCTGGCGGCCCTGCGGGCCCACGAGGGGGCGAAGATAATCGGGCTCACGGCGACGCCCACCAGGTGGGATAACGAGAGCGAGCTCCTGGCGTTCATGCCCGTGGTTTTCTCGATGGGGCCCGGCGCGGCGCTGGTGCGCCGGGCGCTGGTGGACTTCGAGGTTAAGCCGGTGCCCGTTTCCCTGGCGCCGCGCGAGGCGGCGGAGTACGCCGAGCTCGACTACGAACTGCGCCGGATAATGGCGGTGCTGAACGAGGGGGGCTTGAGCCCAGAGGAGGCTAAGGCCCTGAAGGATAGGGCCGCCAGGATAATCCAGAGGCGGAAGCTGATAGCGGCCCGGAGCGAGAGCAAGATGAGGGTGGCCGTGGACCTGCTGAGGCGGCTGGCGCTCACCCACAGCCGCGTGCTGGTTTTCACGGAGGCGAGCGACGTGGCTGAGAGGCTCGCCGCGGCGACCGGCGGCGCCGCGATTCTGGCCACCACGCCCCGGGCGCGGCGCGAGAGGATACTCGAGACCTGGGGCCGCGAGTTCTCGATCTTAGTCACGTGCAAGGTGCTCGAGGAGGGCTTCGACGTGCCCGAGTGCGACACGGGCGTGATACTGGCCACCGGGGCCAACGACAGGCAGCTGATCCAGCGCGTGGGCCGCCTGCTCAGGCCCGCGCCCGGGAAAACCAGGGCCACGGTTTACTTCGTGTATGCCAGGGGCACGCACGAGGAGGGGGCTTACTGGCGGCTCAGGAAGCTCTTCCGCGCCGACGACACGAAGATCACGAGCTGGCTCTAAACCCGCTTTTCCGAGACTTTTTGGCCAGGGTTAAAGGGGGGTCGCGAATCGGGAAAGGGGAGGGGGCCGTTTTGAAAAAGGGGGCGCTTAAGGGACTGTTTTCTCTCTTTTCAAATATATAGCGAAGGTTTATAACCCCCCTTTTCTCCCCCTAAGCCCGTGAGGGGAATGAGCGGGGAGGTGAAGGTGAAGGTGGGCGGGAAACTGTACGTGGTGTTCGAGCGGAGGGGCAGGGTCTGGGAGGTCGAGGTGCCGGGCGTCTACGTCGTGCCCCTGCGGCACCCCAGGGACCGGGCGTACGCGTTCACCGTCGATGTCGCCAGCGACAAGGGGGAGCTGGTGGACGTGGGGCTGCTGCTGGTGGGCACGCCGGAGCAGATAGCGAAGTGGGGCTTGGAGAGCGCGGCGGAGGGTCCCATACTGGACGAGGCTTGGCTGTGGGCGCTGGAGGCGCTGAGGGAGGGCCGGGCGAGGGTCGAGGTTAGGTCCCTGGCGCAGTAGGTCCAACCCCCCCGTTTTCTTTTTTCTTTCTCTTTCCCACTTTAAAGCGAAGGTTTATAAGGGGGTTTTCCACCCCCTGAACCGTGCCGGAGAAGCGGGTTGTCGAAAGGGTTAGGGAGATCGCCGAGAGGACGCTGGGCAGGGGCGACAGGCACGTGCACCTGGCCTTCCGCCTGAGGGAGCGCGGCGGGGAGCACGAGTGGCGCGAGGTATTCACGGTGGCGCGGAGCGAGGTCGAGCCGAGCACGTGGGGGCTCTTCGACGAGGACGACACCTTCCTCTGGGCCATGGGCTTCGCGGGGGAGCCGGACTGGACCGACTTCGCCGAGGGTTTGGTCTGGGCCGTCGAGCTGTACACCGAGGGCGAGGCCCTCGACGTGGAGCAGGTTTAGCCCCAACCAACCCTGCTTTTTCTTTCTCTTTCCCACTTTAAAGCGAAGGCTTATATACCCCCTGTTTCAACCCTATACACGTGAGGGGAATGAGCGAGGAGCGGGCGTATGAGGAGGCGTGGGGCGTTAAGCCGGAGGTGATCATGCGAGGGGATTGGAAGGTGCTCGTGGTGTGGTACGTGGGCCGCGACTACGCGGTGCCGGGCGCCAAGGTGGCTAGGTCGGAGCGCTACGGGCTCTGGATCGGGAAAACGCCGCTGGGCGAGCTCGTCGTGGGGAGGTCGCTTAGGAGCGTGGCGGCTGAGCTGATGCGCGGCTGCTGGGAGGAGAAAGAGAAGTGGGAGGAGCTGGCGAGGGCCGTCGAGGAGGGCCGGGCCGACGTCGAGGTGTGGCCGGAGGACAAGTACTTCGCCTGGCTCAAGGCGAAGGTCCTCGCCGGGATGGCTGGTGCCAAGGTATGAGCGGGGAGGTCTGCCCCTACCTGGAGCGCAGGGTCGAGGAGGGGAGGAGCCGCTTCTACTGCCGGGCCAGGGGCGGGGCACCCGTGGACCCAGCCCTGGCGCCGTGCCTGCTGTCCCCTAGGGAGAGGGCTGCGCTCTGCCCCGACTACGCCAAGGCGGCGCTCAGGGACCTCGCCGCCAGGGCGGCGGCCAGGGCCGAGCGGCTCGCCGCCTGAGGACCTCTAAATCCATCTTTTTTCTTTCCCTTTTTAGAGCGAAGGTTTATAACCCCCCGTTCTGTAACCCTCTACTCGGTGGGCCAGGTGGGCGAGGAGAGGGAGAGGAGGGCGGAAGGCTGGGAGGGGTCCGCGGCGGAGGAGAGAGTGGAGGTCGAGGAGGGGCCGCGCCCCTTCTGCCCGCTCTTCAGCATAGCCTTCGGCTCGCTCTACCAATGCCTGGAAGACCGCTGTATGTGGTGGGACGTCGAGGAGGGCTGCTGCCTAGTCGAGTCGCTGAAGCACATCATCTGGCGCGCGGCGGGGGAGATAGCGGGGGCGTGAGGTGGCGCCCGGTGGGCGAGCGCCCGATGGGCGAGGTCGAGGAGGAGGCGAAGATCCTTGAGCGCGTCATCCGGCGCGATATGGAGAAGTGGCCCGACGCGCTTCTTTACGAGCTGGCGAGGATGGGCTCCCCCTACGCTTTGGAGGAGCTGCTGCGGAGGAGGCGGAAGAGGCGGAAGCCCCTCGACCTCGACCTATAACCCCCCGTGCGCTGGGGGAGGGCTAGCCTCTTTCACCTTTTTCTTTAAAGCGAAAGTTTATATAGCTCTTCGTCCACCCCCTACCCCGATGAGCGGGATGGAGACCCGGGAGATCGAGAACAGGCTGTGGAGCATCGCTAGGGAGCTGGATGAGATCGGAGAGGAGCTCCACGACATCAAGGTGCTCCTCCTCCTGCTCGCGGTCTACGCGGGGGTGTGGCTGGCCACCTGGATCTTCGTCGCGCTCAGCGTCCTGGCGAAGTGACCGCTATGCGCCTCGAGTGCTTCTGCGGGAGAACTTTCGGCGAGCTCTCGGCGTTCATCGACCACTTCGTGAAAGAGCACCGCGACAAGGTGCCCGAGTGGTGGTGGGCTTACAGCGCGCGCAGCCGGAGGGGGAAGAAGTGGGAGCTGGTCAACGACCTGAAGCTTTCTGGCTGGGTGCGCGTGCGGCGGTAGCCCCCGCGGCGGCTTCCGCCGGCATCTCCCCCTCTTTTTCTTTCTCCCCCTCGAGCAGGGGAACCTCCTCCCTCTTCGGCTCCGGCAGGAGCCCGCGCCTGGCCAGCGACGCGACCCATTGCACCTTCTTCTTGAGGGCGAACTCGTCCTGCGGTCCCAAGGCCGTGAGCCCCTTGGTTATCCTCAGGAGCCTCAGCTCGTCCTCCGTGAGCTCCCTGAGCCCCGTCTCCCTGACCCCCGGCAGCTTGATCGGGAGCGGCTCCGCCTCCACCCTCGGTCCCCGCGCCGCCTCCCCGCGGGCCAGCAGCAGGTGGAGCCGCACCTCCTCCGCCTTCATGGCGGCGTAGTCCCTCACCGCGTCGAAGTTCTCGGCGATCTCCGCCAGCTGCTCGGCCCACCGGCCCAGCACCTCCGGGTACGGCTTCGAGAAGTCGGCGACCTGCGAGAGCAGGCGCACGGCCCTGTCGATCACGGTGGGGAAGTGTATGGACTCCAGGTTGGTGATGTGCATCAGGCGCACCGGCAGCGGCACCCCCCTCCCCGCCCCCGGCTTGCCCCACGACTCGGGCACCACGCCGTACAGGTGCCTGGGACCCAGGTGGCACACGTCGGCGCTCCAGTAGACCCTCCCCGTCTGCGGGTCCACCTTCTTCACCTTCCCGTGGTAGACGCGCACGTACTCGAGGACGCGCCCGTTCGGCAGGTAGCGCCTGAAGATCTCCCTACGCCCCAGCCTGCCGCACCTGGGGCATATCACGAGCGGCTTCTTGCTCTCCAGCGGCACCCTCGACCCCCTCCTCCCCGAACGCGCCCCTCATATAGTCTTCGACGGCTTCGAGGACGACCTTCAGGAACTCGTCGAGGCACTCCATAACCTCCTCCCTCTCCACGCTCCACTCCAGGCAGTCGGCCAGCTCCCCGGCGGCCTCCTCGACCTGCCGCCTGACCTCCTCCGCCAGCCCCCTCACGCTTTCACCTCGACCGCCTCCTCGACCCTCTGCCTGCCCAGCTCCGCGAGCGCCCAGAACAGCCTCTTCGCGGCCTCCCCCGCATCCCTCGCGGCCTCCCGCAGGTCGGGCGGCGCCTCCCCCCACGCCGCGAGCTCCGCGGCGTGGACCATCAGGGCGGCCAGGTGCTTGAAGACGCACCAGGCCCGCCTGTAGAACTCCTCCCGGAGCCCGAGGGCCCTCCACCACTCCTCCTGGAAGGCGCGCCTCTCCTCCCTCGCCTCGGCTGCCACGTCGAGAAGGTCCAGCTCCACCGCGTGCTCCTCCACGTTGACAAGGTGGCCCAGCACCCACAGGCTCTCCTCGACCCACCCCCTTCCCGCCGCCACGGGGTGGGCTAGGGAGGGCGGGCTTAAAGCGTGCGGGGGAAAGAGAGAGGAAGAAAAAAAGAGAGAGGTTCGGGTTTAGAGCCAGGCGACCACCGTCTGGCCGCCAGCCGCGCCTATCGGGCAGCCCTTCTTGAGCATTATGCCCCTGACCACGTCGGCGGCCTTCGGGTTCAGCGCCAGCATCGCCGTGTAGAGCGCGTTGAGCGTCTCACATGAAGCCATCATCAGCTCCTTGTCGGTGATCTTCGCTTTCACGGCGCTACCACCCTGCTAGGCGCCCCCTTTAGAGGGCGCCGATGCTCGTCAGGAAGGCCCTCAGCCCAGACTCCCAGTTGGGACCCCACTTCTCCCTGACGATGCCGGCCATCCCGGCCCTGCACTTCTCGATGTTCACGCCGGGGAACAGGCGGCTGACGAAGTCGCAGTACTTTACCGGGTACTTGACCTCGGTCTTCCTGACTATGGTCTCGGGGACGGGCATGTTTCCCCCTCGCCTTCAGCTGGCGGGTGCGGGGTTAAAAAAGAACGTCGGCTAAACCCCGCTCTAACCCCACCGTCGATACTTTAGCCTAAACCTTCACAGCGCGCGCTCACAGCTGGCGGGACAGGTGCGGCGGGATGGGCTTCGCCGCGATCCTGAACGAGCCGCCGCCGAGCCCGCAGATCAGGACCGCCACGTTCGTCTGCTTGAAAAGGAAGGCAACGCACTCCCCCTCCTTTAGCGTGGAGAGGTTGTAGTCGGCGACCTCGCCGGGCACCGTGAGCTGCTCCCTAACTATCAGCTGCTGGGTTTGGTACGTGGGCACGAAGCGAGCGCGGGCGCCAACATTTAAATCCATCGCAACCCGCCTCCCCCCGATGCTGCCACTAGTGGCTGTGGTGGCGGCTTACAGCCTAATCGGGCTCGCGATATCGATAGTCACGCTGATGCGGTACGTGCAGGAGCAGGGGACCCTCGACGCGCTCGCCGTCCTCCTCACGATACGGGAAGTCCTGGGCGAGGCGCTGAGCTTCATATGGTTTTTGCTGCTATTCCACATGTGGGGCCTGCTCGACCTGCGCGCCCAGCTCGGCTGGCAGGCGGAGCTGCCCCCGCCCCTCTCCACCGCCGAGGGGCAGCTCCTCTTCCTCCTCCTGGCGGTCGCCGCCGGTCTCTACATCTACCTGTACGCGGAAGGGCGACTGTGGGGGGCCTTCCTCCTCGCGCTGGCTGGGACGATGGCGCTACAGCTCGCCTTCGGTCTCAAGCTCCTCGATATCTACTTCCTCCTCGCCCTCCTCGCCCTCGGTCTCGTCAGCGCGCTCGGCACCGCTTGGGCGCTCGTCAGCGAGCTCCACGCTCGCCTCGGGGGCTGACTCCCCCGCCTCGGGAGCCCCCCTCCCCGCGCGCCTGGCGGGGGGCGGCGGCAGCGCCTCGGGTCTCTTCAAGGGTAGCGGGGGCAATCGCTCCCTGGGCTCCGGCGGCGGCAGCTCCACCACCGTGAACGCGGTCACCTTCCTGGCCCACCAGAGGTAGGGGTCCGTTTCCGGCGTGAAGTAGCCGGAGGCTACGTAGCCGAGCTCGGGCGCCCCGTAGACGCTCGGGGCCCGGAGCTTCCAGGCGGCCACCGCCCTCCAGTCCACCCCCTCGTACACCCTGCCCCCCACCACGACCACGTCGCCGGGGGGTCTGTACTGCCCCCGTAAAGCGGCGAAGGCCGGGTCCCTGAACGCGAACTGCGGGTGCACCCTCAGCGCCTCGAAGGCGGCGAAGGCGAAGCTGGGGTCCACCTCCGGCGGGAACTCGACGATGAACCGCGAGTAGGGGTTCACCTTCGCGAGCTGCATCAGCCGCTTGAACCCCTCCCACCCCTCCACGAGGACGGCGTAGGTGCCGCCCGAGAGGAGGCGGGGCCCCTCCCCCAGCTCGACCCACTTCACAACCGAGGGAGGGGCGCCGGGCGGCACCTCGTGCGCGTCCATCTCCGCCGTCGCGTTGCTGGGCAGGAAGCGGAGCTTCGCGTTGCCGACGATGTGGATCCGCGCGTTCACCTCCAGGGTCTCCCGCGCGATGGTCTCGCTCGGCCTGGGGGCCAGGCCCGAGCGCTTCCCGAAGATCCCGGGCAGCTGCCCCCATAGAAGCACCACCGTCTTCGCCACCCCCCTCACCTCCTGCCGCGCCGCGCCTAGCCTCGACCTCCTCCCTCCTCTCGCGCTCCCTGATGACCGGCGGGAACTGGTGGCCGTACGCGGTGAGCATCGCGGCCAGCTGCCCGTACATCTGGAACTCCGCCTCCGCCTCGGCCAGGGGCATCCGCACCTTCGGGAGGACCCCGTCGTCCACGATCACCGACGGCGTCTTCGGCGAGCCCCGCACCACCTTCCCCGTGGCCCAGAGGAGCCGCTCGTGCTCCGACAGGCCGACCCAGAGCGCGCCCACCTCGTGCACGTCGAGCTCGTCGTCGAGCGCGTACACGCGCACGTCGGCGCGCCGGAGCAGGGCCCTGAAGTGCCTCGACTCCTCGAACGCCCGGCGGCAGTGGGGGCAGTCCCGCTCGACGACCACGTAGACCCTCACCGGCTTGGCGGGCCTGGCGGCCACCCCTCACTCACCCCGCGGGGAGACCGGGCGGCGGCGCCGCCCTGCTCGCCAGGTAGAGCTGCTGGGCGCAGGCCACCACGACGCCCAGCTCCCCCAGCAGGACCTCCGGCGCAATCGTCGCCCCCTGGGGCGAGAGGTTCAGCATCACGAAGTTCGCCGACGCCTTGCCCCTCAGGTACGTGTTCCTCATCGAGAGGTTGAACGTCTCGTTCTCCGTCTCCCTCAGGCAGGCCGCCGCCACCTCGTCGTACATCGCCAGCAGCCGCCAGACCATCTCCCGCGTCTCCTCGTCGAGCACGGTCGTCCTGGTGTAGGTGAGGTTGCGCCACCGCTCCGCCGCGGTCCCCACGATCACCCTCAGGGTCTCGTAGAGCGAGAGCACCTCCATCCTCGGCGCCGACGGGTTCAGCTCCTTGACGCGCCGCTCGATCTCCCTGTAGAGCGCCGCCATCCGATCGATGGCGGTGGCCAGAACGTCGTAGACGGCCATTCACGCCACCTCCTCGTACCTGATCCTCCCCCCCTCGCTCCACGCTAAAAGCGCGCGCACGTTGTGGGTGAAGCGGAGCGCGACCAGCTGCTCCCTCTCCTCCTCCGTGAAGTCGCCCCTGTTGAGCTTGCACTCGATGATGTACGCCCTCCCAGCGCGGTCCACGGCGAAGATGTCGAACGGCTTCGAGCCGGGGAACCTCCACGCCAGGAAGCCGCGCCTCCGCAGGTCCCGCAGCACTCGGTACTCGAACCTGCGCCCCTTCTCGTAGGGGGAGACCCTCCTCCTCGCCGCCAGCACCCCCTCACCCCAGGCTCTCGACCGCCCTCCTGGCCGCCTCCAGGTCAACCGAGTGGAGGTAGGCCGCCGTGGTTGCCAGCGACGCGTGCCCCAGCACCTCCTGCACCGTCCTCACGTCCACCCCCTTCTTCAGCAGCAGGGTTGCGTACGTGTGGCGGAGCACGTGCGGCGAGACCGGCTTCCCCAGCGCCCTCTCGCCCATCTCCCTCACGACCTGCCACGCCCACGCGTACGTCCTGCCGATCACGCGCGCCTCGGGTCTCCCCCTGTAGAACCTCAGGTAGTCGAGCAGCTGGCGGGGCGCAGGCACCCTGCGCCCCTTCGCGCCCTTCCCCGCCCGCACCACCACGAAGCCGCCCTCGAAGTCGATGTCGCCCCACCTCAGCTCCAGCGCCTCGCTCACGCGCAAGCCGCACAGGCCGCAGAGGGCGACGAGCGCGTAGTGGTAGAAGCCCCTCCTCCTCGCCTCCTCGAGCAGCTTCAACAGCTCCTCCTCCGAGAGGGCCTCGCGCGCCGCGGGCCCCGCCCGGGGCGGTCTCAGGTCGGCGCCCACCGACCGCAGGTGGTAGACGACCGTCTTCAGGCTCCTGGGGGACCAGCCCCGCGAGCGCAGCCAGGCGAGGAAGCCCTCGAGGCTCCCGTCGCCCGCCTCCTCCCTGTACCTCCTCATCAGGCGGACCAGGTTGTCGTAGAAGCGGGCGGTGCTCTCCGACACCATCCACTTCCTCCCTTCCAGCCTCCTGGCGACCTCCTCCAGGGTGAGCTCCTCCTCCCCGCCCACGGGGGTGGAGAGAAAGCGATGGTTTTTAAAAGGTGCGCTACAGCCTGACCCCGACCAGCGAGAGGAGCCAGGCGTAGAGGTCGGCGACCCGCGCCATACCCGCCGCGCCCAGCTGCTCGCCAGCCGCCCTGAACAGCTGGATCGCCGCCGACGCGGCCCAGTCCCTGTCCAGCCCCGCCCCCGCGACCGCGAGCGCGGCGGTGGCCGCCAGGGGGATCCTGAACCACCGCCAGTCCCTGCTCCCGCTCGCCACGAGCCCGAAGACCACCCAGACCGCCGCCATAACGGCGGCGGCGAGGGGTTTTGCCAGCCAGTTGAGCAGCGAGGCGAGCGCGAGCAGGAGCGCCAGCGCCGCGTCGGTCGCCTCCCACGCGAGCAGCACCGCGCGCGCCAGCGCCCACAGCTGGGCGATGAGCCCCGCGTAGGGTAGGATCGGGCCCGCAAGCACGAGCACCAGCAGCTTCGACGCCAGCTGCCCCAGCTCCCCGAGCCTCGAGAGCGCCGCCGCCAGCAGGAAGAGGAGGAAGAGGAAGAGCAGGGCGAGCGCCAGGGCTATCGAGGCGACCGGCGCGAGCGCCACCGCCACGGCGAACAGCGCGTCGGCCACGAAGCCCGCGAGCAGCGGCACCCACACGCCCCTCGCCGTCAAGGCCAGGACGGCGGAGAGCACCGTCCACGCGAACAGGTCCACCACCCTCGAAACCCTCCTCCCGCGTTTGCCGTACTCCGCCCACTCGGCCCCGCTCCGCGCCATCCTCGTGGCGACCAGCAGGGCGCTCGCGACCAGCACGTGGGTCGCCATCAGCGCCAGCAGGTAGACGCCGCCGAACAGGCCCGACAGCGCCCACGCGAGCAGGTAGAGGAGGAAGGCGAGGGGCGCCGCGTACTCGGGCAGCCCTTCCGCGGCCCTCGCCAGCGCCCCCTCGACGAAGCCCGCCAGGAGGCCGACCGCGACCGCGATGCCGGCGTACGTCACCAGCGTCGCCAGGGTCCTGAGAGCCCGGGCGGGCGGCATCCGCGCGACCAGCAGCCCCGAGAGGCCGGCCCTCACCGCCCCCGCGGCCCTCCTCGGCGCGGCGCCGACCCTCCTCCTCGCCGCGGCGACCGCCTCCTTCGGTCTGACGGTGGGGCGCGCCAGCTCCCTGTACATCCGCCGCCACTCCCTGGGCGTCAGCTCCACCGCGTACTTCAGCAGCTCCCCCCTCGCCTTCGCCAGGCGGGCCGGCAGCCCCGTCTCCGCGACCACCCTCGCGAGCGCCCGCCTGTACGCCTCCAGGGGGACGACCGCGCGCTCGCCGGTCGCCCTGTTCCTGATCTCGACGACCCGGTCGCCGGTCGGCAGCGTCCTGTACATGTACTCGATCACGTCCCTGGCCTTCACGATCTCCAGCTCGCCCTCCGGCGTGAACACGCGCTCGACCTGCACCTCCGCCGGCGCGCCGACCTCCTCGACGGGCACCACCCGCTCCGCCACCCCCACCGGCACCTCGACCGCACCTCCCCTCTCCTCGACCTCGACGAGCCTCTCGCGCAGCCGCTCCGCCGCCCTCTCCGCCTCGGGCGGGGGCGGGGGAGCCCGCCTGGCGCCAGCCCGCGCCCCCTCGACCACCTCCTCGACGATCTCCGCCACGTCCCGCGGTCTGAGCGCCCTCCGCATCGACTCGACCCTGACCCGCTCCTCCACCTCCTCCAGCTCCTCCGGCAGCAGCTCGTAGGTGCCGAGCCTCGGGTGCCTCAGGACGAAGAGCTCCGGCTTCTCGCGCCCGTACGCCTCCAGCCTCCACTCGCCCACCCGCTCCTCCCTGATCCTCCGCATCCCGACCCTGACCGGGCGGGGCGGCGGCCCCTCCTCGGGTCTCGCCTCGACCTCCACCTCCACCCTCTCCGGCTTCGGCGGCTTCGCCTCGATCTCCACCTCCACCTTCTCCGGCTTCGGCGGCGTCTCGGCGCGCCTGAGCT
>Ga0080005_147660_pt1 | contig 12825 bp, 20 predicted proteins | sample JossMetagenome_2_FD_69208 | JGI IMG/M metagenome (GOLD analysis project Ga0080005, IMG submission 69208) | Hot spring sediment microbial communities from Joseph's Coat, Yellowstone National Park, USA - JC3_ASED (SPADES assembly) (version 2) | ecosystem: Environmental > Aquatic > Thermal springs >... | reverse complement strand
ACCTCCCTAAGAAATATATTTATCTTAAATAATTCTATTACGCCATGGGTAGTACATACAAGCTTTAAATTCTTTTCCTTCTATTAAAATTAGCCATGATGATTCATGTACGAGTTTCATTAGTTCCGTTGTTTTTAAGCTAAGTCTTTTCGAGTTTTTTGTTTTGAATTTATTCCAGGTTGTGTCGTTTACATTCACAAAATATATATCACTATCTTCATATGGAAGCCACTTTTTTATGTATTCTTTATCCATCCATAAGAGCCACTCTTTGAATTGGTTTTCATCTATAGGTTTCATATTTCTTCCGTCTAGAATATCTGTGCATACATATTTCGGTAATTCACAATTTGTTATTACAATCTTCATTTCTAAATCACTATTTCCTTCTTGGTCTTTAATATTTCGTCCCATTCACTTTCCGGTACTCCGAGTTTTCTGAGTAACTCTTTTGCTATTTCTTCGGGTTCATATGGCGGTACGAATGGGAATACCGGTTTTTCTATTGTCGCTGATTTGTCTCCGAGTTCTGCAATCCCTACTATGTGCCTTTTACCTACTGCTACCATTATCTCGAGTGGCATCGTCATTTCTGTTTGGATAAAAATAGACCTCCTTGGTCTCACTTCTCTTTTGAATTGAAATAGCCTTACCATGTTTTACATTTTTGTCTCGGTTTTATTTAATTTTTTATCCCCATAACATTTTTTACCCCGTTTTCTTCTATTATACACGGTGTTTTTATGAGGAAGTTATATGCCCGTGTAAAAGACATACAGACCCTTTCCGAAGTCCCCTCTAATGCCACTTTATTGTGGGAAAATGATAAGTTTGCCGTTTATTATATCTACGATATCTATGCACATGAAGTTCAGTGGATACTTGTTAATAAGACTTATGAAAAGAAGTTCGTTTCGTTGCTGAGGGGTGCTGTTTTGGAAATTAACGGTGTATCTTATCCTATTCCCAAATACATTTTCGGTGAAGCTTTTGCCGACGTTTATTTTGCGAACCATTTGTCCCTTTATATTAACGACCTCAATGACGTCCCGTTATATTCCCTTGCAGTCCTTAAGACCCCTTCCGGTTTTAGTGTTATCGGTTTCGTTTTTGCTTTACCCCCCAAAGGTGTCCTCGTTGTCCCCGAATACGGTTTTGTCGGTCTGAAGTCCCTTGAGGCTGAACTCCTTGAAGTAAAGCCGGAAAACCTGAACTTATATGTCATAATTTATGATTACGCTGAGGTATTGGAGTATGAAATACAGACCGGTTTGAAAGTCCAAGCACCTCCAGACCCCTATGCCGTTTTCTCTTACCAATTTAAAATTGACGACGTGGGTACCGTTGTCACTCCCAGAATCATATTAGAGATACCTCAGAGTGATGTTAATATTATCCTCACTATAATACACGATATTAAGAAGTTCTTCCATAAGATATTGAGTCTCGGTTAGTTTTTTAAATCTTGTATCCATTATTTTTTTCATGCATAAGATAACGGTGTTCGGTTGCAACGGTGATATTTTTAAGGAGCTGGTTTTTCCTTCTGAAGATTTTGTGAAGGCTTATATGACTATGTTAATTGAAGACCTTGATAAGTTGGGGTATTGGGTGGACTTTAAGGAAATAGAGGATAAATATGTCATTAAGGTTGAACACCGAGTAATTATTGTAGGTGATTGAGTTATGGAATATTATGTGGTTTATGTTATGGATTCTGGAGGTAATTTGTTAATTCACAGGGAGTTTTCTAATCGTTTCGATTCTCAAATGTATGCCGATATTTTAACCGAAATCATTTCTTGTGCGGAGTCCTGCAAGGCTAAAGAGTTAAACCCAGTTTGTCCTTCGGTTTTAAGGTTCAGGGAAATAAAATCCAAATATTTTATTATTGAAAAAGTTTATAAAAGCTGATACGATGTCTTCGTGACATATGATCGTATAGTTCTTTTGGTTAGATTTTTTAACTCTGTATCCATTTTTCTTTTGATGTTAAATAAGCTTTCAGTTGTTTCGGGTAGCTCGATAACAGTTGAAGACTTTAATTCACTTGTTATCCTTGGTGATAATGGGGTCGGAAAAACTTCTTTCCTCGAAAAGATAGCTTTGGTTGACGAGAAAAACCTTGAGGCAATACTTAAGGCTAGGGGTTACGTCAGATATAAGAATTTTTCTGTAATTATTGATGGCGATAAAGTTGAATGTAAAGAAGTTGGTGGTGAAAGGTATTTCCTCGGTCAAATTATTTTTCCCGAAAATTATACCTATATCTGCAATGGTAATGTTGGATATAAGGTCATGATTTTTTATCCTTATACTTTTATCACTGCTGTTCACGAGTATTATTACGATGTCCTTATAGACCCTAAACGTGAGGACATCGAATTCAGTAACTCAATAAAAGACTTTATTGACGGTATCGTTATCCGTTCGAGTAACGATTTCCTTTACAGAAAAGACGACTTTATTACTTATCTTGACAACCTGGGCAGTGGGATTTCGAGGGCTGTCAAATTGATGTGGTTCGTGTATTACCATAAGCCCGATATCTTGTTGATTGACAACATTGAGTCCCTGCACCTCCACCCTATGCGTCTCGAAACCCTCCTTAAATGGCTCCTCTCCAGGAAAATGAAAGCCGTTATATTTACAACAAACAGTGACGCTTATGTCACTCTTGCCGAACTGGACAGGAATTCGAGGTTTCTATTACTCAGAAAGGACGGGTATATTTTAATGGACAATTATGACGCTTTAAACCGTATCGATTACGAAGACTTAAGGTATACTGCGGTGAAATGATGTTCACACATGAAGACCGGTTTGTTATAGGTTTAATGGGTCTGTGGGGTTTTGTTGATGCCGTAGCCCCTCATTACCGTTATATAGTCTTTTTTAACGTCATAATGTGTATCTGGGTGCTTTATGAGGTTTTTATAACTATAAAATTCAACCGTAACGTTACTTCTACGATGTTGAGTATGTATATTGGTTTCTTATTATATATTGCAGTGCGTATGGCTGTAATTACTAATTTTGCCGACATTAAATGGGACGTTTTATTAGTTATAGGTGTATTGGGAGGGCTGTGGGTCAATTACCTTTCTTTTAAGTCGCAAAAAATTTAAACTACGGTTCGTATTTTTTATAGGATAAATATGTCGCAACCTAATAACCAGTGGTACCAGGCAAATGCACCTCAGCCAGCTATCGCAAACGCACTTCAACAGAACCCTGCACCGAATAATCCATGGATATATCAACAGAACCCTGCACCGAATAACCCATGGTACCCTAAATCAAATAGTACGTGGTACCCGACAAGAGTCTTAAGAATATTGTTAATAATATTCAGTATCATAGTATTAATCGCTGTCCCATTATTAGGGTATTTCATAGGTAATCTTATCGGGATGCATATGGCAGTAAGTGATATACAGCAAGGCTATGCATACGGTGGTTTATTAGCCACTGTATATAACGCTACACATAACCAAGTATATAACCAAGAATCACAGGTGTCTATATCATTAGGTATTGCAGAGGGTCAGACAGACCTTAATAGTCTATCATTATTTGGTATTGGAGGAGGGATTCTTGCTGATTTTGCTATCGCGTTTTTAATTGTAAAAGAATATGAGAGGTTGAAATAATAGGCTTTCTTATGATATTAAGCTCTTAAGGTCTGAAATTATTTTTTCTTCAAGGTCATATTGTGCAAATTCTTTACTTTTCTCTAATGCTTTCATTGATAGGTCTTCGTAACAGCTTTTTGATGATGCACATTCTTTAGCCTCTTTTATTGCTTCCCTTACATCATTATCTTTGATTAGGTAGTTCTCCATCCCGTTTTCTATAACTACGTCATATGGGTCTATAGGTATGCCTACAGCAAATTCTTTGTAGCTGTAGGCGTTAACGTATATCGCTGGTACACCTACGGACATAGCTTCCATTAAGGGCATCCCGAAACCCTCTACTTTTGATAGTGAGATATAGAAATATGACCTATGCAGTAATCTATAAAGGTCTTTTGTGTTTAACGTGAAGACTGGTATATCGAAATCTTTTACATTTGATACCACTTTTGTGAGTTTTCTTAACCCCATCTCTTTCAGTGTATTTATTGTATATTCTATCCTTTTCCTACCTCTTGCCTCAGCACCAACTACTACGAATAGGTAATCTTTTTCTATGGGTATTTTTCTTTCCAATTCTGCGACCAGGTTATATGGGGGTCTTAATACTCCATCTACATGTATTATGTTTTTTATCAATCTTTTTACATATTCTGATGTCGTATACACTTTTGCTTTTTTTATATTGCATCCATAATTTACCAAAAATGGTGTATCAAGCCACAGTATCATTGGTCTGTTCTTATAAGCACAACTGAATGTTTCTAGAAACTCTTTTGCATCTGTTATGTTGAAATAAGTGGGGGACATAAGTGACTGAGTAAGGTTGTAATGTTTAAACCTTTGTTTCACGTTCTGGAAGAAATAATAAAAACTGCAATGTTCTTTACAAGGTACATAAGTGATTATTTCGTGTAAAGGCATTGCATGATAAAATTTATTCGGTTAGAAATAAGTTTATATTTAGTGGGAACATGGCTATTGGTGCAGTTGCGGATGTGGGTGCAGGAGATTTAGCAGGTGGTCTTGCAGGTGGTATTGCTGGCGGTGCAATGGGTGGTATAGGTAATATTATAGGAAGTTTATTAAAAATGATAGGACGTTTCATTTCTGCTGTAATTAGAGCGTTTAAGGCTATCATCGATAAGGTTATGGGGGTCGCTATCAGGGTAGGTCGTGTTATAGAAAGGTATTTCAGGATAGTTGTCCATTATGTGATATTGTTTCTAAGACTCGGTTACAGGTACATGTATAGGTTTTATACTCAGTTTCAACAGAACCCATGGAGGACTTTACAGTTTATAGGGACAATTGCAATAATTTTTAACTATGGTTTATATCCATGAGGTGAAATAAGGTGTCCAGTCAGTCTCAACCTACAAGGGAACAAATAATGGAAATGTTGAAAAACGTAATAGTATCTGTTGATGTGAATGACAACGCTGTGATTTTGTCAGCGTATAGGTTGATATCGTATTTCCTTAGGGGTGCTCAAGATATTGAAAAAATATTGAAAGTAGACGTTAATGAGAATGACGAGTTAGTCGTCTATGCTTCTGTTACACCTAAAAATCAATTCATAAAATCACTTATCATTAAAGCCGTCCTTACAAACGATATCTTGTCTATGTTAAAGCTGAAGTATGAACTTATTAAGAATAACAATGATGTTTATATAAAGATATACTTAGAGGGTGACCAGTTACGAAATATGTCTACCACTAATACTGCTGACGAGATTGATTTCTGATTATAGGTGAACGAAATGAGAGTTATTTCTCCGGTATTGAAAGGTGGTGTTAATGTTTATATTAACGGAAAGCTCGTAACGTCAAGATATAACAATGTTACAGCGACATTTATTATTTCGCTTCTTAAAGCTATTATCGGTAGTTCATCGGTTTATACTGGATATTTTAGTGTACCAAAAACGGCTGTTGTGAAATTGTATTACCAAAATACGCCCGTGACGTCAGCAACTACTATAAATATCTCCTTTACGGAGGAGACTGTAGGTGGGGTCGAACATACACGTATAGTCTACAGCTTTAGTGATGCGTCCCGTACCAAATATGAGTTTGATTCTTTACAGCTTTGGACTGCTTCCAGTCATGCACTGTTATCTCATGTTTCTGATGCGGTTTTAGATACACCATTACGTAAAGATATACTAGATGTTGTACAAATCGATTGGTGGTTAGAAATGGTAAGCGGACAGCAGTTCAGTAATATGCGTTCTTATCTCCAAAAACAGCAAGCTACTTATTGTCAGTCTACATGTGACTTAAACCTCAGTTTGCCTAATTTTATATATGGTTACAGCGTATTTAATGTTTACTTCGTTCTTTTTGCTCTTCCCAATATTTTAACGATGGCTAGGGATGTCAAATCACCGCTTACTACTTATCTCGTTCAAAGGCTTACTCAAGCTAGTAATATAGAACCTCAAGGGATTACGAATGTCGTTTGTTATGATATCTGTAATTGTCAAATTATTAACCAACCGGTATCGGGGTTTATTAGTGAATATGTTGGTGATGACTATGTTCATGTTGCGTTTAACTTCGAGAACCCGTGTCCGAAAGGACAGTACGTAATACCGATAACTACATTGGGTCTCGGTAATAACTATATAGCACAATTCGCTGTTGCACCGGTACTTTCAACCGGTACCGGAAAGTCAGCTTTATTAGTTAAAGTTCCATATGGTAAATTAACATTAAGAAATTTGTTTACACACCAAGGTGAGTGAAATGTCTACAACACTTACTCCGAGTCAACCAGCATTTACGCTTGATTTTTTAGAACTTCTTCTAAGTAGGTCAATAAATCTTACCCCTAACATTTTTCCGCCACCATCAAGTTATCAAGTCAATGTCCTTTCATCGGGTAACACAGTTGACCAAACAACTAAGGTTAAAATTAGTAGTTATTCTGACCAATTCCTAGGTCAATTTGAAATTACTCAAGTAGGTTTTACAGCAACGTTTAGTAATACTAATGCATATGAATTTAATGAGGTTCAATTTTACGCTGTCGTAAATTCTAACAAACAATATTATGTCGCTGATTTCAAGTTTTCTTCCCCCGTATCAAAACCTCAGGGTTACGTGTTAGTATTGGAAATTTATTTCAGTATATCTACGCCCGTCCAATATATAAATGCTATCTATGATATGCAACAATTGTGCAGTCAGCAATGTCAAAATGTAAATTGTAGCTCTATTGCAAGTAATATCGCTATATATTTTATACCTTTTTCAGTCCTGAACTTTGTTTTTATATACCTTCTCGGTGTTACATATAACTATCTCCAATCTCTTCCTAACGTCCAACAGCAGGCTCAACAATATGCTAACTGTATAAATAATTGTAAAAGTACATGCTCGTCGGGACAATCGAGTAGCTGTACTTCATGTATGTGTAACTGTATATCACTATTATCATCGAACCCAATAGCTATATATGTAGTCGCAAACAATATAACTGACCTAGGTCAGCTCGGTGTTGTTGATAGTGGGTATGCAAATGCTATAAACGTTTGTAGTGGAATTGTAGGTACGCAACAAGTTAACCCCATTCAGGGTGCTATAAACTATTACAGTAATCAGCAAGGAGAGCAGGGGTTTCAATTAACAATTGGGTTTACCATATCCAGTACCAGTAGTTCTTATAACGCTGTAGAGTTCACGCTCCTTACAGCTAATAACAGCTATTATGCCCTCGGAGTCCTCACATTCAATGGGACTGCATTACCTGGCAGTTCAACCTTCACACTCCAAGTTGCAGTGTATCAATCGTCACCATAAATTTGGTGAGGTTGACGACATGGGTATTAAGGTAAAGAGTTTTTTTAATGTGAAAATAGGTAATATGACCCACGTTAAAATACATAATACTCTCGCACCAGGATATATAAATTTGTTACAAGGTCTCCTTACAAAAGGTCAACTTGCAGTCCCGTTTAATGCACCCTCCAATATCTATATCGTACTGTTTAATCAAGGTACAGTAGTTGCCAAATTACCCGCTAAGTTAGGGAACTTTGTTGAACAAATTAGTCCAATAAATACCAATACATGTCAGAATAACTTAACTTCCTGTAATTTAAAGTCATTGACATTTCAGTTAGAATATATTGCTACTGATGAGACTAATGATGCATATGCTTTCGATGAAATCCAAATATGGGCTGACAACTATTACGCCATAGCTTACGCGGAAGTAAGCACTATTACTAAGAATTCCAGTACCTTTTTAACAATTACATGGGAGGCTACGGTAACCATAACGTCAAATAACGTCCTGTATATACCCGGGTGTAATAATTTTTCTTTCACGTATAATACACAAGTAAATCTCCAAAATTTCCAACCATTGCTTTGTTTAAATATACCTTACATTATTGTAGCAGTCACACTTATCCCTTATAGCCTTATACCTCAGGACAGTTTCCTTTATTCTCAATTGTCTGCCTTATTTACCGTTTTAGGTCTAGTTAAATTACCGTCAACACCGCCTACTCAGCTCCTGGTCTTTCAGGGTGTCCAATATTATGTTGTGGGTAATACTGCCTATCCTATATCTCAACCTTTCACCCTTTCTAATACACAACAGTCAAACACTATTACATTATATCTGTTGTACGGTATCAATAGTAACTACTTTATTTATACTACCTGTCTTAGTGCTACTTTACAATATCAACAAAAATATACCCCCGTATTGACAATTAATATAACAGAGGAGTAAATATGTCGTGGTTTGTGCAAGGATTAGAGCAATTTGGTCAGATGATTGTTTCGGGTGCTGAAGCATTTGGTTCTGCTTTAGAGTCCGCTTTCAGTAGTGCAGTAAATGACTTCCAGAACTTCTTTGGGTCGTTCTGGCAAGGTCTCCAAAGTTTGCCCTCAGATATATCTAACTTTTTTCAGTCGATAGCAGGTGCAATAGTAACCTTTGCAAAGATTCTTGGGTCTTATATCTGGGACGGTCTGCAGATGATAGCTAGCGGTCTCTCTCAAATAATGGTTCCTATAGCAAACGCAATAACATGGTTACAGGTAGTATGGATGGATACACTGTTAGCCGTGCAATATGACCTTAAGTCCTTTGCTTCTGACGTTGTCAATTTTTTTACCTCCACGGTAGGTAATGTCATATCAGGGGTACAGAATTTCTTTAACGACATGAAAAACGTGTTTCTTAATGCCTATAATTTTATACTTACTATATCTTCTGATGTATATTATATGGTCAATACAATAGTAAACTTCTTTTTCAATATGCCTGCTTTTTTCACTAATATTTCTGAATACCTTAATGAACTTCTTCATGACCCAGGGAACCACCCCAACCTCCTAACTATGATACCGCATATTATTACCAGTGAAGCTACTAGGATTGCTAAGGCGTTTCCTGATGTCATAGGTTTTAACACATTTATGGAATTGTTCCCCAGAATAGTCAACGGTATTGCTAACTACCCGGTTTACAGTGGGGATTTTAGAGGTATATTAGGAAAGGCGATGCTGTTAGTGGCTTCACCTTTCATTTCTGCCTTAATTTCTATGATGACTGAAGCGGTACTGCAGTCTATCTTCAGCTCCACTCAGACGTCACAAACTGCACCCAGACCGTCCCACCCGCAGATAAAGCCAATCCCGAACGCACCATCTGCACAGTTACCTCAACGTTCTATAAGCACTGGTACGGTTTCCGATTTACAAGTACCTCAGTTCTCGACTTTAACGGTCAAAAAGATAGAGGCTCAATTGAAGAGACCTAATGTAACAGGCGTATTCATAGAAGATGTTATCGGTATGGGTACTCCAAATGGTGGTTCGATAGAGATGGTAAGTGGTTATGTAATCTTCCAAAGCGTGTCACAGGAGACCCAAGACGCATTTGAGATAATACCTACCTTTGCTATGCAATCGACAAAGCCTCCATATTATATCCTCAGTCAAGGTATGGGAGTAAGTGTTTCACTTACATTAATAAAGACCGAACCCGGTAAACAGCGACATGATATAAGTCAGAATATGGTGACAGATGTATCACTTACATTAATAAAGACCGAACCCGGTATAAGTCAATATAGTCTCAGTCAGGGTATGGGAGTAAGTGCATCTTTAACATTATCACAGACTACACCCGGTACACATCAGTATACTATTAGTCAGGGTATGGGAGTAAGTGCATCTTTAACATTATCACAGACTACACCCGGTACACATCAGTATACTATTAGTCAGGGTATGGGAGTAAACATGTCAATTACGATGACACAAAGTTCGTCAGGAAGTTCACCGCAAAAACAACAATATACCGTTAGTCAAGGTATGGGAGTAAGTATGTCAATCACAATGTCGGGAGGCTCATCCGGTGGTTCATCTGGAGGCTCATCCGGTGGTTCATCTGGAGGCTCATCCGGTGGTTCATCTGGAGGCTCGTCAGGAAGTTCACCGCAAAAACAACAATATACCATTAGCCAAGGTATGGGAGTAAATGTGTCAATTACATTATCACAGGCGTAGATTAACAATGGTAAAATATATAACCCTTTTTACCTTATTTTAAAATATGAGGAAGGATTCAAAAGCAAAAGTTGAGGCGAACATTAGAATATACCTTATCCCGAAAGATGAATATGAAGAAGTTAACGGAAAACCGAAACTTGATGATAGGTATTTGGTATATGATGGTAAGAAGAGACGATGATTGCAATCCACTGTTCCAACAGAACCGTACAGTCGTTTTTTATCGAGGTCAAAGTAAGTCAACCCCTTTATATTAACGGGGTACCTGTACATGATTTATACTTAGAAAAACGTCCTATTGAAGGCTATTTATATATTAACGGTGTGCGTGCTAAGGAGTTGTCGGGTGGTACAAAATATCAGCTAATTGAACCGACGTTATTCGGGTATTTTGACGAGATTTGTCAACTATTTACAGGCAATGCGGATATAGATGTTGAAGACGAATCATATTTACCCGTATCGATACAGGTTAACGGTAAATATGTATTAAAAATAGAACGTACAGGCAATATTTTCACAATGGACACCGGACTCGGGCTTGATGATATAAGGCACATAAGTAGCAAAATTGAAAGTGTGTTTAGGGTCAAGGTTATCCCGTTACTAAGAGCGGTGGGGCTTTATGGCTAGGTGGGAACTAGCTAAATTTAAAGTCGAGAGGGTTAGCGAAGGTATACTTAACTCCGTAATTAATTTTGAGACCGAGATATTAATACCCGAAACCCGTAAAGTTATCGCGGTAATTTATAACGGCAAACAGTTTACGATAGGAGGTTCCGAACTAAAGTCTGAGTATTTGGTATATGAAATTAAGTCCAAATTAGAGCGTCTGTTAGAGTCCAGCTTGATAAGGGAACTCAGCAAACATTCGAGGAAGGCAGAATACAGGAGGGGCTTTTCGTTAAGGAAAATTGACGTTTATGCAGAAGGGACATTAGCTAACCTGAGGTACGTCTATAACGATAAATTCCTTGAGTTCGGTAGTGTCCTAGTAATCCCTCCATATAAGGACTGGAACAAGTTATGTAAAGTACCTCTAACAGTAGAGACGAATGCGGTGTCCAATATTAAGTCGTTTTATGAGGTGTTAACTGAGATATGTAGGTCGGCACTGAGGGTACATTTTGAAGTCGTCACTGTAAACGAAATACTCAAACTCATTTTACAAGAAACCGGGGTCTGAGTTGAAACAACTTATTTATATCCACTTTTTTATCATTTTAATATATGAAAGTCGCTTTAGTCCGTGACTTTTACAGCTCCAGTTTCGGGAGGCAGTCAAGGCTGTTAGAGAAGGGTCTAAAAGAGTTAGGGCATGACGTGGTCTCTTTTGATAAGTATAAGGTCTCGAAGTCCGACTTGCCGTCCGGGTTTGACGATTACATTTATTACACGATTTTCAATACCAACCTGTTCTGGAACGGGGTGCCTAACTACGGTAAAAACATAGTCTTTGAGGTCTCCGATACCGATGCTTTGTCCCCGTTTGCGTTATATTTCTTTAAATACCAGCCCGTGAACGAAATAGTCGTGCCGTCAAATTGGGCTAAACAGGGGTTTTATGCCCTTGATGTGACTGTACCCCAACCCATCCACGTCATCCCCCACGCCTTAAACCCCGACATGTTTTATTACCCACCTAAGGAAATGCCCCATCCCTGCGTCCTCGCGGTTTTGCCTCATTCTTGGGAAAGGAAAGGGGGGGACATCGTCGTTTATGTTTTCCGTAAATTGCTGGACTCCGGCTACCGGTTTTACCCCATTATTTTGGACGGTAGCGTGTTGCGACCCCCGATTAAGGGAGTACACATAATACACACCCCTTTGCCCGACCCCGACTATTACAGCATCTTTGCCGGCTGTGACGTCTTGTTTTACCCCGTACGTGGAGGTGCTTTCGAGATTCCGGTGATTGAGGCACTCGCTTTAGGTCTTGATGTAGTGGTTACCGAAAAGGGGGCGTGGAGTGAGTGGGTGCTGAGTCCGAGTGACGTTTATTGGGTAAAAGCCCCTAAAAAGGTCAGGTTGTGGTACACTAACCCGTACCACATCGGCTATTTCTTAGACCCCGACCCCGAAGACGCGTACCAGAAACTTGTGACGGCGTTGGCTAACTGGAGCCTTGATAAAAAGAAAGAGAACTTGGAGAACCGTGCGGTGCTTTACAGGGAGAGGTACAGCTATCTACGTGTTGCAGAAGAATGGGAAAAAAAGGTGTTGTGACCCACAATGACCCTCGAAATTTTTTACATATTTTCGAGTTCATTTTACTTTGTCACTATAGTGTACACTTTATACAGGCTGAAAAAAGTGGTCGATAGACAGCGTGAACAGGACATAAAAAAAGAGTTCGATGAATACGTGCATTCCGAACAATTCAAGAAGTTGCTCATCGAAGCCATAAACCAGAGTGATGTTGATAAGAAACTTAATTTATTAATCTTAGTCCTCTGCACTCATGTACCGGAGCTGAAGAACTCGAAAATATGTCAAGAAGGGATATAAAAAAAGACTTATTGGCTTTTTTATAAACCGAGGTAGCTTAGGAACGAACCGACGAACGGTAGACCGCTCGCAAACCTGGTTATTACACCTACTATAATGCCCGCTACCGCAAGGGCTACGAACAAGTCTGCGTTGTT
>Ga0080005_126736_pt1 | contig 12843 bp, 10 predicted proteins | sample JossMetagenome_2_FD_69208 | JGI IMG/M metagenome (GOLD analysis project Ga0080005, IMG submission 69208) | Hot spring sediment microbial communities from Joseph's Coat, Yellowstone National Park, USA - JC3_ASED (SPADES assembly) (version 2) | ecosystem: Environmental > Aquatic > Thermal springs >... | reverse complement strand
CAGGATTGCCATAGCCTCAATAACAGCCTTCATAGTCTCCGAAACATATGATGTATTTTTGGTTTCTAGGTTGGGTGGTGGTGTTTTGAGGAGGGTTGGGTACTCGGACCCTGTTGCCATGACCATAGACACCCTGGTCTTCATACCAATAGCCTTCTACGGCGTGGTCCCCAACATATGGTTACTGATGCTATCCCAACTAACCGTTAAGATGAGCCTAGTCCCAATGACAATGCTAGCCGTGTGGTTGAATAGGAAGGCCCTTAGGTACGCTGTGGCGACCCTAAGGTGATTAACCGCCAGTTTGCCCCCGTTTCCCGCATCCCGTTGTCCCTAATCACCTTATCATCTTTGTCGTGTGGTTCCCATCCTTGGAACATCACTAACCAGTGCACACAAAGCTTGTGATTGCGCATTCGTAGTCATTAATAACCGTAGTCGTGATAATAGCGATGAAATGTAAGCTAAGTTCGGCTTCGAGCTTCATGACTACGTAACATTCGAGACTGCACGGCAGGAACTTAGCCCTTATAGGGCGGAGAAGTGGTCATACCTAACTTCATTGCCCAGTACATGGGTATTTTGTCTCTTGGTGCTTTGAATCCGCAATTTGTGCATACCATGGTTCTTCCCTCTTCCTGGGTTAGCTCATGTTGGCAAACTGGGCATACCTTGCTTGGTAGTCTCTCGAACCTGTACGGCACGCCGTACCACTGTAGTTGGGTGGTGAGTAGCTTAACGAACCTCCTCGTCTCAGCCAAGTAAACCTTCCTCAAGCCGGTGGGTAACCCCTCCTCGATTAACTCCCTCCTCGACTCCTCAATCATGTCGTCAATCAACACCTCAGCTCTTAACCTAAGAGCCTTCAGAGCCAATTCGCGAGCCCTCTTTTGTGCGAAGTCCCTTAGGTATGCGTAGACCTTCCTCCTCAATGCCTTGATTTCCCTCCACAACCTTTTGGCCCCTGGGGTTGAACCCAACCCCAGTCTCTTTAACTTACCCAATTTTTTACTTAGTTTCTCAGCCTTGTGGTACCACATGTCAATGAGCCTAAGGTTTGGTCTCAATGGTGAGTACTCCGCAATCCTATTGCTTGGATTAACTATGCCGTAGGCAACACCGTTACTCCAGGCATTCACATCAACAACAAGCCCATAACCACTAGGCACGTAGGGCTCCACCACACGCTCAGCCACCAAAGCCAGGTAAGGTTTATCATCCTTTAGACCAATCATTGCGAACTTAATATCCCCACCCTCGTTTACTCGCTCAATAACCCACCTCGGCATTGGGACCTCAACAACAAAGCCAGGCTCGCTCCTACAAACCTGGCGCAACCTAATGACACTGCTCCTAAAGTCTAGAACCACAGGTGCACCCTTATCACCCTTCATGGAGCCATCACCGTAAACCCTCAACGTTTTCAACGGAACCCAAGCCCTCACGAACCACCTCTTTGGTACTGAACCAAAGACTAAACTCTCTGTGTAGTTCTTGAAACTGTAAAGCTGGTGCTGTATGTTTTTGGGAATATCTGTCACCCAGATCTCAAAACCACGATGAGCTAGGTTCGAAAGGGCCATCAACCTCCTCATGTACTTAATATCACACTTATCCTTCGGTAGCCTAATGAGTACTGCCCTCCTTGCAATCATCAACTATCACCAGGATCTTCACTCTTCTGCCTTGTAGGTCTTTGATTTTGGGTTGGTACTCCCTACTGATGTATATGCCCACATCCTTGCTCGTTACCTTGGTTATACTACCCTCAAGGTAGACTACACAATCCACAAAAGCACAATCTGTAATAGCTTAAAAAACTTTCTGAGAAAGAAAGACTTAAATTTCAGACAAAATAAGGGTTAAACAGTCCTAGTGGGGTTGTCGCCCCACTAGGAGCCAGCCCCGAGGCAACCTGAACACTGATGCCCCAAGGATGGGGGCAAAGTCCCGACAAGGGATGAAAGGTGATTAGGGACAATGGAATGCGGGGAACGGGGCAAACTAGGTATTCGATGCTAACTATCGAGACTAGGCTTGGTTCGGGGCATGCCATCACGAGTGTGTTCCTTGGGTCTCTGGGTATGGTTTTGATCTTTACGTCGAACGTTACTTGTGATGACACATGACTAAGATCCTAATGTTTTTATAAGGCTTTGTTTCGGGGTTATCAATGCCTGTGATAAGCCTAGGTAATAAGGTCCCGAGGATTGGTAGGGGCGTCTTCATTGCAAGCACGGCTTATGTGATTGGTGATGTAACTATCGGCGATAATGTGAGCCTATGGCCTTTCGTCGTGGTCAGGGGTGATGAGGACTCCGTGTTCATTGATAAGGACTCGAATGTGCAGGATGGAACTGTCATACACACGGACGCTGGTTTTCCTGTTAGGATTGGTCGTGGTGTGACCATTGGGCATAGGGCTATTGTGCATGGAGCCACCATAGAGGATGAGGTGATAGTGGGTATGGGTGCCATAATACTCAATGGTGCCGTTGTTGGTAGTGGGAGCATAATTGGTGCGGGTGCGGTTGTTACCCAGGGAACCAGGATACCGCCAAACAGCATAGCGGTTGGTGTTCCTGCCAAGGTTATTAGGCAGGCGACGGAGGAGGATAGGGAGTACATAAGGAATGAATACATCGCCTACCTAAGGCTGGTGAAGCTATACACAGACAATGGAGTTGACCTCTAGGTCATGTTAATTATGAGAAAATGCGTCTTAATAATAACAGATGGTGTTGATGGGATAGCTGGACCAATAAGGGTTGCCTACCTATTAGGTAAACACCTAGTTGATGTGGGTTTTATTGTAGAATTGATAGCGCCGTATGTAGAACCACAGGTTGAGACCGAGTTCGTAAATGCCGGGTTTAGGGTTAAGGAGCTAGGTCTCAAACCACCTATCGGTGGCGGATTAGGGCATCTGTGGCTTTGGATGAGGAATGCGCTATTCAAGATTCACGATATTGACTTGGGCGATTGCATGAGTATAAACTTATCATTTGAGCTCCACATAAAATCCACAATATTCTATGCACAGGGCTATGTACGTGACCTACTAAGTGATCTAGTGAGAGAATTCCCTAGGCACTATAGGGTGGCTTACAGGCTTTCGTTACCGATAATCAAGAGAGCCGATGCCAACTACCACGAGGCTCTATCGAGTTCGACGTTTGTGGTAGCGAATTCGAAGTATTCTGCGGAGATGGTAATGAGAAGGGGTGCCCAGGTGCACGGTATTATAAACCCACCAATAGATACTTCCTTCTTCAAGCCCGTAACCAACCCAAGTAATGACTATGTCTTAACATACGTGGGCAAGGAGACCCAATTCAACGTGTTAAGGAGAATTGCCGATCACGGCATTAAAATCGTTGCCTTCGGCTCCAAGGTTGCTTGGATGCCTAGGTGGTTCACTAAACATAGCAATATTGACTATAGAGGTCGGGTTAGCGATGACGAACTAACCAAGCTATACGCAAATGCCAGGTTCACGGTGTTCCCATTCATTCATGAGCCATTCGGTTATGTCCCTGTGGAATCCATGGCGTGTGGAACGCCGGTGCTTACGTACAATAAGCAGGGTCCTGGGGAGACTGTTATAAACAATGAGACGGGTTGGTTGGTGGATACGCCTGAAGATTTAGTTAATATGGCAATCAAGCTTTGGCACGATGGTTACCCAGAGCATATGAGAGTTAGGGCTAGGGAGAGGGCTCTAATGTATGATGAGAGTGTTGTGATGATGGCCTGGATGGATTTGATAAGGAGGATTATTGGGCAATAAATAAAAAGCATCAATTTATCAAACCATGATGAGCAAGTTGGAATTCCATTTTGGTACTGATGGCGTTCGTGGCATTATTGATGAGGATTTTACGGAATACCTTGTCGCCACCCTGGCCGAGTCGACAATTAGGTATTGGTCTCGTAGGTATGGGTTGAGGCGTTTGTTGGTTGGTTTTGATGCCAGGAGGAAATCACAGGACTTTGCCAGGATAGTCACCAGTGTGGCTCTTAATCACGGCATCGACGTTATCATGGTTAACAGACCTACCCCGACTCCTGTTGTTGCTTGGTTTGGTTTTCGTTTTGGTTTTGATTTGATTATTCAGATCACGGCTAGTCATAATCCGCCCGTTTACAATGGCTTCAAGGTAATAAGCCGAATAGGGGCACCAGCCCAGGAAGAAGACACAAACCAAATAGAAAAAACATACCAAGAAGAGGCAAACGATATAGCCAGGAGCGTCAGAGATCTTGAGTTAAGGCCTGTACCAACAGTTGACCCAGCTCCCGAATACATAAATTACGTTATTGACAGCGTCACGAAAATGTTCAAGCCAAGGAGGAGGTTTAAGGTGATCGTTGATCCGATATACGCAACATCGATAGGCTACACGAGCGAGATATTGAAGAGACTTGGTATGGACGTTGTCGAAATACACAGTAATTACGACCCAAGCTTCGGAGGTAGGGATCCAAACCCAGAGCCCCAGAACATACCCGAGCTGATCCAGGAAGTGACGGGCGGCAAATACGAGGTTGGCATTTCACATGACGGCGATTCAGATAGGATAGCACTGGTGGACCAGAGGCACGGGTACTTAAGCGCCAATGATATATTACCAATAGTTGTTGAGAGGCTTGCATCAGCATCCATTATCAAGAAGGGTATTGCTAGGACGGTATCGACAACGCACATACTCGATAGGATAGCGGCTAAGTATGGCTTCAAGGTTGTTGAGGTTCCCGTCGGTGTTAAGTACGTCGCGAGGGCTATACTCAATGGTGAGGTTGACATGGGTGGTGAGGAGAGTGGTGGACTTGTTTACTCATGGCACATACCTGACAAGGACGGTATATACACGGCATCGCTAATAATAGCCATGGCCTCCGAGTACGGTGACTTAACGGGCCTCATCGACGATGTGAGGGGCAAGTATGGTAGGGCGTATTTCAAGAGGGTTGATATTGATATGAGGAACTCCAAGATGTTCGTTAACGAGAATAAGGAAGCATTAGCCAACGCATTCAGTGCGCTCGGTCCCAATCCAAGACTCATCACAATCGATGGCGTCAAGGTCGTGTATGACGATGGCTCCTGGCTACTGATTAGGGGTAGTGGTACTGAGCCAAAGCTTAGGATATACAGTGAAGCTCTGAGCATGGGTAGGGTTGAGGAATTAATTAATAAGGCAGTGGAGATTGTGAATAGGTTACCTAAGCCGTAAGTGCCTTCACTGACTTCTCCCTAGTCTCCTTAATAAAAGCCTCATTAATCCTCGACAGCGTCTCAGCGAGTAACCTGGCGGCGTTTAAGGCATCATTTATGTTAAGCAATTCCACGGGACTATGCACATACCTGGTTGGTATGGAGATCGTGGTTGCAGGTATACCGTCCTTCCTAAAGGCAATGCCCAAGGCATCAGTGGTTCCTCCAATCAACACCTCGAGCTGGTACGGTATCTTCAGCTCCTCAGCGACCGAAACAAGGAAACCCGTTAGCTTGGGATGGGCAATAAATACATTGCCCCTGCCACCATCCATAACCTTTATAGCCGGTCCCTTACCAATCCTCGTAACATACTCCCTCTCACCAACACCAGGTACGTCAGCCGCTATTGTCGTATCCAGGGCAATCGCTAAATCGGGATATACCCTATCAGCAGCCACCTGAGCACCCCTCAAACCAACCTCCTCCTGAACCGTGGCAACGAAATAAGTAGTGACCTCAGCCTCCCTCAACTGCCTAGCTGCCCAAAGCATCACCGCAAGGCCAACCCTATCATCAAAGGCTTTACCGGTCACCACATTCTCATTGAGTACCTCGAACTCCCTATCAAGCACCGCAACAGAACCTACGTTAATACCCAACTTCCTAACCTCCTCCTCGCTCGATGCACCGACATCGATGAATAAATCCTTAAGCTCAGGGGCCTCCCTCTCCTTACCAGGTGGCGTCACGTGAGGAGGTCTACTCCCAATAACGCCCTTGACCTTCTTACCATTTGATGCCTTAATAATGACCCTCTGCCCAACTAACGTGACCTCGTTCCAACCACCAATAGCCCTAAACCTCAGGAATCCATTCTTATCAATGTTATCAATTAACAACCCAATCTCATCCATGTGGGCGGCGACCATGGCTTTGAGGTCTCTTTGTTTACCGTACTTGATACCGATAACATTACCCCACCTATCAATGAATAACTCATCAACGTACGGATTCAATTCATCAATTACCAAGTCCCTAACCTCATCCTCAAACCCTGACGGTCCAAACGCTTCCGAGAATTTCTTGAGCAACTGAATGAATTCCTGTGCAGACATGCTGAAAAACTTGAGGTCATTAATTAAATAAGCATTACTGACCAAGTGAATTGGCGACCCTCGAGTATACCCTTAGCAGTTCCAGGCCTGCTTCAACGCCCATACCAACGCCAGGTATGTTAAGGCTTCTCAGGAAGTCCTCAACCTCTCTCTCATGCCCAATACCAATCATGGGAATCGCGTACGTAAACACTCTCGATAAAACTCCCGGATCTCCATAAGCTTCGATGAAGAGTTTGTAGTTGCTTATCAACCACTTAATGTTCAAATCCCTAACGTACGGATTACCCGCACCAACAATAAATAACTGGATATCCTGCCTCTTAACCTCACCCGAGGTCAGGAAGTCAAGGACCTTTGCGTACTCATCAACCCTCGGTGTACTAAGCATCGCCGACAACACCCTAACCCTATCCTCATCGGTGCTCACTGCCCTATACACAGACTTAAGTACATCGAAGGGCCTATCACCAACAACAGCATATGCATTGGCAACAGCACGCCTCATTATGGGCTCAAGGTTTGTATAATTAGTGATTTCGCCGGCTATGGATCTTGCGAAGGTCTCATCAACCAGGGCGCGTCTAGCCAACACAAGTTCCCTAACGTCATCCAAACCAACCAACCCCTCTAGCCCTTTACTCTGAGCCCTAAGGTACTCAATAAACGCGTCCTTAACAGCGTTAGGACTTATTGAGTAGAGTGTGCCTAACTGCATGGTTATCGTAGACGTCAATAGGTAATTAACGGTGTTTGCTAATGAACGAATAAGGCTGAGGTATTCACTAAGGCTGATGGATCCCTGAAGTAGGTGTAGGTACGCATCATTAATCACACTCCACCTCTCGAAATGATTAATTGCGTTACTCAACGCCGTTGAGAAGTCATTACCATAATTGACATGGTAATAACCGACACCATCAACATTAAGAAACATGGGTTGCGATTCATTGAGCACTGCGGAGCTACCCTCCATCAACGCCCTCCTGACCTCACCATTGACCCTATAGACTATGGGTACCGGCCAAGAATCACTAACGTTACCATTAAGTAAAAACCTGTACTGCCTCAACCCAACCCCATCACCACGCCTCTCAACAGTGATGACCGGATGCCCAGGCTTGTCAACCCAAGCCTTCATAACCCTCATGACAGGCTTACCACTAACCTCCTCAATACTCCTCCAAAGATCATCCTCACCGGCATTTGAGTAGGAGAACCTCCTCAGATAATTACCAAGGCCCCTCCTGAAATCTTCCTCACCCACATAGCCCTCGAGCATCCTCAGTAGCGATGCACCCTTACCATAACTAATATCGTCAAATATTTCGAAAGCCTCCTCCTCACTCCTTATAGGCACATGGACAGGGTGTGTACTCATCAATGAATCCCTAAGCATTGATCCTGTGGTTTCATCGGCAAGAAACCGATACCAAACACCCCAATCTGGGAATAATCTGTCCAACGCCTTATAGCTCATGAATGTTGCAAATGATTCATTGAGCCAGAGGTCATCCCACCACCTCATGGTAACCAGGTCACCAAACCATTGGTGGGCGATCTCATGAGCCACAACCTCAGCAACACGCCTCCTAGTCAACTCAGTACTGCCCTTACCAACCAATATTGCCGTCTCCCTAAAGGTTATGGCACCCCAATTCTCCATAGCCCCAGCCGCAAACTCAGGCACGTGGATTAGGTGAAGCTTAGGTAGCATGTAGGGTATACCAAAGTAATCGCTGTAGAAGTTAAGGACCCTCTTAGCAACGTCAAGGGCAAAGGCACCATCATTAACCCTATCCCTCAACGGTGTGGCAAAAACAACATCGACATTGCCAACCCTATCCCTGAGCTCAAAGAACTTACCAATACCAAGGTAAAGCAGGTAGGTAGACATCCTCGGAGTCTCGGCGAACTCAAAGACCTTCCAACCTCCGTCCCAGTACACCCGAGTTGGTGGTGTGTTAAATAGTACGTCGTAATCCCCATCAACCCAAACCCTAACCCTGAACCTAGCCTTGGCAGTTGGATTATCAATACATGGTATGAAGTACCTGGCACCAGTCGGTTCAAATTGAGTAGTCACTATATACCCACCAGGATATGGAGCCCTATAGATACCCAACAACCTATCCGGAACTTTACCCTCAAACCGCACCTCAACAACACCATCAACAGGCCCCCTAACCCTCAAAACCCTACCATCATAATTATAATCAACAACTATGTCATTAACCCTAACAGACCCTATGCTCAAATCAACGGCATTAAGAAGCAAATCCCCACCAGACCTAACGTGAATCCTCACAACCCCACTATACAATAACTCCCTAAATTTAACGTACAAATCAACTTCATACAAATCAACACCCACATCCCGAGACATTATTATCCAACACAACGCAATGCGAATATAAACTTAATGGTGCCGGGGCCGGGATTTGAACCCGGGCCCCCTTGCGGGGACAGGATTGCTTGTCTTTCAATCTCAAGTCCTGCGCCTTGGACCTGGCTCGGCCACCCCGGCTTATGGTAATTGTCTTCACCGTTATTTATGCTTTTCTCCGTAGGTGTAGGATTCCTTTGCCTCTGATGCAACTCTCCTTAGTGGTATTGGATGTGTCTTGTTTCCTAGCCACTTATTGTGCTAATTCTTTATCATGCTTGGATGATTGTGAGATTGCATGAATGCGCACTCAGGCTTTAGCTATAGTACGTATTATCAATTCATGTCCAGCATTCTCACACTGCTTACGGAGTATGGTATATTCTATAGTTTATGCGTTCTGGTCGAGATGATCACGTGAAGCTAATAATTTTAAGGGACTTGTTTAATAACGGTTGATGTCTATGAGTGGGGCTGGGCAGGGTGTTGAGTATTACTCGTTGATTCGTGACGGTGCGTCCCTACTGTTTACTGGCACTTTGATTGGGCTCGTTCTTTTAATCCTGACGTCTGCGGTGATGGGTACTGTGGTGTATGGTATGGCTTACTACTCAATAAATGATGCCGTGCATGCGGGAGCCTTGATCGCAATGGTGGTTGAGTTAATAGCCATAGCGGTAACGTATAAGTACGCCTACGGTGGCTTCATTAAGTTGACAACGGCTAACAAGCCTAGGTATGACATTGGTAGGGTTGGCTCCATCGCATATATAATAGGTTCAGTAATTATGTGCTTGACCTACGCATACATGCTCACCACAACCTTCAGTCCAGATAATCTATGGCTTACCCAATCAATGGAAATGCCGGGCAAAATAGCGCTCTTTGCCGCAGGCATTCCGGTGGCAATTGGCGAGTACAGGCTTGGTAATGAGTTCGGCGTTGAATCCTTAACTGTCGGCTCTGTATTTGGAATTATACTATCCGCAATAAGCCTTACACCTGGCTCAACCGGGTTGACTATCCTGGAGATAATCATGGGAATAATCATAAACGCACTATTGCTGACGGGCTTCAATAATGTGAGGAAGATAGCGGAAGACAGGCTCAAGCAGCAATGATTAGCAACACCATTGCGTAAATAAACCACACAAAACCAAGCCGAGATACACCATAGACGCATTGAGGAGCCAAGCCCAAGCTATCAAGGCGAGGAAGTACATTATTGGTTTATTCATTCACTAATATCTCAACCTTGCTTGGCTTTAGCCAATGAACAATACTACCAACACCGAATGCTTCAGTCACTTATTACGCAGAATCCATGTACGTAGCAAATCATGAGGAGCTTGAAGATGCAACGCCCACTTGGCATGGTTAGCACGCCAAGCACATCCTATGGCGTACTGCTTGGCGGTATTAACACAATCTATAGCATAGGTTCAGTTCGGCTTGGTATTGGATTGATTAGCTTGGCACATAAGGGTTAAAAGGTTCTGTGGGGCGAGTTCCTGATGGGTGTTGGGTTTAGGGGCTTTGTTGCTAATTTTATCCTTTATTTGGCAATATTCTCAATAATTGCCTTGGCCCTTATGCTTATGCCAATCCCGCTCAAGCCATACATGTACGTGGAGGGGCTTGGTTACGGGGTTAATTACTACAGCGTGTCTGTGTTCAATCAACCAGTCATTGTCTTTAGGGGCTACATGAATGGCATGCCAGTACCATTCACCGTTAGTTTGTTTCTGATTTCACCAAGGCATATCTACGCAATTGGTAATTACAGCGGATTTGGCTCAGTGACTGTTGGCTTAACCGGCTCATTTATTAAGCATGTAATCGACAAGTGGCTTATTGAGCTCGGGGGTAGGGTGAATCCATCATTAATAGCCTTCATAACGTTTGGTGATGGGGGTAAAACATGGACTGTCGTTATGGCAATACCCTATAACCCAAACCAGGTAATCAATAGGGAACCAATGGAGATCGTAATTAATGCAAACCTCAACACGGTAAAACCAGCAACCACAAAGCCGGTAAGTAATGAAGGTGATGCTGAGTATGTGTGGGTACTCAAGCAACAAAACATAACAATAGGCTCAGTACCACTCCTATTCGTAGGCTGGAGCAAAGACGCGATAAGGAACATAAGAGGTATCATGTTTGAGGGTCCCAGTGGCTGGGTTTATAAAGGCTCTGGAATCTTCGGTATACTCAATGATAGCGGAAACCTAGTACTGGTCGGACCAACAAACACACTATTACAAACATACCATTATACATACTATAATATAGAGATGTCGATCGCCACGTCTCAGGTATGCATTGTATATGGACCATCACTAACCTTCACTGAAGGGGTCTGCCCTGCTAACAACATCGGATCCCCTATCTACTATGTGCCATCCTCCGGCTTCTTCTACATTGGCTTGCCTAGCCATGTTGCCTATGTTGCTTTTCAGCTCTATGTGATTAATGCGCATCATCAACAACCAACGAGTACCTGGGTGAACGGCACCATACCGCTCTCGCTATTAAGCAGTGACTTCTTCGGTGATAATTACTTATGGGTTTACCCGTACATTGATGTTGGTAATGGTTCAGTAACCAGTATGTTTGTGGGGATACTCCGCATGTACGATATTCGTCATCAGTTGTTGATAAACCTTGATGACGGTTACCAGTGGCCGGGTAACTACACGCCGTGCAAAAACGAGTACCCGCTCCTCCAAAGGCTGCCCAATGGGCTTTATTTCATTGAGTATTCACTGGGTGTGTCTGCCTATAGCCCATACTCGATGGTTGCGGCATCCACCTCATTACTCCTTGACGCATTTACTCCTGGCTTGGACTACTCAATGAGTCGCAGTGCAATTACAGCCCCATCAATAATTTTCAATGGTTTTTACCTCCAGGATCAATCCTCAATGCTCGCCAATGTGTATGTCTACTTCAATTCATCGGGCAAGCCATTCTACGTAACGCTCATTGGTGGTCCGCAGATAGTGACGCCAAGTGGCCCTGCGTTGATGTACCAAACCGGTATCATAATCAATGCCTCCAACTACTACCTTGGGATACGTGAATGCAGGAGCCTAACTTGGTGGTGATCGATCAGCAACACTTATTTGCCCCTCTCGGGAGGCTTTATTTGATGATTAAGTCCCTGTTTTGGTTCTATGTTGGCTTTGTCTTTGTTGCCTTCGCCTTCTCGCTATGGTTACTACTGAGCTCGGTATTAACAATAACACCAATACCACTACCCTACTGGCTCACCTACGCGCCCAACAATATTGCCGATGCCGGAATCATTGTCTTAGCCCTCACACTCGCCTTATACACCTATTTGGGCATTATCCTGGTTTTGCATGGCTTAAGGAGGGGTCTTGTCCCGATCATAATGGTTGCATTAGTCATTGCCGGCTTGGCCCTACTCCTAGCCAAACTAGCCATACAAGCACTGGTCATCATGTTCATCGCCTACATGTTGTTGGTAGGCACCTATGGTGTTTTAGCCACTGTGGCTTTGACGAAGACCGCTAAAGCACTTTGGGTGGTTGGCGTTTTAATACTGGTGTTCCTACCACTCATATTCCTTAGCGGTGGGTTGGCAGTCATAAATTACGTGAGGTATATGGCATTTATTGGGCAGGCGATGGCAATAATGGCATCAGCAATAGAGGCAAGGGCGCTAAGTGTTAAATAATGAGGGCTATTGCCGTCTCATTATTAATAGCCACAATAATCACCGCATCCACAATCTCGCTATTGCCCTAATTCATGATGACAGGTCGGTGGAAGCTAATTCCAATGTAATTCTTACATATTTATGAACTAAGTATTGGGCAGTGGTGGTTTGGGAAATGCTTGTTTTGTATGATTGGCTTAATCTTTCGTTGCCATTGTGTTATGCCTACTCCTTCATTGTCTTTGGCTTCGTACTTGTAGTTCCTGGATTCACTGGGTGTTTATGTTGGTTATTGTGATTGGGTTTTGTTATTCTTCGATCATTGCTGTTAGTGTTATTTGTATTGCCTTTAGTTTTTCGTATTCCTCTTCCATGCCGTATCTCAGTGATTTGATCATGTATTTTACGGCTTTGTTTCTTAGTCTTCTTATGT
>Ga0080005_131907_pt1 | contig 12859 bp, 10 predicted proteins | sample JossMetagenome_2_FD_69208 | JGI IMG/M metagenome (GOLD analysis project Ga0080005, IMG submission 69208) | Hot spring sediment microbial communities from Joseph's Coat, Yellowstone National Park, USA - JC3_ASED (SPADES assembly) (version 2) | ecosystem: Environmental > Aquatic > Thermal springs >... | reverse complement strand
TCCCAATGAGGGTACCATACATTCTGGAGAATAGGCCGGGCTACACGACACCGTTCATGAATCTGTTTCAGGGGAGTGCAGGGAATTACCCGGGTGGGCAGATAACGGGTGTGCCGGGTTATAACGCCGCCAAGTTGGCTGTGGCAATGAATAGTGGGTTTAAGTAACCTAGGTACTATACGTATTTAACAGTATATTATAAGAATAATTCTAATAATCAAAATTAATTTTAGTATTATATTAATTAATGTTGCTAAAGTTAATAAATATTTTTGATAAATAAAGCATATAACATGGAGGCAAAGGTTTAAATACAGCATTAATGAGGTAGGGGTAGTGTTAAAGTATGAGCGTGGAGAGTCAGGTTAAGGCCCATATAAGGGGCTTGATAAGTAGGCTTGATGGTTGGTTAATAAGCCAGAGGAAGCTTATTGATGATTTGCAGAAGTATGCCGACTACGTTAAGAGCCAGGATAGGTACACGTTGCTACTCTCGGCTCAGGCAATGATATACTACATTGAGCGCACCGCCAAGGACTTCGAGTCATGGTTAACCAATCCCCTAATAACCTCAATAATGACCCCGGACATGTTGAAGGAGCTTGAGGCTAAGCTCCGTGAATTGGCAATAAGCTTCATAAGGATTGACCTTGAGCACACTGGCCAATACCTAGAACTGCTGAAGAAGTATGATGCAGCCGGCGAGGTACCGGAGATACTGAGACTGTACTTTGAGCATAGGATTGGCGGGGGACAGGAGGGCGAGCAGAGGAGGGGAGGGGAGGAGATGCCAAGGTTCCTGTAACCCAACCTGAAGATAAACCACGCCTACCCTCACCATACCCCTTTAAAATAGGGTAAACAACGCGTCACCCTTTATTCACCTTGAAGTCAACCCTAACCTTATACACCCTCGGGGCATATTCCCTAACAATCCTCTCACCCATTATGTTGCATTCAACCCCCATACCTAGGCAATGGCTCCTTATAACAGCCTCAGCATCCCTAAAGGGCTCCTCCTCAGGGCCTGTGTGGTAGAAGTTGATAACACCCCCATCCATAACGCACCTTATGGCATCGGGCAGGTACTGGTGAGCACCCAGTGGGAGAGTCATTATAACCCTGTGGAAGCTGTTCCTCATTTCTCCGCAGAAGCGTGCTGCATCATACTCAATGGGTATGACCCTACCCCTGGCCTTATTCAGCCTAACGTTAACCTCAGCGTACCTAACCGCATCTGGGTTTATGTCAACGGCGTAAATTAACCTAACGGTGGGTTTAAGCTTAAGTATTATGAATGCGTACGGCGCCACGCCCGCGAATAGGTACGCTATGACCTCACCATCACCGACCCTTGAGGCTAGGTCAAGCCTATCGTACTGGTCCCTCGGTGAGAAGAAAACCCTAATTGGGTCAAGCATTAACCTAACCCCCGACTCAACGTGAATAACCTCAGTGACCTCGCCAATCAACCTCTCGTACGTGTAGAGCCTATACTCACCACCCCTAGGCCCAATCCTCCTAAGGACGGTTCTAACATTCCTACCACTCCTAATTATCGCCCTAGCAATCTCATACTTGTAATCCTCCAGTTCACTGGGTATCTCAACTATAGCCACCGCTCCCGACCTAGACCCAACTATGTCGAAGCCCGAGGGAACCAGGTTAAGTAGGTTATCCGGCACCACGCCCTTTAACTCATCCCTCAGTCTCATTCAATAGGCCACGCTGCAATAATAGTTAAAAACCAAACCCAATAAGGCTTAACCGTGTCTAAGGTTCTTGAGGTCAGGGGTGTACAGGAGTATAGGACTGTTAGGGAGGTTAAGGGGCCGTTGATAGTCATTGAGAGGACTAGGGGGGTTGCCTACGGTGAAATGGGCGTCGTAACGGGCCCGGATGGGGAGCCTAGGCTGGTTCAGGTTATTGAGGTTGGGCCTGATTACGCAGTGGCGCAGGTCCTAACCGGCACGTTAGGCTTACCTGCCAAGGGGTCCACGGTTAGGTTCTACGGTACAACGCTTAGGCTCCCCGTCTCGGAGGATTTGCTGGGTAGGATAATAAGCGGTAGGGGTGTTCCGAGGGATGGCTTATCAATGCCCCCGCCTGAGGACTTCCTGGACGTTAACGGTGAGCCCCTCAACCCCTATGCAAGGGATTACCCTGAGGAGCCCATTGAGACTGGGGTTAGCGCGATAGATGGCCTATACACCATGGTTAGGGGGCAGAAGTTGCCCATATTCTCCGGGACGGGCCTACCGCACAACATGTTGGCCGCTCAAGTGGCCAGGCAGGCAGCTGTTAGGGGTAGTGAGGAGGGGTTCGCCATAGTCTTCGCTGCAATTGGCCTTAGGACCGAGGAGGCCCTCTTCTTCATAGATGAGTTCAGGAGGACTGGGGCCTTAAGGAGGCTCGTCCTAGTCATGAACCTGGCCAGTGACCCCATAGCCGAGAGGATACTGACGCCCAGGGTTGCCTTAACCGTAGCCGAGTACCTTGCATGGCAGAGGGATTACCATGTACTGGTTATACTGAGCGACATGCTTAACTACGCTGAGGCCCTAAGGGAGCTTTCATCGGCTAAGGGTGAGCTACCGGGCAGGAGGGGGTACCCAGGTTACATGTACACCGACCTGGCTACGATATTCGAGAGGGCTGGGAGGGCTAGGGGGAGGAAGGGGAGTGTGACCCAATTCCCAATATTAACCATGCCCCATGACGACATAACCCACCCAGTACCGGACTTAACGGGCTACATAACCGAGGGGCAGTTAGTCCTCTCCAGGTCAATGTGGGGTAAGGGCATTTACCCACCCTTCGACGTTTTAATGAGCCTATCGAGGCTTATGAAGGATGCTGTTGGTGAGGGTAAGACGAGGGATGACCATAAGTACGTGGCCAACCAGTTAATATCAGCCTACTCAAGGGCACTAGACGTGAGGAACCTGGCCATACTGGTGGGTGAGGGTAATTTAAGTTGGCGTGAGAGGAGGTACCTTAGGTTCGCCGATGAGTTTGAGAGGAAGTTCATAGCCCAGGGCTTCTACGAGAGGAGGACCTTCGAGCAGACCCTCGACATAGCGTGGGATGCATTAAGCATACTACCTGAGGATGAGTTCTCCAACATACCCGTGGAGGTGTCCAGGAGGTACTATAGGGAGGGTATATTTAAGTCGATAAAGGATGAGGGGGTTAAGGCCTAGTTAGTAAGGTCACTTAAGCCGGGTTTAGGTTAAGGCTTTTTTTAAATCATATTGCCTTAAAATGCGCCAAGGTCACTTATCACTGGGCTTGCCCTCCCTGGCTAGTTGATAATGCCTGCTTAACTTTAGCCTCCAGGTCGCTTATCTGCTTCCTAAGCAAGTTCTCCTGCTTCACGAGGGATTGAATGTGAAGGTCAAGTAACTCCTTCCTCTGGTTTAGGTCCTGGATGGCCTCATCCCTCGTCGTTAGGAGTAGGAAGGTGCCAACAACCCTATACACCTTAGAGTCCTGCGGAAGTTTATTCAACTCGTTAAGCGCCCTATCAACATTCCTAAGCTCACTCTCATACTGTTGCTTCCTAAGCAGCACAGCCTGGAGCTGATCCTCCAACTGCCTCAACCTCTCTAGATCATTCCTAAGCGCCGGTGGAATTTCAGTAGCCATAACTGCCTAAGGTTACTTGACTAAAAATGCTTTTCGCACTATGCCTACCATGACTGCACAACTATACGGCCAATCACCACTTTAAGCCTTAATTCAACAAGTCTCTACCCCCTCATCCACTAGGTAGGCTTAAAGCCTCCCCGGAACTTAACAGGTTCCCCATGACCCACCGGTGAGGTTAATTATGTGGTTAGGATTAGCCCAGTGAGCAGGAAGCGCTTAAAAAGGGGGATTAGGGATTACCCTTACCATGAAGTTGCTTTTCCTGGTTCTAGACGGCGCCGCGGATAGGCCTAATGAGAGGGGCGAGACCCCCTTATCCATGGCTAAGAAGCCTAACTTGGATTCACTATCCGTTAAGGGGGCATTGGGTTTTCATTACCCTCTAGGTGTAGGTAGGGCGCCTGAGAGTGATGCAGCTGTCTTATCAATACTTGGGTATGACCCGGATAAGTACTACACAGGCAGGGGACCCCTTGAGGCCCTTGGGGTCGGTTACAGTATAAGGGAGGGTGTGGAGGTTGCCTTTAGAGCCAACTTCGCCACAATAGACCCAGAATCAAGGGTTATTATTGATAGGAGGGTTGGGAGGAGCCTTGAGTCCTGGGAGGCTAGGGAGCTGGCCAAGGCTGTTGATGGCATGGAGCTTGGGGGTGGTTTAGGCTATGCTAGGGTAATCGCCACGATAGGGCATAGGGCGGTGGTGGTGATAGGGGTTAAGTCAGGGCGGTTAAGCGGTGATGTAACGAACAATGACCCAGCCTACGCCAGGGTTGGTAAGGTCTCGGTGGCAGTGCCTAACCCAGATAAGATGCTCGCCCAGGTGAGGCCATTGAACCCTCAGGATAAGGCAGCCTCATTAACCGCCAGGTTGGCTAATGAATTCGTGGATAAGGCAATAAACATACTTAAGGACCACCCCATAAATAGGGAGAGGGCCGGTAAGGGAAAGTTGCAGGCTAACGTCATACTGATTAGGGATGCAGGTGATTCACTACCAAAGGTAACCCCAATAAACCAACTTTATGGACTTAAATTCGGTGCAGTGGCCGAGATGCCGGTTGAAAGGGGTATAGCTAGGGCACTGGGTATGGATGTTGAGGAGGTTAAGCTGTACGATGCACCCAAGGATGAGGTACTCGGTGAACGCTTCGAGGCAACCATGAAGCTGCTTGATAGGGTTGATGTAGCCTACGTACACCTGAAGGGGCCTGATGAACCAGGCCATGATGGTGATTTGAACGGCAAAATAAAGGCGATAGAGGATATTGACGCCTACTACGTGGCTAAGCTGGTAAGGGAGAACTGGGATGAGTCACTGCTCGTAACTAGCGACCACGCCACACCATGGATACTGAAGGCACACAGCGATGATCCAGTCCCAATAATGCTTAAGTCGAGTAGGGTTAAGGCTGATGGCTTAACGTTAAGTGAGGTGAACGCGGCTAAGGGTAGCCTCGGTAAGTTTGAATACGGCTGGTTAATAATGAGGAGAGTTAGGGAAATGGTCTTTGATTAACTATAAGCCTCTTAAGTGCTGTTAAAGCATGTATTCGAATTCACTAAGCCCAAGCTTCCTTAAAGTATCCCTAGTGGGTTTACCATCAACCCACCCCCTTAACTTGTAGTACACCTTAATGCCCTCGTTAAACATCTTTGATGCTGAATGACCCTTAGCAGGCCCACCGGGTATTGGATCGCTCATCCTAGGTGGTAATTCATCCTTAACCCATTTGCCCTCCCTAACCCAGAATAACCTCTCTAAGTTAAATATACGTTCACCTATGGTTAAGATATCGTCGGCCGTTAGGTTCCAACCAAAGGCGGCGTTATAAAGGTTCGCTATGTCCTGCTCCGTGTTTACATTGGGAACTAGGTTCTCGAACTTGCAGAATATCGATGAGTCAACTACGGCGAATAAGTCCTGGTTCCACTTAACCAACTTAGCCTGGAGTTCGATACCACTTGGTGAATCATCAAGTGGATCAACCTTACCTGGCTTACCAAAAACTGTACCTAACACCTCCCATGTAGGCGTATATGCCTCAAGGTGGTCACCACCCCTATTAGCGGTGTAGTATGCTATGGCAAAGCCCTTAAGGGCCCTTGGATCATAGGCAGGTAATCCCTGCCCCCTAGATCCAGTAAAGGTCTCTGGTGCATTATACTTCATAGCGAGTCTATAGTCGCCCTCGGCGAGTTCATCTCCAATACCCTCCCTGTAGGCTATCTTATATACTAGGTCAATGTAGGAGGCTGGGTCACCCCAATCTAGGTCAAGCTTAAGCTTCCCCATCCTGGCTAATTCAGTGGCTGTGGCTAAGGTATTACCTAGGCTTATGGTATCCATGCCTAATTCATTAGCCAGCTTCTCCATCTTAAGCACAGGCTCCGCATTGATCAACCCAATGTTAGGTCCTAGGGCCCAAGTATTCTCATACTCATACTTAATCTTCTCACCAGGCACCTTAAAGGCCCCACTCTTCACCATGGTTATTTGGGTGCAGGCTATTGGACAGTTAAAGCAGCCGTGGGTCTCCACCACATACTTACTCTTAATAATCTCACCGCTAACCTCATCAATACTCTTTATCAGCCCAGTACCCGAGAAATTATAGTGCGGCAATCCGCCAATAGCCTGAATAAGGTTCATTAGGACGTTTGTGCCATAGGCGTGGAGGGCCTTCGTGGTATCGTGAGCTATGAGCCTCTTCACGATTTCATTATTAACCTTCATGAAGCCGCTGCGGTCAACCAAGTCCCTGTACAGGTCTCTGGTTCCCCATACTAAAATACCCTTAAGCTTCTTACTACCCATGACTGCTCCAACACCCCCACGTCCAGCGAATCTCTCATAATCGGAGAACCTAATGCCAGCGAACTTAACCAAGTTCTCGCCAGCTGGTCCAATAACAGCAACGCCGGCCTTAGTTTCATCAGGTGGGAATCCGTTCTCAGTAAGCATTATCTTAGTGGCTGAACCCGTCCACTTACCCCAAATATGCTTAGCCGGTTTAAGTGACGGTTCCCCATTCTTAATGACTAGGTAAACGGGTTCCTCGGCCTTACCTTCAATTACAATGCCATCATAACCTGACCTACGAAGCCAATAGGAGAAATTACCGCCAGCATTTGAGTGCGTATAGACGCCATTTAAGGCTGACCTGGTGGTAACGTTAATCCTACTTGATGATAAGGTAGCTATACCACTAAGTGGACCGGAGAATATGTACAGTTTATTACTTGGGTCAAATGGGTCAATACCCCTTGGAATTTCCCTAAGCGCATAATAGGCTGCTAAACCTCTACCACCCAAAAACAACCTTAACAGATCATCCTTAACAACCTCCTCCTTAAAGGACCCTGTTGTTAACTCCACCCTTAGTATCCTAAAAACATTCATAAATAATTATAATTATTCTCGTATTTTTAAGTATTTCCCTAATCCCTAATGATTAAATTTGATACTTATTTTTATACACTAAATATAAGAATAATGAGTAGCATTTCCGTTAAGCCCACTAAGATTAACGATTATTTTTAACATATTCATCATAATATATACCTATTAACATCTATTATAATTTATTTCTAAATTTAGTAATATTTATTAAAATAATATATGAAAACCAATAAATATACTATATTAGACTAAGTATTAATGAATAGAAAACTACGAATATTGAAGTAGCTACGGGTAGGGATTAACTAGGAGGAATAATCATTCACGGTAGAAGGTGTATGCGCCAAGGGTATAAGTTATGGACCACCCCTATCTCGAGGGATAGATTTCTCATTTCCTTACCTCACCTTACTCTCAGCCTTAGACTGAAGTAGCGGGTAGTGCCCCCACAGACACTGCGGGTGGTTCCCACACCGAGAGAGTCCTTAACATACCTAACAAGAACTCCAGAGAGATGCATTAAGCATAATACCCCTTTGAATCGTCTTTCTGGAGACGGTGGAGACAATAAGCCTTTACCGTCTCCTTCTCGGTGGTCTCCCTGGGTTTCCGAGATCCGTAGGGCTGGGAACCCTCGGCGACGGGTGGGGAGCCGCTGCGGTGAGGAGACCCAGGGTCACTGATGGGGGGAGTGTTATAGCCAGAATTTTTATTAAATTTAAACAGGATTTAGGCATCAATAGAAATAAGTGCTACAAATGATCATGAAAATCAAAAACAGCCCACGTAGTGGAGCAGCTCCACTCTGAAGGACAAGGGTTTCTTTAAGTTTTATAAATCCAGCCGCAGTTAACTCAACGGTACTGAGGGGATGATGGAGGATTTGGAGTTGCTTGAGGCTAGGTATCAGGGCTCAGTGGCTAGGAGTATGGATGCCTTAATCATGGACTTTAACCTTAGATATGGTGAGAGAGCCGATTATATGCTTAACGAGGCCCTTAAGGTCTACTCCCTTGACTTGGATTCTAAAGTTAAGGTTAGGAGGAGCATAGTCAATGAGCTGGTTTACAGGGTTGATGACTTGGTTAGCCCAAGGTTAAACTCACTGGGCATTGACCTAGCACCAATATTGATAACGTGGTACTACATAGGTAATGGTGAACGCATGGGTAGGCTTAGGGAGCTGCTAAGCATGACAGGCCACAGGATTAACATTGATGATGGCGTTAAGGCTGGGCTACTGATGAGGATTGACAAATCAACCGTCGTAATACCAGAGTACCTCGCCAATTACTTATCCAGGTTAAACCCACCGCAGCAACTGGACTCCTCGTCAATCGTATTTAATAACATAGATAATTCGATTTTCATGGTTACCCTTGAGACCATTATTAGGGGGCTCAGGCCCATTGACGGTTTCATAAGGGCATTCTACGGCGAGGGGATTAGGGATGCATTGGCTAGTGGCCTACTTGAACCTGTGGCTAGGCTGTACGGCAATGATGTGTTAATTAATCCATTGGTTGACCAGAGGAGTCTCAGGATTGCCTTAGCTAGGGCTAAGGACACTAGGGCCAGGGTGATTAAGCATTCCCTCTCAATGTATGGGAGATACATGTTTGATAGGGGGCTTTACTGCGGCGTAAACTACATGTTCACCTACAGTTCAAGAAGCCTGGTAGCTTACCTATGCCCCTGGACCCCACTCTACAGATCAATTGCGAATAAGTACCATGGTGTAAGAAGCATGATTGTTCTTGGGGTTAGGTTCAGGGAGAATATGGTTGAGTTCCTCAGCCAGGAGAAGTATAAGAGACCAGAGCTATCAAAGGTCATGTTTGTCACCCTTGATCAAGCGTCAGGTCTAATACATGCAATATACCAGCGCGAAAGCATGGGGCTAATGGATGACGTATTAGATATACTTTATGAAACCATCTACAAAGTCAACGAGATAACATATTAGCTTAAGGCTCACTTGCTTAGTGTGGAGAAGTAAGGAAAAACGATTTTTAAGTTCTTTTCAATGCATAAGTAGTAATCATGCCTCCTAACCATACCATGGTGTCCACTTAACCCAGCCAGCCGTGTGCTTAAAGGTTGCGCCCACGCCTATCATGTAAGCTATTATGCCCGCTACCACGAGTAGTGCCATTATTAGTAAGCCAATGTACCTACTTACCCTACCCTTAGTCAGGTAGGCGAATGGAGATAGTAAGGGGGCTAGGCCTGTTAAGATGTATAATGCAGCCGCTAACCCAGGCTCTGTAGTTAAGTTGTACTTGAGTATATCAACACCATACACTATGGGTATTATGCCAAGGAAAGCAAGAGGTACAGATACCGTTGACAATGAACCCGTGAAGTAGAGTGACAACCCAACTATTAAAGCGGCGGCACCAAACAGAGCCCATGGATCCATTAAAACTATGTTGTATGAACTGGGCAATGGCCACGTTGCAATACCCCATACACCCGTGGCTAGGGCAAACACACCAACACCCATGTAGTAGAATGACAGGGATTTGACACCAATTACTACCTCAGGCTGAGGATCCTCCTTGACCGTTTGTTTTACGGTTAACTGAGCCATGGCCATTGATTTTACGGTTAACCAAACCGTGTAGGCTGACCGTCTCTCCGGAGGCGGCGGGTTTCAGTGGTTGACCCACCGTCTCCTTCTCGACGGTCTCCCCGGGCCCGCTCACCGTAGTGGCTCCCGCCCTGTCGCCAGGGGTTCCTTGCCACTACGGATCTCGGGAGCTCGGAGGCACCGATAAACTTATAAGTTGTGGCTTATAAGTCTTTCGGGGGATTCCCCAGATGACCTATATAACGCTCACGTTTCCGTTTAATGCCTGTTGCGATGTTGCGAGGAGACTTTTGTCTACTGCGTGGTTGTTTAGGGTTGCTACGCATAGGTTGCTCAGTATTGCTAGGAAATTCCCCGTTCTCCCTGGTACTGACATTGGGTGGAAGAGCACTTTTAGGGGGATGGTCCATGAGGTCATCCCCAATAGGAGGTACGCTGATGGCGTGGTGGTGCTCGTTAGAAGTATCTATGAGTCCTGCAGGCAACTTAGGGTGGATTTTAGGAGCGTTGAGTTATCCAGCTGGCTCATGTTCCAGCAGGTCGAGCTTGAGTACCCGGCTAGGAACATCACCCTTAAGCCGGGTTATGAGTTCCACGTGACGACCGTGGATTATGGCGGAAATACCCACAGGGTCGTTGTGAAGCCCACAGTGCCGGGGAACTATGGGCTCCTCCTTGACAAGGTGTTGAGGGAGAGGCAGAGGTATACTGGTAGGGTGGTTTTAAGAAGCTACGGTATTGGGGGAGGTAATCTATGGGTTCAAGGAGAGGTACAGATGACAATACCCATGGACTTCTACTACAGGCACATGGCTAGGTATAGGCGGAATGATGGAAAGCTCTATGGCGGTGTTGACGTTAACACCGATAGGATTAACCTAGCAATTATCGATGAAGATAGTGAACTCATTGACCACAAAACATTCTGGTTCAGTGAGGCTTCTAGGAAGGGTTGTAGTGGGCGTAGGGCTTGGAGTATTATCGGCATGAGGATTCATGAATTGTTGGATTATGCTTACAACAATGGTGTTAAGACCTTGTTCCTAGAAAACCCGGAGGTTCTTGGCAGGCTGAAGCTGATGTGGGCTAAGAGTGGCGATAGGGGTCATGGGAACTACAACCACAAGGTCATGACCTTCAGAAGCACAATCATTGAGAGAGTAGCCCTAAAGGCACCACTATACGGCATAGAGGTCAAGTACGTAAACCCAAAGGGAACAACAAACTCGGTAGAGCACGATGAAGCCATGAGAAAGCATGGACTAGACAGGCACAATGCATCAGCCTACTTAATAGCCCTAAGAGGGCTTAAACACCAATGAATACGAGCAACCGCAAATAATAATGAAGACAGAAACAGCCCCAGTAGGGTTGCGCCTAGTATCATTAGGTATATGTCGAGTGGATCCATGAATAGTGCCACCTAGGTCACCGGTAACTGTATTTCACTTGGGTTGTAAAATATAACTCATGTAAAAATCACATGCATCTAAATGCGGTAAAAGTTTATAAAGTAATTACGAGTTGGCAAGGAAATATATACTTACTTTTTTCCTTCCCGTAATATTAATTAACCTTAGTATTACCTTTGACTTAGGTCTCTGTAATTAGTTTTTAGCTTAGAACATAGTATTTCACCTTTCTCTTACCGATAACCCTAATGGTCACCGTGGCCATGCCCTTGCTTACCAGGGAGTCTAACGCCTTGTATACACCTAGCAATGAACCTTCACCAATCGTTCTCCATATGCTGTAGGCTGTTAGGGGTTTGCCTCTCGGTACTTTAGCTATTATTAGGCCTTGGAGTCTCTGCAACCTGCCTAGACCACTGCCCTCACTGGTGTTAACTCTAACCTTCGGTGAACCTGACACTATGGCTACGGCTCCAGTATTCTTAGCGGTAACATAGGCTGATGCCGATATTGGCCTAGCAAATATCGAGTGCCTAGCCAGCTCAACCACGGCGCTTATTGCGTCCTCTGGTTTAACCTTCATGAAGATTACGCCAAGTTCCCTCAACTGATCACCTATCGGACTCTTAAGCTCACCTATGTAAACCCCTATTAGCCTCGGCATGCTGCCTATTAGCCCCATTTCCTCAAGCTCCATGAAACCCTTAACCACGGCTAGGGTTAATGCCCCCCTCTCCACAGGTACAGCAATAACCTTAACATCGTTGAGTTGTTCAAAAAGTTCATAGGCTATGGTCTTGAAGCCCTCTATTAGGAGTGGGTTGAAGTAGTCTATTGAAGGTTTATCAATGCAGTTAACGCAAACCTTAACGTTAAGTTTAGCTAGTATAAGCAAGTCCCTTGGATCCACATTATAGCTAACACTCACGGTTGTCTCAATACCCACAGTGGATAGGTAAAGGGCCAGTGACCTCGTTAAGTCCTCCTCAAAGGTAAGCTTAACCTCACCACCATTGATTAAACTAGCCAAGACAGCTGAACCCCTATCGTAGTACGTACCGGTGGGGTTATTCCCCTCGTACTTAATGACTACATCATTAACCCTCCTAATCCTCGTAAACCCCTCGCCAAGGCTAACCACCCTGGTGGGTCTTGGCAATACACTAGAGTACCTCCACACACCAGGCATGTTACTTTTATAGGGCTTAATGGGCCTAACCTTATAGAGGAGGGGTAAGCCGCATCTTGGGCAAGTGCCAGGATCACTACTCCTATAGCCACACAATATGCAGGTGAACTCCACGGTTTATGGCTGAAATTGGGGGGATTATAGGTTTTCATGCACGTGGGGTTCATACTAACACTGAGTCAATTCCAGTTTCCCTTAGTGCCTTAACTGTGTCTGGGTTATCGTCGAAGTGAACTAGGACCGGGTATTTGGCCAGTATCCTTAACATGGCTTGAGACTTGTAAACTGGGTCAGGGTCATGGTTATCATTAGGCCTCATGAAAAGCTCCATGAAGCCAACTAATCCGTAACCCTCAAGTTGCCTAATGGTGCACCCCCTCATCCTCTCCGGTCTACCAGTCAATAGAATGATACCCAACCCCCTTTCAATAAGTGAATTAACGTAGTCTATGGAGTTTACTATCGGGGAATCCAAGTGAAGCTTACCGCAGTCTAGGAAACATTCCCAGTCAACGTGGTTACCATTACTACATAACCTAAGCCTCCTAGTGGAGTCCACTAATGTACCATCTATATCAAAGGATATGTAAATCATGTAGTAGCGTTGCTTAGCC
>Ga0080005_131033_pt1 | contig 12895 bp, 10 predicted proteins | sample JossMetagenome_2_FD_69208 | JGI IMG/M metagenome (GOLD analysis project Ga0080005, IMG submission 69208) | Hot spring sediment microbial communities from Joseph's Coat, Yellowstone National Park, USA - JC3_ASED (SPADES assembly) (version 2) | ecosystem: Environmental > Aquatic > Thermal springs >... | reverse complement strand
TGTTCACTAGGTAGCCGCCCTCCCCCCTCGCGGCCTCGCTGACCAGTATGCCGCTGGGGACCAGCGCCGTGGGGTGCCACTGGACGAACTCCATATCCTTGAGGGCAAGGCCGGACCTAAGGGCGAAGCCCAGCATCTCGCCGGTGTTGGCGTAGCCCATCGTGGTGAATTTGAACATGCGCCCGCCGCCGCCGGTGGCCACCACGCCCGCCTTGGCCTTGAACAGCCTGGCCTCGCCTCGCCTCAAGTCGAGGGCGACGGCGCCGAGAAACCTCTTGTTCTTCACCACGAGCCTCGTGACCATATGCTCCTCGTAGAACTCCACGGGGAGCTTCTTGACGTGTCTGTAGATGGCGGACATTATGTACAGCCCCGTCTTGTCCTTGGCGAAGGCGGTCCTCGGCCTGGACATGCCTCCGAAGAGCCTCTGCGCTATCCTCCCGTCGGGGGTGCGGGTCCAGGCAACGCCGATCCTCTCGAGGTAGGCTATCTCCCTGGGGGCCTCCTCGGCGAGCACCATCGCCGCGTCTTGGTCCACGAGGAAGTCGCCCCCCTTGACCGTGTCGTAGGCGTGCAGCTCCGGGCTGTCGCCCGAGTCCGGATAGAGCACCCCCGCCATCCCGCCCTCGGCTGATATGCTGTGGGACCTGGGCCCGGAGACCTTGGTGACCACGCAGATGTCCAGACGGCCTCCCGACTCGGCCGCCGCGGCGGCGGCCCTGAGACCCGCCAGGCCCGACCCTATGATCAAGACGTCGCAAGATATATGATCCATGCCCCCATGTCCGTCAATCGGCCGGCATGCTCATCTCGACGGCCTCGCCGCCCTCCACGGCCCGCTCCAGCTGGACGGCCTCGCCGATCAGGTCCCTCACGGAGAGCACACCGTAGAGCCTGCCCCCCTCGGTGACCACTAGATGCCTGATGCCGCGGCTGTACATAAGCCTGGCCGCCTCGGCCACGGGGGCATCGGCGTCTATCGTCACGACATCCCTCGTCGCTATCAGGGCCACGGGCCTCCCCAAGTCCACGCCTCCCGCCACGGCCCTCACTATATCCCTCTCAGACACCACGCCGTATATCCCGTCGCCCTCCACCAGCACCAACAGGCCTATGCGCCTCCGCGCCATCACGGCCGCAGCCTCCTTGATGCTTATATCCGGCCTGGCGGTCACAGGCGGCCTGCTGGCCAGGGCGCGGACCTTCATTTCTCCGCCTCGGCGGGCCTGCGGGGCTCCGCCCTGGCGTCCCCCGACGCCTCCGCCTTAAGCCCGGCCAGCCTCCTCGCTATGGCCTCGGCCCTCTGGAAGTCGTAGACCCTCTGTATCGATATGCGCTGGGCCTGCGGGCTCCCGGCCCCGTGGACCGACTCGACGAGGTAGGCTACGCTGAGGCTCGTGTTCTCCAGGAGGCGTAGCATCCTCAGCCGCTCCTCCGCGGTGAACTCGGGGACCCCTTGGAGGTACTTCTCGAGTAGGGGCCTCAGCTCGGGGTTCTTGAGGTCGGCCTCGCTGGGGGCGGTCCCGAGCAGGCCGCCGGCTATGTCGTGCGACAGCTTGGCCACCTCGTAGGGAAACCTCGCCACCAGGTGCTTCGTCACGTTGGCGTACATGGGGTCCACCCACCAGCCGCCGTTTTTGAGTAGCCTCCTGGCCTCCCAGCTCGCGGCGAGGCCCGCGGAGTATATGGCCTCGTTGAGGAAGACCATCTCCGTCAGCTTCTCCTGGACGTGGGGCTTGTCGGCTATGCCCAGCTGCCTCGCGAGGCCGTGCGCCGTGCCTATTATCACGTCGCCCAGCCCCGACTTGCATCCGGCGTACCCCTGTCTGTGATAGTTGGAGAATACCTCGACGAACTGCGCCGCCCACCTCCACTCCTTGTAGAGGAAGACCCTCTCCCAGGGGACGAAGAGGTCCTCCAGTATCAGGAGGCCCTCGTGGTTGAACATATACGGCAGTCCGTCTATCTCGCCCCCCTCGAGCCTCCTCCCGTCGTTTATCTGCCTGCCGACCACCACCTTGACGCCGGGGGTGTCGAGGGGGATCGCGAAGGACACGGCGTATTCCGCATCCCTCTCGGTCATGGCCCTGGTGGGCATCACGACGACCTCGTCCACCACGGCCACGCCGGTTATGTTGGCCTTGGCCCCCCTCACGACGATGCCGCCGGCCTTTTCCTCCACGACGTGGACGTAGGCGTCCCTATTGGGCTGTTCGCTGGGCCTGAGCGTCCTCACGCCCTTCACGTCCGTCATGGCGCCCGCCAGGGCGAGGTCGTTCCTCTGTACATATTTCAAGTACTCTATGAATCTATTGAGATATTCCTTCCTCCCCTCCCTCTCGGCGATCTTGCCCGAAATGACGTAGAGGGTGTTGAGGGCGTCCCACCCCACGCATCTCTGGAAGCAGGTCCCCGTCTTGTGGCTCAGCTTCCTCAAGAGCTTGACCTTCGCCACGAGGTCCTCCGGGCCTTGATGTATGTGGACGAACCTATTGACCTCCTCCCCCACGAAGGGGCTGTAGGCCCTCGCCAGGCCCCTCGTGTCCTCCTCGAAGGCCGCGTCGAAGGTCGCCTTGAAGGATTTGACCGAGGGCTTGAGGAAGGGGTGCGCGGTCACGTCGTCCACCCTCTTCCCCAGTACGAAGATCTCGGCGTGTTCCCTCTTCTTGATCCCCTCCACGTACTGCTCCCCTGTTCTGAGCATGGAGCGCCTCTATCAGCACTATATAAGTTTTTTCCACTATATATTTTTTCATAATTTTAAATAATTATAAAATTCTAACACACAAACAAGTAAAAAAAGACTTATAAATTGATGGAATTCGGCGGCCATGGGGGAGATCTTCGTGGTGAATCCGGCCACCGAGGAGATCATCGCGGCCCTTCCGGCGGCCGGACGGGAGGACGTCAGGAGGGTGGTCGACGAGGCCGAGGAGGCCTTCCGCAGATGGTCCGAGACGCCGCTACGCGAGAGAAGCAAGTTGCTCCTCAAGGCCGCCCAATATATAGAGCAGGACTCCGAGGGGCTTCTGCGGGTGTTGGTATCGGAATCGGGCAAGCCCGTGAGGGACGCCAGGGCGGAGCTCAAGAGGGCCGTCGAGATATTCAGAGCAAGCGCCGAGGAGGCCAGATACGTCCTAGAGGGGAGGGCGCCCCGGGTCGACGCGTACGAATACCCGCCCGGCAACGAGCACAGGCTTGTGGTCGAGGGGAGGGAGCCCCTGGGGGTCGTCGCCGGGGCTCTGAGCTACAACAACCCGGCCTCCACCTTCGCCCACAAGGTAGCCCCCGTGATAGCGGCCGGCAACACGGCGGTGGTCAAGCCCTCGACCCACACCCCCCTCACGGCGTTAAGGATGGCGGAGCTCCTCAAGAAGGCGGGGGTGCCCGACGGCGTGGTCAAGGTCGTGGTGGGGAGCGGCGAGGAGGTCTTCGACGAGTTCATAGAGAACCCCAGAGTGGCGGGGGTCTCCTTCACCGGCAGCACCGCCGTGGGGCTACAGGTAGCCGCCAAGGCGGCGGGCAGAGGGAAGAAGTTCATGGTGGCCCCCAGCGGCTCCGACCCGGCCATAGTCTTCGCCGACGCCGACATAGCGAAGGCGGCCGCCGTAGTGGCTAGGGCTAGGTTCGAGAACGCGGGCCAGAACTGCAACGCCACTAAGAGGGTCTACGTCGAGAGGCCCGTCTTCGAGAAGTTCCTGGAAATCCTTTCGGAGAGAGTCGCCTCGATAAAGGTGGGCGACCCCGCCGACGAGTCCACGGACATGGGGCCGTTGATTTCCGAGAAGATGGTCAAGGCCATGGAGGGCCTCGTGGCCGACGCGACTGCGAAGGGCGGAGAGCTGGTGCGGGGAGGCAGGAGGATCGCCAGAAGGGGCTACTTCTTCGAGCCGACTCTCCTCAAGTTCGCCGACGGGGCCGCCGGAGCCAAGGTCTTGAGAGAGGAGGTCTTCGGCCCCGTGCTCCCCGTGGCTCCCTTCGACGACGAGGAGGAGGCCGTGGAGCTCGCGAACTCGACGATCTACGGGCTACAGGCGGCGGTCTTCACGGCCGACTACAGAAGGGCCTTGAGGGTGGCGAGGGCCGTCAAGGCGGGCGCCGTGATGGTGAACGACTCCACCAGGGTCCGCTTCGACGCGTTGCCCTACGGCGGCGTCAAGATGTCGGGCTTCGGCTGGAGGGAGGGCGTGAGGGCGACCATGTACTACTTCACCGAGCCCAAGTACCTAGTCCTCAACGTCGAGTAGCGAGCTTGCCGGGGAGTTCCCGCTTGTCGATAGATTTTTATCATTATATAAAATTTTAATGAAGATATATTAAGTAATATTGAGAAAAAATTTAACTAGGTCTGTGTCTCCGGCCCCATGTCCGAGAAGTTTCTAGAGGTGTATAGAAAATCCCTCGAGGACCCCGTCGGCTTCTGGGCGGAGCAGGCGGGAAGGCTCCACTGGAAGGAGCGGTGGACCAAGACCTACGACGACTCCAACCCGCCCTTCTATAGGTGGTTTGTGGGGGGCAAGACCAACATAGCCTACAACGCGCTGGACCGCCACATCAAGGCGGGCAGGGGGAACAAGGCGGCCCTGGTCTGGGTGCCCGCCTCCGGCGAGCCGAGGGTCTTGAGGTATTGGGACCTCTACAGGGAGGTGAACAGGCTCGCCGTGCTGCTCAGAAGCCTCGGCGTGGGCAAGGGGGACCGCGTGGCGATATACATGCCGATGATCCCCGAGGCCATGATCGCCATGCTGGCCGTCAACCGCGTCGGCGCGGTCCACACGGTGGTCTTCTCGGGCTTCGGCGCCCAGGCCCTCGCCGAGAGGATAGCGGACGCCAAGGCCTCCCTCGTCATAACGGCGGACGGCATGACGAGAAGAGGCAAGATCGCGCCCCTGAAGCCCACGGTCGACGAGGCCCTGAGGATCTCCGGAGCCGACGTCCAGACCATCGTCTACAGGAGGGTCGGGCTTGACGTCGAGATGAGGGCCGGGAGGGACCTCTGGTGGCACCAGGCGCTGGCCGAGATACCCCCGGGGGCCTACGCCGAGCCCGAATGGGTCGAAGGGGACGCGCCTCTTTTCATATTGTATACCTCCGGGACCACGGGCAAGCCCAAGGGGATACTCCACCTCCACGGCGCCTACATGGTGTGGATCTGGTACGCCTTCAGCCATCTGACCGGCGCCGAGAGGGAGTTCAGCGATGACATGGTCTTCTTCTCCACGGCCGACATCGGCTGGATCTCCGGCCACCACTACGGGGTCCACGGCCCCCTCCTCAACGGGCTGACCGTGCTGTGGTATGAAGACGCGCCGGACTACCCCCACCCCGGCGTCTGGTGGGAAATCGCCGAGAAGTACGGCGTAACCCACATGCTCTTCTCGCCGACGGCCATAAGGCTGTTGATGAAATACGGCGATGGGTGGCCCAGGAGGTACAACCTGGAGAGGCTCATGGCCCTGTACCCCACCGGCGAGGTGCTCAACGAGGAGGCCTACAGATGGCTGAGGGACGTCGTGTGCGGAGGAAGGCCCGGCTGCCAGATCGCCGACATCTGGGGCCAGACCGAGACCGCGTGTTTCGTCACGGCGCCGGGCTCCATGAACCTGGGCGGCTTCCGGTATAAATACGGCTCCGTGGGCCTGCCCTATCCGACCCTCCGCGTGGCCATACTCGGCGACGACGGGAGGGAGTTGCCCCCGGGCGAGAGGGGCCACGTGGCCGTGAAGCCGCCCCTCCCGCCCGCGTTTCTGCACACGCTCTGGGGCGACCCCGATAGGTACGTGAGGTCCTACTGGTCCAAGTTCCCCGGCTATTACCACACGGGCGATATAGGCTATATCGACGAGGAGGGGCATCTCCACATAATGGGCCGCTCCGACGACGTGATAAAGGTGGCCGGCCACAGGCTGTCCACCAGAGAGGTGGAGGACCTCCTGACGTCGCATCCCGCGGTGGCCGAGGCCGCTGTCGTCGGCGTGCCGGATCCAGTGCGCGGCGAGGTCCTGGGCGTCTTCGTCGTGCCTAAGGAGGGCGCCAACATCACCGAGGAGGATGTCGTCGCGCATCTCAGGAAGGCGCTGGGGCCGGTCGCGGTCGTGGGGAAGGTCGCCGTGGTGGGCAAACTGCCCAAGACCAGGACCGGGAAGGTGATGAGGCGCGTGTTGAGGGCTCTGGCCGCGGGCCAGCAGCCCGGCGATTTGAGCACCTTGGAGGACGAGACGTCGGTGGAGGAGGTCAGGAGGGCCTTCGAGGAGATGAAGGGAGAAATGGCTGAGCGGGGAGCCTCCTAGCGCCCCTGCGCTCCACAGGGTCCGCAGTTCAGGCGCCCATTGGCTGGTTCAGAATGGGTACGGCGATCCTCGGCGCATTGGTCCGCATCCTCGCAGAGCGCTACCTCCTAGGCTTCAGCTGACGTTAGCACGACATATCTCCTAAAGCCCCCTGAGGCGCGCCAGCGCCTCTATATGCCTGCCGGGCCTCGATCCCCGTCAGCCGCCCGGCATCTCCGTGTCGTGGGGCCTCTCGCCGGTTAGGGCCTCGCCCCCATCTTCGATGAGGCGGGGGAATCGTAGTTGTGTTTCCTATAGGAAACATTTTTGTTGGGTTTTTGTTTCCTACGTGGAACATGTATTCAGGGAGCTGGTCGCCGAGTGGCTGGAGTGGCGGCCTCCCGCGATGGTCGAGAGGGAGCTCTCGGTTGAGCCTGTGGAGGGGCTTGCGGCCGCGGTCGTGGGGCCCAGGAGGGCGGGCAAGACGTATCTGCTCTACCAAACAGCGGCGAGGATCGGGAGGGCGAGGGCCCTCTATGTGAATTTCGAGGACGTGAGGCTGGCAGGCCTTTCGCCGCGCCACTTCGGCGCCTTCCTGAAGGTGTTGGCGGAGGCCGGCAATCCGCCGGTCCTGTTGCTGGACGAGGTGCAGAACATACCCCACTGGGGGAGGTGGGTCAGGACCCTTCTCGACAGAAGGTACGCCGTAGTGGTCGCCGGCTCCTCCTCCAGGCTGACCCTCCGCGAGGTGCCCACCGAGCTCCGCGGCCGCTATCTATCGCATGTGCTCCTCCCCTTCTCCTTCCGCGAGTTCCTGAGGGCCAGAGGGCTCGGGCCGCCGTCCCCGGCGACGCCGGCCTCCCGAGGGCGCCTCCTGGCCGCGTTGAGGGAGTATCTGGAGGTGGGGGGATATCCGGAGGCGGTCCTGCACCCGGACCTGGCCCCCGCCTTGCTCAAGTCCTACAGAGACGCGGTGGCCTACCGCGACGTCGTGGAGAGACACAGGGTGAGGGACGCCGCCTCCCTCGAGCTGTTCATGTCGATGGCTGAGGCCTCCTTCGCCGGGGTCTTCTCCATATCCGCGGCTCACAGGAGGATGAAGGCCGCGGGGTTCGACAAGAGCAAGAGGACCCTCGCCAACTACCTGAAATACCTCGAGGAGGCCTACTACATCGTGGCGCTCCCCAGGTGGGGCCTCGGCAAGACCTCCCTCCTCCAGCCCAGGAAGATATACCCCATAGACCCTGCCTACATCCCGCGGGGCCAGATGGGCAGGAAGATGGAGACGGCGGTGGCCCTTGAGCTGCTCCGCCGCGGCGAGGCGCCCAGATACTTCAAGGGCAGAGGCGAGGCGGACTTCGTGACCGACGCCGAGGCTGTGCAGGTCACATACGCCTCAGCCGTCGACGAGATAGACCGCAGAGAGCTGAAATCCCTCGCTGAGGCCGTAGAGGCCACGGGCAGGAGGCCTCTGCTCATCACCTGGGACCTGGAGGACGTCCTCGAGGTCCGGGGGGAGAGGGTCGAGGCGATCCCTCTGTGGAGGTGGCTGCTCGCGCGGGCGCCGGGCCGAGGGGAGGCGCGAGCGGCCGTCTAGACCCGTCGAGGCCGCCGACATTCCGACGCGCGCCGGAACTTGACGCAGACCCTCGCAGAGGTCCGCGGCGGCGCGAGCCCCGCGGGAGCTCGGCTGAGGGATAGTCGCCGGGCCCCGCGACGTCGCCTATCGTAGACGCCCGGAGCAAACCGCGCAACACCGCCTCTAGTCGCTTACGGGGAGGAAGGGCCGGCACAGAGCCCGAGATGTTGCAAAGTTCCCCCTTCTCCCCGCCTCTTCGCCTCCCTAGGCGACCGCGTCGGGGCAGATTTATAAGGCAATCCGGCCATTGGACCATGGAGGAGTTGATCAAGAAGCTGGCGAGAAGAGGCATCGAGGTGGAGGGGCTGTTGCTCGATGCCCTAAGCGCCGGGGATCCCGAGGAGAGCTCCAGAGAGAGGCTAAAAATCGCCGAGAGGTACATGGAGGAGTGCGCGGAGTACATAGAGAAAGGCGACGCGGTGCAGGCCGGCGAGAAGGCCTACAAAGCCGCCGAGGAGGTGGTAAAGGCCCTGGCTGAGAAATACAGAACGCCCGAATACGGCAGATTCCTCAGGGAGGGCAGGTGGTACACGTATCTGCTCAGCATGGCCAGCAAAACCCTCGCCAAAAACCTGGGCGACTGGGTCCAAGACGGCTGGAACGCCGCATACGATCTACACGTCTGGGGGTTCCACGAAGGCAAGCTAACAATCGATTACGTAAAAGTCGGCGTGGAAAAGATAAAGAAGATGCTAAACGAAGCCAAGACAGCCCTTCAACAAAGCCAATAAAACATCTCCCTAAAAACGCCGTGAGAAGGTCGAGGCCCAAGACCCCGGCCCCAAAGCCAGAGATCTAACGCCGTCCCCGGCCCAGCGCGCCGCCTAAACATCGCCAACGCAACCCAGTAAAGGAGCCGCCCTACCTCCACCCGCCTCAAACCCGCGGCCGCCGCGAAATCGGAAACGGGATAAAGCGGCGAGTAGCCGGCCTGCGGCAGATCGCCGCCGCGCCTCTCCTAAGCCTCTCGGCGACCTCCCTCTCCACATCCGCGCGACCGAGACGTCGCCGCGTGGCGGTCGGTCGACGCTTGGCCGGACGCATAAGCCGTCAGCCCGGGCGCCGGGGATGCATGTGAATCGTTGACGCACCGCGTTTTGCCGTGGCGCGAGCTCCCCGCGGACGGCATGAGGCACCGCCGAGGAGCTACGCGCCGACGGATCGCGAAGCGCAGGTCGGCCCAAATCTATATATTCAGTGAGGAGTCAAACAAGATGTAGAACACTGCGCCCGCCAGCGGGCTGTAGATAAGGCCGGAGAGGACGAGGACGGTCAGCGGGTCGAGGGAGAGGGGCCCTATCTGCAGAGGTCCGAGGGGGCTGAGGGACAGCGATATTATGGCTATAAGTATGGGCAGGAGCTGGACCGCTATTACGTACATCTCGAACAGCACGGCCAGGGACCGCACGAGGGACGCCGCCCTTATCTGCTTCTGCCTCAACATCCAGTCGAGCCTAGCCATGAGCACCGCGTCGAGCCTCTCGGTGATCCGCGAGGATCTGGCCAGGAGGTTGACGGTCTCCCTGTAGCTCTGGCTCGGCACCCTCTCGGCGCTGTGCATCAAGGCGTCTATGGGGCTCGACCCCATGACGGCCATATCCCTCACCACCAGCGACAGCTCTCTGGCTATGTACCTATCCTCCTCGGTCTCGGCGATCCTCGCCACGGCTCTGCCGAGGGGAACCCCCGCGGTGAGGAGCGGCAGGAGGACGCCCAGCGTGTAGGGCAGGTTGACCTCGAAGTGGGTCCTCCGGGCGGATATGAGGTGGAGGGGGTAGAGCACCATGGCCGCCAGCGCCGTCAGCCCGACCGCCGCGCCCAGGGCGAGGCCGGCCAGCGGAAGCCCCGTGGCGACCCACGCGGCCAGGCCGGCCGCAGCTGCCGAGGCCGGCGGGACGGCGGACAGAAGGACCATATAGCGCCTGTAGGGGTAGGCCATGCCGCTCAGCCTGTAGAGCTCGAAGAAAGCCCTCATATGGTCCCCTCCTCCGCCGCCTTCAGGGCCCCTTCGGGATCCACGGCGTATCTCGAGAATATCTTGGCGACTATGTAGGGAGACGTGAAGCCGCGCCTCGCCATGGCCTCTATCAACGCGGTCCTCCTCAGGTGTTCCTGTCTGAGGTAGTCCACGGGGACGAAGCGGGATCTGGAGACCGCCTCGAAGTGTCTGCTGTCGGCTATCTGCTCCAGCACGTCTCCGTCGGGATTCCACCTGAAGACGTGGTGGAGCCTCGGCCTCCTGCCTCTGGCGACCCCCAGGTTCTCCACGATCTCGACGACCCTCCGCACTATCTGGTCCCCCACCTTCACCCTCGCGATGCGGACGAAGATATGGGCCAGCCCCAGCAACATGGGGGGTATCGCCATGGGCCTCGACAGGAGCCTCCTGATGGCGTCCTCGACGGTCTCGGCGTGTATCGTGGTGGCGCCGGAGTGGCCCGAGCCGAAGGCCTGGAACAACACATAGGCCTCCTCGCCCCTCACCTCGCCCACCACGACGTAGTCCGGCCTGGACCTCATGGCCACCGCCAGGAGGTCGAACGCCGACACGTCCCTGACGGCCTCGGACCTGCTGGGCCGCGTCAGGAGGGCTTGCCAGTGGTCGTGCACCAGGTTTATCTCGCGGGTGTCCTCTATGGTGAGTATCTTGGCGTCGGGCCTCACCATGTAGAGAAGGGCGTTGAGGAGCGTGGTCTTCCCGGCTCCGGTGGGCCCCACTATGACCACGTTCCTGCCGTAGTCGAGCATGAGCCAGAGGTAGGCGACGGCGGCCGGGGATATCGTGCCCATCTTGACCAGATCGACCAGCGTTATCGGCTCCACGAAGAACTTCCTCACGACCATGGAGGGCCCCCTGGGGGAGGCCGGCGGGATCACGAGCTCCACGCGGAAGCCCTCCGGCAACATCCCCTCCAGGATGGGGTCGGCGTAGGAGATGGCCTTGCCGACTATCGCCGAGATCCTCTGGGCCAAGGCGTCGGCCTCCGCCGGAGACAACACGACGTGGGTCCTGAGGGACTCCCAACGGCTGTGCCAGACGTAGATCGGCAGGCCGGGCCCGTCCACATGTATATCCTCTATGTAGGGGTCCCTGAAGAACGGGTCCAAGACGCCGTAGCCCAGGAGATCCCGGCGGAGGTAGTACATGATCTTGCCTCTGGACCTCTCGTCGAACTTGAGCTTGAACTCCTCCACGGCCCTCCTCACCAGCTCCTCGAGGTACTCGGCCTTCCTCTCCTGCGTCAGTTTGAGCACGCCGTCCTTCACGTCGCCGATGTTCTGTATGGCGTTCTTCAGCCGCGCCAGCTGGGCCCTCTCCTCGTCGTTGAGCGGGGGCTCCGCCGCCCTGTAGACCCTAAAGCCCTCCCCGTCCACATAGATCATGGCGTGGACGTACTCCGAGACCTCGTACTCCTCGAGGAGCTTCACGACATCCATAGCGGGGCCAGGAGGACTGCGCTGGACAGAGCCGCGGCGAGCGATGCGTGGACCAGCCCGGCCCTAGCGTCGAAATAGACCACCCTGCCGACTATCAACCCGCCCACTAGGGCCTGGGCGATGGCCGTCAGGAGGAGGACCGCCAAGGCGTCCTGGGCGTTCAGCACGGCCGGCCTCAAGGCCGACGTGGTGATGCTTGCGGAGAGCTGAGAGAGCCTCGGCAACAGGAAGTATATCAGCACGTCGGAGAGCACCGCGAAGAGCCCCACGACGGCGTAGTAGAGGAGCACGTAGGGCCTGAGCTGCGCCGCGAGATCCCGCCTGAACTCTATAACCGTCGCGAACGTCCGCGCCGCCGTCCCCAGAACCTCGGGCAGCCTGGCGCCGGAGCGCGCCGCCTCGACCACTATGAGCGCAAGGCGCTTGAAGGAAGGCACGTCCAGCTCCTCGGCCACGGCCCACAGGGCCTCGGCGGCCGTGGCCCCGCCGACTGAGCTGAGTGCCACGACCCGGCGGAAGACGTCGGCGATAGGCGAGACGCCGAGCGACGCGACCACATTGAAGGCGCTCCTCAAGTCGAGGCCGCCCGATACGGCGTCAGCTATCGCGCGGAGCGCCTCGGGCATCTGGGCCTCCAGCCTGGCCCTAAATACGGCGCGCCTGTAGGGCCTGTAGCCCGCGGCGAAAAACGCCGCCGAAGCCGCGGCGGACGCCGCGAGGAGTAAAAACCCGGGGAAAGGCATAGGGAAAAAGGAGGGTTTATTTATCTAGCTATCAGCTGGCGGTCACCGTGACCGCGAACTGCGTGCCCTGTTGCGTCACTATCTTTATCACGTAGGAGTAGCCGCTGGCGATACCACATCCGGCGCCGAAGTTTATCTTCACGAGCTGGCCCCGGCCTGGATACAGCGTCGAGGCTGTGGTTGTTGGGCTTGTGCCTTTATATACGGTGATCGCGGAGGCATTGACGGCGCATAGAGGGCTGGTTGTGCCGGGCTGTAGGAGGTAGGCCGTGGCGAGCGTAACGTTGGAGCCGCCGAGGTTCCTGATGTAGAGATTGGCCGTGCCTGTGGACGTTAGGCTGGCGGCCTCTATGCTCAGCCTCTCGGTTGCAGATATCTGCTCGGCCTGCGACGTTGCTTTCGTCACATAGCCGGCGAACCATAGGTACAACAGCACTGCGCCGACAACCGCCAGCACTATCAGCAACACGGCGGCGACTATGGGCTCGATACCCTTGACCCTTCTCATGGGCCGCCTCAAATTGCAAATATATATAAATTTTACGTGCAAAATAACTCCGGCGAGGCTGTGCGGAGCGGCGTGGCGGCCATATCTCTACGTGTAAAGTTTATATGGGTCGGCCTCAGCCCCTTGGCATGAGGGGGCTCTCCGAGATAGTCGCCTCAGTCCTGCTTCTGGTCATAACCGTGGCGCTTTCGGCCTTCCTCCTCTCCATTTTCTACAACATCTACTTCCTGCAGAGGGGCCAGCTCGCGTCGGCCCAGTCGGCCCAGTACTGCCAGGCGCGCATAGTGGCGGTGACGAA
>Ga0080005_120615_pt1 | contig 12923 bp, 7 predicted proteins | sample JossMetagenome_2_FD_69208 | JGI IMG/M metagenome (GOLD analysis project Ga0080005, IMG submission 69208) | Hot spring sediment microbial communities from Joseph's Coat, Yellowstone National Park, USA - JC3_ASED (SPADES assembly) (version 2) | ecosystem: Environmental > Aquatic > Thermal springs >... | reverse complement strand
GTCGCCAGAGTACAATATTCTAACGTCCCCGTTATTATAGTAGAACGAGTAAGCTGGGTAAGCGCTGTGCTCGACTTGCAGTGGCAGTACCCCATCTGGATTACCTTTAACATCAATTACGTCAACACCTACAGGCGGAGATATATATGCAGTCCAGTTGTCGGATTCCTTATACGGTTCTATGAATTGATCAAACGTGTCTTTATCCGGTACGTATAACGAAGTGTCTGGATTTAATAAGTGGAGAACCCCTAAATTTATAAATATATCTGATCGCAATGCAAAGACGAAAGACTCACCGCTTAAAAATACGTATAATTTCGCTAGTTTCGTCGTCGGACTCCTCCGCGTACCTATTTTATTTTACATTAAGGAAGGGGGATTCCCTTACATATCCGAGCTAAGCGGAGCATTACTACATTCATTAGTTACCAGCAAGACGCCTATGCCCTCAAATGACTCCCTAGGTGAAGTATAAGGGTTAAGAAATAGATAAAAAGTCAAGAAGGTCCAATTATGCTTGACGACATACTATGAATGGCTTATTCTAGGTTAGTTACAAAATAGGTTTTTATGAATATTTTCACATTACACTCAACTATATTTAAAGACTACAATGAACATGAGGTTCATAAACTACTCTTTCGCCTATTGGAGAAGGAAAAACAAGGTTACAATGGTAAGGGGTGTAGACCCTTTTTCCTTTTCCAGTGAAGTTCAAGGTATAATTTCCGATCCATCACCATTCTTCACTAAGCTTTTAATAAACGCCTCTAGGGCTAAAGAGATCCGTAATGTGAAGGAAAACCCCGTAGTTACGAGATTAGGCAGATGGCTAGTTACGTGTCCGTATTGCGGTGAAAGGTTTCCCTACAATAAGGTAAGCGTGTTGAGATGTCCTAAGTGCAATAACGTGATAGAAAAGGTGAATTTCAAAGAGTGGAATAAGAGACTCGATAGTTTTCTTAATGGCGAAATAAGCGAGGAGGAACTTTATTCCTCTCAGGTAGTCCCTGAAACTGAAGGCTACAGAGAGTTAAGAGATAACTTTCTTGACCCTGATATACCTAAGGAGCCCGTCAAGTTACCTATAGCGAGCTATGGTTTCGACCGGATTTATAAACTATACTCTCCGCGACAACTACTCAACGCCGTCAAGATAATTAAAGAAATCAGAAAATCGGACGACGTGAATATGGTATCCCTTTGCACTCTATCCCTCCTCGACTATGTGACCTACAATTCCTTATTCTCTCAAGTGAAAGATGATAAAGTATACTCTATCTTCACCTACAAATCAATACCCGATTCCTGGGTTGAAACTTCTGTTGAAGGATGCTATGTCGTGAGCAAGCCCGTGTTAAAAGAGGAGTTGAGTAATGTAATTGTGACCCACCCTTACACTCTCTCCATGAGTCATTACTCGGCTTTAGAAGAGTTTTATTATCATTGGGCTAAGAGGGCTGTAAGCTATTCAGACGGATATTCGCTGATACCCAGGTTTTACAAGGATTTAATTTACGATTGTCACGACGAGCAGTGCACGTCATTTACCGAAAAACCCTTCACATTCAATCCTCCTTCGTACGAAGGGGTAAATGACGCGATCTTCTTTCTTGACAAGCTCGATTACGACTCATTAATCTACATACTTTCCTTGAAAGACTTTAGAGTGATGAGCGTTGAAAGGGACTCGAGTCTGTTCAAAATTCACCTAAGGAGGGGTAAACAATTCGGGATCGGAGAAGTCCATGAGATACATTCACGCACCGTTAAGGAAAACGAGAGGACAAAGAGGTTTATTAAAGCCTTGTCAATCTCTCTGAATGCCTATACCAGCTACGAGAAAATCATAGGGGTGAAAGACTTAAATGAACTGCTCAGGAAATATGTGTTCTCCACTGCGCTGTCTCTCATCGATACAGAGAAGTATAAGCCTGAAAAGATAAGCGACATAATATATGTAATTAATAAACATTAATTAACATTTTACATTTTTTAGACGAGATATTTTTAAACAAGAAATCAAGACAAAAATTTCTGTCTGAAGATAATCAAACCCGCATCGATTGGAGGGACGAGGTGAGGGATTCTATTCAAAGAGGGGTCAGTGACTAGGATACCCGCAATCATAACCTAAACTCCTCACGAATTCACACATCGTATAAGGCGATTCTGTGTGGACCGGTATTACTTTCTTTTTAGGTCTTATAACGTTTAATATCTCTTTAAGCTCATTAGGATAATAGTGCCCTGAAATACGTAGTTTATAAATTATGAAGCCCAAGAGCTTGTACCAATTCTCCTCGGCACTTTCATCTTCCTCGTTCTCCCCTTTAGCCTCGGCACTTAATGAAATTAACACTGAGCCCTTCCTCAACTCCAACTTCCTAGCTAGGTCTATTGACTCACCTTTACTTATCAGAACTAGAAACTGTTTAGGCTCAGCCTTTAATTCCTCATCCGACACTATGGGGAATTCCGGCGAAACGTCTTTTTCATACAATTGTCTGACCTCTTCATTTAATTTAGCCTTATCTAACCAAACTTTAGTCATCTCCGTTAGTCGTTTTCCAGTCACTACCGGTATTCTCTCATAAGTACGGGAGAGTGTTATCAACGATAAGATTGCTTCAGCATCGAGATAATCTATCGACACGAAAATTAGGGATTCTTCATGGTTCATAAAAATCGATTGGAGATCCTCGACAAAGTGATGAGGACGCAGGGGTGAGACGGGAGAAGAAAAGTTTGTTCCTTCAATTATTAAGTAATCTGTTGAATATCCTTCTTGGGAATATTTGTCCAGCAAAGTTGACTCATGTAGCTTTTTATGTGCGTCTGGTGAGACCAACTCCAAGGGTGAATATACTCTCAAGTCTCCGGTATACAATATGTTTTCGGATCCCTGATACAAGTAAGATACCGCTGGATATGCACTGTGCTCGTTCTGTAACGGGATCACGTTTCCTGACGGAGAAGGTTCTTCGATATCTATACTTGGGTGGGGAGGAACGTATGTCGTCCACGTGTTGGACGATTTATAAAAATCGGAGAACTTATTGAAAATATCCTTGTCTGGGACGTAAACGGTGCTACCAGGCTGTAAAGCGTGGAGAAGTCCTAAATGATCCAAGTGATAATGTGTAATGTAAATTTCGGAAGGCTCTTGTATACTAGGTATGATCTTTAATTTCTGCATTTCTGAAAACCCTGAAGGTGTTATATTCCCCTTGTAAAACTTCTTGAACCTTGAAAATCTTATACCTTGGTCAAAGAAAACCTTATTTGCACCATCTTCCACAACTATACAGTTACCGCCTACTTCATTTTTACCTTGTAAAATATTGATTTTAACCACGTTTAACACCTATTAAAGCGCCGTTAGAGTAAGAATAAGACCAATTTGTAGATGAGCGTGAGAGGATTTGAGAAGGTCTGACGATCTCCACGTACCTTATGTCATATTTCCCGTTTATTTTCCCTTCTATCCTAAGGATTCCTCCCTCCTCTTTAACAGACAAGCCGTCTCTGGCTTGTAACTTTTTCAATCCCATAAGCACCTTCTCTTTAACGTTATCGATCTCTTTTAGTCCGATTATTCCGCCTTTTATCACGATGCTAATCTCCGGGTTGACCTTATCATCTGGCAACCAGTTGTCTCTCCCCCTCTCCCTTTTGTATTTTTTATAACTATCTAATAGTTTTCCTAGATTATCAACCTCGATATCCCTAATTATGCCTGAGAACGGCTTGTCGATTATTTCCACGTATTCAGGGTAAGCTGCGCACTCAGCAGCAAGGGGTAAAACCTCTCTAAGGAATTGCGATAAAGGTACCCTTTCAACAATCAATTTATCTTTCTCTTCTACTTTTATTACTACCGGTATCGATAAGACTTCTGATTGTTTAAGTTTAATTACGGCCTCAGCTACATAGTAATTCGCTTGAATATTGTCGCATAGTACGAAAGGCTTAGCTTCTCTAGCCCTATCTTGGACTACTTTGTTGAGAGTATGAACCAACAGTCCTATCCTAGACTCGTCTACAGACCTAAGGAAACTCCCTACTTTTATTTTACTCCCTTCTATGGAACCCCCAGATAAAATCACTACTCTCTCTAGAAGTGAGCGCACACTTTCCCTTAGCTCTTTCCTGTTCTTAAAGCCTGTTAATATCCTAACTTTTTCTATATCTGAGAGGGCTTGTCCCCTTAAAGGCTCATACAACGCGAACTTTTTCATTGCGTCCTTTAATACTTTAATCCTGCTTTTTATCAATGCTACAATGTGATCCATCCTTCCGTTTACTGCCGCCTCCCACACTTTCAGTGGCGTTATTCTTTCCTCATCCTTCTCCCCCTGTCCGTTGTAAGCTAAGTAAACTGGTATGTCTTCCTTTTCGTCACTTAAGTTAATTACTGTTTTCACCTCGCCGTTATATATGATCGCGTCTGCAACGTTTACTTGAGACCCGGTTTGTATTGTTGCTGTTAACAGTTTGTTGTAGTAATTGTCTAGAATAGCCTTTTCTATCTCGGTGTTCAGAGAAATGTAGTAAATATAAACATCCTTTTTCTGTTTTAACCTCCACACCCTCCCGTTCCTTTGCTCAAACTTTACTATACTTAACGGAAGTTCGTAGTGAATCAAAACGTTAGCAGCTTGTAAGTTTAAGCCCTCGGAGGCCACGTCGGTAGCGATTAAGAGCTTGAACCCCTCTCCTTCTAACCACTTTTTTATATCCTCAATAGACACTTTACCCTGCCCCAAAACGTCGCTAGTTATTAGCTTAACCTCGGAATCACTTAACCTCAAACCTCCTTTGACCTTACCGTATATGTAGTTAGCCGTGTCCTTATATTCCGTGAAAACAATTATCTTATCCCCTCTCCTTTTGTGTATATCAACTAGGTCGATTAGTGCCTTTATTCTGCTGTCCACCTCTATTACTTTTTTCGCTAGATCCAGTAAGCCCGGAATTAGATCCTTAAACCGCTCTAGGTACTTGGCATTAAGACTCATGAGGTCTTCAGTTATCTTGTCGACTTCCACTACCTCCTCTGTCTCCTCTTCTTCTGCGTATTCTTCAGCTAACTCCTCTGCGTTCTCGTTAACTTTTTCAGCCCTATTCTCCATCATCCTCTTAAAGGTCAATAGTCCCGCTTGTGGGCTGGATAAACTCCTCCTACCTATCATAAAGGCTAATAACTGCAACGCTTTAGGTTGCTCTCCCTTTTGGTTATAGTAGTCCTTAAGAATTGCTAATGTTAGTTCCCTGATCTGAGTGTAATAGTTTTTCTCGTCTTGAGTCGGTTCAATCACGTACTGTATAAACCTGGCAGGTGGAAATATCTGCTCGTTCTCATAGACCTCGTTAACGTTCTTCTTATTCCTCTTTAGCACTATCGCCCTAACAGCGTCCCTTATTACTCTCTCATTTTCCTCCCTTAAATAGGGGTCTACTAATGCTAACCTTTTGAAGTAGTCCTTGTCATTCCCCCTATGGGGAGTTGCCGTAAGACCTACGAAGTTAGTGTCTGGGTTACTCGCAACTAAATTACTCATTACTTTGTACCTCAAGTTCTCTTTACTCCCTACAAACCCTATCTTATGTATCTCATCAGCTATAATCAGATCCCATTTTACCGAAAAGAACTTCTTTTTATGTTGTTCTAATTTCAACGTGTCAACACTTACGACATAAATTCCATCGCCTGAAACATCTCTGCCACTATCATACTCAACCACCTCTAATTTCCACTCCCTCGAGAACTTAAGCAACTCATTTACCCACTGCTTCACCAACACTCTCGGCACTACTAGGAGTATCTTCCTAGCTCCCCTCTTCTTTATCATTTGGTCTATTATCATGATCCCTTCTATAGTCTTTCCCAGACCTACGTCATCCGCGACCAGAAACCTAACCGGTATCCTTGGCAACAGTCTGTAGAAGACTTCAGCCTGGTGAATATACGGTTCATAATCACCATCAGTAAGCACAGGGTACCGGAAAAAGGGGTGAGACTTCGCTAACTCGTCGAAAACGAACTTCAGGAACTCAAATGTCATAAAGGTCCCTGAATGCCCTTCCTACTTTATAGGTGTCCACTACGTTCTTCCTCTCTGTGTAACGTGTTACAAATTCGGAGTACCAGAAGTGAAGGGAATACTCTTCCATCGTGACTAGAACCTTACTTAAAGTCAAGATCCTACCCGGAGACGTGTACCTCATGGTTTGCCTGACTCCGGAATACACTAAGGAGAGCTTGAACAACCTCTCTGAATCCGTAAAAATGCTCTTTTTAGTCCTCTTGTACTTTAAGTCCGTCCTCTTGCAAAGTTGTTCAACGAGTTCATTTAAGCTCAGCGTAGCTTTAAACGTCCTAAACGTCTTCTCGTTCCTTGTTTCGTAAAAGTAGAGCCTTTCCCTGCCTTCCGATTTCGTTTCCCTGATTTGGTATAACACAAGATCACCTCTTAGCGTATACTCTAACGAAGTCCTTCTTTACTAAATACTCTAGAACTGCCTTGTCCTGAACAGGCTTAGGGTCAGTGAAGTTTACCGTAATTTTACCGGATAAGTTTAGGTTATTCCTACCTACAAGACTGAACGCAGAGTTAAGAGTAGTTATGAACTGATCGAATTTCATGCCCTTAGGCTTTACTGTGATGCTTAACGACTCCATATTGTCTAGAGTGACCTCTCCGGTGATAAACTTCACCCCGGGTATAACCCTCACTTTATTCACCACGTCCATAATTTCGTTGATTTTTAAGGACGAATTTACGTTTATTTCAACTCTGGTAATAGTCACTCCCTCAGGTATTGGCAAAGTGAGGGAAGTCTCAGACGGCGCTTCTTCCTTTTGTACTTTGACGGGGATTAAAACCGTCTTAACTTTGCCGTCAAATTTAACACTCAGCCTAATTTCCCCGTCGCTCACAACTTTACCCTTTAATGTAGCCTCAAAATTCGGAATCCCTGACTTCGGAGTAACTTCGAATCCATCGCACTCCAGTTCAACGTTACCGTTAAACTTACCCTTCTTTAACACTCTCACCTTGACTTCGACTTCTTCCCCGGCTTTTCCTATTACCTCTCTCGGTATCGTCTCTAAATCTATCCCGCTCTCCTCTACGACCTCTCTCCTTTCAAGCCTACCCGTAATGAACAGATCTAACCACTCACTCCTCCCTCTCAACTCCCTTAACGGAATCTCTTCCCCATCTCTCGTAATTAACACGTAGAAGATCTTCCTAACTCTCTCCCCCTCATCGATCTCTTTCTCAGTTTGCAGCAGTGAGTCTATTTGCTTCTCAGCAGCGAGACTAGGCGGTAATATAGTCACCGTATCGTCCAGTATCGCGGTGGTATATTCAGGCTCACCTTCAAACCTCTTGAAGTAAACGTTGTTCCCCTTCATTACACCTATGTCCATATGATTAACACCGTTTACAATAGACTCCTTTAGTCCCTCATCTGGCACCCACGGTAGGTTAGAGTTAGTATAGAACATCCTCCTCAGCTCTTGATAAGAAAAACTCCTCTCTTTCAAGTTTATGTTAGTAGAGGACAAGTAGTAATTAAGTGAGTCGAAGTCCAACTCGGTTACAAGCTTCCCTTGTTCCTTTAACGTCTCCTCAACGTTACCTAATATCGTCTTTTCAGTCGACTTATTTTTCTTCACAGAGACTCCGTTATTTTCGAAAGGAAAGGCTACAGTGTCGTAATACTGTAACACCTTATCGTATATCGCTGAAATCAGTGAACGTATGTGACTATTCAACAATCCCTCGGCCACTTTAAGGCTCACGTCGTCTGTGGAATACTGTCGCGGGTCTACTTTCTCACAAGAGATTAACTCCTTCGTCTGGTTTAACAACTCATTACGGTGAACTCCACGTAGGGAGAAGACTACAGCTATACTGTTAGCGTTACGCCTCGGTGTATACGAGTTCTTTCCTGCCATCCTATTGTAAATGAAATGCCTAGCCTTCTCTTCCGCCTTCCTCAGGGCTGTTTCATCATCATTACAGTCTCGGCATGCCGGTTCCCAGATAATTACGGTCCTATAAACCTCATCGTCTACGTCTATTAAGTCGTCAAGGCTATCCACTATACGTTCGTAGGGCTTAAACACTTGGCTCCTAAACTTCTCCTTACCTGCTCCCCTCTTTTCAACCTTGTCTATTGGAGTATCAGCTAATTGTGAAGTTAAATACTTCAGCCTTTCTTCAGCTTCAGCATCGGTAACCTTGTCTCTACCCTTCCTGCATATAGCTATTGGATCTAGAATAGAGGTAAACCAATACCTCCCGTCAGAAGTTATCAGGTAAGTCACTTTCTTCTCAGGGTCGCTTATTCCGCTTATGTCGTCCAGCCTACCCCTGATGTCAGAAGGTGTTAACTTTGAAGTTTCAAGCAAGAGCGGGTCTAGGACAGAAGTCACTACTCTCTTGGAATCTGGTAAGACGTCTTTGAACTGCGTGGGGTTAAGCCCTAACTCGTACATGTAAGTGGAGAGAAACACGTAATCTGACATAGCGAAGTAAACGTAACGACCTTTAGTTTCCTTTTTCATTACGTCAACTACCGGGTTAAAACGCGAATAGTCTTTCAATAGCAGAGCCTTTATGCCATCGTCACTTACGTCGATGTCAGAAGGCAATATGAGACTCCTCACGGGCTTCTCGTTCCACAACTTCCTGACTACGATCCTAGTCAGTCTAATACCGTCCCTCGTCTTCTGTAGTCTAGCCTCTTCTAACAGTTTCCTCAATGTATTAACGTAATAGGGGTGGAACGGGTAGGTCTCGTTCAATTCCTTCACAGCTTCGCTGTCCACATACTCGCTGAAGTTATCCGTTAGCTCTTTGAATTTAGCTAATACTTCGAGCTTTACCTTCTCGTCTATTTGTTCAAATATCCTCCTCTGCAACACCTTACCTAAGTCCACGGGGGTTTCGATAGGGGCTCTGTATACCTTACCTACCCTGAGGATCCTCCTGCTAAGTTCGGTCACCTCGTCTCTGTAGCCTGCCTCAGCTTGTACATTACCCGTCTCGTTTATCTCTCCGGGTATTGTAACCACAAGGACTACCGGGAGTTTGTTTGTAACACTCACCAACACCTCGAAAAAGCCTAAACATTGGTAGTAGTAGGAAGAGAAAACACTGTGCCTCAACCTCTGTAAGTACCAAGCTATTTCGTCTACTAGAATTAAGACTTTTTCACCTTGGAATAGCTTTTCTAACACGGTAGTATCTGGCGTCATCTGATCCTCGTCGTGTTTCCTTACTATATCGTACTTCCCCAACATTTTCCCGATGTAACCCCAAAGGGTTTTTACGTCCCCTTGAGTATCAGGGGAAGGAGCCGTATTAGAGTCCTTACCACCAATAACTATAACCTTAACTCCTTCCTCGACTTCTGCTCTGTAACCTCTCAACTCGGGGTTCTTGGAAAGGAACGACTTAAACACGGCTGGATTAGAAAAAGCGTGGTAAAGCATGATGAGGGAGTGCGTTTTGCCACCGCCAAAGAAGGAGTACAGAAATATCGTCATTCCCTTGCCTTCCTTAAAGGCAGTAGAGATGTCGTTGATGAGTTGAACCATGGAATCGGTGAAATACGTAGCAGAGAAGAACTCCTCCGGGTTAGTGTATAGAGACCTAGCTTTCTTGAGGTAAACGTCACTGAGCTCCGGTGCTAATTCGTCGTCTAACTTGATATCGAATACGTCTTTCCTTACTTTGTTGTTGTATAAGGAGAGATCTGCCATCACTCTCACCTCATGAGATGAACCTGAGAATTCCCTCTTTCTTACCTACTATACGTTTGCACGGCTCTTTTTCAACGTCATTATCGTTGAGCACTTCCGCGAAGATTTTCGCCATTGCTATTGCGTCATCTACGAATCTAGTCTTGTTTCTCAAGTCGTTTACTATCTGCTGAAGTTTGTCACCGTGCTTTAAAGCCTCGTATTCAAGGTAGTGTAAGAGTTGCACCGGAGTTTTGAATTCGTATTTACCGTTTATTGCGTCTCTTACGTGCGGTAGCTTTTCAAGGGAAGCTAATGTCGAGTTCACGTCGGTACCGTCATTTTCAGGTTCGTTTAATATGACCCCATCTTTCTCTTTCTCAATTATTTCGCTCTCCTGAAGCTCGTTCGCGTTCATGTTCCCAGTAATGTTAAGGAATATGGTGGTTGTTGAGTCCATCTTCCTCCTCCCTCCTCTTTTTGGGGGGAGAAGGACTTTTACGAGTGTATAAAATACCGCGTGGGGGTCGTTAATCTTCGTTCCTACCCCCTTTGCTAATCCTTCTACTAACGCTTGGGCGGTGACGGGGAATGCGTAGTTTGTTATCAAGTTCTCTACGGCTTCAACACCTTCCCCCTTTAAACCGATCAACTTCTCATATTTTGTCAAAGTCTCGAGGACTTTGCCTAAAACTTCTATGTAAGCGTCTATTGAAAGTTCGAGGATTTTCTCCTTTCCCAGAAGTCTGGTGGAGACCCACGTTGAGGCGTAATTTAGTGCCTCCTTAACGGCTTCTTGGATTAGTTTTTGTCCCTCTGCTTTTTTCCTCCATACGATGACCATTGATTTGTTTAATGCCATAGTGCCTCTGGCATTAACCCTGTTCTCGTCCTCAGTAGTTATTGCGTGAATCGCTGATATTTTGAATCTGGAGTAGTACCACCCTCCATATAAAAGTGAAATCCACGCGTCTGGGGATGTGTGATTGTAAAAGGTGACCATTAGTCCGTCATCCTTTAAAATTTCAGCGAGATTTTTGAACGCTTGAGCTAATTTGTTTCTGAAATATTCGTAGGAGCCTATGTTGTCTCCGAACACCTTACTTCTTGCTTCTTCAACTCCTATGTCTCTTGGTACGAATTCTTCCCATTGCGTTTTATAGGGAAATGGAATTATTCTCTTTAACCATACGTAATAGAAGTCACTAACTTCTGGGTATGGGACATCATCTGCATAGGGCGGATCAGTGACTATAACGTCCACTTTATCGCTTAAGGTTAATTCGTTGACATCACTATTTATTATCTCAATTTGAGAGTCAGTATTAGTCTGTATTAAGTATTCTAATCCTTCTACAACGTGATCTAAACTCCTAGATAAAGATCCTGTTAGGTTGGCTAAAGGAGATATTTCAACCCAGTTCCATGTAAATGAGAACCCCCTAAAATATAAAGCATGAGTAATAAATTTTTGGGTAGGTTCAACAGATGTAAAGAAACTATTATGCCTTATATGATTAAGAAATCCTATAGTTAAATACGTTATTATAGCCTCTTTGTATTCCTCATCTCCCTTTATCCTTTCTTTAAGTTCATTCATTTTAGCAACAATTTTGGAAAATAGTATTAACTGCCTTGCATTAAATAATTTGTAAAACTTATCCACACCCCACCCTACAGTTGTATATCTTGTTGCGTAGTTAGGGATGTTTTCTATAGGTATATTGTTAACATCAACATTCCTTAATTTTTCAAAACTTTCCCAGAACTTCTTCATGTCATCTCCATCAATCTCCTCAAACTCTAGGTCTTTCCCTTCTCCCTTAAACTTAACTAGGAGTGTTGGCCTTGCTTTAGCGTTTCGTAGTTCTTCTAGACCGATTTCTCCATTCAAGTATTTCTCATACCTTTCATTCCAATCCTTTATCGCTTCCTTAACATACCACTTATCACCTTTACCAGGGAAAGTCGTATTACAGAATAAGCATCTTGCATAACTATGTTTCGCAGCAACGTTTCCCTCTGGAACCCTATATTCCTTACCGTCGATTATTACTCTATCCTTAGTCTTCCTCGCACGTATAGTCTTTCTATTAAGTTCTTTATTTAGATCAATTACCTCTATTCTTAGTTGCTTGCCGCTAACCTCTGGTTTCATGAAAACTAATCTTTTGAAATTACCGGACTTAACTTCTTCCTCACTCTCTTCTTCCTTCTTCTTCCCTCCTTCTAATGCTAATAACCACCACTGTTTGACTAAAGGAGTGTAGTTGCCACAGTGTGGACACTTCACCTCCCATGTACCTACGAAACCCGAATACTCTCCATATAATTCTTTGACGTCATCTTCTATACTCTTTATTAGCTCTTGGCCGTATTTCTTTAAGTCATCTAAAAGTTTTACTCCATATTTAGGATACTCAAGAACAGCCTTTAAAAACACGTATGCGGTAGGTAATAATTCAGAAGCGATTACCTTACCTACTTTCAACCTTTTAGCTTCCAACGGAATTGAACCGAATCCAGCGAAAGGATCTAAAACTGTGAAGTTTTTGAATTCATTATTTACTATGGGTTGATATTTATGGGGAAGGTTCTCTGATAATCTAATCATACCTTAAACTTATCAAGGGGATAACTTTCCGGAAGTAACGCAGCTGCAGTAAATGCCCTAGCTGAAATTAAAGGCTTCCTAGTCCACCAGAAAATCATTTCCCAATAAGCCGGCCTCCCTGGACCTTTCTCCTTAGCCGCTTTCTTATCGATTTCCGGAACTAGGTTTCCAAAAGCATCACTTTCGATTAACATTTTCTCTGCCCCGCCCCCGTTTTATTTTGTTTGGCATCTCATATAAGTTTACTGTCTCCTTGAATTCCGAAGAATAAACGAATTGGATGAGCTCCCTGGTTCACCGCAATGGACTCGAGGTTAGTGCCTTAAAGGATATAACTCGCGACCCCCTTGAAGGCACGTGAGCCCCACAGTCGAGGAGGTAAAGGCCCTCTTCAGGCCCAAGCTCAAGCCCCTTGAGTGGGATTCGAAGAACAAGGTCCTGATCCTCTTGGATCAGTCGAGGCTCCCGTTCGAGAAGGTCTTCGAGCCCAACAGGAGCCCAGAAGAGGTAGCGGAGTCCATAAGGCTGATGAAGGTCAGGGGAGCT
>Ga0080005_140425_pt1 | contig 12926 bp, 36 predicted proteins | sample JossMetagenome_2_FD_69208 | JGI IMG/M metagenome (GOLD analysis project Ga0080005, IMG submission 69208) | Hot spring sediment microbial communities from Joseph's Coat, Yellowstone National Park, USA - JC3_ASED (SPADES assembly) (version 2) | ecosystem: Environmental > Aquatic > Thermal springs >... | reverse complement strand
CCTGTTGTTTTTTTTTTTTGCTCTTCTTTAGTGCATAGAAATTAAGTTGTATAATTATATAATAGAAAATATAAATCAAATCACAGAAAAGCTTATATATACCTATTCTATATTAAAGTATGGATGATTTAAAAGATGAGTTCATAACGAAAAATAAAAAATCACTAAATGGTGGTGAAAATGGAAAACAGTATAGTAAGTTATAATGACGCATTAAATCAATTCATAGCAATAAAAAAAGAGGCAATACATAAATTAAGTGATTTAGGAGAAACAATATTAAGTTTATTCCCAAATAGTGATGTCGATAGTGAAATTTATAATAAGCTTATAGATAAGATAAAAAACACAATAGATAAATTAAAAGAATGAATCACTAAAAGGTGATAAAAATGAAAACAATAACATTAAACTTTGAACCTATAAAGAAAAGATTAATAGAAACAATAAGAGAAAATAGAAACTTAAGCGATGTTCATAAATCAATTTTAATAACTTTAACAGAATATGACCCGATATTTAAGGACAGTTTAGGCATTAAAGGCATTTACATAAAGGACGAAAACACTTTATGGCTACACACTAAAAACAATAAAACAGTTGTAAATATAGAAATAAGTTATGATTCAGGAAATGATTTATATATTGTTAGATTTCACAAACTAAAAGAAAATTTCGATGTTGAAACTAAAGAATTCACTCATATTTTCTTTAATGAATTATACGATTTGTTAAGAGAACAGATAAGCAAATTGGTTTATGATGTTTAAGGGGGGGTTAAAATGAAAATCGAAATAGATAAGGAATTGGCATATGATATAATTAAGGAATTAATAGAAACTGAAGGAACTTTATTTTGTGATAATGTCGGCGGTATAATAATGTTAAATTTGTATGATACTGAAGGAAACTTAACAAACACATATTATTTAAACTATTGGGGGGGGTAATATGAGAATTGAAACTTTAAGCAACGATAACGAACTGATACAATTAAATACTGAAGAATTGAAAAAAGAATTTCCGCAATTTTCTTATTGTTTTAACAGAATCACAGAATTAGAAAATAGAGTTAAAGAATTGAAAAACGAAATAAAGAATTTTGTTGAATTTTTAGATAATGAATTAGGAAAACTTTTTGAGAAATACAAAATAGAGAATTATCCTTATAATTTAGATTTAATAGAAAATGAAAAAATAAGAGCATTAATAGAAGTTTTAGAATTTGAATTAGAAAATTGGCAAGAAATTTTAAGTGTTTTAAATGGTGATAATAATGTATGAGATATTCATAGTTGAAAATGGAAATGAGCTTTATTTAACAACAGTTAAAACGATTTCTGAAGTCAAAAAAATTATGGAAAATTTTAACAACATTAAGATTTATAAGGTGATACTATGAACGAGCAGGAAAAAATAATTTATGATAATTTCTTAACTCTTTTAGAAATTTTGAAAACTAGTAAGAGCAAAAAAATAGTTAATCATTTTCTCAATTGGATGGTGAGAGAATGGATGTAAATGAATTATGGCAAAAAATTAAGGATAAAACTAAATTAACATATGAGCAGTTTAACGAAATTTACAATTTAGTTAAAAAAATATGTGAAGAAAACAATTTAGATTTTGATTCTATTGATTTTGAAAATGGGTTTGATTGGACTTTAAGTTTTGATGAATTAAAACAAGCTGTTGAAATGAGTTTAGAATATTTGAAAAAAGTTGAGGAAGCTAAAGAAACTGAAGTTAAAAAAGATTATTCTGAAGCTATAAATAGAGCTAAATACTTATGGAATAGGATTAAAGATAAAACTAAATTAACATATTTGGAGTTTGAAAATATCGTTAAATATGTTTATGATATTTGTAAAAATAGTGGTTTAGATTTTGATTCTATTGATATAGAGAGTTTCGACTGGAGCTTAAGCTATTATGAGCTTATAAGTGAAATAGATAAAAGCATAGGTTTATTTAAAACGAGAGAGTTTAGTGAAGACGAAATAGAAGCTTATGAGAGAATGGCAACGCAAAAAGAAGAAGAATATTACAAACAAGAATTTGAGAAAAGAATAGAAGAGATAAAGAATAGCACCATAAACGAATTGGAAAAATACTACAAAAACTATTATGAGCATATTGAAGCATTTTTGAAAAATCAAAAGGTTAATGGGTTTTTCATAATAGGTAATGCTGGTATAGGAAAAACATTCAATTTGCTTAAGTATCTTAAGGAAAAAGGTTTAAAATTCGAATTGGTTAAAGGACATTACACAAACTTAAGCTTTTACAAAACTCTTTATGAAAATAGAGAAAACAGCATTTTGGTTATTGACGATGTTATTACTTTAGCTAATGATAAGGAAAAAGTTAGTTTGCTTTTAGGAGCGTTGGATGACAGCCATATGTGTATGTGGAATTCTACTAGTCCATTAACAGCAGATTTGCCAAGAAGCTTTTCATTCACGAGCAAAATTTTCGTTTTAGCTAATGAGTTTAATGAGAAAAATGAGTTCCTTAAAGCTTTAAAGGATAGGTGTATCTATTATGAGTTGAGCTTCAGCAAACAAGAGATAATAGAAATGCTATACATTTTGGCAAAATATAAAAATTATCCTTTAGAAATAGTTGATTACATAAAAGAATTGAGTGAAAATAATGTGATAAAGAATTTAAGCTTAAGGTTGTTGGATAAGCTTTATACATATTATGATAACCCTAATTGGAAGGAATTGGTTCAAGAGATAATAGAGATTGATGAAGCGGAGAATTTGGTTTATGAGCTTATGAAAAGCGGTAAAAGTGTAAAAGAGCAGGTAAAAGAGTTTATGGAAAAAACGGGTTTATCGAGAAGGACTTACTTTAGGATAAAAGAAAAGATTAGAGGTAAATTTGGTGCCAAAGTGCCAAGTGCCAGAGGTGTTTGATATGACACTAAAAAATTGGAAAATAAAAAAGAACAATAAAGCGGAATTTGATGTATGGAACGAAGGTTTAAAATTAGGGTATTATGTCCAGCTAAAGGTTGATAAGGATTCTCTTAAAAAGTTTTGGGTCGTAAGGACATACACAGACAAACCATTTAGTGCTGTTGATTTAGCAACTTTTGATTGTAAAGAGGAAGCAGTAAAATTTATTCTTAACAAAATAGGGGGTTAGTATGAAGTCATTAAAAATTGAATTGGAAAGGAAAATAAGAGTTGATGGTAAGGAAGAATGGAAATTTACCTATGAAGTAATATTTTATTGTCAAGAATGTCAGAAAACACTATTTTTTGATGAAGATGACGCTTTTGATTTTTTGAATGGAGAAAAAGTAGAGGTAGTTGAGGTAGATTAAAGGTGTCGAACAAAAAATTTCAAATAAACCTTTTGATTTCTCTTACTTTTCTTTTTGTTTTAGGACTATGGATAATAGATATAACAGTAAGCTATATGAATGTAGTGCCTTATTCTACAACTGAACTGAAAATACAAAGCTTAATATTTACAGATATCGATCCGAGAATATCTTATCATTTAGGAATATTTTTATGCGTGGCTTCATTCCTTACAACAACATATTTATGTGTTAGCAATTTGGTGAAGGAAAATGGTAAAAAGAAAAATAGGAAAATGTAAGTATTGTGGAAAAATAAAACCGCTGAGATATAGAGATGTGTGTGATTCCTGCTATATGAAATTATACAGGGCAAAGAAAAGAGAAGAAAAGAGAATAATTAGAAAAATCTTATGGATAACAATAGGTTCTTTTGTAGCTATTTCTGCTTTTCTTTTAATTTTCATTTTCAAAATATTACGGTGGTGGAAATGAGAAGTCAAGAAATTGCCCAAATATTGTTTAACAAACTACAAACAAAATCTATTTTGATAACTTTAAACGCCATCGAGTATTTGAGATTAAAACTTAAAGGACTAGAACCTGAAGTTCACTTAAATGAAGAAAAAGAAATTATCGATATTATAGAGAGCCACATAAACAATTTAACAAATATAGAAAAAGAAGAAATACTTTTTTCTTTATATACAATTTTGTTTTCTCTAGCCCAAAAAATTTCTCAAAGGGTAGGTGCAGGGTAATGGAAGATAGAATTGAAAGTCAAGAGTTTCACGCAAGCGGTGGATTAGAAAAAGCGTACCAAGTAGCAAAGATTATAATAAAATTGGGCAATCAAGAAAAAAAATCAAAATTGGGAATAGAGATAAAGCTTATACCAAAAACTGAAGACGAAGAAAAAGCTAAAAGATTTAAGCCAAGAAGCTTCTTTGTAAACAAAGAAGAAATACACATATGGGATAAATTGATTTTTGAAATGATAAAGTTTAGGTTCAAATTCACTAAAATGGAGAAAATAACAAACACAGAATATCCAGATCTAACTGATGTTGTTAAGGAATATTATCTAAAGAGAATAAGAGAGTCAATTGAGGAAGGATTAAAATACTAAAAATAAGTGATGATATGAAAGAAATATACGATATAATCGCAGGAGCTATTTTAGGCATAGTCATATTTCTTACTTTTGAAGCTTTTATAAAAGATCCTTTAGGATTTCTTATCTTTCTATTGATTTATATACTATTTTTTTGTTTAGGAAGTTGGTTAGGAGATTTTTTAAACAAACAAAATAAGTGATATTATGAATATTTTTAAAGATATTTGGCGGAAAATAGAATTCAAATGGAAACTGTATAAATACAAACGCTCTTTAATGAAATTTTTAAAAGCTATTAAAGATTTTCAAAAAATGTCAGAAAAATATAATAAAATAACCTATGAGTATGAAAAAGCAAGTAAAGAGTTTATAGATTATTTGAGAAGAAAAAATATTCAAGTTGAAGTTGAGGTTCAATATGTCGATCAAGCACAAGAGAATGAAGATATAAGGTATATTGGGTAATATTTAAATACTATAAAATAATAAAATATTAGTTTTTCTAAAAGGAGGTGAAATGATGTTTGCATACTTAAAACAGCTTTTTAGTGGAGAAAGGTTGATTAAAACTTATGCTTTTGAAATAACTGAAGACAGGGGAAATGAAGTTGTTGGAAGGTTGGTGGAAATAAAAGATGTGGATAAATTATGATGTCTCTGTTTTTCCTTCAGTTATTTTCTTAAGTATGCTCTTTCTCATATGTAGATATTCTACTATTATTCCTGTAACTAAGCCCAATATAAAAGCTATTATTTCATCCGTCATTTTCTTTTTTAGAATTGGAATATTTAAGCTTTATAAAAAACATCATAACCCAAATCAAACTTATTCAAATATTTTTTAACAAAAAGCAAACCCCTAGAGTGAGCCTTTTCCTTGCTTTCAGAGAAAATGAAAAGATAATTGCCTTCAATCTTCCAGCTAAAGGTATTGTCTTTTTGCTCTATTTTCTCGCACATTTGTTTTAGCTTTTCTTTATCAATGTTTTTCAAAAAAATTCTCGTAACCCAGCTCATATTTTCACCAAACGGTAGCTCTTTATTTTTTTAAAGTCAAAAATTTCTCCTTCACCGCTGATAAAAATTAAAGGCATTACTGCCTTTCTCCACAAAACTTTTGAAAAAAGCTTGTTCCAATTTTTAACGCCCCTCTTTATCCTTAAAGAATTAATATAAACTCTTCCAGGATCATCTCCACACAAAAACTGAAGCATATTTATTTCTTCATCACTCAACTCTTTTTTACTCTCGCAATGTATCCAATGGTGGTAGCCTCTCTTACTTTCCTGAGTTATTATTTCTTTTACTTCTATACCTAAAGATTTTAGCAAAGCAACTCTACTAATTTTCCACTTTTCAATCCACTCTTCAGGAACTTTTAAGTCTTGGTCTATCTTTAAAATGAACTTCATCTTCTCAACCTCCTTCTCTCCCTAAAAGCATAACCAGCTCTTGGATCTGGATCAACTTTCTCAACAATTAACTCAACATAATCGGAAGCACGCTTTTCGCTTAGCCTATATTCAACACCAACTTTTAAAACATCTGGATCTGGTATCTTATCCTTTGGTATGTTTGCAAAAGCCTCTTCAAACCACTCTTTCATTGTTTTCTGTATCTCCCTTTCCCTTGCGTAAATTTCCTCTCTTCCCATTCTCGAGACTGTATTAGAAGCAGTTATTTCAGATACGAAAGGTGTTTCGTGGCCTTTCTCTGTCTCAACGCTATCAGTCTCTATTATATCAAGTGCTGATGTTCTCCTCACCTCTTCTTTTGTTTCTGGATGGATTAAAACATACTCTTCTTCTCTTTTATCATAATAAATCGGATAGCCAGTATCTGTATCAGTTCCTATATACTCATACTCTAATGGAATTACAACTATTGGCTTTCTAGTTACTGATCTTCTAACCCAATCTGGTGCGAATCTAAAATCTTCTTCAATCAAATATCCTCTTGACAAAGCTTTCCTTCCTATATCTGTTATCTCAAAATACCATCCTCTTGTTGGTTCAATCCTAAATCTGCTTCTTAACAAGCCAGAGAACCAGAGAATTCTTTCCAACCTTTCAACTCTATATATTGTTGTCTTTCTCTCTCTTGCAAACCTTTCTCTTATTTCTGTTGTTTTTTTACCAATGTTTTTAGAAATATAGTTCAAATAATCGAAAAGTGCCTCAAGCCTTTCAGAAGGAGTTAAATTACTCCAATCTTTAATTCCTATGTAATACTCTTCTTTCACCATATTTAACACTTGGAAACCTTATATTTAAGGTTTTCTCTACTGTAAAATATATTATGAAATCTTCCCTTCCAACTCTTCCAACCTTCTCAAAACTTCTTCTCTAAATTTTGCTAAATCCTCTTCCTTAAGCCTTCCTATTTCTTCCCTCATTCTACTAACTTCTCTTCTTAATGAGATCACTTCGCCTATTAAATCCTGGATTCTCATTTCTCTAATTCTCATTTCTAAATCAAATATTCTCGATAAGACGTCTTCAAAAAACTCAGTAGATATTTTTGGTCTTTCAACTTCTACACCATAGATCTTGTAGTAGAGCTCCTCTCTATTTGGAATTAAGTCTAAAAATTTTGTGTAGCTGGTTATTGTAACATAAGAGTATTTCTCAGTTACAACTATAACAAAAAGCTCTGGATAGTTTTTTCTCAAACTAGAGAGAACTTTAATTAATTCTTCTGCCACTTCTTTCTCATCTCTTATGAAGACTGTTTTTTCTATTTTAGAAGTTTGATAATCTGCTTCATAACCTCTTTCCGTTAAAGCTCTCACTATTAGTTTGCTGGTCTCTTCATTCCAAGTAGCTACTATCGGATACCAACGCATATTTTCTTTAGTTTTCTGTATTTAAATTACTCAAAAATTGTCCTTCTCTCTTCTCTTTCGCTCTTTCTCACACACTTTAGAATCTCTTTATTTCCTCTTTTTTCAACTCTGCAACTCACTAAACCTCCAAAGTTTACTTTTGTCCCGCTTTCATCTCCCCTAACACTCAAAACATCTCCTAGTTCAAGTCCATCCACTTCTGCAAAAACTGGTGCTGATGGGTCTTCTACTTCAAAGTTGATGTAATACTTGCTGAAGCTCGGATCTTTTATTACATTCAAAGCTCTTACTTTATTAACTTCATCAACTTCATATGCCATAAATTTTTAGTGTTTTCTTGATTTATAAATATTTAAAACAAATTAAAAATGGTGGTGAGATGCCAATATTTTACAGAACTTTTGAAAAAGAGGGAAAGAAATTGAGAATAGTTGAAAGCGACTTTCCAATGAAAGATGTCGTTCTTTTTGATGTTAAAGATGAGAAACTGGAGAAAATAAATAGATGGATAGAGGAAGAGAAACTTAGAGGAAGAGAATGCATTCTAGACCCAGAAGACAAAGTGATTGTCTGCGTAACCAAATATCAAGTTCTGAAGCCAAAAGAATAAAAAAGGAAAGGAAAGGTTTACTCTATTGTTACTTGTCCGCCTTTCAGGACATATACTTTTCCATACAATACACTTCCTACCTTTGCTTTAGATTTCTTTCTAATAATTCCTGTCTTCAAGTTCTTAGCTTTCATACAAGCTGCTAACTTTTCATTTCTCTTTAGTCTTGAAGGCTCACCAGCTGTCTCATGAGCACATGCTGTGAATGCTTCTTTGACTTCAGCTCTTCCTGCACCAGGAGCTGTTCTCTTTCTCCTAAAGACTGTTATGTGTGCTTTCCCACCCTTGACAGCCATTATCATTCCTGGAGATGGCACTAACTCAGGAGATATATACACTCTTTGTCTTTGACCATAGAACAATCCCATGATTCACACCTCCTTTTTTCCTATTTAAGAGTAGATTTTTTGATTTAAAAGAATATTTCATAAAAACGAGTTCGATTTCAAACTTTATTGTTTGATTTGAAAGGAATAATCAGCCAGCCGTATTTTGTATTTAAAGCAAAACAATTTCCAATTTCAATAGAGACTTTTCTTTCCTCTTCAACTATCTCAATCTTACCCTTACCAAAGAATATTTTCTTCAAAGGAAATTTATAGTAAGAAGTGCTTGCCCTTTTAACAAAAGAGATAACCCCAAAATCGTTCCATTTTTTCAATCTTTTTCTTATAAACGCATCTTTTTTTCTCAGCTCATAATCATCTTGAGGATTAAAAATTTCCTTTGCTATTTTAGTTGTGGTCGTCTCGCCATTTCTTTTTATTATCTCAAAAATTTTCAAATCAATCTCATCTATTGCTACCCTCACATTCTTCACCCTTCTTTATTTTCTCAATTATGTGATCTACAACGAACTCTGCTATGAGTTCTGGGGAAGAAAAGTTATCATATCTTTCTATCGTTTCGTCATCTAGATTATTCCAAAATCTCGGGGAGCTAACTTCTTCCTTTATTTTTTTTAATACATTGACTACTTTATTTACCATTCGTATCACCTTTTGCTTCCATTATCGCTTCTTCATCTTCTAATTCTTCCAACCATTCTTTCAAGGTTTGAACATCAAATTTCTCTAATTCCTTTCTTGTTGGAACTCGCCTCTTTTCTAACTCTATAATTTTATCAATCAATTCTTTTTTCCTCATTTTCTTCACCAATTAAGGTTTTTACTACTTTTCCTGTTTCCACATCTCTAACTACAGCAAATAAACCATAATTTTCAATTTGAAACCTGGGTTTTTCAACCTCCATTAAATCACATGTCAATCTTACTTCTGTTTTAATTCCATTATATTCTTTCTCTACTATTATCTCCACTATTGGTGTATCATAATCAAGTATTTCTACACTTTTTACTCTGCTGTTGATAACATCTTTTTTCATTTCTTCCAGAATTTCTTTGGTTATTTTCTCCATTTTAATCACTTTTTTCATCTTCTTTGCTTGCAAAATTCGGATCATTTATTATAAAGAAAATGTCATAAAGGAGCTTTCCATCTTTTAATAACTCATCAACAACTCTCATATCAAAATCTTTATCCAAAAGCTTATCTGCTACTTCTTCTAATCTTTTAGAAGCTGAAAGAATATGTTTTGAGCAACACCAAGTTTCCTCCCTCTTCCCAAATCCCTCTTCTTCTCTTGAAAGAATCTCGCTCCATTTCCCCCTCATTTTTCTTAAAGTTTTTAAGATTTCTAACCATCTTTTATTACCTGTTACCTGATAGCTGTACCTTGCATGATTTTCTGCTTCTATTAATTCTTTTATTCCCTTTGCTAGATCGTCTTTAGCTTCAAAAGGGAAATTCTCTTTAGCTTTTTTTATTGCTTCTTCTAGGCAATTCACACACCCAGACTTTTCTTTTTTCATCATAATAGCACCTCATAATATCGCCTTTAACAAATCTTTTTTTGACAATGGCAAACCAACCATTACAACTTTTCCATTTTTTTCTATCACAGGCAGCTCTTTAACTTTTATATTCTTTTCATCAACATCTATTTCTTCAAACTCTATACCTTCCTCTTTCAATATCTTCTTCAATATTACACAAGGCATGCAATCTTTTGAAGTGTAAACTCTTAACATGGTCTAAACCTAATTTTTTCTTTACATCCACTAAGACCAGCGTACACTTCCTTGACAAACCTGCTTACTTGATTTTTATTCCATATCCTATTCAAAAGTCTTTCTGTCTCATCCACTTTCCTACCACCTCACAGCATATATGATATATATTCGTCCAACTCTTTAATTAATTTTTTATCTGCTCCCCCATCGTCCAGCAAATCCGCATAAGTCCTTCCTGTTATTGGATCCTCTGCTACTCTAAATACTATTGGTCTATCTGTCAGAGGCTTGTCTGCACTTCCTATTTTTTCTATTGGCTGACAAACTATTTTTGTTATCCCTTCTTCTTCAAGTTTTTTACAGTTAAACCTCCTACCTTTTACGGCAAACACTCTTTCAAGCACCATTATTCATCACCCTCCTCTTCCCAATCTTTAAAAAACTCTATCATATATAATATATCACGAGAAGCATTAAATAGATGACCCTTCAGTATACCAACAGGACAATGGTCTGGTCTTAGCTTCTCGCCTAAAAGGCTCGAGATCAGTTTTTCTCTCTCATCGCCTTCTCCATACCAAACTATATCTATAGGTGCGTTGTTGAGCCTAATGGCTTGCAAAACAGTTAAGCAAAAGGTACATGCTTCGCTGGGTTTATCAGTTAAAATAACGAAGTCCTTTACCATTCAAACAACCCCCTTGACTTGGCTATTAATATTCTTCCCAACAAAAGCTTCCTTTTCAAATCTATCCTAGGTACTTCTAATGTTCTTATTATAGGTATTCTCCTTTCCTCTAGCTTCCTTAAATTGTATGAATTGTAGTCCAAAACATCTATTATTTCATCGTCTTTGCTCCCAGTCCCCTCTTTTATGAATATTTTTATATTGTTTCTGTCCAAGGTTACCCTTTCCTTAGCAGTTTCAGTAAAATCTATTTCTGCATACATTATCGGTTTTTCCTCTTTTTTGAAAAATTTAAACATTTAACTCACCCTTCTTTTTAAAACCTTCCTCTTCTTCCTCCTTGGGAACAATACCAAGCCTTAAGGAAATCTGTTTGACAAACTGCTCTTCAGCATAAGCATTCATTTGTTCCTTTAGAACATCGAAAACAGGCTTTATGAATATGTTTATATGCTTCTTTATTTTTGGTAATAAAAGGGTAACTTTTCCAGCAATCATCATTGGCTCCCCAACAACTATTGATTTGTTTAAAATATCTATTGTAGAATCAATATCTTTCATTAAAGTATTGAACTGACTTTCAGCCTTTTCAACAATTTCCTCGCTTCCTTTTTCTCTTAAAATTGCCATTGTATCCGAAATTAAGCTTGCCGTTTCTGATAAAATATCTTGTATTGTGTAAACTGGAACTATCTTTCTCTTCAACTTATCTTCAACTTCATTCAGCAGGAAGAGTATCAAATTATACCTCTCGTAAATGTTTGCTAAGCTTGGGGGAAACTGATATTTCATTCTCTTAAAGTCTACTATCTCCTTAAACATCACTTCACCCCCTTCTCTTCAGTTTTTACCTCTGGTGTGGGAGGGGCTGGTGCTATCTTCCCAAACTGTTCTATCAAAAACTCAATATCTTTTTTCAACTCCTCTCTAACAGCTGTTGGTATATCTTCTGCATACTTTTCAGCAACCAATGTATACAATCTTTCCATTGTAGCCATTAGCTCTAGGTATGAAATTGCGTAAATTGCTGTTCTCATATCAGCCTGTTGTAGTTGCATCTTTAAATTCTTATTTTGGATAGCTAATTCTGCATTTTTATTTGAAAGCTCGCTTATAAAAGAATTAAGTTTTTCTATTTCTTTTTGCATAACAGCTATTTGGTTGTGTAGTTTCATGTTTTCTATCCAAGCTTCTCTTTCAGAAATTTTAGCTTCTTTAACCATTTCCCTTGCAATCATTAGCTCTCTAAAAAGTTTGTAGATTTCTTCTGCCAGCTCTGGAGAGATCTCCCTTATCTCTGCAAGCTCAATTTTAATTAAATTCTCAACTTTTTTCTTTTCCTCTTCTTTTTGCTTCACCCTCTACCACCTTGCTCGTTTCAGTAACCAAATATGGAGGGATAAATTTACCATTCTCGTTAAAGTTTATTCTCAACCTTCCTTCCTTCATCCAGCTCACTATTTCTTTCTCATCAGAAAAAATTAATGGAAAGGCTCCTAAAGGAACTGCATCGTTCATAGCAAAAACTTTGGGTTTTTTAAAAAATTTTAAAGGCGAGGGAGATAGAAGTGGTTGAACGTATACTCCTTCTTTTTCCTGTATAAATTTAAAGCCAACCAAATAAGGAAGTTCATTGCCATATTCATCTGTAAACTCTCTATGAGACCAAATAGACGTAACTCTCAAAGGCACTTCAGGGATAACGTACCATTTAAATGATTGATTGCTCTCCATTCTCTTAAAAACTTCAGCTTGGTTCATTATTTCTTCTGCCTTCTCTTTTTCCTTTTCCCCCTTAAGTATTCTTACTTGCTCTTCAAGCTCCTCAATCTTTTTTCTAGCCTTGAGCAACTCTCTTTGAAGCTCGGCATTCTCCCTTTTTATATCAATAGGCACTTCTAAGGTATCGGCTGGACTCTCTATTTTTTTGTATATTTCTATGGGAGCAAAATGCTCCCTCAGCCAATTTAATATCCTTTCTTTAAGTCCCATTTTCACTCCTCCATTTTTGCTCCACCACGAGCTGGGACTAGCTTTATGTATCTACTTTTAGCCCTTCCTTTTCTGGAGAAATAGATCATTAGCAGTACTACTAGTAGAACAAATAGAGCAATCAGCAAGTAATCACTTAATGCTAAGCCAAATATGTTTGGAAACTCAAACCCTGCCTTTTTAACTTCAAATGTTGTTATTTGATGACCTAAATCATCGTATACTTCATAAATTCCTGGTTGTGATGGTGTAAACGTTAAGGTTTTTCCGCTTGTAGTTGATGTAA
>Ga0080005_135134_pt1 | contig 12963 bp, 14 predicted proteins | sample JossMetagenome_2_FD_69208 | JGI IMG/M metagenome (GOLD analysis project Ga0080005, IMG submission 69208) | Hot spring sediment microbial communities from Joseph's Coat, Yellowstone National Park, USA - JC3_ASED (SPADES assembly) (version 2) | ecosystem: Environmental > Aquatic > Thermal springs >... | reverse complement strand
AAGTGTAGCATTGCGTCATTACTCGATATTGCATCAAGGCTCTGCGCCAGGGCTAGTGGGTAAAGCCCATTTTGGTAATTGTTTTGGGCATTCTGAACCTCTTGCGTTATGGAATTCATCTCCTGCATTGCATTGGGAAGGCCTATTGCGTTTGATAGTGAGATTGTGTACTCAGTTATTGACTGAGCATAGACCAGGTACATACTCGTTAGTTCCTCGAGATAATTAGTCGATATTGGTGCACCACCACTTATTGCATTGAGTACTGCAAGCCAATCACCCAAGGTCTCAATCCTAGCCTTAGCATATGCTAAGTTACTTATTGCGTCAGCAATATCGTTCGTTGTCAAGTCCTGGCTTGCAGCCGTTAATGACTGCTGCGCATCCTCAATCCTATCGTATATTCCAATTATTATGTCTATGTTTGCCGTGGTTACATTGTAGTGGGAAACGGCGTTACTGTAGTAGTTGAGTTCATTGTTTAATTGATTAAGTAATCCGTATAGTTGGCTTGTGGTATAATTCTGCACCTCATCTTGGTAATAATTAATTAATCCTTGGAAACCGAGGCTTGCCGCTGTGTAGTACATGCCCTGGTTTGCATAATTGATTGCCTGTTTTACGTATTTGGAAACGTTTGGATCCGTGGAATTCATGGCCCCGCTCTTAATTAACCTATCATATATTCTCATCCAGAGGAATTTCGTAATATTGACGTAGGCCGTATTCTTCAATTCCTCACTTGATATCGATGGTATTGTGAGGTTAATACCAGTGAAGTAGTAAATGGCTTGCCTAACGCTTATTATAGGTATAACATCCACACCAAGGCTTCTACCATAACTCACTAGATTAATAACTTGCCCAGTACTCGTTTGGTACCCCTGCTGCCCATACGGTATCAACACAACCTCGTAGCCCTCCTGGGCAGCGGCCTTTATTTTAGCTGGCAACCCTCCAACCGGCCCTATGGACCCATCTGGCAATATCATGCCGGTCATCACGACGTCGGGATTTAATGTGTGGTTTGTTATTAATGCCCACATGGCAACGGTCATGTAACCACTGGCTGATGGTCCGCCGATCTCGAGGGTTGTTGGTTCCACATTTATTAGGAAGTTATACTTATTGAATGGTTGGTTCGCCAAGTATGTGGCGACCAGGGCGGCTATCTGTGATGATGAGATGAACGTGCCGCTCTCGGCGGTTGGTAATGGGCTTGAGGCAACGTACACATAGCCCGAACCTGGCGTCATTGCTGTTACTGTTATGTTTATGACAGCACCTGTGTCGCTTGAGGATACTGCGAGTGCATGTATTGTTATTGATCTCGTATAAACAATAACCTGTTGCCACTCAGTGGCCAATGCCGCGGTTAACAATGCCACGGTTAGGAATAAGGTTAATATTACGATTATTCCAGCCCACCTTCTCATACGACATGATCAAGGATCCCGTTATTAATAAAGCTTACACACTTCCTTAGCGTATTTAATTCCGTGGCTTTAGTGATTTTTGAGTTCATGTAAGTAGGGATATCAATACCGCCTTTGATGTATGAAGCCTATTCTCCGCCTGATCCCACACAACGCTCTGGGGTCCGTCAATTACGTCATCCGTAACCTCCTCACCCCTATGGGCAGGTAGGCAATGCATGAAGACGGCTTGTGGACCTGCAACCCTCATGAGCTCCGAATTAACCTGGTATGGTCTGAATATCTTCCTCCTCTCCTCAGCCTCGGCCTCCATGCCCATGCTAACCCAGACATCGGTGTATACCGCATCAACTCCTCTAGCATCCTCCGTATTATCGCTGATGATAATATTGGCACCCGTCCTTCTTAAATCCTCAGTTAGGGATTCCATGAACTTCGTCGGCCAGTACTTCCTTGGTGATATTATCCTAACCTCCCAGCCGAGTTTGGCGCCTATTACCATGACGGAGTGGGCGATGTTGTTGTCACCATCGCCAACAAAGGCCACCCTTAAACCATCAAGCCTACCCTTAACCTCCCACAAAGTCAGTGCATCAGCAAGGGCTTGAAGTGGGTGCTCTTGGTCACTCAGGGCATTAATCACAGGCGCTACAGCATACCTAGCCATCTCGACCAATGACTCATGCTTATAGACCCTAGCTGCTATGGCGTCTACGAACCTATCAACAACCCTAGCCGTATCTGCTATGGTCTCTCCACGACCAAGCTGAAGCTCTTGTGGGTTCGAATATATGACATGCATACCCAATTGTGTCGCGGCTACATCGAGGCTAACCCTCGTCCTAGTACTCGGTTTTTCAAAGATCATGAGTAACGTCCTACCCCTTAAGGCGTCACTATACCTATCTCCCTGGTAATACCGCGATTTAAAATCCCTGGATAACCCAAGGAGGTACTTAACCTCCTCGGTTGTGTAGTCCATGAGGGTTATGAAATCACGACCCCTGAGTGCCTTAACGTTTGTCATACACATTACGCATAATGCTGTGCTATTAAAGCATGACCTTACGTTATACACAGGTTATCTGTGCAGGCTGTTTCTGTGGTTTGCTCTCCTTAGTTTAGGGTTATCGTAAGTCTTGAAACCAAAAGCCTTATTTTGCCTAATAAGCATCCATCGCCGTGGTTAAGAGCAGGGATGAGGTGCTGAAGGTACTTGAGGATTGGGGTAATTCTGTGGCTAATGCGGTGCTAAATAATGAGGAACCAATATTAGAGATACCAGCCAGAACCTTAAGCAACACAATTTGGGACTCAAAGAAGAGGATGCTGGTGCTAGGTCCTGAGAAGGTTAGGAGAAGGTTTCTGGATCTGAAGGAGTCGAAGAGGTTCATGCAGACAATGTTGATGTTCAAGTTGATAGTTCAAGCCATTAGGGAGGGTGTATACCCAACAATAAGGGATCTGTACTACAACGGTAAGCACACAATGGAGTTTAAGATTGATGTAATCAATAAGGTGATTAGGGAGAATACCTGGGATGAGCAATCCGAGTCCAACGCCGTTATTGAGGATATCGAGGTAGCCACGGGAATACTTAGGGAGGAGATGGGACTATCAGCCGATGTTAAGGGAAAGGTTGTTGGACCCATAATAGTTAGGTCCAAGGGCTTCGAGATAGATGCGACAAAACTTGGCGACACCGCGCTAAGCCTTCCGCCAAATCCCGATGACCTGGACATAGTCAAGGTCGAGGCAAACTATGTGCTGGTTATAGAGAAGGACGCAATATTCCAGAGACTCAATAGGGAGGGTTTTTGGAATAAGGAGAGTTGTTTGTTAATAACAGCGAAGGGAATGCCTGATAGGGCAACGAGGAGGTTCGTGAGGAGGTTAAATGAGGAGTACAACCTCCCTATCTACGTATTGACTGATGGGGATCCATATGGTTGGTACATATACAGCGTGTACAAGAGTGGTTCGATAAAGCTGAGTTATGAGAGCGATAGATTAGCAACGCCAGAGGCTAAGTTCGTGGGTGTTACGGCAACGGATATACGTGGTTATAAGATTAGTGATGAGTACGTTATAAAGGCCACGGATAGGGACTTAAAGAGGGCGCAGGAACTCCTTAGGTACCCGTGGTTCCAGAGCGATCATTGGAAGAGGGAGATAGAGTTATTCCTGAGGACTAAGAAGAAGGTCGAGATTGAGGCTCTCTCGACACACGGACTTAAGTTCCTTCACGATTACCTACTTGATAAAATACACAACGCGAAGTTTATCGATTAAAAACAATCGTATTAAATTGATAGCGTGCTAATGATAAGTCTCGCCCCTTCTTGTCGTGGGTGGCTTTTAAGTCTGGTTGTTGCTTTTTCTTATGAATGTTGTGTAGGTCTGTGGCTGTTGAGCTTGAGGTCACTAAGGAACTCAACAAGCTACTCTGCTCCGTTGAGTCTATGTATCTCAGCATTGTTCGTGAGGTCGTTGAATACGCTGTTGCGAATAACGTCTTGAACGCAACCCAACTTCATAAGCTATTTTATCACAAATATAGGGGTGAGTACCAAGACTTGAACTCACAATTAATCATCCAAGCAATTAGGCAAGCCGCAGAGGTCGCCAAATCATTTGTTGAAAGGAGAAAGAAGGGCTTGGTTAACAAGCCCTACCCAGAGGTTAAGGCTGTATCCATTAGGTTTGTCGTAACGACTTGGAGTTATGAGGAGTTCGTTAAATCAGTAGCCCCGGTTAGGCTTGAGCTATCCTTACCCAATGGTCGAACTGAGGTCTGGTTAAGACCTCACAAGCGCTTCTGGCTGTTTTGGTGGAGGGTATTGAATGGAGAGGCTAAGCTGGCTAGCACGTTGATCATTAAGAGAAAGGCAAACAAGTGGTATGCAATTTTTGCCTTTGAGCTGAAGCCTAGGGTGATGAAGCCGCAGTCAATCATTGCCTTCGACATTAACGAGAACACTGTTGCCGTGGGTAGGGTTGATTTACCATCCACGGTGGATAAGGTGGCTAGTTGGAATAGGCAACACGTAACGCCAGAACTGTATACCATAAGGACTGATTTTGGTAGGCTAGCTAAGAGGTATGGGAGGATTAGGAGTGCGATCATTGAGAGGTTGAAGCCTGGATTCGCATTACCGAATGGTAAATATATAAACATAACAAACACTAGGGAATACAGGAAGCGCGTGAGGAAGTTACGAGAAAGGGGTAGGAAGGTTGGTAGGGTTAGGCATGTGGCGAATGAACTAACAAGGACACCATCAATCATAATCACCGAGGAGTTGGGCAGTAACCCGCAGGAATCGATGATTAAGGATGTTGGGAAGGACGAGTTGAGGCATAGAATAAAGCAGACACCATTCAAGAGTATTGAGAAAGCGGTTGGGGATAAGGCTTTGGAGAGGGGTTCGAGGATATTCCGTGTCTCATCATACAGAAACAGCAGAGTATGCCCAATACACTTCACAAGGCTTTGGGAGACCAACGACTGGCACGTTCTTTACTGCCCAAAGGGGCATTATGTAGATAGGGATTATGCATCCGTGATGAATATGACGTGGAAGATTACACCAGAGTCCTGGACAAAGGCATTCTGGTGGAATTTAAGGAGAGAAATGAATTGGAGAGAGTACGAAGAAAAATCAAACCCAATCATTTCTAAACACATCGTTTACTTCCTACAAACACTCCTCAAGACCCTAACGGCCAGCAAACAAAGCCCCGCAATGCTGGCCCGGGGCAGTCCCATGAACCCAGCCGGAGGAGCCGATGAAGGCTGGGCGAGGGCACCACCCCGCCCTAAGGGAACCCTCACCCTTCAGGACGGGGAGGAGGTCAGCAGTGAAACTACATTACCCACACCACTTATAAAGGCGTAAGGATTTGCGAGTTAATGAGTAAAGATGTTAGTTGATAATTACGGTAGGCCCTGGCTAAAGCTTAGAATCGTTGTAAATAGCGTATGTAATTACAAATGCTTATTCTGCCACTTCGAGGGGCAAAGCAAGTTCTTAGGTAGGGAATTGAGTGCTGAGGATATTGGTTTCACGGCATCAGTCGCTAAGGAACTTGGTGTTGATGATTTTAAGATAACGGGTGGTGAGCCACTACTGCGCAGGGATATTGTTAAGGTCGTTGATGAGATAAACAAGGTCAATCCCAAGGACCTGTCTATGACCACAAACGGCTATCTCCTTGATGTTTACGCGAAGGACTTACTTGAACATGGACTTAATAGGTTGAACATATCCCTCCACTCACTCGATAGGGGTAAGTACAGGTTTATAACGGGCGTTGACGCATTGGATAAGGTCTTGGACAACATTGACTATGTGAGCAATCTAGGCTTTAAGCAGATAAAACTTAACATGGTTGTTCTCAGGGGCTTAAATACAGACGAGATACCAATGATGATTAGGTTCGCCGCTAAGTACGGTTTTGCACTTCAGCTAATAGAGTTAATGCCAATGGGTGATGGTTTCCCAATCTTCGCCAGGTACTATGATGATCTAAGCGACATCATTAGTTGGTTAAATAAACACGGTAAGCTAATAGGTACAAGGAAGGACCTACACAATAGGCCGTTGTACGAGGTTGATGGCGTGAGGGTTGAGATTGTGAAGAATTACAACAACCCAACATTCTGTGCTGGATGCACGACAATGAGGTTAACGAGCGATGGTAAACTAAAGACCTGCCTATACAAGGAACCCGCAGTTGACCTATGGCCGTACATAAAGAATAGAGATAGGGAGAGCCTTAAGAAGGCTATGATATATGCGAATTCCCTGAGAAGACCAAACTTCATTGAGGGAGCCTCGGGTGGCCTTGAGAGGATTAGGGTTAAGATTCGTGTTGGTAATTTGGCATATTGAGTTTACGTTCAATGACGTACTTTATGCCTTTATATTCGCTTATTAGTATTATTGTAAGTTCTGACGGATTTGCCGCCTCTATTATTTCGTTCATTATTTCGTTTAGTACGTCTTCATGATATACGGCTTTGTTTCTGAAGCTATCGAGAAATTCCCTGAGGCTAGACAGCTCAACATAGGTGCACTCATCACTACTGCACCGAGGTCTGTACATTATCCTCAGCGAATAATTATCTACGCTCCCATCGATAGGGCATATTGCGGTAAACCCTGTCTCTAACTCGACTCTGTCAACGGGTTTTGCCACTATGGACTTTATCATTAGCTTAACAGGGCATTTTCAATATTTATGCATAACAGTCTCTCCCTACATATCTTATTAATAACTGACCTTAACCTATCTAGTTCGTTCTCATTTATCCAGACCTTAACCAACTCCTCATTCCCGGACATGAAGGTGACAGACCACGTACTTAGCCTCGGTACGTTGAACGTAGGTATAAACCTAACTCCCCTTATCCTAACGGTGTTTATAACGGGCCTTACTCTAACCCTGGTTATTGCATATATTGGCAGCTCTCTCTTCTCGTTACCCCTAATTATCACTATCTTATCAGGGTATAGGGCGACCTCATTCCTCTTTATCGCCATTTTGGCTGCAACCATTATTAATGCTATAAATATTGGTGGTAATGATGCCAACGCTGAATCGAATATGGACTGCGTTATTACGTATATGGCTATCGCACCAATAAGCATCATGATGATCACGATGCCTGCATACACGGTGATTATGAAGGCTGGATCCTCAATAACATGCCAAAGAGGCTTGCTCATTTGATTTGATTTACGTTGAGAAATTAATTAAGCTTATTCCATGAACTCGCTCAACCCCGTTTTATTAACCGGCATGCGCCAATCTATGCCGAGGGTTCTCATGGACACCCTAGGAACTATGGGTGGCTTCCTCTTATGCTCCGTATTCAACACCCTACGCCAAACTGCCTGTACTAAATCGAGCGGTTTGCCTGTCGCTTCCGCAGCCTGCTCGGGGGTCATTCTATAATCAACGAGTGCATGCAGTATTACATCAACATCCTCATACTTAACACCAAGCTCACCCTCCGCGGTTTGTCCCTCCCAAAGCCTTGGACTTGATGGTTTGAAGGCAATCCTATCGGGCAAGCCTAGGTATTTACCCAGGTACCTAACCTGTGTTTTGTATAAGTCGCCGATGGGTAGTATATCCACACCACCATCTCCATACTTCGTGTAGTAGCCAATCAATAGCTCACTCTTATCACCAGTTCCAGCCACAATTCTGTTAAGTCTATTGGCGAAGTAGTACAGCAGCGTCATCCTAATTCTAGGCAATAGATTACCTGCGGATACCTTATCACCCTCATCGAATACGGGTATTGACTTAACAAAGGAGTCCCTAATACCGCCAATATCTATGTAGTAATACCTTATACCCAGGCTTTCTGCGATGAATTTCGCATCCTCAATATCCTCAGGCGGTGTTGTCCTGTAGGGTAGTATTAACCCAACAACATTGTCGCTACCCAAGGCTTTAACAAGCAGATAGGCGGTGACGCTGGAGTCAACACCACCGCTGAGACCAATCACAGCACCTGCAGCGCCCGAGTCCCTAACGTATGCCCTTATGAAATCAATTATTCTACGTGCCACATAGTCATAGTCAATACGTATTATGTTTTCAAGAGTTATCTTGGGCACGTTAATTACTAGCGTGCTAGGTTTTTAATACTAACCGATTTAACTAGGGAGTTTATATTTTTAATAACCCCAGATACTGTGTGTTGATGCTCAGGGTACACCTGCTTCAATACGGTAGTAAACTGGGTGATGTGGAGTTCAACCTGGATAGATTAATCAAGGCGATGAATAAATTGTGTGTTGGCGATGGTGCTGACGTCATAGTAACACCCGAGCTTTACCTACCTGGCTACATGTCCAGGGATATGTTCTTCCAAATAGCTGAGCCTATAAGTGGTAGGACAATATCGAGGTTAGTCCTCGAGGCAAGGAGAAGGAATTGTCACGTGATTACAGGGTTTGCGGAGAGGAACAATGAAACGCACGTTTTATATAACACGGCGGTTGCCGTAGGACCCGATGGTGTACTTGCGGTTTATAGGAAGAGACATCTACCCTCATACGGTGTTTTTGATGAGTATAGGTACTTTGGTATTGGTAAGGGTGATATACCGGTCATAAACATTAATGGGCATAGGGTAGGTATTGCGATATGCTACGATGCGTTTTACCCAGAGGTTTCAAGGGTAATGATGCTTAAGGGAGCTGAGGTTCACGTATATATAAGTGCCGCACCCGATATGTCAAGGCTGCACTTTGAGACGTTCATGGTTGCCAGGGCATTGGAGAATGTGGCATACACTGTTTACGTGAATACGGTGGGGCAGTACGACGGTTTGGGATTCTTCGGTGGTAGTCATGTCGTTAATCCACTGGGTAATGTATTGGTCAAAGCTAAGTATTATGAGGAGGATGTGAAGTCCGTGGAGATAGAGCCGAGTGATGTGGTTAATTATAGGAGCCATAGACCCATACTCAAGGACCTGGATCCCTCGGATATGGAGCTGGTGGTTAAGGCGTTAAATGATTATGTGAACCCGAGACTACCTCTGATTAGGGCGGAGGGTAAGCAGGTAATTACGGAGGGGGTCAAGGAACAATGAAAAGAAAATAATTTGTTTTTAACCAGTGTTAATTTTTCATTTTTCACTTAAACTGATCGATTATCTCAATCAAGGCATTGCCAAACTCCTTAGTACCTAGTGGTTGGACGCCCATGAACCTGGCAAGGTCTTGGGTAACCTTCTTCTGATTTATGGCTTCGGTAATCGCTCTATCGATTAAATCAGCAGCCTCTCTCCAACCCATGAACCTAAGCATCAACTCACCACCCCTAATTATGCCCGTAGGATTCGCCACGTTCTTACCCGCATACTTGGGTGCTGTACCGTGAACAGCCTCGAACATGCCACCAGAGTCACCGACGTTGGCACCGCCAAGTACGCCAATATCGCCTATCAATGCGCCTGCAGCATCACTTATGTAGTCACCATTTAAATTCGGTGCCAGGATCACGTCATAGTTCTCGGGTCTCGTTATTATCTGCTGGAACATGTTGTCCGCTATCCTATCATTAACCAAGATCTTCCCTGGCGGTACCTTACCTCCATAGACCTTGTTAACCTCCTCCTCCGTCACAACATAGTCCCTGAACTCCTTAAGGGCTACCTCATAGGCCCACTCCCTAAACGCACCCTCTGTGTACTTCATTATGTTACCCTTATGCATTATTGTGACAGACCTCCTCTTGTTATCAACAGCGAACTTGAAGGCAAACCTAGCCACCCTCTGTGTCTTGTACTTACCCATTGGCTTTATGCCTATGCCAGTGTCGTCCTCAAGCTCTATCTTGAGCTCATCCCTTAAAAACCTCCTGAGCTTAGCCGCCTCAGGGCTATCCCAACTCCACTCAATACCCCTGTAGAGGTCGTCGGTGTTCTCCCTAATTATCACCATATCAACCCTCTCAGGGTGCTTAAGCGGTGACTCAAGCCCCGGCATGTACTTCACAGGCCTAACGTTGGCGTAGGCGTCCAGGAGCATCCTAATGGCAACATTAATCGACCTCCAACCACTACCGATCGGCGTCTCCAGCGGGCCTTTCAGGACAACCCTGTATTTGGTAATGAGGTTTATTGTCTCCTCAGGGAACCTATTACCGTAAACCCTCTCAGCTTCCTCACCAGCATAAGCCTTCACCCACTTAATCTCCCTCGAGCTCCCATAGGCCTTTTCCACGGCCTTATTTATCACCTTAATTGCGACGTTCGTGATCTCTGGTCCTATACCATCACCCTCGATATAGAGTATTATTGGTTTATTCGGAACCTTCCAGACACCACCCTGTGCCGTTATTGGTTCACCATCCTCAGGTATCTTCACTCGAGAAGACATCCATGCATTTACATGCTTGTCACGTTTTTAAATCTTTCAATAATCGAGAAAGACGTGGGTAAGAAAAACCCAACATTATACCTAGTTGGACTTGGTCTAAGCCCTGGTAATTTAACGATAGATGCACTAAATATTATAAGAAGTGTTGATAAGGTATTCATGGAAACCTATACGTCAAAGGCACCAGGCGAATTGATTAAACAGATAATGGGTATTAGACACGACGTAGTATTCCTCTCAAGGGAGGATCTTGAGGATAGAAGTGGTAATGCAATAATGAGCGAGCTAAGCAAGGGAAGAAATGCTGCTCTACTAGTCATAGGTGATCCCATGATGGCAACGGCACATGCAGCAATATTGGTGATCGCCAAGAGACTAGGCTTTGAGGTGAAGGTCATAAACTCCGTCAGTATAGTATGCGCAATACTCAGCCAACTCGGTTTATCGCCGTACAAGCTTGGACCCATAGCCACAATAACTTACCCAAGGATGGGCATACTAAGCATGAGAGCCTATGAGCTATTAAATGACAACCTAAGGCGTGGATTACACACAATATTATTACTTGACATTAAGGATGGTAATGAGTTCATGAGTGCCGGCGAAGCCATTGACTTACTGAGGAAAATGGAAGAAAATGGTAAGTTGGGAATTATTAATAATGACTTATTGGTAATATATGCTGCCAGGATAGGTTGGGAGAATCAAAGTATTGTTGTATCCACAATAAGCAATGTACCAAGTTTAGGCGAAACACCGCACACAATCATTATACCAGGCCTATTAAATCCCGTTGAGATAGATTACTTAACGTATGTCTTGAACGCGGATAAGGACCTAGTGCTCAAACATCAGAGGTGGGTTAATAAATTAATGAATGGTAATTGACAAAAATAATCTATTAATAACGTGGCACCTTCGGAACAAGTTTTATAAAGAACTGAAAATTCTATTCTAAATGAGACCGCACATGCATGGAAATCTTAAGCAATACTTATAGGCAAATAATCAGTTATTTAATAATATTACTTCTAAGCATTTATACAGTAATCCTTACAGGGAAAACCTACGTGAAGTTATTAAATGATATAACGAATAACGAACTTGGTACTATCGGGATATATAGACGATTTCTTCGATGATCCACAAAAGCCTTAGAAAGATTTACAAGCATTAGTGTGGGACATTTCTATGAAAAATTACCGTGCCATCCTTATTCCTTATCTCCACAACCCTATGGTAGGGTATATAGGTCTCCCTCCCATCATTATTTATGAATGTGAAGCCATCCCTACCTATGGTGATTATCCTTGATAGATCAATAGTCTCCTCATTATTTGGTGAGCCTCTCGATACATACACCAGCACATGATTGCTTAATTGATCGGTCCACTTTAACTTATTTAATACGTCCCTAATTGTTACCATCCAAATATTTCTACGAGGTCTATTTATAAATCTTCATGAATGCAAAAATAGGCCATACCTTTCTCATTAAACTGCTATGTTGAGATTTTGATAATCCAATATCGCTGAAATATTAATTAAGTAGTTTTCCATTGAGTCGTTGATGGTTGGACCGTGCATCTTCATAAGTAGGAGCAACCTGCCCTCAGTGATATACACCCAATTGAATAAGTTACCCGTGGAAATTAGGATGTGGAAGGAAACTGGACCAATGTGGAGTAGGCAAGCGTCACCACCTCGGGAGGTTTGGGTTGAGATGTTTAAGGAATGCACTGGCGTCGTTGTTACACTTGGTGACGTCATTGATAGGTCATTAATCAATGAATCTGATAAACTCATTGTGATCAGTACATACAGTGTTGGTGTTGATCACATAGATGTCAAGGCAGCCACGGAGAGGGGTATCTACGTAACCCATACGCCGGAGGTTTTGGTTGAAGCTGTGGCTGACCTTGCCATGGGACTCTTAATAGCGCTTGCTAGGAAGATCGTGCAAGGAGACAAACTTGTCAGGGCAGGTGCAATATTTGATAAGTGGGGCTGGCTTTTGGGCTCCGAGGTTCATGGAGCAACACTTGGGATAATTGGTCTCGGCAACATTGGTACTGCGGTCGCCAGGAGAGCGAGGGCATTCAACATGAAGGTTATCTATTGGTCAAGGACAAGGAAGCCACAAATAGAGTTCGCACTGGGCATTGAATACAGACCCCTTGAGGCATTGTTAAGCGAGTCCGACTATGTGGTAATAACAGTAGCGGCAACACCGGAGACCAGGCACTTAATTAATGAGGAGAGGCTTAAGCTCATGAAGAAGGGTGCATATTTGATAAATGTTGCCAGGGGTGATATTGTTGACACAAACGCCTTAGTCAAGGCGTTAAAGGAGGGTTGGATAGCAGGTGCTGCATTAGATGTTTTTGAGGAGGAACCATTACCCAGTACCCACGAATTGGCGAAGTTCGATAACGTGGTGTTGACCCCACACATAGGCTCTGCCACGAGCGAAACTAGGGAGAGGATGGCTGAGGTTGCCGTTCAGAATTTGATAAATGTACTAATGGGGAAGAGACCACTTTATCTAGCAAATCCTGAGGTTCTCTCAATAAGGCCCCTACAACCATTAATTTAGAACGGCTAATAGCTTTTATTAA